>Ga0075156_10002334_pt1 | contig 10515 bp, 5 predicted proteins | sample JI81AbrownDNA_FD_70966 | JGI IMG/M metagenome (GOLD analysis project Ga0075156, IMG submission 70966) | Wastewater effluent complex algal communities from Wisconsin, to seasonally profile nutrient transformation and Carbon sequestration -... | ecosystem: Engineered > WWTP > Effluent > Algae...
TTCGAAGCAATAGACAGATCACGTAAACGCATTTGTCGCATGAAGCTTATCCGGATCGATGTTCGCTAAAACGAACTATTATAGGCTAAGGGAATGACAATTGCCTCATGTTGGACAAGATATTTTCTTGGAATATTTGGGGTACCACGTGTCAGTTTTGTGCAGATTGTATTTAAGTACAACTCTTATTTAATTCGCTTGCATCTAGAAGTTTGAAGAAATGACAGAATTTAGTTCGCGTTTGAAAATTATGATTAAAAAGCCTTGCTGGCCAATTAGATTAGCCTCATTTTCACATTTTCACAGACAAGTATGACGAAAACAAAAAATGTAGTCACATGTCTTTTTTTGTTTTGACAAACAGGACTCTCCTTTTTTAGGTATATCAAACCTAATGCTTAGGTATATCAAACCTAATGCCGTCGCACTCGATAGCTCTAAAGAAAAAGGAATTAGTTGGAGCAAAAAGACACTTAAAATATTCGTCAAGGATTGTTTGAACTTGATCCGCATATTAAATTAGAACTGGTGCTAGAAAGCCGAAACACAAGAAGTGTCTTTCTTCTATGGGAGACTTATGGAGACTTTTTGGGAGCTATTATTAGCTTTCATACGCGACTCCTTTAATGTATGGTAATACAGATGGTCTCTTTGTTATAAGAAAAAGAAATTACTGTAATTGGAGCAAAACACTTCTAATATTCGTCAAGGATTGTTTAAAGTTGATCCGCATATTAAATTTAGTTTATCTGGCTTTAGTAGTGTTGTTAGAAAGCCGAAACACATGAAGTGTCTTTCTTCTACGGGAGACTTTTGGAAACTTTATGTGACTCCTTAAATGTATGGTAATACAAATGGTCTATAATCGAAGAGCTTTTCCGCTGGGGGCAGATTAACACATTGATCGTACAAATGGGCCGAAATGGAAGACCCTGAATTTGATTTAGAAGTGCCTGATAAAGTAATGCTTCAACCATCTCACACCCAAATTCTAGAGTAAACTTTCAAATCATCATGAACTGTGAGGATATAATGCTTGTGAAAATTACCAAAAGTTTTTTTGGAAAAATCTCATAATTCGAATGTAGGATTTCGCAAAGCTCTCTGACTAATATTATCTGATATCTACTAAATGAAACAACGATTCTTATCTGAATCAAGAAATTTCATTTCATATCGCTTGTGTTTTGCAACAGATCTCATTTTCCTAATTTTGTGTCTGAACTTTTTACCGCGTTTTGTATTTTCAAGAATGCTCTCAAATTGACTCAACTTCAAAATTCGTGTCAAGTTCTACATGTATTCGTCCTTTTACGTAATTAAAAGCAAAAGATAAAAATGGGAAGTGGAATTAAAATTCTCAAAATTGAGAACCCTTTGCTACTCAAAATTCGTTCTGCAATCAAATCCATGGTTCGTTTAGTAGCTGCACGCTGACATATAAATCGCGGAGAGTAAAGATTCGTTCGTTTGAGGTAGAGAAATTGAATGCGACCAGGTGTACTATATTTCACAATATTTACGTGGACTTCGGTGTCAGGGGGGCGCTTTACGGCCCCCTTTCTCCAACAAGAGGCTTTAATGACGGACGCGTACATAGGAATGGCATTGGGGATGCAACTTGGTTTGATAATTCTATTAAGCTCACCAGCTGGATTCCTCGCAGATTCCTTGGAGAAGCAATATCCTCATTATGGACGAGCTATTGTGATCTGTATGGGGATATTGATAGGTGCAGTTGCTTAGTTACTGCAGGCTTTCGTGAAATTCGTATGGTGGAATGAATCATCAAAACCAAATATCCAATCGCTTTACTTTTGGAGCTTTATCCTACGAACCATGTATTCCATCGGCTACGCAATGGTGGAGCCTGTTCTTGATGGATTGACTTTGTCCCACTTGCAAAAGGAAGGGAGAGACAATTCTGAATATGGCAAAGAACGAGTTTTTGGTGCAGTTGGATGGGCTTTTGGAAATGGTATCATGGGGCACACCATTGATCTCTGGGGATTCAAAGCAATGTATTGGTGCAATGCAGCAGCCAGCATTGTTTGTTTCCTCTCTGTATGGTTGTTTGCATTTAGCGAAAAGCATGAAATGGCAGCTAAAATCCCCTATCAGCATATCGCTGTTGAATACTGTAGATCTACCTCTGAATTTTCATCTTGCACAACAAAGCCAGTATCAAGTCATGAACAATCATACAAAAAAACGTGCAGAATCCACGACTGTCACCAAGGTGCATTTACTACTGAAAATACTCCATTGCTGGTGAATGAAATTGCTTACAAGAAATCAAACTCAATGTCTTGCCATAAGGACAACAAACGTCAAACAACAAAAGTATGCAGCTTAACTGATGAAGAAAGCCAAAAGCGAGGGATCCATATCAAGAGTCTTGGGTACTGGCAAGCCGAGCTCAAACCGCTACTAAATGTCTTGTTTGCGTCACTATACGGTACAGGATTTCTTTTTGCTTTCACGTTGCTAAGTGCAGGAGGAGCTGTGGTTGAAAATTTAGTGTTCTTGTTCTATGAGACAATGGGAAGCAACTTTACAGTCTGTGGTCTGAGTGTCTTAGTGACTGTGGTTTTTGAATTACCAATCTTTGTAATGGCACCATTTCTACTCACTTGGATGGGAGGACCGGTTCGGATGTTGTTTTGGGGTACTGCAGCTTTTATAGTGAGAGTCACCACCTATACATTGGTACCTCAAGGAAAGTTTGGTTGGCTTTTGGTAATTGAATCATTGCATGGAGTTTCGTATGCATTTTACAAGACGAGTGGTGTAGAATTCATGGCAAAACTGGCCACTCCAGGAAGCGAAGCCACGGCACAAGGTATTTTGAATGGTCTGCGGGGATTGGGAGCCGTCATGGGGCTTTCAGTCGCTGGATGGGCGCAAGAAATCTTTGGTCCTCGGATAATGTACCGTAGCTTTGGAGCTGTAAATCTTTTGGGGCTATTGGTGCTTCTTATCACCGAACGTGGTGAAAACACTACAGGCATAACAAGCCTTGCCATTAGCAATTAATACATGAAAATAAATTTCTCAAGCATGATTCTCAACTCTTTAATAGATAATTCAAAGTGGGTTTGTAAGGGTTTAACTGATTATGAAGCATGCGGGAACGGAAAACTCGTGCCTGATCCATCGTTTCCAGGATCTCCATTCATCTTGCGAGAACGGACCATATCTCTTACACGTCGCCCTCTGAAAATCCATCGTACTGGTGTGGCTTCAAATCCAGGAATTGACTCTCTGAATTTGCGATCTAAATATCTCTTGTAGTTATCACTAATGAGTCTGGCATCATTGACAAATACAATCATAGTGGGTGGCCGCGTGCTGACTTGATTACAATAATATATTTTTGCTTGAGATCCATTGCGACGTGCCGGAGGAGGCTGCCACATGACCGCATCTCTTAAAACCTCATTCAGAACTGCAGTTGAAATTCGCTTTCGGTGCGCTTCAACGGCATCATCGATGACACTATAAATCTTACCCACACGTTGTCCGGTTGCGGCGGAAATGAACAAAATTGGTGCCCACCTCACTTGTGGCAACTCTTGTCGAAAATACTTGACGCTTTTATCATACGTGGTTGAATCTTTGTTGACTACAGCATCCCATTTGTTGACTACAATAACACAAGCCCTTCCATCATCTGAAATTTTTTGTGCGAGTGTCCGATCTTGTTCTGCAACACCAGCAGTTGCATCCACCACCAAGAGAGCAACATCAGCACGGCGGATTGCTCGCAGTGCACGGTTAACCATGAAGAATTCGGGTCCAAATTCCACCTTACCCTTGCGACGGATTCCGGCAGTATCAACAAATCTGTAAATAGTTGAGGTACCATTCACTCCAGCTCCTGGACGTTCCATGAATGCATCAATGGAGTCGCGTGTAGTCCCGGCCATGTCAGACACGATCGCACGCTCTGATCCGAAAATTGCGTTTAACAAGGAAGACTTTCCTACATTTGGACGTCCAATAATTGCAACATTTATTTCCTCGGGTTGTTCCTCTTCGTCGAATGCAGCGAGAGCCTGTTCATATCTCTCCAACACTTTTTTGTTAAATTTTGAAACACCATGTCTTCGAAGTATTTTGTCAGTTTCATCTTCGTCCTTGATGCTTCCGCCAGTTTTGATAGCCTCCTTGGCAGCTTTCAGCTCTTTTACCTTGGTTCCGAAACCGTCGATTGCACTACGTTTTTGGACAATACCATCGAACAAATTCTCCAACAAATCTGCTGTCCCTACACCATGAATAGCTGATACTGGCCATGGTGTATCTAATCCTAGATTCCAAAATTCAGCTGCTTGCATGGGGCCCGTAGTGTGACTTTCGCATTTGTTAACAGCCACCACTACAGGCATTTTGTTGGATACATCTTTCCGCAAGAATTCAGCGATCTGAAACGATCATTAAAAACACTGGATCAGGGGTGCAGAGCATAATTCAATAAAATCAATCTAAGAATCTCACCTGTTGGTCAAGAGCCGTCATGCCTGCTTGCCCATCAACCACAAAAATTACTCCACTAGCTTCGCTGATGGCGATCATGGCTTGATCTCGGATTTCCTTAGCGAAAATGGCATCGTTATCGTCGTAAACGATCCCACCGGTATCCACCACTTGAAATCGCTCACCCAAAAACTCGGCAGCGCGATAGGTACGATCACGAGTGATTCCAGCTTCATCGGCTACAATGGCACCTGCACTTTGAGATCCGGCTATTCTGTTAACCAGTGCACTCTTTCCAACATTGGGTCGTCCGACAATCGCAATTAGAGGAATTTTTTTTGGTCTCTTTAGTGGACGAATCGGTTTTGCTGGTACTGGAACGATAGGGATCTCATTGTTTGTTTGCTGCATTGTTTGTATCTGCTCTCGCCATTGATTCATATCCATGGAGGGATCGTCATACTCATCTAAGTCTTGTGAATCATAATTCCAATCTTCATCGTCCTCAAAAGTCTCCTCTGTTTCTGCTGCAAATGGTGCTCTGGAAGCTTGGAAATTGGGAAAGGCAAATTGACCTACTTTAAGCGTTGAGCGAGTTGGAATCGAATTCCTTGTTGACAAATTAGGAACGAACGAAAGGGCTTCAAGACTCCATTGAGTGCAAACCAGGATGCTGATTGCCAAAGACCATGTTCTTTGCTTGGGTATTAATTTGAGTCCTGACATTTTCTCAAGGAATGTGCTCGGGATTATTTTATAAAAATTCCGTTGCACAGTCTTGGAAAGAACTTGATGGTGGCATGATGAAAAAAAACGTACAAAAAGAAAAAAAGAGCATTTGGGAACACTAAAATCAGTGGCCACTGAGATTATCTAAAGTTTCATACAACTTGTACGAAAAAAATTACATGTAAATCTTCTTTCGCAACGATTCGTACGTACTTGGTCTTGATACTTTAACGCGACATGTACATCAACATGTTGACATGCCATCACTTGGTAAATACAAACCCAGCAACCCAGCAATTAGATTTCATATCACCAAACAATAAACGATTTGATATTTTTGTTTGATTGAACTAAAAATAAAGAGTTTCCCGAAATTATCAATCAAGAAATTGGTTATTGAATTTCTGGTCGAGGTATTAAATCTAAAGCTGTTGGGCGCCAGATTTTTAATAAAATTCCATGTTCGGCTTTTTTCAATTTAATCTTTCGCTTAAAAACAAAGTACTCAATGAGATTACCTAAAGAGAAAAGGTGATTTGCTCTCAAGCAATTGCATCTTGAACTATTCTCCCTGTAAAAATATGCTATATGACTAGCTCTCTCTATCGATAATTTATATTCTTCATTCTTTTTTTGGTGGATCCTGATTGTTATGACGAATACTTAATTGGACGATAATCAATTGCTGCCAGAATTGGATGTTGAAACATTACATTATGATAATAGTGTAAAAAGTTGTGCAGGACTCAGCTCTCATTACATATAAAGCCTGTGTACTAGAAAAAATAACAATTTGACTGATTAAAAGTAACAAAGAGTGTTTATTAAGGTTACTTTTCCTTGCCTTGTACTTATGGCGACTTGTTAGTTATTCATGAAAGTCGAATGTCGCAATGGTCTCTCAGAAAGACAAACTCGAAAATCGCATTTTTTTTCCATCTTTTTTCTTCTATATTCGAACTAATTTCGACCTGGTATTAAAAAATATGGCCGCGGTAAAAGTATTAGCATTCCGTTTATTATTCTGTTTATGACCCAACATCTCTTCCGTGAATAAAAATAAATATCCTCAGTGTGTCTGAGCTATTCGTGAGAAAACGACTGGGTGCATTCATGGTCATGTTGTGGTACTTTTTTATTCGTAGAGAGTCATAAAAAATTAGCCAAAAGGAATTTATTGATAGAAGTAAGTTATTAACCATATGACGCCACAGCAAATTTTTTCGTGGAGAATTTGTTATCAAGAAGATCCGGATATATCTGTGACTTTATCCACAAATTAAAGAGCGAACCTTTATTTTGGGCAATACAAGTGTTTCGCTTTCCAGCCAAGTACTTTTTTAAGATAGACGTGCACAAAAGTTCGCTCTCAAGATGAACTTTAGGTTTGGAGTGTGATGTAATACATGTACTAAGATATCATACTTAATACATTCATTATATTTTGTGGGACTTTTTGAGTACACAAAAGTTCGACCTTGTTACAAATAATTGCACAAGAATTTCTCCTGAATCACATCGATCAAAATCATCCATAAATTTTGTCTCGAGTGACTTGGAATTCTAACTGATTGTATCTGAATCGCTATGATGAATAGTAACAGAAAACACATGGACCAACGCGTTATGGCATCTGTGAATCATTCAAGCTCTCGAGCTAAATTTAAAATCCATAGTGCAAAACCGAAAAGACCAAGAACAGCTTATAATTACTTTGTTCGGGAAGAAAGGATTAAAATTCTTGCTGAATTTGAAGAGAAGGCAAAGAAAGATGGTATTAGTATCAACCAAAAAAGAAAAAAGAAAAAGAAAACTTTAGTCAGCTTTGAGGAAATCGGAAAGATCATGGGCAACAGGTGGAAAGTACTTGATGAATCCTCAAGAGACAAATTCGTCACGATGGCAACAGAAGATTTCAAAAGATATCAGTTAGAAAAGGAAGCATATGACAAATGCAGATTTCTGGAAGTTACGGCGACTGACGAATGTGACCCTGTTGAGATGAAAGATGGGCAGGGACGTCCTTTTGAGAATGGTTCAGTATATTGCGATGACCAGAAGATCTTTGCACCATCCATAGATACTTTGAAACGCGTCGATTCCACTACTATCCCTGTCAGTTCTCGTCCCGATATTTTCGAATTGTTGAACTATTCAGTGCGTAATCCATTAGAGCAAACCATTCTATCACGGTGCTTTTTGGAAAAATTCCCTAATGAAGTTTATTGGTCGAACAATCCTTATTGTTTGAGTAACCAAAATTCGTGGGGAGCAAGATATCCACTTCTTAATGACTACTCAGGCTCACATTGGCCTGTATCAACAATTCCAAACTACCAAGTACAAAATCTTATTTCAAACGGGTTTTCAGGCAGCGTTTCGAGCATGTTTCAGCTCGCAGAAAAACAGCAACATCAGGGCTTTGTAAATTTTGATCTGTCATCTTCAAATATACCTGTACTCAATCCAAATCAGATTCAAAGCTCTTCACTGGAACGGTGAGTGGAAGAATTTGTGAACAATTCAATTGAATAATCAATTTTCTCGTTTTTTTTACCCATCCGCGAGATCTCTGATTTATAGGCTCAAAGCGCGAATTTATCAAGATCTAGGGCAAACGCTCTGATCTAAAAAGTAATCGGCCCATATTTACCTTGTCTAAAGCAGCCTTGTTCATTTCTATTCAAATGCTATTACTTTATTACAATTACGATAAACGTTAACTGGATTTAAGTTGGATTTCCCTAATGTTTGTCATCGGCATTTATAAGACATAATCTTGGTGTGGCAGATCCGAGATTATCCCTAACCACAAATCTTATTTTATTTAATTTTTGCTCATGGAACACAAAACGCTGAATTATTGATATAAAATCTAATTTAGGAATCTTTTTATCTCCGAATCTCTATGAATTTCAAGTAGAATTTCTTTTAGTCCTTGTTTCTCATATCTCTTCCAGCTTACAAATATCATCAAAAAGCACGCAATAAAAGTTAGATTGCTCGATACCGGTGGTGCCAGTCCATATCATCAATACTGTCAGAGACATTTTACCTTTTCTTAAGCAGCCTTGCTTCTTCCTTAAAAATAATGCATATTAACTGGAGTTCAATTACCTAATATTTGTCATCAGGCGTTATTCAGTATGATCCATAAACATTATTAGTTTTGCTTTTGAACTAAAATTATGCATTGACAATATAAAATCTCAGTAAAAACTTTGTTGATCTATGAATTTCAAGTGACATGTAATGTATAGAATTTGTTTTAGGCCTTGTTTGAAATATATTTTCATATTACATTCGTTTACAAATTACATTGAGAACGCGCCATTGTTGATTGGTTCATCGAAAGTAATCCTTTTAGTCCATATTATGAATACTTTCAGAGATTTTTTACCTTTTCTCAAGCAGCCTTGGTTCACTCCTTTTCAAAAGAGCATGCTTCTTCTTTAAAGTTACGATGCATGTTGACTGCAGTTCAATTTCCTAATATTTATCATCATCCGATATTCAGTATGATCCATAAATCTTTATTAAGTTTGATTATGAAACAAAAATCCTGCATTTATATAAAATCTCAGTAAAAACATTTGTAGATCAATCAAGTGGTATGTACTTTTTAGAATTTGTTCTAGGCCTTGTTTTTCACATATTTTTATATCACTTACAGTTTACAAATCACAAACAAAACCAAAACGGTCACTTAAACACGTGCATATTGTCCATCCGTAAATACAAAGATTCGTCAAACTTTTCAGAGCAATGAAGTTTTCGCAGGTGCACATTTTTATAACCAGCAGGAAGAAAGTAATAAAAATATAAAACACACCAACTTAACTTTTGCTAGGCTCTAAAAGTTTATTTAAAAAGTAAAGTGCAAAAAAAACTTTATTTCCCTCAACAAGGGTTGACCCCACTTACTGGATATTTAAGGTTTCACAATGAATATAGCAAACAATAATTATATTGATAATAACGAACCCACCCAAGTTTTTGGTTCCAGAAAACTTTTGAAGGATTATTTTTTCGATTCCGCAAGGGCTTACGGTTACAGTCTTAACAACATCTAGAGCGTCTGCGGGCGATAATGTTATTTTGAGTTGCTACAAAGGAAGTGGGATCAGGACATGACGCAGCAGCCAACTAAAAAGAAATAAAACATAAAGTTAAGTTTGGTGATTTAACATTGATTCCTGGTGTATTTAACTATTTTCATGGTGTATTTAACATCTTGTTATCAAACTTTCTGCAGCCTCGTAAAGGTTAACTTGGTGTATTTAACATTTTTCCTTGACTAATAAACATTGCCCTATTTAAATTAGTACATTTCTATAATTAGGCCAATAATTTCTCACGATTACATTGACGTGTCGTAATGAGAACTTAGAGTCTCTCAGAAAGACAATCTGGAAAGTCTCATGTTTTGATTCCTTTTTTACTGTATTCTATACTTGAACTAATTCGATCTGGTTCTGTACTGTCTGATACTATTAGGTTAACTTGTTAACTTGTATGAGGAATTGGAATAAAACAAGCAAATATCTTCGTTGTTAAAAGAATTCTCATTCCCTTTAGGATTTTCGTATATGACTTAACATCTGATCAGTGAATAAAAATAAGGTTTCTCAGTGTGTCTGAGCTATTCGTGAGAAAAAATTTGGTTCATTCATGGTCATATGGTCATATGGTCAACGCACACATATAAGAAAATATATTGTTAGTTTTTACAGTAAGCAAAAAGATGACGCTACTGTCTCCATTTGGCTTCATAAGTTTTGGTAATATTAACAACCGAGTACGTATTCTTCGAGGAGCATTTGCTTACCTTACGGTAAATAAAAATGATCCAGACATATCTGTGACTTAATTCACAAAAAGAGCAAAAATTTGTTTTTCGGGCAATGAAACTACTTCGCCTGCCAGTCAAGTACTTTTTTTAAACTTAGGCATGCCATTTAAGTTCTGCATTTAAGGTAGAGAGCTGCTAGAGGCAAAGTTTGGAGTGCGATGTAATGCGAAATTTTTACACTTAAAATACATTCACTACTGGTTTTTGTGTGCGCCTTTTTGAGTACACTTAAGTTCGGCCTTGTTATTCATATTTTCAAGAATTCTTCCCGAGTCACATCGATCATTCATGTGTGAATTTTTGGCTCGAGAGACTTTGGTAATCGCAATGATGAATACATGGACCAAGGCTTTATGCCTTCTGTGAATCATTCAAGCTCTCAGTCTAAATTTAAAATCCATAGTGCAAAACCGAAAAGACCAAGAACAGCTTATAATTACTTTGTTCGGGAAGAA
>Ga0075156_10002336_pt1 | contig 10510 bp, 7 predicted proteins | sample JI81AbrownDNA_FD_70966 | JGI IMG/M metagenome (GOLD analysis project Ga0075156, IMG submission 70966) | Wastewater effluent complex algal communities from Wisconsin, to seasonally profile nutrient transformation and Carbon sequestration -... | ecosystem: Engineered > WWTP > Effluent > Algae...
TTATTTACAGACAGTCAATAATAAATTGACAAAACTAATCTTTTATACGTATTTTTTTTATCAATTCTTACTATTTTTATCTTCCGGTGGTAATTCATGGTAAGGAGCAACAAATATTTCCGCACCATTTGGCTTAGAAAGTTTTCCTCCCTCTCCAAATTCTGCTGCTATGTTTTTGTATTTTGGAATTGGTTTTTCTTTGGAAACTCGAGCTGGCTTCTTATCTGGCAGAGTTTCTACATGAAGCGTAGATGTAGGATAGGCAAAATCTACTCCTAATTCCTTAGCAAGACGAATCACTTCAAAAAATATCTTCTGTCTGCCTTCTAAGTTCTTGGGTAGAGTATCTACTGCAAGACCAAACTGCATAAGCACATTTAAAGAAGAAGAGTCGAAGTTCTGGAACGCAATATTCATAGTATCCGCAACAACAAGAGGATTTTTCTTAACAATATTTTTAATTCCTTCTAGGAATGCTTCCATTTTTTCGGGAGAAGTATCGTATGTGAGGTTAAGGATAATGACATTTCTCCTCCAGCGTCTAACGCCCATGTTCTCAATATCAGCATTGGCAACGACAGAATTGGGAATACTCACAATCGAATCTTCCCAGGTTCGAATTCGAGTAGAGCGAAATCCTATTTCTTCTACAATCCCTTCTTTATTATCAAGTAAAATATGATCTCCAATCTTAAAAGGTCTATCCATAAAGATCATAGCCGATCCAAATAAATTTGCAGCCGTATCTTTAGCAGCGAGTGCAATAGCAAGTCCTCCTATTCCAAGTCCTGCAATCAAACCCATTACATTGACTCCTAAATTTTGTAAGGCAATTAAAATTCCGAGCGTAACAAAGAGTATCCTCAATGTCTTGGATAGCAATGGAATTAATTGATCATCGATTGGATTTTTTTCCCGTATTGAATTGTCTTTCAAAATCATCACGACAAGATCCGATATCTTATACACAAAATAAATAAAATTAGCCCCTAATAAAACCTTCAAAATAAAATTAAAAACATTGTATAATTTTCCTTCCAATCCAGTAGCATATAAAAACACAAACCAAAAAGTAATTCCTACAAAATATCCAACCGGTCTTGCGAGAGCTACAACGATCTTATCGTCCCAAGTGGTCGAAGTCTTACGAGTGACTTTGATTAACAAATAAAAAAATATTTTTGTAATAAATCGAAGTAAAAAGCTGATGAGGATAGCAATCATTAACCCCAGCCATTGCCAAATATAAAACATTCCCATTTTTTCTCTTGCCCATTTCGGAAAAATTGTCTCCATCCAGGGAAGAGAATACGAAGCTCCCCCGCCGGTTTTAGCTAGAAAAGGAAGATGCTTAGTGCGACGATAGTATTCACCGGAATTTAAAACTGTTTCAGCGGAAAATAGATATTCGCCTCCACGAGAGCCCGAGCCATTCTTTAAAACTGTAATCTCTGTATCCGGTATAGACCATTTAGCCAGAGTATCTGTATCGGGCACTTTACTTAAGTCAACTACATAGACTCTATCTATTGCTTCTTTTAGAAAAATGGCAGCTTCTTTGCCTTTCTCTTCTCTTAGAAGCGGACTGATTTCTCGCAAATCTAAGCAACGAGTAGCATTTTCAATTTGAAGTCTTTTTTCCTCATCGTTTTTATCGACTCCTTTTTTGTATTCATTCATTGAGTTCATAAACATCTTCAAAGTTTCTCTAGGTGTATCGAGTTTTAAAGGTGTAAGCGGATTCTGCGCATTAACCCCTACTGCCCATACTAGGTTTATCAAAAAAAAGAAACGGTATAAGAAAGCCTTTCGTAAAAATAGATTCTTAGATTTTATGATTTTTTCTATTTGCTGCATGATGATATTTGCTCCTAAAAAATGAATTATATAGACCGAATGCAAGGTGAATAGTTGGCACTCACAGCGGAAATGCCTAGTTATAAAAAGAGAACCCAGTCTTTAAAACAAACTATTTAAGATGATTAAAAAGACTAGGTAAATAATGCCTACTCTCCTTTCAGTTCTCTTGACATTAGATTTTCCACTGTCCTCTTTGGATCCTGGTCTTCGTAGAGGATACGGTAGACTTGCTCCATGATGGGAACTTCCACTCCAAGCTTCTTACTTAACAAATAAGCACTCTTAGAGGTTAACACGCCTTCTGCGACCATTCGCATATGATCTAAAATGTCTTTTAGTTTTTCTCCTTGTCCAATTTTAAAACCGACAGTGCGGTTACGAGACAAATCCCCCGTGCAAGTTAAAACTAAATCTCCCATACCGGCAAGACCTAACATCGTAAGTGGATTGGCTTTCTTTTCAACTGCAATGCGGTTAATCTCACCTAGCCCACGAGTAATTAGAGCGGCTCTAGTATTGTAACCGAATCCAAGTCCATCCGCAATTCCGGCAGCAATCGCTATTACGTTTTTCAGAGCACCGCAAAGCTCTACCCCTGTAACATCAGAGGTTGTATAGCATCTAAACCTTTTGTCAGACATGAATTGTTGCACATGAGAGGCTAACTTTAAATTGGCACTAGCAATAGTAACGGCAGTGGGAAGTCCACCAGCCACTTCTTTAGCGAAGGATGGTCCTGATAGATAGGCTAACTGATGATGAAATTTTTCAGGTAGAACTCTTTCCATGATTTCAGATGGAATTTCCAGGGATTCATTTTCAATTCCTTTTGAACAGCTAACAATGGATTGCCCCTCTCGAATGAATGGAGTAATTTGACTCATCATCCTTGCTACGTGTGGCGTTGGCATCACGGAAAGAATTGCCTGTCCAAAATTCATACACTCTTCAATATTATTTGTAGCAGTCAAATTCTCAGGCAATTTATACCCTTTTAAAAAAATAGAATTCTCATGATTCGTGTTTATATCTTCTACAACTTCTTTTTCATAAGCCCAGATTTTTGTTGGAAATCCTTTGCGTGCTACATGTAACGCAAGTGCATTTCCATAAGACCCTGCTCCAATCACTCCGATTTGTTTTACTTCTAGCATTTTTTATCCTCTCATAAATACATTAAAATCTAGCATATATGAAAGCAGGCAAGATAAATTTTCAAATTAAATTCTTTTATCAAAGAAAGAATTTAATTTCACATATTCGATTGACAATGCCATTTTGTAAATTAATTATACTTGCAGGAGATACTCAATGTTTACAATTCGTTTCCTTTCCGTATTTATTTTCGCAATTAGTTTTTCCTTTTCTTTTCTATTAGCCGAAGAAGAAGAGAATATTTTATTTTCCACAAAGGGCAAAAGCCCCACTTATTCCAAAGTAAAGTATGACAAGTATGGAAAAAGAAAAAGCATTTCCTTTATCAAAGTAGAACAAGACAGTGAACATCTAGTTGAGATGGACGGACTTGCCATAGCAAAAATAAAATACGATGAAAAAGCCAAGACCTTCAAAGTCAAAGAGTATGATATAGACAAGAACCTTTTATTTACAAACAAAGTTAAAATATTAAATGATGGCTTCGAGCTTACTACTTTTTTGGGTAAGAAAAAAAATGGCAAAGCAATCTTTAAAAAAATTCTCTATGATTCAATGGGAAATAAAACGCAAGAAGAATTTCTAGATGAAAATAAAAAACCCAATGCAAATAACCATAAAATTTCAAAGATAAAATACAGATACAATCTAAGTGGAAAAAAAACTCTTGTAGAATACTTTGATACTGCTGGCAAATACAAAGAAGACGCTAGCGGCATCGCAAAATACGTATATACCTACGATGCTAGAGGTAATCGTCTAACTTCTAGTTTTTTTGGAGAAAATGAAAAGCCGAAGGAAAACAAAGAAGGCATAGCCAGCGAATCATTTACATATGACTATACAACTTCCGAAAGAGGAAAACTCATTTTGCAGGAAAGCTTCGATAAAAAAGGTCTTGCGAAAGGAAACTCAAAAGGAATTGCAAAATCCATTTACAAATATGACAGCAAAGGAAATAAAATCTACACAGAATTTAGAGATGCCAGTGGAAAATTAAAAGAAGACGGCAAAGGGTTTGCGAAATACATTTTTGAGTATTCAAACGATGGAATAGTCACTTTAGAAGAAGAATACGGACAAGACGGCAAATTAAAATTAGACCCTGCCGATGGAATCGCTCGCACAACTTCTGAAATGGAAACAAAAGAAGACACAACTATTAAGACTACCAAGTTCTTTGATACAGAAGGCAAATTAAAAATCAACGAAGTATTAGAAGTCGCAATTGTTAAAACGACTACAACCATTTCGAGAGAAGGCAAAGAAATAAAAACAGAATACTTCGATACTGAGAATAAACCCAAATTTAGTGGAGAGGGTTATGCCTTTATGCTGCAAAAATATGACTCATTCGGAAATCAAATTTTAGAAGAATACTTTGATGGAAATAATAAACCAATTAACTCCCGTGACGGTTACACCAAATATACCGCTTCATTCAAAGAAAGAGAAATGCTTTCAGAAGAATATTATGGCTTAGATGGAAAATTAACGGAAGGAGATGATGGATTTGCGAAACAAATTAGAACTTTTACTAAAGATGGCAAACTTATATCAATTGAAAACTTCAATTCAGAAAATAAATACATAGAAAGCAATCTAGGCTTCGCAAAAATGATGGTAACCTTTAACGGTGACGGAAATAAAACAGAGGAATTGTATTTAAACGCAAATCTTGCTCCCACTAATAATTCAGAAGGAATTGGAAAAATTAATTATCAATACAATAAAGCCTGTTTAACCAAAGCCAAAAAGGAAGAAGATTGCTATTCCCTCATTCAATACTTTGATTCCAACCAAAAACCTTGCCCCAATAAAAAGCAAATTGCCAAGACCATCTTTCTATTTGATGACTCTGGACGAATCAAATCTGTCGAAAATTTTAACGCAGATGACACAAGACACAGCAGACATTCCTATTCCTATGAATTCGGAACTAAGCGAGAAATTGCGTGGGAATTGTTCAAAAAAAATACCCTTTCAAGGGCAGTCTACTACGTGTTTATTCCGAATCCAATCAAGAATTCGAAAAGCTTCTTGAAGATAACCTTGAGTAAACTCTATAGACCATTATCAATTAAACTTGCAAGGTGAAATGAAAAAAGACTTGCTTTTATTTGGGTTCACATTAAATTACACGAATTCTAGAATATTATTCTGGACTAAGTCACATTAGGAAGATTAGGTAATAAATTAGAAATGCAAACCATTGTAATTATAGATACAAACGAACCAGAAGCCAAGGACATTGACGCTTTCCTACAGAGTTATAAATATAAGACAGTGAGAATTCACGAAATCAAAAAGGGAATCGAACTGACAAAATCCGTTCTGCCTGAACTGATTGTTATAGCAATCGAATCCAACGACCGGGAAACGATGGCGGCTCTCTTAGCTTTAAGAAAGGATCCTATTACGAAAGATATTCCTATCATACCAACGATTCGATCCAATGATAGGAATCTGTTAGAAAATATCCGCAAGACGGGTGTTCATGATTATTTCGTAAAGCCAGTCAACAAGGTAAAATTCATTGAAAAGGTAAAAAGCCTTTTGATCGTTGCACGAGAACAGAAAAAGGACAATATCATTTTTAGAAAGCACCATATTGTCATTGAAAATCCTACTGATACTATTACTTTGATTTCCTTTAAATCAGGAATGAAATATGTTTTACCAGAAATTCGAAATATCTTTAATCCAGAATTTTTAAAAAGTTTAATTCCCAAAAGCGTAAGTCTGGATATTCGAGATTTGCCGGATCTTATCATGGACGAACTCAATATTATCGAAAAAATCATTGGTCTTTTCGGAAATAAGAAAATTTCGATTATCGCAGGAAAGCATATGGGTTTTATAATCGCTTCGAGCAATCTAGAAGATACTACAAATCTTTTTCTTTCTCTAGACGATTACGTAGCTTTTCTAAAAAAGCAGGCAACTACAACAAAGACAACCTAGTTTGATAAAAAAGAAAGTAATTCTAGATATTTGTTTGTTGCCTGTCACCCCCATTATGTTGCGCCCCAAGAAGCAACATTGAGTTTCTTTTTCTGTCGGGGGTCTCAAAAAGTAAAGATTCCGGACATCGTTTTTATGTTAGTTAAAACTAAATGATTGTGTCTTAAATACCATTGATCCTATATCCTTTAAGAAGACTATAACTCTCCTACGGTCTAGCTACGCTTATATCTTCGGTGGTTGTGCGGACTAAATTAGGGTGGCTAACCGATTTAGACCGAAGCTATAAGCGTAGCTGCACCGGAGATGAGTAAAAGGAATCTCTTAGTATCAGATAGTATACACATCCACTGGCTTTTCTTTGCCTCTTAACAAAGCTGAGCCAACTGTCTTTAATTTTTGCTGGTTGTCTTTTGTTAAGCCTTCTCTAAATTCAGCGGATAATAGAATGTCGGTTTTATATTCTTTGCAAGCAGATTGAATGCGAGCAGTTGTATTTACTGCATCTCCCCAATAGCCAATTTCTCTGCGCATACTTCCAATTTCCCCGGTAATTACTTTGCCACAATGTATACCTGCTGTGAATCCAATATGCTCACCAAATTTCTTTTCCCATAATTCTGATTTACTTTTTATTTCCTCACGAATTTCCAGAATGCATTGAAGTGGTCTTTCTCTTTCCTTTCCTGACCAGACTAAAATTGCTCCATCCCCCATATACTTATACACAAAGCCACCGTAAAAGTAACAACAGGATTCGACTAATGCATGGAATGAGTTGATAAGGTTAAAGAATTTTACTGAGCCTAATTTTTCTGCCATTGCAGTGGAGGAGACTAGATCTATAAATATAAATACAGAGTCTGTTTCAAATGCCCGGTGATATTTTCCGGAGATAACAGAAGAAAAAGTGCCAGGACCTACAAATTGGCGAATCGCATTTGCGATAGTTAAAATAATGGACAGGCTACCGGATAACCCAAACGCCATAAGAAGAATTATAGAATCTGTGACATGTTTTGGGAATACAATGATCCCGACTAGAAAGTAGATTGCTAATGTTATTGCCATAACAGCAAAAATTCCAATCAGTAAATATGCCCAATAAGGAATTTGCTTTAACTTTTGATCATCTAGGATAAAGATTTGAGTAAAAAAAATACAAGTTGGTATTAAGGTTCCAATTGTGAAACCAGAAAAACCACTTAATAAGAAATTAAAAAACATAGAACTTTCAGGAAAAGGGTTTTTATAGACAACAACCATGCTAATCACCATACTAACTAAGCCACTGATTAATGCTCTTTGCATTGCAGCTCGAAATGATTTCTGTCGAATTTTCTTTTCTATCATAATAAGAATAGGACTCCTTTTTTGGGGAATAATTACATTCCTATGTAACCCTTCAATTTTCCAGCAAATATATACAAAATAGTTTCCAAAGGAATTACAATATGGTTTTCTTCTTCTTTTACTGTGAGGATTTTTTCTGGAATAATTGAATTTGTCTCAGTTTCATTCACAGGTGAGGGCGTACCTTTTTCTTGCAATCGATAAACTAAATGCATTATAAAAATTGAGGATGAGGCAATAGCAATAGTCCAAAAAAAATGGAATAAAAATATTCATAAAGTAATAAATACGTTATTGTTTATCAGAGGGGCTAGCAAAATAATAAAGAAGAAAGGAAGCGGGACCCATTGAAAATAAACAAGCTACTAAAGAGACAAGAATTGCAATTCTAAATACACGATTAGACATTAAAAATTTCTTTTCCTTGCAAATTTTACTTTCGGATTAAGATAAGTATATAGTGAAAGCTTTACTTTTAATTCTCACTCTTTTCATTTCTGCTCTCACGGCTGAGGAAAAAATCATTATAAATCCAGAAGAATCCTATAAATCGGGATTTGGGAAACAAGTTTATTTCTATATTGATAAAGAACATTCTCTAAAAATAGAAGATATCTTAAAGAAAGAGTATCAAGACAAATTTGTATTATCCGAAAATGAAAATCCTCAATTTGGATATACTTCAGATACAATCTGGTTAAGACTAAATCTTATCGATACAAATCCATCAAAAAGGGATTGGTTGTTAGAAATAGGCTACTCCGGTTTAGATTTAATTGAATTTTACAGTTATTCAGATAATTCTTGGAAAAAGAGAGTTTATGGAGACTTATTACCATTTACCTCTAGAGATTTTGATTATAGAAATTACCTGATAAGATTAGATATTTCCGCCGAAGCTTCTCATACTTATTATTTTAGGGTAAAAACAAATACCTCTTTAGTTATTCCCTTATCTCTTTATGAGGCTAAAACTATTTTAGAGAATAAATTCATGGTGGAAGGATTGTTTTTCTTTTTCTATGGTGTATTGGTTGTCATGATCTTTTACAATGGATTTATTTTTATAACGTTTCGAAGCCTCAGTTACTTTTATTATTCTTTAAGCACATTCTTTTTATTATTATTCTATTTAGTTCATTTGGGACATGGATTTCAATACTTCTGGGGGAATAGTGTTCTAGTCCAAAACTATATGGCACCAATAAGTATTGCGATTTCCTGGATATTTGTTATGGAGTTTACATTTCATTTTTTAGCACTGAGTAAAATTTCTACGCGGCTATACAAAAGTATCCGCATACTACAAGTATTACATTTACTCCTGCTTCCACTGTTATTTTATTCATTACTCCTCGTTAATATAATCCTAACTTTATTTGGACTTGTAAATGTATTTTTAATTTTAATTGCAGCATTTATAAGCTTAAAAAGTGGAAATAAACCAGCGCGATTTTTTTTAATAGGCTGGAGTATTCTTATCATTGGCTTTCTCTTATTAACATTTAAATCTTTAGGAATACTTCCGACTAATGCTCTCACATCAAACGCAATGCAATTTGGTTCTATGTTTGAATTGATTTTCTTATCGCTTGCACTTGCAGAAAAATATAGATTTATTCAAGAAGAGAATATTCAGATACAAAGTGAATTACTTAAAAATCAAATTTTATATTCAAAGACTCTGGCAGATAAAATAAATGAAAGAACGAATGAACTGAATGTTTCTCTCGATTCTGTTCGAAACACAAATTCTCAATTAAACGAGTATGCAGAAAAATTAAGAATTCTAAATGCAACGAAAGATAAATTTTTTAGTATTATAGCGCATGATTTACGAAACCCATTTATTGGAATTATGGGACTTCTAGATTCTCTTTTGATAGAAGCACAAAGGATTGGAAGTAATTCAACTGAAAAAAATGTAGCACGATTACAAATGGCAATAAATTCTTCGAAAGCAGCTTATAATCTTTTAGAAAATCTATTGCAATGGGCAAAATCACAAAAAGGAGAAATTAATTTTAATCCCCGAAATATATCTTTTCACAAATTGCTTGATAATACAATTTCTCTTGTAAAAGCAAACGCATTAAAGAAAAATATCAGTATAAAAGAAAAACTAATAGAAGATGAAATTATCTTCGTGGATGAACTATTAATAGACACAGTATTACGAAATCTAATATCCAATGCAATTAAGTTCACCTTTCCAAACGGAACAATTACTATTTCGACTTCCAAATCAGATGAATTTTTATTTATTACAATTAAAGATAATGGACTCGGAATTCAAGAGGATAATATCGATAAACTTTTCAAAATAGAATCTAAATTTACAAGATTGGGAACAGAGAATGAAACAGGAACCGGTCTTGGACTTATATTATGTAAAGAGTTTATAGAATTGCACGGAGGAAGCATCACAGTTGAAAGTGAGTTAGAGAAAGGTAGTAAATTTACTATTACATTGCCCTTAGAAAAAAAAGAGTAGTCCTTTGGAATAATAAGATGTATAAGATTACTTGTATTTTGCTTTAAGGTTTTAATTTGTTGGATAGAATCACAGGAGGAGTTCGATATACATTAGCCACTCCACCGTGAGAAAAGATCCCTTTCACTTATCACTTAATCTTCTTAAATAATCAGCAATCTCAGCTTGACCAAATCTTTCTGCCCAGGTAATTGCAGTAAAATGATCATTATCCTCAATGTCCACATCTGCATCAAAATCCAGCAAAACTGACAATGCTTGTTTGTGCCCGCGACGCGCGGCTAACATGAGTGCCGTTTTCCCGGATTTATCTTTTGTATCCACATTGGCACCGGCTTTTAAAAGTAAGCTTAAAATTTCTCTATTCCCACTTCTAGCAGCGTGCATAAGCGCTGTTTGCCCTATTCCATCTGTTGCATTCGCATTTGGTTTAAAAAAGAAAACATACTTTACTCGTTGTAAATCACCTAAAGAAGAGGCTAATAGCAATTCATTGTCAGCAGCCTTTCCGAGAAAGTATGGGTCTTCTTTTGCTCCCGCTCGCTTTAATACATTACCAAGTTCGACATGCCCATTCAACACAGCCAATAAAAAAGGACTTTTTCCTTCTTTTGTTTTTAGATTCAAATTGGCACAGGCTTGTATTAAAATTTCTACAATTTCATAATGTCTGCCTACTCCAAG
>Ga0075156_10002337_pt1 | contig 10505 bp, 10 predicted proteins | sample JI81AbrownDNA_FD_70966 | JGI IMG/M metagenome (GOLD analysis project Ga0075156, IMG submission 70966) | Wastewater effluent complex algal communities from Wisconsin, to seasonally profile nutrient transformation and Carbon sequestration -... | ecosystem: Engineered > WWTP > Effluent > Algae...
GCGATGTCGTCCTCGCTGTAGCCGTTCTCGCGTCCGGCCACCCAGACCGCGCACGAGAGGCGACGCAGATCCCACTCCCAGGCGCCCGGATGCGCCTCGTCGAAGTCGTTCAGGTCGATCACCTGCTCGCCCTCCGGGGAGCGGTAGAAGCCGAAGTTGCCCAGGTGGGAGTCGCCACAGATCACCGGCATGATGCCGGTGATCGGCAGGGCCGCCACGTCGGACGCCATCACGACCGCGGTTCCGCGATAGAACCCGTACGGCGAGCTGACCATGCGGCCGACGCGGATCGGCACCAGATCGTCCAGCCGGCCCTCGTGCGAGGCGTTGATCAGGTCGATCGGGTCGACGCGCGCCTGGGTGGCGTTCCAGACGCCGAGCGCCGAGATGGGCACGCGTTCGCGCAGGGACCGGCCCAGTGCGATCCGCTCCTCGCGGGTGGTGGTGCGCTCCCGAACGGACGCGAACGCGTTGCTATCGGTGCTGGCCAGAACGGTGTGGCTGAACTGCATCGTTGCTCCCTTCAGCGCGTCGAGCCTAGTGAATCGAGCCCCGCCAGGGGAACGCCCAGGGAGCGAAGGTCGTCCGCCAGTCCGTTCGCGCCCCCGCTGCTGCGGTGCAGCACCGCCTGCAGCCCGGCTGCACGGGCGCCGACGATGTTGGCCGGGGCGTCGTCGACGAAGGCGATCTGACCGGCGGGCACCTGCAACTGGGCGGCGACCTGCTCGAAGTAGGCGGTGGACGGTTTGGCGTGGCCCACCTCGTAGGAATAGAAGGTGTGGTCGAAGTGCCGGTCGAGATCGAGCACGTTGCGCATGTGTGCACCGCGATACGACTGCTGGTTGGTGGCCAGGCCGACGGTCAGTCCCGACTGCCGGACCTGTGCGACCAGCGCCAGCGCGTCGGGGTCGACCACGATGTCGTGCCAGGCGGCCAAGACCTGATCGACGGTGCCGCCCGTGCCGGCGCGCTGCAAGAGGCTCTGCAGCATCGGACGCAGATCCGCTTTTCCGGCCAGGCAGTCCAACTCGGCGGCGAAGGCGTCCACGACGAACTCCTCGCCGCCGATCTGCACGAACCGCTCGAGCCAGCCCGGGCGCGGCATTTGCAGCACCCCGTCCGCATCGAACAGCAGGGCGGACGGTGCGGCGTCCGTCGGGGCGTTGCGGCTGCGCAGATAGCGGCCGGCCGCATCGGCGGTGAGCTGCCAGTGCGCACTGGTTCTGCTCAGTTCCGCCTCGGGAACGTGGCTGGCGTCGAACCGCAGCACGTCCGAGATGGACAGCACGAAGTGGCCGGGCTCGGGCCAGTGCGGCTGGCCCCAGGTGAAGCTGACACGCCGGTGTTCGACCGACTCGATGCGTCCGGCCGCGCCGCCACCGGAGTAGCTGAGCACCTGAAAGTCCTGCTCGGGCGCCAGGTCGGGGGCGTAGAAGCCCCAGACCAGTTCCGGATGCGCGACGATCTCGAGCCAAGCGGTGGAGGCGTCGGTCAGCGGACTGGTCACGGAGAGGGAGGCCATGGCTCATTGTGCCCGGCGCCGCGTCGCCGTCGGGGGCTTCGCCGCGCGTGACCGATACTGGGCGGGTGAGCGTGGCGCGTCAGGCGAAGTTATGGCAGTGGGCTGCCCTGGTGTACACGCTGGCGGCGTCGGCGTTCTTCGCCTTCGTGCCGATCCTGCCCGTGCAGACCTCAGCCGGCACACGCTGGGTGCCGCCCTTCGCGCTACTCGGCTGGGGAGTGTTCCTGCCGCTGCTGATCCCCGTCGCGCTGACTCTGATTCCGATCCTGGTACGGCGTTGGCGGGTGCGGATCGCCTGGATCTGCACCGCTTTGCTCGGTGCGCTGTGCCTGTTCCTGGCCCTGTCGTGGGGTTTCGTCTTCCTGCCGGCGCCCCTGATCGCGGCGGTCGGTGCATTCCTCACCGGCCGGGCCCCCATCGAGGACGTCGACGTCGACGACTCCCCCTGGAAAGTCCCCAGCTCCTGACAACCGGCTCGAAACCATCGTCTGAGGCCGACCGGCTGGTTTCGACAAGCTCAACCGACCGGCTGGTCGAGCTTGTCGAGGCCACCGTGTGCGGGAGGGCGATGGGTTTCAGGCTCTAGGTTTCGACAAGCTCAACCGACCGGCTGGTCGAGCTTGTCGAGACCATCTTCTGCGCGGGGACAACTGATTTCCACAGGCTCAACCCGACCGGCTGGTCGAGCTTGTCGAGACCACCGTGTGCGCGACGGCCACTGGGTTCAGTCAGGATCTTCAGCCGATTCGCGGTGTCGATCTCTGCATCGCGACATGGTGTCGGTGGCGAGACACGTTTTCGCGTCCGGACCCGAAATCGTGCACCGCAGCGCGCATCCTGGGGCGATGTCGAGATCGACACGGCGGACGATCCGAGGGTTTCGACAGGCTCAACCAGCCGGTGCCCGGTTTCGACAGGCTCAACCAGCCGAGACCCGGTTTCGACAGGCTCAACCAGCCGAGACCCGGTTTCGACAGGCTCAACCAGCCGAAGCCCGGTTTCGACAGGCTCAACCAGCCGATACCTGGCTTCGACCAGCGCAACCAGCCGAGACCTGGCTCGACAGGCTCAACCAGCCGGAACCCGGTTCGACACGCTCTAACCGCTGATCACCAGTTCGTCGGGGGACCGGCGCGCTGCGCCCTTGTCGGCCGACTGGGCCAGCAGGGCGAAGATCTTCAGTGCCGTCGAGACTTCGCGGACGCGCGACTTGGGCTTCCAGCCCGCGGCATCGGCCGCGGCTCGGCGCTCGGCCAGCACGGCCTCGTCCACCTCGAGGTTGACCACCCGATCGGGAATGGAGAACCGGATGATGTCGCCGTCCTCGACCAGGCCGATGGTGCCCCCGGAGGCCGCCTCGGGCGACACGTGCCCGATCGAGAGGCCGGATGACCCGCCCGAGAACCTTCCGTCGGTGATCAGGGCGCACTTCGGGCCGAGCCCGACACCCTTGAGGTAGGCGGTCGGGTACAGCATCTCTTGCATGCCGGGGCCGCCCTTGGGGCCCTCGTAGCGCACGACCACCACGTCGCCTGGCTTGATCTCGCCGCCGAGGATCTTCTCGACCGCCTCCTCCTGCGACTCGGCCACCTTGGCCGGCCCGCTGAACTCCCACTGGTCCTCGGGCACACCTGCGGTTTTCACGATGCAGCCGTCCTCGGCGAGGTTGCCGTACAGCACCGCCAGCCCACCGTCGGCGGTGTAGGGCGCCGCGACCGACCGGATGCAGCCGTCGGCCGCGTCCTTGTCGAGCGTCGCGAACCGCCGCGTGGACGAGAACGCCTCGGTCGTGCGCACTCCGCCCGGTGCGGCATAGAACAGCTCCTCGTTCGCGGGCTTGGCCTTGCCGCCACGAATGTCCCAATCGTTCAGCCAGGTGTCCAGATCGGGGGCATGGACGGCGTGCACGTCGCGATCCAGCAGCCCGCCACGGTCGAGCTCACCCATGATGGCCACGATTCCGCCGGCGCGATGGACGTCCTCCATGTAGTACTTGGTGCTGTTCGGCGCGACCTTGCAGATGCACGGGGTGACCCGCGACAGGGCGTCGATGTCGTGCTGGTCGAAGTCGACCTTCGCCTCGACCGCGGCGGCCAGCAGGTGCAGCACCGTGTTGGTGGAGCCGCCCATCGCGATGTCGACCCGCATCGCGTTGTTGAACGCCTGCTTGGTGGCGATCGAGAGCGGCAGCACCGAGTCGTCGTCGCCGTCGTACCAGCGCTTGGCCAGATCGACCACGAGCCGTCCGGCGTCGAGGAAGAGGTTGCGCCGGGCCGAAGCGGTGGCCAGCGTGGAGCCGTTTCCGGGCAGCGACAGCCCCAGCACCTCGGTCAGGCAGTTCATCGAGTTGGCCGTGAACATGCCCGAACACGAACCGCAGGTCGGGCAGGCGTTCTCTTCGATGTCGCGCAGGTGGGCGTCCTCGATGGACGGGTCGACGGCCTTGACCATGGCGTCCACCAGGTCGAGCCGGGGGGTGATCACCGGTTCGACGTTGTGCTCGTCGGGTGCGCCGCCGAACAGCGGATTGTCGGGCAGGCGTCCGGCCTCCATCGCACCACCCGAGACGAAGACGGTCGGAATGTTGAGCCGCATCGCCGCCAGCAGCATGCCCGGGGTGATCTTGTCGCAGTTCGAGATGCAGACGAGGGCGTCGGCGCAGTGCGCGTTCACCATGAACTCGACGGCGTCGGCGATCACCTCACGGCTGGGCAGCGAGTAGAGCATGCCGTGGTGACCCATCGCGATGCCGTCGTCCACGGCAATGGTGTTGAACTCGCGCCCGACCCCGCCGGCCTCGGCCACGGCCCCCGCGACTAGAGCGCCCATGTTGCGCAGGTGCACGTGGCCCGGCACGAACTGGGTGAAGCTGTTGGCGATGGCGACGATCGGCTTACCGAAGTCCGATTCGCCCATGCCGGTGGCGCGCCACAGCGCCCGGGCACCGGCCATGTTGCGGCCGTGGGTAGTGGTTCGAGAACGCAGAACAGGCATGACGAGCAGAGTACGCCGTTCGGATCGACCCGATGCGACTGCATGCGCCCGTGGCCGGGTACGGTGCCGCAATGGGTCAACGGCTGCGGTTCCGCACTGCCTGGACGGCCTGAACCGGTGAGCGAACCGAGCGACTTCACCCGGCCCGACGGCTGGACGAACCTGGGCGATCCGGCCCCGCAGCCCACGTCTTCAACCCCCTCGTCGGCGCCACCTCCCGGGCCGGAACGACCGACCTCCGGGCGCCGCAGACGAACGCGCTGGCTGACCGGCCGAGCCAGGAACCGCGGGCTCGGCGCCGCGGCCGCCGGTCCCGAGTTCCACTGGCCAGACGCGCCCGCAGGACCGGCCGCCGGCGCCCCTGCCGTCGGCGCCCCGCCCGCTGCGAGCCGACGGCCGGCCGCCGGCCCGTCCCGGTGGTCGGCGACGGCCCGCACGCCTCGCCCTCGCAAGGGGGCGTCGCCGCTACTCTTCGGCGCCCTGGTGCCGCTGGTGATGATCGTCGTGCTGTTCGCAGTGCTGAGCCTGGTCGGGATCGTGATGCGGGCGGTGACACCCGATCGTCCCCGCCCGGTGCCGACCACCCAGCGAACCACCCCGGCGCCCACGCTGCCGGTGAAATGGACCGTGACCGCGACCCAGTTGCGACCCGACTTGACCAAGCCCGAGCTGCTGAGCTCGACCGACGGCCTCTTCGACGACAGTCGCGCGATCGACGCCGGTACCGCGTGGTTGGTGTTGACCGGGGACGCCAACGACACCGGGGTCTGGGTGCACGGACTCGACCCGTCCACCGGACGCGAGCTGTGGAAGCGGGACCTGCCCGACGGCTTGTGCGCCGCCGGATTGGTCGGCAAGGCGGTGCTGTGTGCGTCTGCGATCGAGCACGACGATGCCACCGGGTTGGGCACCAGCTGGCACCTGGCCAGACTCGATCCGGCCACCGGACGCGAACTCAGCGGCACCGACTGGACCGGCTGGCTGACCCTGGTTCACGCCGACCGCGACCGGGTGTTGCTGGTGGAGCAGCGGCAGCCCGCGCCGCATGCCGTGCTGACCGTGCTGAACGCCGACCTCGAGCAACGCGCTCAGTTCGACCTACGTGCCGAGCCGCAACACGCCGGCCTGTTCAGCGACAACCGCATCGTCAACCGCAAACTGCCGATTCCGGACGGACCGGCGCTCGATCGTCCACGGATCAGAAAGGTGGCCGACGGGCTCACCGCCCTCTGGGTCGGCCAGAGCACGGCCTTCGTGGATCTCGCCAAAGGCACCCTGATCGACGTGCCACGGTGCTCCCGGTTGGTGGACGACGGGACTCGGCTCTGGTGCAACCAGGGCGCGGTGGCCGCGGCTCTCGGCTACTCGCTGAAGCCGCTGTTCGAGACCGACCTGAACACCCGTCTGGCCTTTCCGAACCGCGACCCCCGGGCGGGAGACGTCACTGACCCGGTGTTCTTGCAGCAGACGGGTCTGGCGGTGCGGGTGAACCCGAGCACCGGACGCACGATCGGCCCGCTCGTGAACACCCGTAACGGCTCGGCCTTCGGCACCACCACGTCGCCCCAGACCGCCTACCTGAGGGGCGTGACGCTGGTCTGGGACTCGTCCACTCTGTTCGCGGTCAAGGCACGCACGGGTGAACTGCTCTGGCAACTGAAGGACCCCGGCACCGTCGGCGACCCCTGGAACTGGAAGGGCAGGATTCTGCTCGCCCACCGCAACCTGCGCATTCTGGACCCGGCGTCGGGGCGGGTCGTGTCCGCCTACCGGCAGGGTCGCGGGCTGTACACCGAAGTGCTCGGCGACGCGCTGATCGCGGTCGGTCCCGACGAGCTCGCCCTGCTGGTCGACCCGTGAAGGGTCGCGCCTAGACTGACTGGATGAGTGACTTCTTCCAGTTGTTCAACCCGGGGGAGCGGCACGCACAGCAGCAACGCGACCTGGAGAACACGCTCGTCGTGGACTACGAGAAGGGCGGCTGGGGGCCCAAGCCGCACGACCTGGAATCCGGCAAGGTCACGATCAAGCTGCCATCGACCAAGCGGCAACCGGCCGAGCCGACTGCGTGATCGAGCCCGCTGCTCGTTCCAGCCGGCTAGCGGATCGGGTCGGGGCAGAGCTCCCGCCGTCCGCACCCGTCGCAGTGTTGACCGATCCAGAACTCGTCGAACCGTCGCTCCAGCATCGCTACGAAGTCTGGTTCTCGACCCACCGCGCCCAGTTCGAGGTTGCGGTTCACCTCGCTCTTGGCGCCCAGCCCGGCGCCGGTGAAGTTCGCCGAGCCGGTGTAACCGAGCACTCCGTCGACGATCACGATCTTCCAGTGACTGCGCGGGCAGATCTGCAACTCGAGCCCGCCCTGCACTAGCGCGGGCAGGGCGTCGAACGTGTCGCGAATGCTGCGGGACGGTAGTTCTGCGTGGATCACCCGGATCTGCACCCCGTCGCGAGCGAGCCGGCTGAACTCGTCCAGAATCGGACGGTAGCGGCGCCCGGCGCCCGGCACGTACAGGTCCTTCAGGTTGGCGGTGGCGATCCAGATCGACCGCTGGGCTCGGAGCACCCCTTCGGTGATGACGGCTCGATACAGTTCGCGCCCCGACAGCCACTCCATCGGGTGACCCTACTCGCGAGATTCCTCCACAGCGGCGTCCACACCTGTGGATGAACTACATCGGTGTTGTTCGCGGTTCTGCGTCAGCGCCGGCGCTCGGACCATTGCTCAGGATCACGCGCGCGGGAGGCCAGTAGCTCCTCGGGTGGGGTGATCAGCCTGCCCGCTTTCAGCCGCGCCAACACCTCGCGCCGCACGGCCCGCACGCGCGTCGGGTATTGCCGCAGCGCCTCGGGGCCCACGTGCGTCCACCACCGGTCCAGTGCCTCGAAAACCTCGGGCGCATCCGCCTGGTCGATCAGGTCGCCGGTCACCCGGGCGATACCGGTCTGCCGTCCGGATCGGTCGGCCCGGATGGCGTGCGCACACAGGATGAGTGCCGCCAAGCCGGCAATGCCGAGCAGGCTGAGGCCCGTGATGGCCGGCAGAGCGGAATAGATCCCGACCTCACCCCACCGCAAGGCGAACGCGGCCGCGGCAGCCAGCACCCACATGCCGCCCAGGGCGAGGTGGAACACCGCAGGCACCCGCGATCCCCAGAGCGATCCATTGGCGCGCATGGGTTCGAGCCACCACAGCAGGCACACCGACACGACGGCCAGCAGTCCCGAGGCCAGCATGGCGTCCTGCAAGGCGAGCCCGTTCGAGCGCGAGAGGGTCAACAAGGCCACGGCCACCACGCCGGTGAGCAGAGCGATGCCGAGCGCCACGCGGTGCAGCGTGGTCGCGGTCTGCACGCGGGGGGCGTTGGGGTCGCGGCGTTCGTTGGCCGCCCGGACTGCCGCGGCGCGTGCCCGCTCGTGCGTCACGGCTGTGCGTGGGTCGGAAGCCATCACGGCCACCCGCCAGGAGTCCTCGACGGCGGATTTCGTGTCTTTGTAGTCGGCGTCGAAGATGATCAGGTCGATCCGGCCGAGCGTGCGCTCATCCATTCCCGTCACCGAACGATGCTGGGCTCCGGCCATGGTCGCCTCCCTCGTGCGCTCGGGACTCGAACGGTTGCGGGTCCAGAGTAATCCTCGGCGGAACAGCCTCGACCAGCTCGCCCGAGTACCGTTCAACGGCTCGGCCGCGTCGTTGCCCGAGTGCGTCGTCGCGCGCCGAAAGTGCTTCCGAGCGCAGCGTGAAGTGTGGCCTGCGCAGTCCACGGTGAACTGTCGGAGGCGAGGGCTAGGGTCGGTTGATGAACGCTGAGCGACCCCGTATGGATTCGGCGATCGACGCGGCGAGACCGTCGAACTGATGCCCGCCGACCTCATGCACCAGCACCGTTGCCGAGGGCAGGACCGCCACGTTGAGGCCCAGGTGCTCGAACGGCACCACCTCGTCATCGCGGCAGTGCTGCAGCACCAGCGAGGCGAGCGGTTCAGGGCCGGTGAAGTTGTAGTCGGCGTAATCCCAGCCGGCAGAACCCCAGTTAGGCATGCCCAGCAGGGCGACGCGCAGGGGCGCGTCCCGAGGCTTCGTCACAGGCACCTGAGCGTCGGTGCGGGCCAGTGCGTGCAGCAGCATCGACGCCCCGTATGAGTGCGCCGCGACCACATCGTCCGGTGCCAACCCCGCAAGTAGCTCCATCATCGGGGTCGCCCAGCCGTCGACCGACATGTCGCTGTCGGTGAACTCCGGGTAATCGAGGCTCGCGCCCAACGCGGACGCGAGCGGCTCGGCCATTGACCGATCCGATTCGTAGCCCTCGGCCCCGTGAATGAACAGCAACCGCATCGGCTCCGCCTTCCTGTCGCGCCGTCAACCAGTTCCGAGACTAGCCGCGACCCCTCCGGGGAAACTCCGGCGGGCCTGGCCCGCGTCCGTACACTGGCGGCATGCTTCGGACGTCTCTCGCCCCACGCCTCGCCGCCGCTGCCGCCATCGGCACCCTTGCCCTGACCGGCTGCGCCCAAGCCGGAATCTCGGCCGGCGACGCCTACAAAGTGGGCTGCCCGGCCCTGGACGCCGTCGCCGCAGGCGGCTCGGTCGTCGGCAAGGTGGCGTTGGCCGGACTCGAACAGCTGCGCGACTCGGGCCAGCTCACGGGCGAGTCCAAGCAGTGGCTCGACGTGTCCATCCAGTACCTGAAAGACCCCAGCAAGGTGCCGGCCGAGAGCAAGAAGTTCATCAAGGACGGCTGCGCGACCGCGGGCTACACCTTGCAGAACTTCTGATCGGCGCCGTCGCTCAAGGCAATACCCCGAGCAGCCGACGCACGCCGGCGCGGGCCAGCAACAGCACCAGAATCAACCCGTTGACCAGAAAGAACCCGCCGAGCTGCACCTGATCGGCGAACAGCAGGGCGACGAGCTCGAGCACCACGAACTTGCTGCCCACCACCAACGCCCACAGCAGCAGGCCCGAGCCGACCTTGGTGGGTACGGTCGTGGCGGCCTTGAAGCGCCCTTTCAGTCGATCCTTGGCCCAGACCACACCCTCGAGCACGAGCTTGAGCAGCACCGCGGTGAGCAGTGACAAGGTGAAGGTCTCGGTGATCACCTGTGGCACGTACTCCACGGCGAGGTTGAGCACGACGACGTAGACGAACACGTCCACCACGTCTGCCGGGCTGATCCAACGCCCACGCCGCTCCGCCTCGGTCACCGCACGCTCCCAGTTTCGGTTCGGACACTCGCCCGATCCCGCGAGCCCATGGTTTCGTTCCCACGGTGGCCGCGTCCACCGGGCGCGATGGTCAGCCCAGCACCTCGTCCGCGATGCATGCGCTGCCCGCGAGTTGTCCGGCCGCTGCGGCGGCCAGGACCGAACTCATCGGCATCGGCAGTGCGGCGGAGTGGGCGCAGTCACCGGCTGCGTACACCCCGGGCCTGGAGGTTCGGCCCAGCGCGTCGACCTGCACGCAACCCGAAGGCAGCAGTTCGAGATCGAGTTGGCCGGCGAACGGGGCCGATTGGGTGAAGGTGGTTGCCACCAACATGCCGCCGACGTCGATCGGCGCCGACCCGTCGAGGCTGACCCGAGCACCCAGCGGGTGCCTCGCCACGGCGACGATGCGCTCGGGGCGCACCGGCACGTTCATCACCGCCAGTGCCGCGGTCGTCTCCACGGCCAGCGGCTCGCCGTTGGTCAGCACCACCAGTGAGGACGCGATCCGCGTCATCATCCGCGCCTGCATCAGCACATGCGGCCCTGCCCCGAGCAACGCCACCGGGCGTCCGGCGTATTCGTGGCCGTGGCAGAAGGGGCAGTGGGCGGCGACCGTGCCGAACAACTGCTGCAGACCCGGCACCGTAGGCAGGGTGTCTCGGACGCCGGTGGCCAGCAGCACGCGGCGGGCGTGCTGACGACCGTCGGCGCTGGTCACGGTGAAACGTGGCCCGTCGGGTTCCACGCTCGAGACCTCCGCGGCGCCCACCGTCACCG
>Ga0075156_10002340_pt1 | contig 10499 bp, 11 predicted proteins | sample JI81AbrownDNA_FD_70966 | JGI IMG/M metagenome (GOLD analysis project Ga0075156, IMG submission 70966) | Wastewater effluent complex algal communities from Wisconsin, to seasonally profile nutrient transformation and Carbon sequestration -... | ecosystem: Engineered > WWTP > Effluent > Algae...
TTGATGGCCACCTTCGCCCCCCCCTGTTGCTCGCCACCTGGCTCACTGCAGGCGTCACCGGCCCTGCCCTGGCCAGCCCCTGGGCGCAGGTCATAATCCCCAGCGATGAAACCACGAAAGTCATCGGAGGCGTTTCCAACGGCTGTATTGCTGGTGCCCAAGCGCGCGCCGCCTAAGGCGAGCGCTACATCAACATCCGCCGCGGCCGCAACCCCTTCTACGGGCATGCCGCGCTCGTGCACTTCGTCTCGGACCTCGGCCAGAGCCATGCCAGCCGCGGCGAGGGGCTGGTGATGGTCGGCGATCTGAGCCAGCCCAGGGGCGGGCTAATGTCCAACTCGCGCCGCATCCATCAGAACGGCCTGGATGCGGACATCTGGTTCCAATTTGCCGTGTCCGCCGCCGCCATCCGCGACACCGAAAGCCAGCCCGACCCGCCAAGCATGCTCGCCGCGAACGGTGAGGAGCTTGGCCCTCTCTGGGGCGACGACCAGAAAGCCCTGCTCAAGGCCGCAGCCGACGACCCCAGGGTGGACCGCATTTTCGTCAACCCGGCCATCAAGCGCGGCCTGTGTTCGAGCGAACCGGACCCGGCCTGGCTGCGCAAGCTCCGCCCCTGGTTCGGCCACGACGCCCCCTTTCACGTCCGCTTGCGCTGCCCGCACGACAGCACCGCGTGCGAGCAGCAGGCATCGATCCCGGCTGGCGATGGCTGCGCGGAGCTCGACTGGTGGTTCAGCGTCGAGGCCCGCACGCCGGCCAAACGCTCAGCTCCCCGCGCGGAGCCCGTCATGCCAGCGGCCTGCCGACCACTGCTCTTGATCAACTGAGCGCTGTGCAGAGGCCGGCGCTCACTTTCTTACAATTGCATGCGTAGGGTGAGCTCTTGGCTCTTGCCCTAGCAGCTGCAGCGGAAAAAACCAGGAACACGCCTCTGCTACCGCTCGGTTATTGGCCCACAGGGAGCTTTTCCGGTGTCCGAAAGGGCCGGACCACTACAGACCGACAGCGAGTTCCGCCGGCGTCTGAAACCGCCTGACCAGTACACGCCAAAAGCGCGTAAGAATGGGCACCTCAAAGGGTGCCCATCCAGCCGCCGCTGATGATTCTCGCTACCGCCGCGTCACGCTGCTTCGATCGAACTCGACAAGCAGCCGATCCCGGCTGCTTGCTTGCTGCCTTACCCCGAGCGACCGACGAAACCCGGCAGCCCGGCCGCCTCGGGAGAGCTTGCCAGGTAGCGTGCCCAGCCGAGCTTCTCGGCGTAGTCGTCGGGGTCGGCTTTGCGGATGTCTTCCAGGGTCATCTCCATGCAGTTCTTCTTGCACGTCAGCTGTTCGTCGAAGATCACGCGGGTGCGGAAAAAGCTGCCCCATTTGAACTCGGCGAAAATGGCGTTGTTCGGGTCCTTGACGTAGCCATCGGCTTCGCGCACCAGCCAGGAGAGGCTGCGGTAGAGGTCGTTGTCGAGGTCTTTGACGTGCTGTTTCAGGTGTTGGGATTGTTTGGGCCGGCTCCCATGGCGTCGAAGGGGTAAACCCAGTTATTGGCAGCCATCGTCTTCCAGAAGTGTTTTCCTTCGATGGAACTCCAGTTGCGGGTGACCATGGCCGGGATGTCCATGTCGCCTTTGGCGCGCCAGAGCGAGATGCTCAGATGGTGGTGGTCGATCAGGTAGTACTGAGCGTCGTTGCCGATGATCACCGGGACGGCGCGCGGCAGGAGATGGTCTTCCAGCGCGCTGTCGCTCTTTTCCTTGATGTTCGCTACCTTGGCGTTCCCTTCGTCCATGCCGACGGCGTTCTGCGTGGGCTTGAGATCACTGAGCTTGAGACGCTCCAGCGTACCTTGCGGGCTCTGTGCGGTGATTCTTGGGAGAAATCCGCATACCTCGTCATTCTTCTTGGCCATTGATCACTCCTGCTGTGGTGGACATGGGTCTTTTGGGTAGGGGTAGGCTGCGTGCTGCCCGTTTCGGACTGCTCCCGGCGCGTGTGGAGACGGAGATGGCTGCGGATCTTTTCGCCGGGGTTGGAGCTCTCGGGATGTTATGCCGATAGAGACCGGAGATTCACCCCTCCACCAAGCAGCGCTTTCGACGATAATCCGTGCCTTGATGCTTGCGCTTTTCGCGCAGGCGTAAGCAGGTAACGAGCTAGTTCTCTCCAGCGAAGTGATGCAGCAAATGACAGATGCGACGGGTCCGCAGCGGCCGACCAGAGAAGAAATTGCGCAGCTCCCGCCTTTTGCCGGCCTGACCCTTGATCGTATTCATCTGCTCAAGACGCCAGCGCAGTTCGAGGCCGCGCGAGGCGCGATACTGGGTGCCGGTTTTATTGGCTTCGATACCGAGAGCAAGCCGACCTTCGCCAAGGGTGAACCGGCCAGCGGGCCGCACGTCGTCCAGTTCGCGCTGCGCGAGCAGGCTTTCATCGTTCGCGTTGACGGCGAAGCGGCGTGTGAATTCATCAAGAGCATCGTCGAATCAGAGGCGGTCGTGAAGATCGGCTTCGGGCTCAAGTCGGATCGGGCGGTGCTGCTGAGCAAGCTTGGTGCCCGCATTCGAGCCATGGTCGATCTGGCCGACGCCTTGCGCAGGAAGGGAATTCGCCAGACGCTTGGCGCGAAAGCGGCGGTGGCCATGGTCCTCGGACAGCGCCTGCAGAAATCGCGTTCGATCACGACGTCCAACTGGGCGCGTCAGACTCTGTTGCCAAACCAGTTGCTTTACGCGGCGAATGACGCCTACGCGGCTTTGGCGGTGTTTTACGCTCTCGACCTGCACCTTGCGCCGGTTCCCGCGGCTGAAACTCTAGAGCCCGCCGAGGCCGCCACGCCTGTCGAGTCAGTTCCGCCGCCTGCGGCTTGACGCACGGTGCGCCGTGGCATCAGTCGGCGTGGTACTGGCTGGCGTTCTTGCCTTTGAACGGTGCATAGAAAGCCTTGATGGCGGCGATGTCGGCCTCGACGTCGCCGGTCGGCACGAAGATTTCTCCGAGGCCACTGACCTTCCTCTCGTAGTCCATGTAGGCCAGGACGATCGGTACCTGTGCAGTGACGGCGATGTGGTAGAAGCCGGTCTTCCATTCCCGCGTCTTGCTGCGCGTTCCCTCGGGCGGGACTATCAGTTGCACCGGGCCATCGGCAGCGCCGATCGCCGCCGCCGAGGCAGCGACCAGATTGTTGGTCGTCTCGCGCGCCACGGGGATGCCGCCGAGCCAGCTCATCAGACCGCGAAATGGTGGTCGAAAAATCTGCGCCTTGCCCATCCAGTAGATATTGAGCCGCAGAGCGAAGGCGACCATCAGCGTGTAGGGCAGGTCCCAGTTGCTGGTATGCGGTGCGGCGATCAGCACGCTCTTGCTGGCGGAAGCCGGCAAACTGCCCTCGATTTTCCAGCCCGTGATCTTCAGGAAGCTCACCGAGAAGGCGCGCAGCAGGGTGTTGACGATCGGGGTGGTGAAGATTGTGCGGTGCATGGGTCTGCCTGTTGGTTACGGCGCAAAGCAGCTTGTCGGAGGGCAGACCAGCGCGTTGAAAACACCTGCTGCATTATCGCCTGTCGGGGCGCTGCATGCGTGCAATAAATCCGTTCGCCGTGATCGCGAAAGCGGGCGTCCGCCTGATTGCGTGCGCGCGCCTGCGCCGCGCTAGGCGACCAGCTTCAGACCAAGAATGCCGGCGACGATCAGTCCGATGCAGAAGAAACGAGCCAGCGTTGCAGCGTCCTTGAACACCACGATGCCGAGCGCGAAGGTGCCGACAGCGCCGATGCCGGTCCACACGGCGTAGGCGGTGCCCATCGGGATGCTCAGCTGCGCGTAGAGCAGCAGTGCGCCGCTGGTGGCCATGCAGACGCCAGCGAAGGCGATCCATCCCCGGTGCGTGCCGCGCTCGCTCTGCCCGAGTTTGAGCCCCAGCGGCCAGCCGCACTCGAAAATGCCGGCGGCGAGCAGTGCGATCCAGTCCATGGTCTGTGCGCCTATTTCGAAGCGAGCTTGAGGCCGACGATGCCGGCGACAATCAGGCCAACGCAGAAAAAGCGCTCGACTGTTGCCGCCTCGCCCAAAAGGAGGATGCCGAGGAAAAAAGTGCCGACGGCGCCGATGCCTGTCCATACGGCGTAGGCGGTGCCCATCGGAATCCGCCGTTGCGCGATGAGCAGCAAGGCGCCACTGGCGGCCATGCTCACCGCCGCGAAGGCCAGCCAGCCCCACAGGGCGCCGCTCTCCGACCAGCCGAGCTTCAGCCCGACCGGCCAGCCCCATTCGAAAACACCGGCGACCAGCAGGGCGATCCATTCCATGTTCGTTCCTCCGTCAGCCCGGCTGGCCGGGGTAAAGCTCGGCGAGCAGCTGGCGGGTGAGCTCGGTGAGCAGCGGCCTGGCCGCCGTGGCGACGGCGCTCGTGTCCGGGCCGCCTGGAGCGACGCCACCGCTGGCGGCACCATTTACGCGCCTGCCCTCGCGGCCCGACCAGGTGGCGACCAGGGCTGCCTTGGCAGTGGTGACGGCCCGGCTCACCAGTGGCGGCCAGAACGCCGGGTACTCGGTCTCTCGCCACTGGCCGCGTCCGCGGCCGTAATGGGCGACGGCCAGGTAGCGCAATAGCGAGCTGACGACCAGTTCGCAGAGGAAGCTGTCGTCCCAGCGCAGGGTCGTACCGCGTCGGCCGCGCGCCATATTCACGCCGCGTGCTATCCCGGCGCCGCCGAGAGCGCCGACGACGGCGCCGGTAATCACGCCCGCGCCGAGTGTCAGCCCGGCGTGCGCGATGTCGACCCCGAGACCGGTCAGCGCACCGGACACCGCGCCGCTCATCAGCGCCGCCTTGCGTTCGTTCACCGGCGCTTCGACACTCACCGTCAGCGCGATGCGCCGCAGCAGTTCGTCGCTGGCGTGGCCTTCGAGTTCGTGAATGGCGATCAAGCGGTCGAGGCCGGCCTGCAGATCGGCGTCGATCCGCGCACCAAGCGCCTGCACGGCGTGTGCTTTGTCGTCCTTGGCGGCGGTGTCGCCGGCATGGGCATCGCGGCCGACACCCAGTGCTCGCTTGAGGTCGCGCAGCGTTCCCGTGAGGCGCGTTTCCGGCAGTGTCTCGAGATCCAGAGCGGCGCGCGCCAGTGTTTCGGCCAACACCGCCATCGCGGCTTCGAACTGCCGCTCCCGGCGCAGCTGCCAGGCACCGACCAGGCGTGTGTAGGCCTCCCCACGTTGGGCCGGCAGGATCTTGCCGACTTCCTGCAGCAGGGTGATCTCCTGCACCCAGCAGCGCGCAAAAGCGTCCAGCGGCAGCACCGAGCGGACGACTTGATAGTTGGCCAGCAGCTTGCGCCAGCGCTCGTGTTCGACCGCTTCCTCTGCGGCTGGCCGCGAGCGACCGGTCTGGTTGAGGAGGACGATGACCGGTTTGCCGATCCACTCGAGAACCGCCAGCTCGGGTTCCAGGTAACCGGCGTCGGTCGGCTCTTCCGAGGCATTGACCAGATAGAGGACGACGTCGGCCTGGTCGCGGACATTGCTCACCGCCTGCTGCGTGAACCACATCGAGCGATCACGAAAACGATCCCATACTTGCCCGACGAACCAGCCGATGGGGTTGCCTTGCTGGCGCAGTCGCTTCGCGAGGCGGGCGCTGTCGCCAAATCCGGGCGTATCCCAGAGCGTTAGTTCGTCGCCCGCGGGCGTGCTGATCAGCGAGTAGGCGTTGACGTCGACGGTGACGTGCGCCGCGTCGCGTACTTCGCCTACGTCGTAGCCGAGCAGCGTCCGTGCCAGGGTCGTCTTGCCGGCATTGGTATGCGATATCAGCGATAGAGAAATACGATCTTCGCTCATGCAGAGCCCTCCAGACGGCGTTCGATGTCGTCCTGCGCGGCGCTCAGGTCGGGCTGCGCGAGATCAAGAAAAACCGGGATGAGGCCGAGCTCGGCGAGATCAGTGAGCTCGGCTCGCCAGGCCGCACGGCGCTGTTCGAGGCGTCGTGGATCTGGGTCGAAGCGGGCGTGCCACGGCGCCTCATCAACGAGCACCAGGACTGGCCCGGCACCCGCCAGGGTGCGCACGGCGCGAATGAAGGCGCCCTGGGTTTCGCGCTCCGGGGTGGCGACCAGGCTGAACAGCGCGACGCGCGGACCGCGACTGTCGGTTTGGCTGGCGGCGGTGAGCGCTTCTTCTTCGCCATAGCTCACCGGCGTCGCCCAGTCGAGTTGTGCATTGTCCCCGAAGACTCGCCCGAGTAGGCGTCGCAGTCCGGTCATCGTGGCTGCAGCCGGATGATAGCTGTAGGGGATGACGCTCAGGTGAACCGGTCCGGCGTGGTAGCCGTGCAGCAGGCGCTGATAATAGGGGTTGGTAAAGTCGCCGAGCAGGCGGGCGCTGCGCCGCCGTTCGAGCAGTGCGCTGGCAGTGCCGAGCACGAGGCGCGGCACAATGACGACGATGAATAGCGTTGCAGCCAGCAGATGCAGCCACGGTGCGGCATTTTCGGTGGCCGGCAAGACGCCGAAGCGGATGGCGGCCAGTCCGTCGACGTCGGGGAGGACGCTGCCGGTGAACCACAGCCCCGGCGCCAGCAGCACGCTGAGCAGGCGGTGCACCGCTTCGGCGTCAAGAAAAGTGCTTTCCCAGCCGGCGCGATACTCGAAAGCGAGTCCACGCAGGTACAGTCCGCTGATGATGCCGGTGGCAAGCAGCGCAGCCGAGAAGTGCAACAGGCGCGCAACCCGTGCTGCGTACAGCGCTGCGGCGATCTGGCTCCAGTCGCTGAGCAGTTTCGGCAGCACCGCCGCCGGCATGGCCACGCCGCGTTGCCGTAGCCGGCGACCGCTGCCAAGCAAGCCGCCGACCACGAGGCGGCGCAGGGGGCCCGGCTCATTGCTTGCTTTGTTGCCGCGGCGCAAGCTGCTGACGAGAATCAACAGGTAGACCGCCAGATTCCAGGTCAGCAAGCCGAGCACCGGTGGCGCCAGCAGGTTGATGCTCTGGCCGGATCCGATGCGATCGATGAGCAGCCCAGCGGCAAACGACAGGATCATCAGCAGGGCGCCAATCCAGCTACGCCACAGCAGGCCGTCGACGATGCGAACGAAGCCGGGATCACGGGGCCGCAAACGATCGACCGCAAACCGGGCGCGGCAGGCGACGAAAACGGTAGGCGTGGCGCCTTCACCGACGGCTTCTGCAGCGGCCCGGGTGGACCACGAACGGTCTTCGTCAGTCCAGCTTTCCCGGTCCCCGTCGACGGTTTCGATAGCGCGAACCGCAGTGGTAAGCAGGGCGTCTCGTTCATTCATCGTCGGGCGAGATCAGCAAGAAAATACGCGAGGGAATGCGCGCCGCAATGAGCGGGAAATGGTGGGGGGCTATGCATACCGGGCAGAGTGTCTCTGGCCCCGGCAGCCCTGTCAACCGCTGCACACGGTCGTTTGTTGTGGCGCTCTGGTGCAAGCCATGGCGCGAGCTGCCTGCGGATTTTGTCGTTTGCCAGAAACCTGTCATGCTGTTTTCTGTCCCTTTCCATCTTCAATGATTCGAGGTTTCCGCGTGCCAGTGCAGCGCTCCGTCATTCTCAGCATCGCCATCCTGCCGATAGTCCTCGCCGGCTGCGTCTTCCCCTTCTTCCAGCAGCCGTCGTCGATCGTTCCCGTCGCGCAACCGGGTATCACCAGCGAGAACGGGCAGCTGCAGATTCCGCTTGGCAGCGGGGTGTACCTCTGTGAGCTCGGCCGCAGCGTCCTGGTGCGGCGCGATACACAAGACCCTCGCGTCATCGAGCTTGACTGGCAGGGCAAGCAGCGAACCTTGCGGCGCTACGATTCGAGCTCGGGCCTGCCGCGCTACGAGGACCGGCAGAATGGCCTGCTGTGGATCGATCTGCCCTGGAAGAGCGTCCTGATGGATGCCGGGACCGGCCGCCCTCTGGCCAACGAGTGCAAGCTGAATTAGCAGGGAAATTGCAGGCTTGCTGAGGCGCTTGCTCAGGCCGCTCCGGGCAGCGGTGCAGGAATTGCTGCCGGAATGCGTACTGGCGTCGGCCTCGAAACCAGAAGCCCCCTTACGGCCAAGCGCTTACCAGGGGCGGCTGCCAAAAGCGCTGGAAAAATGATCGGCGATGTCCTTGCGCGTCGGGCGATGGTTCTGCCCGCCGCGATGAGCGATCTTGATGGCGCCCATGACGGCGGCAAGCCGACCCGTTTTCTGCCAGTCCCAGCCGGCGACAATTCCGTACAGCAGCCCTGAGCGGTAGGCATCACCGCAGCCGGTGGGGTCGACGACGGTAGCGGCCTGAACACAGGGAATCTCATGGCAGACGCCCTTGCTGTAAATCCGCGAGCCTTCGCCACCAAGGGTGACGATAAGCGCTTCGACCTCGTCGGCGAGTCGTTCGATCGAGCGATTGCTGCGGTCGCAGAGCAGCTTCGCTTCGTAATCGTTGAAGCAGGCATAGGTGGCCAGGCGCATGAAGTTCATCAGCTCGTCACCGGAGAACATCGGCAGTCCCTGGCCGGGATCGAAAACGAAGGGGATACCGGCCGCTGCGAGGTCTTGCGCGTGCTGCAGCATGCCGTCGCGGCCGTCGGGAGCGACAATCGCGAGGGTCGCGGCAGCTACGTCGGCGACCTGATTGAGGTGCGAGTAGCTCATTGCGCCGGGGTGGAAGGCGGTGATCTGGTTGTCGTCGAGGTCGGTGGTGATGAATGCCTGGGCGGTGAAGCTGCCGGCAATCCGGCGCACGTGTGCCCGTGACAGGCCAAGATCGTCCAGGCGCAGCAGATACGAGTCGGCGTCGTCGCCGACGGTGGCCATGATCAGTGGTTCCCCACTCAGCAGCTTGAGGTTGTAGGCAATATTGCCGGCGCAGCCACCGAACTCGCGGCGCATTTCGGGAACCAGGAAAGCAACGTTCAGGATGTGAATCTGCTCGGGCAGGATGTGATTCTTGAAACGATCATGGAAAACCATGATGTTATCGAAGGCGATTGAGCCGCAAATGAGTGTCGACATGGATCTTCCGGGAAGCTGAGTCGAGATTAAGAAAAAAGACGCCTGCCGCGAGAATCGTGAATCAACAAATGCTCACGGATAAAAGAGGTAAAGCCGGTAGCCCGCCGCATTGACCTCATTGGCCTCCAGCCACAGTCGAACTTCGACGTCGGCGTTGGCGGCGAACGATTTCTCGGCGAACTGCACCGGCGTGAGGTACTCGTCGGCCGTGAAAACGCGCCGTACGATGGCCTTGTCGGCGTTGTCGGTGAGCGTCAGTTCGATCGCCGGGTAGGCTTGGGCGTAGCCGGCCCGGTTGCGCAGCGTCGCCTGTAGCGTCAGCAGCTTGTTTCGTCCCGGGTCGCTCTGCAGGTCAGAGGCTTCGATGCTCACCAGCTCGACGTTTCGCGGTAGCGGAATATCAGTGCCCAGAGCGGCGCTCAGAGCGGCCAGTACCGGCCGAGTGCTGGGGGCGGTGAGGGCGATGACGCCGCGGAAATGAAAAATCGCCTGGCCGACCAGGGTCAGGGTCAGGACGATGATGGCAATCACGAAGGGCGCGGCCAGCGCCTTGCCGGCGACCGGGGGGACGGGCTGACTTATCGCACCTTCCAGCCAGCGATCGTAAGCCGGCGCTTCCTTGTTCTGACTCGCGCGGAGGCCGTGCTCGGCGGCGCCGATTGGCGGGACTTCGGTGACTTCCGCGACCGTCGCCGCCCGCTCGGCGGTGATCGGTGGCGCATCGGCTGCCGGGCTGCTGGGCACCATCGCCGCAACAGGGTCGGGAATGGTGTGCTGCGCCGGGTGCTGAGCAGGGTGCGTTTGCTCGGCGCTGCGCTCGAGGGCTTGTGCAGCGAAGAAAGGCTCGGTGCGGCCCAGGGGCTCGTAGCTTGTCGGCGCGGAGGCGTATGCGGCGCCCGTTTCTGCGCCTTCTTCGCTCTCGTCAGCGTCCATCCCTTCGCGCAGCAGCATGGCGACGGCTGGAGCCGGCGGCGTCTCTTCCTGGCTGTTCGGCGGTCGCGGCGTCTGGCTGGAGAGCAGGGCCTGGGTTGGCGGCGGGGTTTCCCTGTGGAGCGGTGTTTCTGATGCGAACGGAGTATCCGCCGGCGTCTGGACCGGTGCAACGATGATCGCTTCGGCATCGTCGAGCAGGCTGTCCAGAGCGTTGAACGCCCGGTGGCATTGCCCGCAGCGGACTTTTCCGGCGCGCGCCTTGAGTTGCTCAGAGGTGACACGAAAAATCGTCTGGCAGTCCGGGCAGCAGGTCTTCATCGGCTAGTCCTTTACGCCGGCCAGGCACACCCAGCCATCGCGGCTGTCGGCGACGCGTAGCACCAGGTAGGGCGCATAAGCGGCGACCAGCTGCTCGGTCTGCTCGGCGAGGATCCCGGACAGGGCCAGGCGACCGCCGTGACGCACATGCCCGCAGATCGCGGGTGCCAGCACTTTCAGCGGATTGGCGAGGATATTGGCGACGACGATGTCGAATTCCCCCTGCAGTTCGTGTACCGAGTC
>Ga0075156_10002341_pt1 | contig 10499 bp, 8 predicted proteins | sample JI81AbrownDNA_FD_70966 | JGI IMG/M metagenome (GOLD analysis project Ga0075156, IMG submission 70966) | Wastewater effluent complex algal communities from Wisconsin, to seasonally profile nutrient transformation and Carbon sequestration -... | ecosystem: Engineered > WWTP > Effluent > Algae...
CAGCCGCCAAGGCCAGCGCAGCATTCGCAGACTGATGTTCGCCGTGCAATGGCAGGTACAACTCGTCGTACTCGCCACCAAGGCCTTGGATCGTGAGCATTTGCCCGCCCACGGCCAGGGTGCGGTTCACCACAGCGAACTCGACACCCTCCCGAACCGGCGTGATATCGAGCTCGACGCACCGGGCCATCAGCACAGCGGCAGCCTCGGGCTCCTGCCGCGCGAACGCAGCGAGCGCTCCGGCCTTGAGGATTCCCGCTTTCTCGGTGGCGATCTCCGTCAGCGAGTCACCCAGGTAGTCGGTGTGATCGAGGCCCACGGGTGTCACAACGGCGACGGCTGGCTCAACGACGTTCGTGGCATCCCAGGCGCCGCCCATGCCGCACTCAATCACCATCACGTCGACCGGGGCATCGGCGAAACAGGCGAACGCCAAAGCAGTGACTGCCTCGAACATCGTGACGGGTGGACCGTTCACCAACTCCGCTTGTTCGTCGAGCAGCGTCAGGAACGGTGCGATGTCTTCATACGCTGCGGCGAATCGCGCTTCGGAGATCGGTTCGCCGTCAATCTGGACTCGTTCAGTGATCGATTCCAAGGATGGGCTGGTGAACAGCCCGGTGGTCAGGCCTTGTTCGCGCAAAAGCGACTCGACGATGCGGGCGGTACTGGTCTTTCCGTTTGTACCGGCAATGTGGATCACGGGGGCGCACAGTTGCGGTTCACCGATGAAATCCATGAGAGCACAGATGCGCCCAAGGTCCGGCGCGACCTTACTTTCCGGCCACCGCGCGAGCAGTTCAGCCTCTGCTCGAGCGAAGCCAGAACTGGTGTCGTCAGTGCCACTCATGACGTCAGTCTAGGGACTGACAGATCCAGCGAACGGCGGGTTCCTAGGATGGCGGAATGACCTCGGAACACTCTGCACCCTCGCGCATGCCAGAAAAGCCGTCGCTCGATGGCATCGAGACCAAGTGGGCGCAGGTCTGGAACGACCAGAACGCCTACGTCTTCGATCGCACGAAGACGCGCGACGAGGTGTACTCGATCGACACGCCACCACCCACGGTGAGCGGTTCGCTGCACGTCGGTCACGTGTTCAGCTACACCCACACAGACTGCATCGCTCGCTATCAGCGGATGCAGGGCAAGGCGGTCTTCTACCCGATGGGCTGGGACGACAACGGTTTGCCCACCGAGCGCCGAGTACAGAACTACTTCGGCGTGCGTTGCGACCCGTCGTTGCACTACGACGCGGACTTCGTCCCGCCGGAGAAGCCGGGCAAGGACCAGATCGCCATCTCACGCCGCAACTTCATCGAACTGTGCGAGCAGTTGACGATCGAGGACGAGAAAGCATTCGAGGACCTGTGGCGCCAACTCGGCCTGTCGGTCGACTGGTCAAACACGTACCAAACGATCGACAGCAACGCGCGGGCCACTTCGCAGAAGGCATTCCTGCGCAACCTCGCACGTGACGAGGCCTACCAAGCCGAGGCACCCACCCTGTGGGACGTGACGTTCCGAACCGCCGTGGCTCAGGCAGAGCTTGAGGACCGCGAGCGTCCCGGGGCCTACCACCGCATCGGGTTCGCACGTCCGGATGGCGGCGAACCGATCTACATCGAAACCACCCGACCTGAACTGCTGGCGGCGTGTGTCGCACTCGTTGCCCACCCTGACGACGAGCGCTACCAACCGCTGTTCGGCACTACCGTCACGTCGCCGGTGTTCAAGGTCGACGTCCCCGTTGTGGCCCACCCGTTGGCAGATCCGGAAAAGGGATCCGGCATCGCGATGATCTGTACCTTCGGTGACCTCACGGACGTCATCTGGTGGCGCGAGCTGAACTTGCCCACCAGGCCGATCCTCGGATGGGACGGCCGGATCATCCGTGAAACCCCTGCCTGGATCACCGACGAATCCGCCCGCGAGGCCTATGCGGCAATCGCCGGCGCGACGGTCTTCACCGCCAAGGAGCGCACGGTCGGACTGCTGACCGAATCGGGCGACCTCGTTGGTGAACCGAAGCCAATCACTCACCCCGTCAAATTCTTCGAGAAGGGCGACAAACCACTGGAGATCGTCACGACCCGCCAGTGGTATCTGCGAAACGGCGGCCGCGATCTTGAACTCCGCGAGCAGTTGCTGGCGCGAGGAGCCGAACTCGATTGGCACCCACCCCATATGCAGGTTCGATACAACAACTGGGTCGAAGGCCTCAACGGCGACTGGCTGGTTTCTCGTCAGCGATTTTTCGGCGTTCCGATTCCTGTCTGGTACCCGGTCAATGTCGATGGCGAACCCGACTTCGACTCACCGATCGTTCCCAGCGAAGACGCACTCCCTGTTGACCCCTCAGCAGAACCACCCGCTGGCTACGACGAGGATCAGCGTGGCAAGCCCGGTGGGTTTGTCGGCGATCCCGATGTCATGGATACCTGGGCAACGTCCTCACTCACTCCCCAGATCGCCGGCGGCTGGGAACGGGACTCCGACTTGTGGTCACGGGTCTTCCCCATGGATCTTCGCCCACAGGCTCACGAGATCATCCGCACCTGGCTGTTTTCAACCGTCGTGCGTGCGCACTTGGAAGACAACGAGTTGCCCTGGAAACATGCTGCCATCAGCGGCTGGATCCTCGACCCTGACCGCAAGAAGATGAGTAAGTCCAAAGGCAACGTGGTAACTCCCGCAGACCTACTCGTCGAGTATGGCTCCGACGCCGTTCGCTACTGGGCAGCTTCCGGTCGTCCCGGGACCGATACCGCCTACGACGTCGGACAGATGAAGATTGGGCGGCGGCTCGCCATCAAGATCCTCAACGCTTCGAAGTTCGCCTTGATGTTGGGAGCCGAACGCGACGACGAGGCCATCACCGACCCAGTCGACCAGGCTCTGTTGGCAGGTCTACGGCAGGTCGTCGACGACGCCACTCGCGCATTCGACGGCTACAACTACACGCGTGCACTGGAACTGACCGAGACGTTCTTCTGGTCGTTCTGCGATGACTACATCGAACTGATCAAGGAACGAGCCCACGGAGCTCGCGGCGAGGAAGCGTCAGCCTCGGCAAAGGCAACGCTGGCTCTGGCGCTGTCCGTTCAGTTGCGCCTGTTCGCGCCGTTCCTGCCCTTCGTCACCGAAGAGGTGTGGTCGTGGTGGCAACCCGGGCTCATCCATTCCAGCCAGTGGCCGACTGTTGGCGAACTAGCTGCGGCGGGCGATGGCGACGCACAGGTGCTGCTTGATGCCGGGATTGTGCTGTCGCAGATCCGAAAAGCGAAGTCCGAGGCGAAGGTCTCGATGCGAACACCGGTCGCGACAACGACGGTGGAGGGCCCAGCGTCGATCGTGGAACGGGTCAAACTCGCATGTGGTGATCTCACCGCCGCAGGTTCCGTGCAGGAGTTGACAATCACAGCCACAGACAGCGACCAGCTCGCCGTCGCTGTCACGCTCTGATCACCCGCTCGACAGCGAAATGTGGGCGTAATAGATGCCCTTCCCGGGCCCACTGAAACGGTAGCTGGGCCAATCACGCATGCCGCATCGTTACGTCAGCCCTGCCGCATCGTTGCGGCATGACAACTGCGGTTGGCTTGCTCTGGTGAGGGAATCCTTTGAGTGTCAGAAAGTCCCCCGCCACCACAAGGAGCACACCATGTACGGATCAGTCGTTACCTACCTCGGAACCCCAGAACCGCTCTTCCGCCTCGGCCGCAAGTCACGCAAGGCTCAGGTCACCACGGCGCCCATCGCCATCGCGACGCCGGCACTGTAACCACAACAACCACACCAACCAACTCAAGATCCACATAGTGTGGGTGAACCGCCAATAGATGGCCACACATTACGGAGAAGAATCATGGGCGCAAACACGGCTTCGACCGCACCTAAGAGCAGCAACGCAACCATCGGCATCATCTTGATTGTGTTGGCCATCGCCGCTGTCCTCGTGTACGCGGGTGTTCATGCAGTCACCGCGAACAGTGTCGTCACCAAGCAGGCAGGCGCCACCAGTGCAGACAACTCGGGACACACCAGCATGACAATTGAACGCCACCATGCTGCCCTCCCGTGGGTTCCACTTGCACAGCACCCCGCAACCGGAAACTGATCTCCGGGGAAGATCCACAACCTGATTCCGGCAGGGTGATTTCGAGTCGCGTCCCGCCCGTGGGTTGAGGCAAGGTCAGTTGCCATGGCGACTGACGACATCAGTGGTGCCGACGCAGAGGCACTCGAACAGATTGAACCGGCAGAAGCGGCAATCGCACTCGACTTGCTGCTCACTGAAGCTGCACTAGGGGTCGGGTATCACTTCCGACCGCGAACCGCGACAGTTCGCATGGGCGCGAAGCTTGCGACCAAACCACACAAGGTGGCCAAGCGCACGGCCGAACTCGCGAACGAACTGACGATGGTGGCGCTGGGCAAGTCCCAAGCGATGCCACCACGAGGTGACCGCAGGTTCGCCGCCCAAGCCTGGCAAGAGAATCCCGTCCTCAAACGTGTCCTGCAGAGCTACCTCGCCGCGGGCAAGACCGCAGCAGACCTGCTCGAAGATGCTGAACTGAGCTACGACGATCATGAACGCGCCGAGTTCGTCATTCGAAACGTCAACGATGCCCTCGCTCCCAGCAACTCGCCGGTCCTCAACCCGGATGCCGTTGCGGCCGCGAAGAAGACGAAAGGCAAGAGCCTCGCCCGCGGAGCCAAGGCATTTGCCAAGGACATGAAACGGGCGCCACGAACTCCGGCGATGATCGAGGAGGATGCGTTCGAAGTCGGTAAGAACCTGGCGATCACCCCGGGTTCGGTCGTGCAACGAACCGAGATGTTCGAGCTCATCCAGTACCAGCCGACCACAAAGACCGTGTACCGGCGACCACTGCTTGTCATTCCTCCCATGATCAACAAGTTCTACGCCGTCGATCTGGCACCCGGGCGCAGCCTGGTGGAGTTCCTGCTCGCCCAAGGTCATCAAGTCTTTGTGGTCTCCTGGCGCAACCCCACCGCCGAACACCGAGACTGGGGATTCGACTCCTACGGCGCAGCAATCATCGATGCGATGGCAACCACCCGCAAGATCACCAAGAGCAAGAAGCTCAACCTCTTCGCCACCTGCTCTGGCGGGATTGTCACGACCATGGCGCTTGCCCACCTCAAGGCGCAGGGCGAACTCGAGCAGGTCTCCGCGCTCGGACTCGCCGTTGCCGTTCTCGACCAAGATCACGCCGGTCTCGCTACTGCAGCCCTTAACGAGAACACCGCCAAGGCAGCGATCGCGGTGTCGGCAAGCCGTGGCTACCTCGACGGCCGCCACCTCGCTGAGGCATTCGCCTGGCTGCGGCCCAACGACCTGATCTGGAGCTACTGGGTCAACAACTACCTCCTCGGTCGCACACCGCCGAAATTCGACGTCCTGTTCTGGAACGCAGACACCACTCGAATGTCGGCCGCGCTGCACAAGGACTTCGTCGAGATGGGCGTGCACAACTCCCTCGGTAAGCCTGGCAAGGCAGTGATGCTGGGGACCAAGGTGGATCTCAAGACGGTCGACACCGACACCTATGCCGTCGCCGGAATTGCCGATCACATCTGCCCCTGGTCCGCCGTCTATGGCACAACCCAGCTGCTTGGCGGCGACGTGAAGTTCGCGCTCAGCAGCAGCGGTCACGTCGCTGCCATCATCAACCCGCCCGGCAATCCGAAAGCCAAATTCCGGGTGGCAGACGACAACCCGAAAACCGCCGAAGAATGGCTGAAGTCCGCGACTGCCGTACAAGGAAGTTGGTGGCCCGACTTCAGTGCGTGGGCGGCAAAGCGCGGCGGCGGAAAGGTCGCCGCGCCCACCGAGCTCGGCAGCGAAACGTTCAAGCCGATCGGGCCTGCCCCTGGGAAATACATCAGCGAGGACTAACACCTCGCCTGCTGGGGCGCAGCGCCGACCGAACGCAGCACGGATGGCAGATGCACGCGCCATGCAATCGGGTCGTACCCTGATCGAATGGCCCGTGCATTGAGAGTTCCGCCTTTGCGTGAAACCAAGCAGTTAGAACTGACGGTGGACGGTCAGCAATTCCGCGTCGTCCACGACGTCGGCGACGGCACGGGAACTCCCCTGTTGTTGATGAATGGCATTGGCGCCAAGCTCGAACTGCTTCAACCTTTCGTTGACCTTCTGAGTCCGCAACGCGACATCATTCGGTTCGATGTACCCGGTGTCGGCGGCTCCCCCACAGCGCGCCACCCGTACCGCCTCAAGGGGTTAGCGCGCAAAATCACCGGCATCCTGAAGCAACTTGGGTTCGAGAAGGCCGATGTCCTCGGCATCTCCTGGGGCGGCGGACTCGCCCAGCAGTTCGCGTACAGCGAGTCGGCCCACTGCCGCAAGCTAGTGCTGGTCAGCACTGCCACCGGTTCGATCATGGTTCCGGCACATCCGAAGATCCTCGCCAAGATGATCACCCACCGGCGCTACACGGACCCTGACTACCTGGAATCGGTCGCCCACGAAATCTACGGCGGCACAATGCGCCACAACCCGACTGCGGCGCTCACGGCATTGCGGCAGCAAAGCACGAGCCACAACGGTGCGGGTTACGTCATGCAGTTGACCGCTGGACTCGGCTGGACCAGCGTCCCGTTCCTGCCACGAGTCAAGGCACCCACACTCGTGATGTCCGGCAACGACGACCCGCTGATTCCGTCATGTAACGCCAGGATCATCGCTGGGTTGATCCCGAACTCCGAACTGAACATCTTCGAAGGCGGACACCTGGCATTGGTCACTGAAGCCGACGTTCACGCCCCAGAGGTCGAAGCCTTCCTCGACCGCATCGGCGACTAGCTCGCACTGTTCTTATCGAACCCACAGGGTTCCGCCAGTCCCCTCACATGTACGTCCCACAGTGTTGCTTTCACGACAGCGACCCACCAGGGACGCACTGAGGAGGAACCGCATGACAGACACAACAAACAACGGCAACAGCCGAGCGAAGTCGTGGGCACTCGGCAGCGCATTGGCAGGCGCAGGGCTGATCGTCGGGATTGTGACGGCGGGAACGTTCGCCGCCAATGCCGCCACGACGACTCCAGCGCCAGCGGCAGGCAGTTCAACCTCGCAAGGGGTCGGGCCAGGCGGCGGGGCAGACAGTGCAACTTCTGTTCGCCCTGACGAAAAGCTGCTGACGGGCGACACGGCCGACAAAGTGAAGGCAGCCGCACTCGCCAAGTACCCGGATGCAACGGTGATCCGGATCGAGAGCGACTCCGACGGCGTGTACGAGGCACATCTGCGCAAGTCTGATGGGACTCCGGTCACCGTGGAGGTCAACGATGCCTTCGAGGTCACCGGTGAGGAAGCCGGCGGACCACCGCCGTCAGGCGCACAGGGTGGACCTCAGGGAGCGCCACAAGGAGCTCCTGACGCAAGCTCGAACGCCACCGGCAGCGCTTACTCGGGCTAACCCCACCCGCGAACTGCCAGCCCGCCAACGGGGGTGTGCGACCAGACCCTAGGGTCCGTCGCACACCCCCGTTGACGCATGCGAGATCCTTACGACCTGCGAAGTCATCGCCTATCAACGGAGGAACCACATGCGCGCTGCTCAGATCACTGAACTTTCCGGCCCGGATGCAGTCGCGGTCGGCGAGGTTGATGCTCCTGCACTCGCACCTGGCCAACTGCTGATCGATGTGCACGCCGCCGGAGTGAACTTTCCCGATCTGCTTATGACGCGCGGTGAGTACCAGGTCAAACCTGACCTTCCGTTCATCCCAGGGTCCGAAGTGTCAGGCGTCGTCTCGGACGCCCCAGCCGGGTCCGGTTTCAAAATCGGCGATCGGGTCGCGTCTTTCTCGTTGCTCAACGGAATTGCCGAACAGGTTGTGGTCACGCCCGACCTCGCTGTCCGAATCCCTGACTCAATGTCATTCGCCCAAGGTGCAGCGCTGCCCATGAACTACCTGACGATGGAGTTCGCGCTGATCCGTCGAGGGGGCCTCGCGCGTGGCGAGACAGTGTTGATCCACGGTGCTGCCGGTGGAATCGGGACGGCAGGAATTCAGATCTCCAAAGCGCTCGGAGCGACTGTGATCGCTGTTGCCTCCACTGCTGCGAAGCGAGACGTCGCGCTGGCAGCAGGCGCTGACCATGCCATCGATGTTGAGGGCTTCTTGGCTGCAACCAAGGAACTGACAGAAGGTCGCGGGGTGGACGTTGTCGTGGACCCCGTCGGCGGTGATCGCTTCACAGACTCGCTGCGCGCGTTGGCACCGGAGGGGCGACTGCTGGTCATCGGGTTCACCGCAGGCGACATCCCGACAGTGAAGGTTAATCGGCTGCTTCTCAACAACGTCGACGTGCGAGGAGTCGGGTGGGGTGCATATGCGTTCGTCCGCCCAGGCTTCATCTCGAAGCAGTGGGCGAGCATCACTCACCTGATTGAGACTGGCGCGATCCACCCGCCAATCGGCGCGGAGTACCCGCTCTCGGAGGTCGCCACAGCTATCGCCGATCTCGGGTCGCGCCGGGCAGCCGGGAAGGTCGTCGTCACGCTGAAGTGATGCGCGACCGGACGCGGGCGCGGGCCTGGAATGCCCTCGCGCGAATGCGTTAGTTACGCACTCTTCTCGCGGGGGGTGCGGGACTTGGCGTCGCGGCGGACGAGCGTCGGGTTCACGTTGCCCTCAACGACCTCGCCAGTGATGACCACCTTGGCGACATCCTTGCGGCTCGGTACGTCGTACATGACGTTCAGCAGAACCTCTTCGAGTATCGCGCGCAATCCGCGGGCACCAGTCCCCCGCAACAACGCCTGATCGGCGATTGCGTCGAGCGCGTCCTGCTTAAATTCAAGTTCGACACCGTCAAGTTCGAAGAGTCGTTGGTATTGCTTGATAAGTGCATTGCGCGGCTCGCTGAGGACCTTCACGAGAGCCTCGCGATCAAGCGCAACGACGGACGTGAAGACCGGCAGACGACCGATGAATTCGGGGATCATTCCGAACTTCAGCAGGTCCTCTGGCATCACCTTGCTGAAGATGTCGCCAGGGTTCGTGTTCTCTTCCTCGGACACATCAGCGGTGAATCCCAGTGACTTCTTGCCGACCCGCTGTTCGATGATGTGATCAAGGCCTGCGAAAGCACCACCCACGATGAACAACACATTGGTGGTGTCGATCTGGATGAACTCCTGGTGTGGATGCTTACGCCCACCCTGCGGAGGAACCGAGGCTGTGGTTCCTTCAAGGATCTTCAAGAGTGCTTGCTGCACTCCCTCACCGGAAACATCGCGGGTGATCGATGGGTTCTCGCTCTTGCGCGCAACCTTGTCGATTTCGTCGATGTAGATGATGCCGGTTTCGGCCTTCTTCACGTCGTAGTCCGCAGCCTGGATCAGCTTCAACAGGATGTTTTCGACGTCTTCGCCGACGTATCCAGCCTCGGTCAACGCCGTCGCGTCCGCGATCGCAATCGGGACATTGATCATCCGCGCCAGAGTCTGGGCGAGCAACGTCTTGCCGGAACCGGTTGGCCCCAACAGCAGAATGTTTGACTTCGCCAGTTCGATCTTGTCGTCGCGAACCCGCTCCGAAGCGCCGGCTTGCACACGCTTGTAGTGGTTGTACACGGCGACACTCATCGCCTTCTTCGCTTGATCTTGACCGATCACGTAGTTGCTGAGGAATTCGTAGATCTCTTTGGGCTTGGGCAGTTCGTCGAACTGCAGGTCACTTGCCTCGTTGAGCTCTTCCTCGATGATCTCGTTACAGAGGTCGATGCATTCGTCGCAGATGTAGACGCCGGGTCCTGCGATGAGCTTCTTGACCTGCTTCTGACTCTTTCCGCAGAAAGAGCACTTCAGCAAATCCCCGCCGTCGCCGATGCGTGCCACTGTCTAGATCCCCTCTGTTGCTGTCTTGTACGACGTTACCTGAGGAATTCGAAATCGGCTTGCTACAAAGCCAGACACGTCGACTCTTTTGGCTAAGGGCTTCACGAATGGCGGATCAGTTGTAACCGAATGGACGCATTGAGTTGCCAACGTTTACTTCGGTGCAACCTTGCGCGATTCGATGACCTGGTCAACGATGCCGTATTCCTTGGCCATCGGTGCCGTCAGGATCTTGTCGCGTTCGATGTCGCGTTCGATGTCGTCGAGTGAGCGACCCGTGTGGTGAGCGATGATGCCCTCCATCTCGGTGCGCATCCGCAGGATTTCGTTCGCTTGGATCTCGATGTCCGAACCCTGGCCGCCACCTTCTGAGTACGGCTGGTGGATCAGAATCCGCGCGTGCGGCAACGCGTAGCGCTTGCCAGGCGATCCAGCGGCGAGCAGGACTGCTGCCGCCGAAGCCGCTTGACCGAGGCAGACCGTCTGAACCTCTGGCTTGACGAACTGCATGGTGTCGTAGATCGCCGTCATCGCCGTGTACGAGCCGCCGGGCGAGTTGATGTAGATCGAGATGTCGCGGTCGGGATCCATTGA
>Ga0075156_10002342_pt1 | contig 10492 bp, 9 predicted proteins | sample JI81AbrownDNA_FD_70966 | JGI IMG/M metagenome (GOLD analysis project Ga0075156, IMG submission 70966) | Wastewater effluent complex algal communities from Wisconsin, to seasonally profile nutrient transformation and Carbon sequestration -... | ecosystem: Engineered > WWTP > Effluent > Algae...
TAAGTTTTGATACAGGAACCAATACTATTGAAGTTTACATAAGTTTTATAAGAAATAAAATAGATAAACCTTTTGCTGAAAAATTAATTTACACAAAATCTGGCTTTGGCTATTTTATAAAGTAGTACAAAAGCATGAGTTTACGATTTATATATACACTCTCATTTGCCATTCTAGTACTTATTTTATCAACCCTAAGTTCGTATGTAATTTATAAACTTTACAAAGGTTATAGAGAAGATCTTTTTGTAAAAGATTTACAAAATACTAGTATTACAGCTTATGAACATTTTGTAAATCATTCTTCCAAAAATGAACAAATAGCTTTGAACGATTTAAAGGAGGCTAAACAATTATTTGGAAATAAAAAAATTCAAATCATTAATAGCCAGGAAACTATTTTGTATTCCTATCCTCAATTAAGCAATTTAATTGTTAGTGAAAAAAAACTATTGCAAAAAAAACAGCAGTACACACAATCCAATTTTGAATATAGTTTTATTTCATTCGATGCAAAAACTCAAAACTCAATTATTGTAAATGCCAAAGATGAAGAATCGAGTGAAAGTTTAAGAAAACTTAGAGTAATACTAATTTTTGTTTCTTTTTTATTTTGTATTGTTTCTTTTGTAGGTGGAAATTTAATTGTAATTACAGCTGTAAAACCACTTACAAAATTAGCCAATGAAATTCAAAACATTAACGAAAACAACCTTACTACACCTGTAAAAATTAGCAGGTTTACTAGCGAAACCAATAAACTTGCAATAAGCTTTAACAACTTGTTGGAAAGATTAAGCGAAGCGTTTGCTGCACAAAAAAACTTTGTACAACATGCATCACACGAGCTTAGAACACCATTGGCAACAATGTATGCTACTACACAAGCAGCCCTAGAAAACAATCATACATCAGAAGAATATAAAGCCATTTTGCAATCTTTAAAACAAGATCAAAACAACTTGATTGAACTTACAAATGCTTTATTGCTGTTGTCGCAATTTGAAAAACTACAAGAAAAACCAAGTTGGAGTGTAATAAGGATTGATGATTTGCTTTATGAATCAATGGCGTATACAAAAAAACTATTTAATGGCATGACCATTGATTTTTCTTTTGAATCAATCCCAGAAAATGAAGAATGGCTTCAACTAAAAGCTAGTGAAGCTTTACTAAGAAGTGCTTTTACTAATTTAATTAAAAATGCTTTTTTGTATTCGAGTAATCAAAAAACAAATATCATTTTGGTGGCTCAACAAGATAGGTTGGAAATTCATTTTGAAAATATTGGTAAACACTTAACCCCAATTGAAATTGAAAATTTAAAAGAGCCATTTTTAAAGAGTAACAATGTAGGGCGTGTAAAAGGATTTGGCTTAGGATTAAGTATTGTACATAGAATTGTAAACATTCACAACGCTACTTTTTGCTATGAGGCTTTAACTGGAAACAAAAATAGGTTCACAATAAAGTTTAAATAGTTTTATAATCCTGTATTTACTACAAAAGTACCATTTCCAAATTGGTTAAAACCATATTCTATTCTAAATACAAAATCATAAATCGATAAAATATCTAGCCCAAAACCCCAAGAACGCATAAGCTGATTGCTTAAAATATTTTGTCTGTTATTTGGGTTGTAACTATAACCAAAATCTGAAAAAAGTTTAGCGTAAACCTTAAATGGTATTTTTTGATAAGCCTTATTTTTTAGAGGCGTTTTGATATTAAATTTAAAAATTTCATGTCCCACAGTAAGCTGTGTAATGGCTCCAGCCATTCCATCAACTACTAATAAGTCTTGACCTCTTAATGTAAAATCTCCATACCCAAATAACTGTTGATTAATAAAAATATTGTTTGTAGGAAACTTACTCGCAGCACCTACTTTCACCCTGCCATATCCCTTAGTATTTATAGGGAAAGCATACATTGCACTAGCTCTTAGTTGCCACAAATTTAAATTGGCGTCAAATCCAGTTTTTGTAACACTAGCTTGGGCAATTAATCCTTTTGTAGGATATGGAATAAAATCTGTTTTTATATACTGAACTCCATATTGCAATTCGCCATAGCTTAAACTTTTTCTACCATTTCCAAAATAATTAGGGTTAAGTTTTGCAACAGTATCAAGTATATTATCGTTTACATAACTTAGCCTTACAAAATGTCGCCAATATTGGTCTGGTCTATAAGTATAACTCAAATTGCCAGAAATAAAGTTGCGAGTAAATTGATTTTCTTGTTTAAAAAATAGTTGTTTGTTATCGTTACTTGTTAAATAATTTACTTCTTTTTGTTTACTAGATGTATAGCTAATACTAAAGCCATGTTGTAGTTTTCTGTCAAAAAATGGCATTTCGTATTTTATGCTAGTTTGCCTGGTGTATCCTGTTATTAAATTAATATTTAACCTATCATTTCTGCCAGTTAGGTTATTATGAAAAAATTTTAAACCATAATTCACTCTGTCTAAACTTGCTTTTTGATTAGTCCACCACTCATTAAAGTTTCTATCTACCCATTTAAAATAAGGTAATGGAAAAATGTACCATCTTTCTTTTACATCAATAATTATGGTAATGTTATTTTCTTTGCCTTGAGCTGCAATTAAATCGGTTGTTACAAAAAGTGTTGTATTAAAAATTAATTGTTTGCTTTGTAATAGTTTGTCGTTGAGTTGGCTTTTTAAAATAGTGTCGCCTTTTGCAAAAACCATTTCTCTTAAAATAATAAAATTTCGAGTTTTTTTATTGCCAGTAATAATGATGTCTTCAATAATAACACTCGAGTCTGCATTGTAAGTGTTAGATTGTGCTAACAACAATTTGCCAAAAAAAAGGACAAAGCAAAAAGTTATAGCGTATTTCATTAACAAAAAAATTAGAAATGTAATAAAGTGTTTCGGAGGTTAAAAAAAACTTAGATGTTAAGGTATGCCATTAAATGATTATAATTTTCCTTGATTTCATTGGCATAAGCTTCTTCACCAAAATAGCGTACTACATGGTAATCGTAGCGTTGCAAAGTGGCAATAATATCGCTAACCTCATTGGTATTTAATTTTATGGTAACCGTTGTATTACCATTTTCTTTGTTAAAAAAGGTATTAAGTTGTGTAATGTAAGCATTGTTTGTTTCTACCAATCTACTTATTTCACCAAAACTGTAATGTCTTTTATCAACTTCTAAAACAATAATTGCACCAGTGTCGTTAGTATCTAAAAAAGTATTTAATGCCTGGAGCATTTTGTTTGAAGTAATTGAACCAACGTATTGATGATGATTATTTATCACAGCAACAATGCTTAGTTCTTCTTCAGCCATCAAAGCTAAAGATTCAGTAAAAAAAGTATCTTGCCTAACTGTTTTTGTAATAAATTGATGATGCAAAGTTTCAATTCTAAAATCTTCTTCGGTATCAAGCAAATCTTGTTTGCTTATTATTCCTAAAAATTTTTCTTCATCTATTATTGGCAAATGTTGTACATCATACTCATCCATTAATTGCAAAGCAAATTCCACTTTATCTGTAAGATGAAGTGTAGGAAAATTGGTTTGTATGATTTGTTTATGAATCATTTAAAATTAAAATATCAAATCTATTCCTCAATTTTATTTTTTTTCAAAAACTCCAACAGTATTCTATTAAACTCATCTGGTACTTCCATCATTGGAGCATGGCCACATTTATCTACAAAGTGTAATTCACTATTTGGAATTAAATTATTAAACTCCTTGCCTACAAATGGTGGCGTTATAGTATCGTTATTGCCCCAAATTAAAAGTGTAGGTTGATGTATGTTTTTCAATTCATCACCCAAATTGTTTCTAATTGCACTTTTAGCTAACGACAATATTTTTATAACCTTAATACGATTATTTGTAATCTCAAAAACTTCATCTACAAGTTCTTTAGTAGCCATTGCTGGATTGTAAAAAGTAAGTTCTGTTTTCTTTTGTATATACTCATAGTTACCTCTTTTTGGATAACTATCTCCCATGCCATTTTCAAATAAACCAGAGCTTCCTGTGAGTGTTAAAGTTTTTATTTTTTCTGGATGCTTTAAAGCATGAATTAAAGCCACATGACCACCCAAAGAATTACCCAATAAATGCAAATTAGTGTAGCCTCTAGCTTCTATAAATTTATGTACATATTTTTCAAAACCTCCAACAGTTGTGTTAAAAATATCTAAATCAAATAAAGGAAGCATTGGAACTACAACTTTGTAATCTTTTCTAAAAAATTCAATTAAATCTTTAAAATTACTTAACGCTCCAAACAAGCCATGCAATAGCAAAAGCACTTCGCCGTTACCTTCTTCTATGTACGAAAACTTGTCGTGTTTTTTTAATTCGTAGTTCATCAAGTTGGGATTAGTAATTATAAAATGGATACCCCACAAATAAAGGCATTTAATTATAAAATTATGATTAATTTAAAAATAACTTTTGAGAAGCAATTTACAAATTAAAAATTAACTGTAATAATTATTTTAAATAAACAAATAAACCATTTTATTTTACAACAATTTAAAATGCTGCACATGTTTAAAAAATGGATTAAAAAATTAGGCATATTACTACTCTTTCTCTTTTTATCGCTTAATGTTATTACTGCTTTTCATGCATATAAGTTTACGCATTTTTATGATGATGCTACACCACTAAAAAAGCCTGAAGAAATGAGTGGTACTGAAAAATTTAGTGCTATGTTTTTTGGGGTAAATTATCCCAAAAAGAAGAATACAGATAGCTTTTTACTACCTCATAAAAATGTATATTTAAAAAACAATGATAGTCTTTTAATTGAGGCTTGGGAAAGTTATAATTTGCCCAATCAAAACAGGGTATTTTCAAAAACGGTAATAATGTTTCATGGACATGGAGGCAACAAATCTGGGGTTTTAAAAGAAGCAGAAGCTTTTGATAGTATGGGTTACAGGGTTTTTTTAGTAGATTTTAGGGCTCATGGAAACAGTCAAGGGAATGTTTGTACTATTGGATTTAGCGAAACTAACGACGTATTAATTGCATATAATTATATAAAGCAAAAGTATAATGAAGATATTATATTGTGGGGTATAAGTATGGGTGCTGCAACTATACTAAAAGCTGTAGATGAGTATAACCTTAAACCCATAAAAATTATTTGCGAAATGCCTTTTGCAACTTTACAAGATGCTGTAAAAGGCAGGGTAAGAATGATGAAGTTGCCAGAACAACCTATAAGCACTTTACTAACTTTTTGGGGTGGTACGCAACAAGGTTTTTGGGCGTTTGGCTACAAGCCAAAAGAGTATGTTTCAAAAATTAAATGTCCTATTTTGTTGCAATGGGGTAAGCAAGATCCTAGGGTTAGTAGCAAAGAAACTTACGATATTTATAATGCAATTAATAGTAAAAAACAATTAATAGTTTACGATAGTGCTGCACATCAAAGCTTATGTAAGCATGATTTTGAAAAATGGTATATAAACGTTGATAGTTTTCTTAAAAATTAATAAATGAAAGTTTTAATGGTTTGCCTTGGAAATATTTGTAGAAGTCCACTGGCACAGGGCATACTAGAGCATTTGGCAAAAAAACAACAGTTAAACTGGCAAATTGATAGTGCAGGTACAAATGGGTATCATATTGGGGAAGCTCCACATCAACTTTCAATTAAAGTGGCAGAAGCAAATGATATAAATATTGGCATGCAACGATGTAGAAAATTTACCCAAAACGACATCCACATTTTCGACAAAATTTATGTAATGGATGCCGAAAATTATCAAGCAGTTAAGAAAATTACTGGGCAAGATTTTAATCCTGAAAAAGTAGAATTCATTTTAAACGAAATTTATCCTAATCAAAACAAAGAAGTTCCAGATCCTTGGTATGGAACTATTGATGGATATTATAAGGTTTATGATATGTTATTTCAAGCTTGTGAAGCTATTGTAAAAAAATACCACTAATAAAATTTGTAAAAGTTTAATGATGTAGCTAGTATTTTTGCCCACTTTAATTTTTAAACATTATGGCAAAACCATCTTTACCTCAGGGTACAAGGGATTTTAATGCAGCCGTTTTACGCAAGCGAGATTATATTTTTAATACTATAAAAAACTCCTTCGAGTTATTTGGTTTTGAACCCTTGCAAACCCCAGCTCTAGAAAATCTGGAAACCTTAATGGGCAAATATGGTGATGAAGGTGATAAACTCATTTTTAAAGTGCTAAATAATGGTTTAGACAATAAAGATAAACTGCAAAAAACGCAAGAGGGTTTCGATAAAATTATTTCAGGAAAATCAAGTACAGCCATTACAGAACGAGCATTGAAGTACGATTTAACTATACCTTTTGCAAGATACGTAGCCATGAACTTTGGGCAATTAACCATGCCTTATAAGCGTTATCAAATGCAGCCAGTTTGGCGAGCTGATAGACCTCAAAAAGGACGATACCGCGAGTTTTACCAATGCGATGCCGATGTTGTTGGAAGCAAAAGCTTATGGAACGAAGTAGAATTAATAAGCATTTATAATAATGTTTTTAAAACACTTGGAATTGAGGTTGAAATAAAAACAAATAGCCGAAAAATTTTAGCTGCACTTGCCGAAAGTTGTGGAGGTGTACAAAACATGGTAACCATTACCACTGCTATAGATAAGCTAGATAAAGTTGGAATTGATAAAGTAAAAGAAGAATTAATCAACAATAATATAGATGAATCTTCTATTAAAGTTATTGAACAATACCTGCAAATCAATGGCACTAATGATGAAAAAGTTGAAGCAATTAAAAAATTATTGCCTAGTGAACTAGCAAATGAAGGTTTAAAAGAAATTCAGTTTTTACTCGACCAAAATTTGCCAATTTCAATAGATTTCACTTTGGCTAGAGGATTAAACTATTACACAGGTTTGATTTTTGAAGTAAAAGCATTGCAAGCAAGTATTGGTAGTATTGGAGGTGGTGGTAGATACGACGATTTAACTGGTCTTTTTGGAGTGCCAAATGTGCCTGGTGTTGGTGTTAGTTTTGGTGTTGATAGAATTTATGACGTAATGGAAGAGTTAAATTTGTTTCCTTCAAACATTAATACAACTACAAAAGTTCTATGCTTTAACTTAGGTAATGCCGAAGCTACAAAAACGATGCAAGTAATGCAGGAATTACGAAAAAACCATGTTGCTTGTGAACTGTACCATGAAATGGCAAAATTTGATAAACAATTTAAATATGCCGATAAAAAATCAATTCCATTTGCACTAATAATTGGCACAACTGAATTAGAAAACAATACCTGCATTGTAAAAAATTTAACTACAAGCACTCAGCAAACTATGCCAATTTCCGAAGTTGTTGCCTTTTTTACAAACCAATAAATTTCTAATAATTAATGTATAAATATTTTCTAATTTTTTGTGTAAGCTTAGCGTTTACTAAATGTTTAAATGCTCAGCAGTTAAACATTCCACAGAATAGTAATGAAATTTATTTGCAATTAAAAAAACTTCAGGTATGTGGAAGTGTTTTATACATTGCAGCCCATCCAGATGACGAAAACAATACTTTATTGCCCTATTTTGCTAAAGAAAAGTTATACAGAACGGCATACTTAAGCTTAACAAGAGGTGATGGTGGACAAAACTTAATTGGCCCAGAACAAGGGGTTGAATTGGGAATGATTCGTACCGAAGAGTTATTAGCTGCAAGAAAAATTGATGGAGCCGAACAATATTTTACACGAGCTTATGAATTTGGTTTCAGCAAATCATCGAACGAAACATTAAAAATATGGGACAAAGAAAAGGTGTTGGCCGACATCGTTTTTGTGATTCGTAAGTTTAAACCTGATGTAATTATCACTCGTTTTCCACCAGATGCTAGAGCTGGGCATGGGCATCATGCTGCAAGTGCAATACTTGCCAATGAAGCGTTTATAGCAGCGGCAGATGTTGCAAAATTTCCTGAACAATTTAATTTTGGCGTAAATACTTGGGCAGCAAAAAGACTGTTTTGGAATACGTTTAATTTTGGAAGTACCAATACCACAGCTGAAAATCAACTTAAAATAGATGTAAGTGGCTTTAATGCCTTGTTAGGTAAAAGTTATGGAGAAATTGGTGCTGAAGCAAGAAGTATGCACAAAAGCCAAGGTGAAGGAAGAGCAAAACGAAGAGGAACTTTGATAGAATATTTTAGTTATGTAAATGGTGACAATGCAACAACCGATTTATTCGAAAATGTTGAAACTAGCTTTAAAAGATTCAAAAACGGTGGAGCAGTAATTGACAGCTTAATTGCTGATGCTATCAAAAATTTTAGTTTTGAACAACCATCAAAAACGGTAACCACATTAATAAACGTTTACAATAAAATAGATTTGTTGGAAGATGTATTGCTATCTGGCAATATGCAAGAAAATTGGAAAACAACAAAGCTAAATGAAGTTAAAGATTTAATTGAAGCATGTAGTAGCTTAGTTATTGAAGCCACTACATCACAAGATATTGCTGTACAAGGAGATAGTTTAAAAGTAAACTTTTTAGCTGTAAAAAGAAGTCCAATTAATGTTAATGTCAAATCTGTTCATCTAGAATCTTACAAAGCAAAACATTTGCAATCTTTACAAATTTTAAAACCATTTACAGCATCTGCTTCAATTTTGGTTGATAAAGAAATTAGTCAACCTTATTGGCTTAAAGAAAATTCTAGTAACGAAGGTATGTTTCAGATAAGTAATCCAGCATTAATTGGTAAAGCCAATAGTGATGCTTCTTTTAATGCTTTGTTTGAAATGGAGATAGAAGGTAAACTATTTACATTTATCAAGCCAGTTTGTTATAAGTATGTTGATTTAGTAAGGGGAGAATTGTATCAACCTTTGCCAGTTTTGCCTAAAACAATTGTTAAGCAAAAGAATGAAGTAGCAATATTCGATTCAAAAAAAAGTAATACAGTAGCCATAAATTATTATTCTACTACTGCCTCAAAAAATACCTTATCAATTTTAAAAAATCATCAATCTTGGTTGTTTGATAGTGTATTTGCAAAACCATTCATTCAAAAAGAGTTCAGTACTGCTGTTGATATTGCACAAAAAGTATATAAGTATGATGAAGTTATAGATAGTTTTCAGCTAGAAAATCATCAACCAGCTTTGTACGATGTACAAATAAAATATAACCATATTCCCAACCTTATCTATTTTAAGCCAGCAGTTCAAAAAACTTTAATTACTTCAATTAAAACAGTTGGTAAAAAAATAGGGTATGTTGTTGGTGCTGGAGACAAAGTACCAGAAATACTTGCTCAGCTTGGTTTTTCAGTTGATATATTGCAAGAAAAAGATTTAAATCTTCAAAATTTAAAGCAGTATAAAGCTGTAATTTGTGGCATAAGGGCACATAACATTCATGAGTGGTTAACCAATAAAAACAATATAATTAATGATTATATAAATGCAGGCGGCAACTTTATTGTACAGTATCTAAGAAGTGGGTTAGTTGGTAATAAGAAAATTGCTGTAGGCCCATTCAATTTTACAGTAAACTCGAGTAGCAGAGTTACTGAAGAAAATGCAAAAGTAACTTTGGTATTACCTAATCATAGTGTTTTTAATTTTCCAAACAAAATAGATAGTGCCGATTTCGACAATTGGGTTCAAGAAAGAAGTACTTACCAAGCAGACAAGATGGATGCTGCTTTTGTAAGCCCAATACAAATGAACGACACAAACGAAAAATTTAGTACTGGTAGTTTAATAATTGCTCCATACGGCAAAGGAAATATGGTTTATTTAAGCCTTGCCATGTTTAGACAACTACCAGCTGGTGTAAATGGTGCTATTAAATTAATGGCTAACATTATTTCTTTACCAAACAATAAATAGTATGCAACCAAGAAAACGAATAGGAGCTGCAACCCTTATTATAATTGGACTAATCATTGGCTTTGCAATAAAAAATGTGAAGATTGGATTGTTAATAGGATTGGTTTTGGGCGTGCTTGCTGGTGGATTATTATTAAAAAAAAATTAAATAATAATTAAGAATGTAATTTATTTGATATATATTGCAAAAAAAATTATATGTACAATTGGATTCTTGGATTACACAGTTTATTAAGGTGGGCAATTGTTATTGTATTAATAATAAATATTGCACGAACTGTACTTAATAACGAAAAGCCCTTCTCCAGCATCGATAAACGCTGGAACCTTAGATTATTAATTCTAGCTCATCTCAATTTTTTAATTGGTTTATACAATTATTTTTTTGGAGGAAAAGGGTTCGCTTATATCAATGAGCTTGGTTTTGGAGCTGTGATGAAAGATAAAGCAATGCGTTTTTGGGCAGTAGAGCATTTTGTAGGAATGTTAGTTTTTGTAGTGTTGGTAACCCTATCACGTCGTGTTACAAAAAATACAACACTTAATGATGTTGCCAAACACAAGAAATTAATGTGGTTTTATGTTATATCTTTTGTAGTAT
>Ga0075156_10002344_pt1 | contig 10488 bp, 6 predicted proteins | sample JI81AbrownDNA_FD_70966 | JGI IMG/M metagenome (GOLD analysis project Ga0075156, IMG submission 70966) | Wastewater effluent complex algal communities from Wisconsin, to seasonally profile nutrient transformation and Carbon sequestration -... | ecosystem: Engineered > WWTP > Effluent > Algae...
TGGACGTGCTGCACCCGAGCAAGACCCTGCGGCTCAATGCAACCGGCATTGCCGTACGCTCGGCCCTGCTGGAACTGGGCGGCAAGACCTACCACGCCAGCGCCCGCGTGCTGGACGACGACCTGATGGACCTGCGTTTCCGCCAGCCCGTGCCAGCCGGCATAGGCCAGCTCAAGCTGACATTCGACGGGCATATTCAGGACAAGGACGTCTACGGCCTGTTCCGCCAGCATGAAGCTGGTGATTGGTATGCCTTCACCCAGTTTGAATCCACCGGCGCCCGCATGGCCTTCCCCAGCTTTGATGAACCTGGCTGGAAAGTGCCCTGGACCCTATCGCTGACCGTACCCGACAAACTGATGGCGGTGGCCAACACACCCGCCATCAAGGAGAGCCCTGCCCAGCCAGGTTGGAAGCGGGTGGACTTCCAGACCAGCAAACCCATGCCCAGCTATCTGGTGGCATTTGGTGTCGGCCCATTCGACGTGCTCGAAGGTGGCAAGGTAGGCAACACGGCACTGCGCTATATCACCCCGCGTGGTCGTGCAGCCGATGCCCGCTTTGCGGCCAAGGTCACACCCGGCATTGTTGCCAAGCTGGAAGCCTATTTTGGCATGCCCTATCCCTATGAGAAGCTGGACAGCCTGGTACTACCGCTGACCGAGGGATTTGGTGCCATGGAGAATGCCGGCCTGATTACCTATCAATCCGGCCTCCTATTAGCCAAACCCTACGAGGAAACCACCAGCTTCCAGCGCGACTATGTGGCAGTAGCAGCCCACGAACTGGCCCATCAATGGTTTGGCAACTATGTCACCATGGCATGGTGGGATGACCTGTGGTTGAACGAGGCGTTCGCGTCCTGGATGGGCGACAAGATCACCGCCGAAGTCATGCCCGATTGGCAATGGGACAGCAGCCTGCAGTATTCACGTGCCAAGGCCATGCGGACTGATCGCCTGGCCAGTGCCCGCCGGGTACACCAGCCCATACTCACCAATCAGGATATGGGCGGTGCATTCGATAGCATTACCTATGACAAGGGCCAGACCATATTGGCCATGTTCGAGACCTGGCTGGGCGATGCGCAATTCCAGGCCGGCGTCGCTCGCTACATGAAGCGTCATGCCTGGAGCAACGCCAAGGGCAGCGACTTTATCCAGGCCATGGCGGGCGATCAGCCCGAGGTCGCCGCAGCGTTCCGTAGCTTTATCTCCCAGCCCGGCATCCCCAAAGTCAGCGTCAGCCTGGACTGTAGCGCTGCGCCTATGCTCAGGGTCAGCCAGCAGCGCTTCCTGCCCAAGGGCTCTAGCGGCACCCAGGATGCGCTATGGCATATACCGCTGAATATCCGCACGCCCGCCGGCCAGACCCGTTTACTGCTCAAGCAGGGCCAGGACAGCGTCAAGCTGCCGGACACCCGCTGTCCAGGCTGGGTACAGGCCAATGCCGGTGGCACCGGCTACTACCGGGTTGCCTACGCACCCGGCCTGTTGCACAAGCTGATGACCGAGGGCAAGCCCAACGACAACGAAATGCTGGCCGACCTTGATGATGCCCAGGCGCTGACAGAATCGGGTGACCTGCCACTGGCCGATGCCTTGTCATTGACAGCTTATGCCGCCAAACACCCGCGCCGCGAAGTGATCGAGGCAGCAGCTACCCTGCTCAAGAGTGCGGCACCGCTGGTGTCGCCGGATCAGCAGCGTGCCTACGCCACGCTATGGCAAAAAGCCTTTGGCGAGCGTGCACGGCAACTGGGCTGGCTGGTCAAGGCAGGCGAGAGTGACGCCGACAACCTGTTGCGCGCCAGCCTGCTACCGCAACTGGCCGACTACGGGCAGGATGCCACGCTACGCAAGGAGGCCGGGCTGCTCACACGGCAATGGCTTGCCGGCAAGGCCCCCCTCGATGTATCGGTGCGTGGCGGTGTCCTGAAAACCGCAGCCCTTGAGGGTGACCGCCCCCTGTTTGATGCCTTGCAGGCCCGTGTACTACAGGCTGTCGATCGCAATGAGCGGGAGGACATTTACACAGCGCTGGGCAACCTGCGCGAGCCTGTCCTGGCTGACGCCGCACGGGGGTTGCTGCTGAACAAACAGCACGACATCCGCGAGGCAAGGCGCATGCTGCGTACGCAGAATGACCATCCCGAGCTGCGCAAGGGTGCGCTGCGCTTTGTCATGCAGGCGTACAAACCGCTGACACAGCGTTTGTCCAAGGATGGCCCAGGCAATCTACCGCGGGATTTCAACCAGTTCTGTGGACAGGACGAGGCCCGTGCGGTGGAAAACTTCTTCGGCCCGCTGGCCACGCGCTACAACGGTGGCCCCAACACCCTAAGACAGTCACTGGAAGCCATACGCCTGTGTGCGGTGTATCGCGATACCCAGCAACAAAGCCTGGCTGCTTACCTGGCAACCTTCAGTTCATAGCCACTCAAAGACAGGTGTTAGAAACAAAAAAGCCGGGTTTAAAACCCGGCTTTTTCATACCACAACTAGCGCACTTACTTTACCGCTTGCGCTGCTTTCACCGCAGCTTCTGCATCAGCTATGCCCGCACCGCAACCGGCACAAGCCGACGGGAATGGCCTTGCAGTCTGCTGCATAAGGGCACGTAACTGAGCGGAGGTCAGCCTGGGGTTGACCGACAACATCAGCGCTGCCAAGCCGGCAATATGCGGCGCTGCCATGGAAGTACCTTGGTAGAAGTAATAGCTGTCGGCGCCCGGCTCGCTCAGACCCTCGTTGAAGGTCGACAATATGCCGTCACTTGCCTCGAAGGTCTCACCACCAGGGCCTGCCAACGACACCAGCGAACCGTAGTTGGAGTAGTACGCCCGGCCACCGGCACGGGTGGTAGCGGATACCGCCAGCACGCCAGGGCAACTGGCTGGCTGGGCACTACGCACGTTCTGCGATTCATTGCCGGCTGCCGCCACCACCAGGGCCCCCAGCTTGCTGACGTACGCTACGGCTTCGCGATAGCTGTTCAGGCAGGGAATGGAACTACCGAGCGACAGATTCAGCACACGAGCAGGGTTGGCATTGGCGGGAACACCGGTGACGGTGCCGCCCGATGCCCAAACCATGGCGTCAATGATGTCGCCACTGCTGCCGCCACACTTACCCAGCACGCGCACCGGTACCACCTTGGCTGCCGGCGCTACGCCAGCCACGCCTATGCCATTGTCGGCCACGGCAGCGACCGTGCCGGCCACATGGGTGCCGTGCCAGCTACTCCCCTGGCCACAATCATCACCTGGGTCGGTGGGGTCCGCATCACGGCCATCACCATCATTACCGGCAGAGTCGTTGCTGATAAAGTCATAACCCGGCAACAGGTTGGGCGTCAGGTCCGGATGGGCTCGTACCCCGGTATCCAGCACAGCCACCACGGCACCTTCGCCACGAGTAATGGCCCAGGCGCGCTCGACATTCATGCCGCCAACAGGCTCGTACATATCCCACTGCATGCTGTAGTAGGGGTCAGTGGGCACAGCCATGATGCGGTTGATCACATCCGGCTCCGCATAGGCGATGTCCGGGTTGTTGCGTTGCATTTCACGCGCCAGGCGAAAAGCGGCTGCGACACTGATGGAGCGACCCAGCTTGAAGACATCGGCACCGATACTCAACTGCCGGGTGTGGCTGATGCTCAGCCCGCTCTTGGCCGCGATAGGGGCCAGCCGCTGAGCGCGCTCCGCCCCTTGCTGCATGGCCTGGGCGCGGCTCAGACTGGCGCCTGCGGTATTGCGCTTGAATTTCACGATCAGCGAACTAACCATGTCATTGGCTGGCTGTACACGCGTGGCTGCAGACCTAGCCTGGAGGCGCGGCTGCTCTGCCGATGCCGTGGGTTGCTTGGTACCGGCGTGGGCCGGCGCGGTCAAGGCGGCACCCAGCACCACGGCCAGGCTCAGCGATGAGAGTTTGTTTTGACGAAACATGTGCGGCTGACTCCTCAGTTCGTCGTGAAATACGGAATACGGGTAAGACGTGCAGCAACGGCACTGCTATCGCCGCCGGCATGCTTGCCACCCCAGGTCACAAAGCTGCCATCCTGGCGTTGTGCCAGGAAGCCGCCAAAGGCGCTGCGATAAATGGCGCGCACACCCTTGAGCTGGCTGGCCACACTGCTGCTATCGCCACCATCGGCGGCGGCACCCCAGGTCAGGACGCTACCGTCCAGGCGCAAGGCGGCAAAAGCCCGGTGGTTGGCATACACCGCCAGGACACCGAAATTGCTGTTGGCGATCGCACTGGCATCGCCACCATTCTCCGGGTCGCCCCAGGCCACTACCGTGCCGTCACGGCGCAAAGCAGCAAAGGCGGTTTCGGTCGCCACGACATCGCGCACCTGAACCAGCTTGCTCTTGATGGCGGTGTAGCCGGCAATGCCGCGATAGGGCTCACCCCAACTCACGACGCTGCCATCGGCCTTATGGGCAGCAAAGGCCACATGGTTACCGTAGATACGGCTGACCTTGCTCAACTCGGCCGCCACAGCGCTGGCATCGTTGCCGTAGTCAGAGAAACCATCGCCACCCCAGGCCACCACACTGCCGTCGGTCTTGAGTGCAGCAAAAGCCAAGCCACTGCTATAGAGGGTCTTGACGCCGCTTTGCAACAGCTTGGCGGTGTCCTCGCCGGGGTAGCCACCAAAGCCAGCACCCCAGGTAAATACCGAACCATCCTTGCGTAGCACGGCAAAGTCAGTGCGGTTGGCTTGCAGCTGAACCACATCATGCAGCTGTGCTGGATCGGCATCGAAGATGACATCAGGGTCACCCCAGGCCACCACGCTGCCATCCTGCTTCAGTGCGGCAAAAGCACTGTCATTGCTGGCCCAGCTGCTCACATTGGTCAGTTGCGCCGCCACGTCCTCGGTCAACACCGTGGGCACCGAAAAGGTTGCGCCTTCGCCATCAAACAGTATCCGGCCCGAGCCCCAGCTGGCCACAGTGCCATCCTTCTTGCGCGCCAGAAAGGCCAGCTCGCCGGGCAAGACATCGGCCACACCGGTCAAGGGCGCAGTCGGCGCGTCGGAGCGCCCGCCAGCCAGGCTGGAGCCCCAGGTCACCACGGTGTCGTCTGCCAGCACGGCAGCAAACGCACGTTCACTGCCCGCAATCTGCCTTACGCCGATCAGCTTGCTGGCGACATTACTGGCATCGCCGCCCCAGATCGGGTGGCCCCAGGCTTCAACCGTGCCATCAGCCTTGAGCACGGCGAAGGCTGCTGAACTGGCAAATACCCGGCGGCGATCCAGGGTGCGTGTATCGCTTGCGGTACCGCAGGTGGCGGTGATGGTCACCGGCTCTTCCGGCACGGTATCAGTCAGGCGATCCGCCTGGCCCAGGGTGCGGCCTTGGGCATCTTTCCAGCTATATTGGGTCGCCGTCGGACTGCAGTTAGCCACGGTAGGGACGGCGATCAGCACATCGCCACGGGCGCCAAACACATCGAGTTTGACAGTGGGTGGCGGTACGGGGGTAGGCGGTGCGTCGCTATTGCCCATACAGGCAGTAAGCGCAGCGACAAGGGGCAACAGGGCCCAGGTAGCCGAGGGGGCGTGTTTCAAGGGAATACTCCTTCGCATCTAATTCAGCTGGCTGCTAGGGCAGCTCTGCTTGCGGCGTAGCTCGCGGCAAGCTTGGGATAGTCGAGCCTGTGCGCAAGCAGTACCAGCAAAAAAGCGACAAATCACGCGATCACGCCATTTTTACAACACTGCTGTCGCCATCACCCCGCAGATCGTTATTCATACCGGGTTTTATGACCGCAACAAATCCTTCAACGTGACGTAATACAGCCCCCCAATAATCCGCGCTCCTTCCCACTCCCCTCCCCCTGGAGCGCACCATGAGTCAGTTCGACGACAACGAGAACATTTCGATCAACCCCAGCCGGGCAGAGCACTTCAACCAACTGGTCGACCGTGTCGTCTCGCGTCGTGGAATCCTGAAAAGCGGCCTGGGCCTGAGCGCCGTGGCCTTCCTGGGCGGCAGTTTGGCCGCTTGCAGCAGCGATGGCGGTACCGACCCCGTGGCGCCCGTGCCGCCACAGGCCCCCATGCTGAATTTCAAGCAGGTCAGCGTCGGCAGCGGTGATGCCATCGTGGTGCCCGAGGGCTATGTGGCTGAAGCATTCGTTCCCTGGGGTACGCCCCTGGTCAAGGGTGCACCTGCCTGGAAGCCGGATGGCTCCAACACCGGTGCGGACCAAGCCTTGCAGATGGGTGACAACCACGATGGGATGCATTACTTCCCCATCAGTGGCAGCAATAGCAGCGAAGGCCTGCTGGTGATGAACCACGAGTACATCAACCCGGAGTACTTCTTCGCCTATGAGCCTGGCCAGACCGATGTGTTCGGCACCTGGACATTGGACAAGGTGCGCAAAGCCCAGCATGCCCATGGCGTCTCGGTGGTCCATATCAAGAAGGATGCGGCCGGCAAATGGCAACTGGTGGTCGGCTCGGCCTACAACCGCCGCATACACGGCAACACCCCGATGCTGATGACCGGCACCGCAGCAGGACACGCTCTGCTCAAGACCAGTGCCGATCCGTTCGGCAGCTATGCCTTCGGCACCCTCAACAACTGCGGCAATGGCTATACCCCGTGGGGCAGCTATATCACCTGTGAAGAGAACTTCAACGGCTACTTTGGCACGACGGTGAGCGGTGCCAGCCAGACCGCGCTGATGAAGCGCTACGGCTTGTCCTCTGGCCGCTCGGGCTATCGCTGGGAGGATTTCGACAACCGCTTCGACTGGGCCAAAGAGCCGAACGAATCGAACCGCTTTGGCTGGATCGTTGAGATCGACCCTTTCGACCCGACTTCCACCCCCAAGAAGCGCACAGCCCTGGGGCGTTTCAAGCACGAAAACGCCGCCTATGCCATCGCCGCCGATGGCCGCGTGGTGGTCTATATGGGTGATGACCAGGCAGGCGAGTTCGTCTACAAATTTGTCTCGGACGGCAAGTACGATGCAGCCAATCCTACCGCTCCGACCAACCGCAACCTGCTGGAGAGCGGCAAGCTATATGTAGCCCGATTCAGTGATGGCGCCACCAAGGGTGACTCCATGGGTACGGGCGAATGGCTGCTGTTGGACAAGGAAGCCAACGCCAGCCTGAAGGCTGATGCCACCCTGCCAGACCAGGCCAGCGTGCTGATCAATGCCCGCCAGGCCGGCACTGTGGCTGGCGCCACTCCGATGGACAGGCCGGAATGGGTTTCGGTACACCCCACCACCAAGGAGGTTTACCTGACCCTGACCAATAATTCGGGCCGTAGCACCACCGATGATGCCAACCCACGCACCAGCAATGTATATGGCCAGATCATCCGTTGGCGTGAAACCGGGGGCGATGCCGCCGCCTTGACGTTCGAATGGGATCATTTCGTACTAGCCGGCAACCCCTCGGCCACACCACTGAAATCGGCCGGCTCCAGCAACATCAATGCAGGCAACACCTTCAACAGCCCCGATGGCCTGGCGTTTGACCATGATGGCAGGCTGTGGATACAAACCGACGGCAGCGCCGCCAATACGGGCAACTACGCCGGTCAGGGCAATAACCAGATGCTGGTCGCCGACCCCAAGACCCGTGAAATCCGCCGCTTCCTGGTCGGCCCCTCGGGCTGCGAGATCACTGGCATCACCTTTACGCCGGACATGAAGACGCTGTTCATCAATGTGCAGCACCCCGGCGAGCTGGGCAGCCACCCCAATCGGCCTACCATCCCCACGGGCACCTCGGCAGATGTCTACACCCTGCAGAATCCGCTGGTATTCAGCAAATGGCCAGATGCAAATGGCGGGCGCCCGCGTTCCGCCACCGTCATCATTACCAAGGCCGATGGCGGGAAAATCGGCAGCTAGTCGGGCAACACGCAACACTACCGTAGGGCCGGCACACGTCGGCCCTATTTTTTTGCCGCTGGGCGTATCATCCTGCCGTTTTCACTCTCGTATACAAAGAAGGCAATACCATGACCGATACCCTGATCATTGACGACATCAAGACCGGCGACGGTGCCGAAGCCAAGGCAGGCCAGGAAGTCACCGTCCATTACACAGGCTGGCTGACCGATGGCACCAAGTTCGACTCCAGCAAGGATCGCGGCATTCCCTTCTCCTTCCCCCTGGGTGCTGGCCATGTCATCAAGGGCTGGGACCAAGGCGTGCAAGGCATGAAGATAGGCGGCGTACGCAAGCTGACCATACCACCAGCCATGGGCTATGGTGCGCGCGGTGCAGGTGGCGTGATCCCCCCCAACGCCGTGCTGGTGTTCGAGGTGGAGCTGCTGGGCCTGGAATAAGCGCCGCCAAGCGGCAGCGTAGTTCGCTACGCATCGTCAAGGCGGCCTGGCGTCGCCTTGACCAGTTCGAATCAATCACCGCCCACAATAACGAGGAGACACCTTATGGCGGAATTGCTCGACGATGCACCTCCCGTGGTGCTGCATACCCGTGTGCGCGATCTGCCCTGGCACACGCCGTTCAAATGGCTCAAGTTGGCACTGGGCGATATCCGCGCCACACCAACCGGCCTGCTGTTCTACGGCAGCGCCTTTGTCGCCATGGGCTGGGCCATACGTGGCCTGTTTGGCTACGCGCCGGAACACACCATGACCCTGGTCACGGCCTTTCTCCTGGCTGGCCCCTTTATCTGCCTAGGTTTATACGAGATCAGCCGCCGACATGAGACAGTCGACAAGGTAAAACTGCTGCCCACGTTAACGGCCTTGCGCATCAATGCCTCGGGCATCAGCCTGTTTGCCATCATCCTGGCCTTGCTGGTGGCCGGCTGGATGCGCGTCTCGGTGGTGGTGTTCGCCCTGTTCTTTACCGACGACATCCCATCTGTCGCGGTGATGCTGACCCCCAAGTTCCTGCTGCAGCCAGACAATATGACCTTCATGATCATCTGGCTGGGCTCGGGCGCCCTGTTTGCCCTGCTGACCTTCGCCCTGTCGGTTGTCTCCATTCCCATCATGCTGGACCGCGATGCAGATACCTTCAATGCCCTGTTTGCCAGCGTACGGGTATGCCTGGCCAACCCGGTCTGCATGCTGACCTGGGGCGCCATCATCGTGCTGATCGTGCTGGCAGGCTTTGCCTTGTGGGGTGTGGGCGTGGCGCTGGCGGTACCGCTGGTAGGCCATGCAACCTGGCATGCCTATCGCGCCCTCATCGAGTAAGCGCCAAGCTGCTCAACGACAGATGGGCCGCCCAGATGGCGATGCGTTAGCATTGCCGTCTCCACAGCCCACCGCAAGTCACAGCCATGAATATCGTTTTCCTTGATCGCGCCAGCCTACCCGCCCCACTGCGCACCCCCAGGTTGCCGCACCACTGGCAGGCGTTCGATGCCACCGCTACCGCAGAGATCATCGACCGCTGCCAGGATGCTGATGTGGTCATCAGCAACAAGGTGGTGCTTGACGCAACCACCCTGGCCGCCCTGCCCCGGCTCAAGCTTATCGCCGTGGCGGCGACAGGCGTCAACAATGTCGACCTGGCCGTGGCCCGCCAGCGTGGCATAGCGGTAAGCAATATCCGTGGCTATGCAGACGCAACCGTGCCCGAGCACGCCTTGATGCTGATGCTGGCGCTGATGCGCAACCTGCCTGCCTATCAGCAGGATCTGGCCAAGGGAGCGTGGGCGCAGTCCCCCTATTTCTGCCACTTTGGCGCCACTGTTCGCGACCTGAACGGCCGCACCCTGCTGGTAGTCGGCAGCGGCTCACTGGGCCAGGGTACAGCCAAGCTGGCCCGCGCCTTTGGCATGAATGTCGTGTTTGCAGAGCGCAAGGGAGCTGGCGAAATACGGCCCGGCCATGTCGACTTCGAGCAGGGCCTGCGTATGGCTGACATCATCAGCCTGCACTGCCCACTCAACGACAGCACCCGTGGGTTGATTGATGCCGCCGCCCTGGCTGCCATGAAGCCCGGTGCCGTGCTAATCAACACGGCACGCGGTGGCATTGTCGACGAAGTCGCTTTGCTGGATGCACTGCGCAGCGGACACCTGGGTGGGGCCGGCGTAGACGTGCTGCACGAAGAGCCTCCCCGCCAGGGCAACCCGCTGCTGGATGCAGGGCTACCCAACCTGATTGTGACACCCCACATAGGCTGGGCCAGCTTCGAGGCCATGAGCCGGCTGGCAGAGCAGTTGATAGAGAACATCGAGCTTTGGGCTGCCGGCACGCCCCGGAATCTGGTTTAAACGGCACCAGCCTACGCCATAAGCAGCCACACCCGCAGCAGGCTAGAGCAGCGCAGCTGACTTGATCTGCGCCCACACCTTGCTGCCCACCTGCAACTGCAGATTGTCGCAAGACAGGCGGGTAATGCGTGCCACCAGTGACAGCTCCCCCACCATCAGGCTGACCAACACTTGCGCGGGATGGGATGATGGGTGGATGGCCGCCACCACGCCAGGCAGCCGATTGAGAATGCTGGTATCCGT
>Ga0075156_10002346_pt1 | contig 10486 bp, 12 predicted proteins | sample JI81AbrownDNA_FD_70966 | JGI IMG/M metagenome (GOLD analysis project Ga0075156, IMG submission 70966) | Wastewater effluent complex algal communities from Wisconsin, to seasonally profile nutrient transformation and Carbon sequestration -... | ecosystem: Engineered > WWTP > Effluent > Algae...
CAAATAAGCCAATCTACAAACAGCATAATTGACCACCCCAAAATGCCTCGATTCTCAAAAAGAGCAAATTTGTTAAAAGAATTGGAAGCCATAGCCAAAAGCCGCACAATAAAGGCATATTTGCACTTTTACCTTGATGCAGAAGACTGCTTCAAAGATGATCTAGATCATTTTGTAGTGGTTAGATTGGTCTTTGAAGTCATCATGTTATGTGTTTAGAACTCCATATCAAACATGGTACAGTGATGGGTAATGGATGCTCTACGATGGTACATATATTACAGACAATGAATTCTTGTCTAATTTTCGGATGGACAGAGAATGCATCCAACAGTTGAACAGGATGGTTGCAAATGATGAAGTCTTTAGCCAGTGTTGGGGAAAGCGGAGCAAAAGGCCAGCAATGTTGCACATCATGGTGTTGCTCAAGTACTTAGGGAGTTATGGCAATGAAGTATCCCTCCAGAAGATTGGTTGGGATATGGGCATCTCCAAAGGTGCTGTGAATGAGTGTGTGATGTGGGCAAGTAGTGCCATTCTCAAGCTGCAGAAGAAAGTGATTAGGTGGCCAGATGACAAGGAATGGAAAAGGATCAGTGGAAGGATCAGTAAGGCTCATGGTTTTGTGAATTGTTTTGGGTTGATTGATGGTACATCGTTTCCTTTGGCCTTTGCACCGATGCTGAGTGGGGAAGATTATTTCACAAGGAAAGGTAACTATGCAGTTAAGGGTTTGATTATTTGCAATCATACTGCTAAGATAACTTGTGTAGAGATGGGATGGCCTGGAAGTGTACACAACAACTGGGTGTGGTTGAATAATGATGTGTATTTTTCGAAAGAAAAATACTTCAACAACAAGGAATATCTTCTTGGTGATTCGGCATTCTCTGCATCATCAGTTCTGGCATGCATTTAAAAAGGGCAGCAATTCCAACCTGAGGGAAAATCAAAGCTACTTCAATACAAAGCTGGCGAAAGTATGGATTAAGAGCAAGCATTGCCTGGGGTTGTTGAAAGTGGGATTTCACCATTTGCAGGGGCATCATTGGGTTATTAAGAGCAAGCGGAACCTAGATGTGATTCTCCAAATGACGATGTGTGCATGCATTTTGCACAACCTTCTGATCAACCATGCCATTACACAAGACTGGATGGATAACACTATGGAGTCAGAGGAGGATGAAGAGTTAGACCATTGTGGTGAAATGGGCCACAGATGGGAACAACTCCTTGCCTATCTGATCGAAACACACTAGGTTTTGCTAAGCTTTAATAATCTTTAGTAGAAGCTTTGTTAAAATAGTAGTTTAATCATTAGTTACTGGAAGTACATTATCCACCTCCTCTTGTGGAATACCCTCCTTTAGTAACTGAGATCTTTGTCGCAATACATCTACTTTAAACTTTAGCCTCTGTTTCTCAAAGCTAAACCTTTCCTTATCTACACTCAAGCGCTCATGTTCAGTTTCTGCTTTCAACTTCTCCATCTTCATTGATAGCTCTTGTTCCAACATCCCAATCTTTCTTTCCTCCCTTTCTGCCTCAGCCTTCGCTCTTCAATACTTAGCTGTTCTCCCTTTCTTCCCTTTCAGACTCTGCCTTTAACTTTCTCTCTGCTATACATAGCTGCTGAAGCTTGAACTCCTTTTCCTCCTTAAGCTGCCCCTTCTGCATCAGTGAGAACTCTGCTAATTCAGAAGAGATGCTGCTTGCAGAGGATCACCTTCTCTTTGCTGATGGCTGCGATCACAGCAATCTCATCTACATCTGACCTGTCGAAATTGTCAGGAACTTCAATTGTAGAAATGATGGACAAGGGGGTAGTGCTTGGCCTATCACCCATAACATCCACAAGCTCATAGTAGTGTGAGAATCTCTGCATCACCGTGGACTTGATACTTTCCTGACAGGTAACACTGGCCACTGTCTGATTCAACCAATCCTTTTGCGCCCTAAACTGCTGCTCCAGATGGTTAATTTTGTTGTGTATATCCTTCCCTGTTCTTTCTATGGTGATTCCCTTGTCCTTCATCCGATGTGCTAGCCAATTGGCAAGTACTGATTTTGAAGAGCTATTATGCTTGTCTCCACCACGCCAGTGGTTATAGTTGTCATTTGTTGTTAGCCAATCTAGTATGGTGGACATGGAGTTGAATTTTGCTGTAGGCCCATCACTATACCATGTGACTCTTCCTTTTGTTTTGATTGTCATGTTTTTGAGCGCCTTACGCTTGCCACAAAACAATGGCCCTTCCCACTCAACCTCTCCATTTGCCATCAACAGGTGCTTTAAGCAGCTCAAGTGAATCATGTTGTCACAAGCTAGTTTTCTGCATTCCTCTGAGCTTTCATTTGGTTTTAAAAATTTAGAGTGCAATTTACATGTAGGGTCCATTTGGGCTTTGAATATAAAAATGGATGAGAATTTTTGTGATGGAGTGGAATCGAAAAACCATTATCCTCACTTCAAGTAGCTTTTTTGTGTATTTGCCAATCAGATTGCATTAAAAAAAATCCTGCAAGTGAAGGAAAAAAATCGTTTTGAAGCTAAATTGACAACCCCTATTATCACACTTTGTGACACTTTTTTAATTCTTACTTTTTTCGCCTCCTTTAACATTCCAGAGACCAGTCTCTCTTAAATTCAATCATTTCCAATTCAAACATGAAAACTGCTCAAAGTTTTGTGATATACATGTACTTAAGCAAGTATTACCCATCAAGCAGTATAATGTTTAATAACAACTAAACTGCGCTAGATTCACTAATGGCATTAATTAAGATTATCATCACAGGAAATGAGCATAAAAGAGGCTGATTAAAAATCTCAGATGAAACTAGTCTTCAACCTACAAGGAAGAGATGATCTTGAAGCTATTTTAGGAACCAGTGCTATCAAGAAAGAAAATTTTCTCCTTTGAAACTTCCTGATTTGGAAAAGCTGCTCCACTATCAGAAAAGTTTACTATTTTATCACTGGGAGACAAGAATGACTAACTCACTGATGATTACTACGTTTTTATGAGATTGGTTGAGATGACTGAACACTTCAAAGATTGGACCTCCAAGATGTATTCTACAAAGTCAAGACAACTGTAACCACTGATGGATCACTTTGACAAGTAACTTCCCCATCATCTTTGTACTTGGTGAATGATTATGCTAATTTCTATTCAAGAAATTCGTGATCCGGTTCCGTTCTTAAGTATTTATGGGCAACTTTATAATATTCAAAACATCGAATGGTGTGATTTGTTTTTGAAACAATCCTATGATCATGAATGTTCCTGACATCGAAAAAAGTGGTCCTTTGGGCTTTAAGATAATGATGACAATCATTACATCCAAGAAGCGATTCGCACTCTAATAACGAGAGTTGGAAGATACTTGTTGAAAATTCTGAAAAGGGCATCATTTTGAAACCTACATCAAAACTTATTATTGAATTTTATGTGGACTCGGATTTTTCTGGATCATGGAACAGAGAAGATTACAATGATGATAATTGTGTTAAAAGCAGAGCTGACTATGTATTATCCATCAGCACGTGTCCTGTCCTTTGGATTACCCATCTTCAATATGGAATAACACTCAGCCTGATGGAAACAAAATATGTTGCATTGTCACTGGCTATAAGAGATTTATTGCCCTTCAAGCGATTGATTCAAATTATCTTTACAGAAGTAGGACTTGAGAAGAATCAACAATTCAACATCTGGTGTAGTGTATTTGAAGACAATGCTGGAGCACTTTCTTTAGCAAATTTGTAACTCCCGCGGATGACACCAAGATCGAAGCTTTTTGCAGTGAAATATCATTGGTTTAGAGCATGTCTTAAATCTGTAAATATTAGAGTTTTGAAGATGGGATAAAAGCGACAATTAGTGGATATATTTAGCAAGCGTTTGCCAAAGAACACATTTGAAAATATTAAAGAACAATTGAGGGGATGGTAGTTGAGTGGGCACTTGAGAGGGAGTATTGACATATTTATATACATACATACAGAATCAAACAGAGGATATCTGAGGGAGTTCTCGGTGAGTACTCAATAGTAATACAGGTTCAGATTTGGGAAGATCTGCGTTCTCTCGTTGCGTAAACTTGAAATTGGCGTTGTTTTAATTGAGTTTTTGAAGAACTTTTAGTTAAAATATTTTTTAGAGTTAATGACAACTAAACTGTGCTCTATTCACAAGTGGCACTGATTAAGATTATCATCGCAGGTGCTGTCTTATTGAAAACTAAAGGACTATCAACATGCTGCACTATTTTTGTGCTCGAAATCTTGTCGACCATAGAAACCCTCCAAGAGTTCCACTCAATCTTCCTTGTTCATCATATCAACAATTGCACCAACCACAAGAATTTCAGAGGTTGCGTTTCAAAGAATATGCTTGATCTAGCTCATATGATAAAGGCATTCATAACATTATTACCAACATGCTATGAATTTCTTTGTCTGGAAGCTCCACTCACCTCTATCATCGAGACCTTAGAAGCTTTGACACTTTCTACTAACCTCTGTCCTCATCGCTCGCTCAGGCAGCCAACAAGAGATGCTCCTGCTACACATTTGGAGATCAACAGTGTATTAATCATGAGCAACTAATTATCTCCTTGAAAAGCAAAGCCATAATACCAATTGAACTAGAATCTGTGATGATTAGAGAGAAGGGCAACCTCGTATGCCCAATGCCAAAGAGAGATGTGCACAACATCGAAAAACAGAAAAATCCAAAGTAACTGGAAGGAATTGAAAATAGAGCCGCACAAAGAAACAATGGGCACAGAAACAAATTCATGTGCATAGGAAACTACGATAGTGCCAGGGTTTCCGGTACAGGCTCAGATTCAGGAAATCACGTTTTTACGAAGTGAAAGTTAGATAATATAAGTTTGTAATTTTGGGTTTACAATAATCGTCTTCAGCTCACAAAGTCGATTCTCATATGGTTCCTCTGCGCAATATAAGTGAAATATAACTATCTCCATGAAGGAGCAGTTATAATTGCTTATATAACAAACAAAATTATCAAATCAATCAAAATTCACCTCTAAAGAAGGTATAAGTCCTCAAATGAGGGAAACATCCAAAAAAATGTCAAGCAGTACAGCAACCAGAAGGGCAATGTTTGTGCTTACTCCAGGAGTAGCCTCAGATGTCCCTTTTAACTACTCAACTGCTCTGGGAATGAAGCAGTGGGCAGAAGCAACAAAGAAGCTTGGAGATGAGCTTTTTGACAGTAGCACTGGCCTACAAATGTTCATTTATCTATTGAAGACTTGTGCAGAAGTCTCCTGTTGGAAAAACACATGCAAGATCAACAGCAACTCACCATTCACTGAATATGGCATGGTTACTATCAACAAGTGCATGGACAACGCAGTATCCTATTTCGAATTGAATGCCAAAGGTGATGTAAAGAAAAGTCAAAAAGTGCTACTATCACAGCAGATGCCAGTGTGAATAAAACAATCAATCACAAATGAGTGTGCAAGAAGGTGCAAACCAGTGACAAAGAATCCAAAATAAAAGCAACAAATGGAGCGCATGAAAAAACTTTTCAGGATGGGCCACTATACCTTAAAATCATGATTTCTAGAATCATGATTTCTAGAAAGAAATATGCATGGAAACATAAGGCACCCACCCAAAGGAAATGAAATGTTTCAATTACAAAGATTATCACTGGTGTCCAAAACATGCACTATGGACCATACACAAGCCAGAAGAATGCAAGTTTGAGGAAAAAAGGAAGAACACGCAAAGACTCCCAACAACCAATGGAGATTGGCAAATGTGCTTATGGTACTTCAGGAAGATGATGAGGATTCAGTCAAATAACTGCTTCTCCAGTGGGGTATGCAATGCAATGGGTCTGCAAAGAAGATACTAGTGAATGGATAAGCATAGTAAGCATCATTTGTGTTTCCTTCAAATGCATTCTTGTACTTAGATAGGTAGAAAACCCCATGCGAAAAACTAGCACCATGAGTCAACATACCAAAATCAGACATAAAAGGGGGTCCTGCAAAAAGTACTACAGTAGTAACAAGCACAGAAAAGTATAGGAATCAAAAGGGGAAAAATTCCCATAAAATTTGGCATGATGAGGTGCACAGCATCTGAAGTGGCATGGGAAATGAAGAGGTGCAAGATCTCCCAAGTTGCATCAGAAGGGAGTGCAGTCAGATTAGCCTCAGACTCATACAAGATAGCTATTGACAGCTGCTATTCATACTCAACTGCAAAGCACAGAAGAGACTTTGTAGGTGAGATGACACCATGCAATGTAAGAATCAAAGGTTTCACTTGTGGGACCAAGTAAGATTGAAAGGAACATGGCGTTTCAATATCAAAGATGATGATGACATCATCAGAACCATTGAGGCACCCAATACTATGTATTGCAAGTCATCACTGTATCACCATTTGTCACCACAACACTGGAGCCAGGAGAGCAAACAACTGTCCCACACATACTGCACTGATTGCATGCAACAAGAATGGCTCAGACATAGAGCCTGTCACCCCAATTTATTTCAGCAAGGGTTATGAAAGAGCAAAGGAAGGGATAGAGATGGGCTTTGAACCATACAAGAAAGCAGGAATCAAGCAAGAACTATTGAAGTGGTTCATTTGCCTAAGCCATGTCTCTTCGGCAAGATAAGGATAATGACACAGCAAGACATGATTCCAAAGAGGTTGACAATCTGGAAGACATGCGAGAGTCCAACATGTACAATCTGCATCTATGGAAAGTCTATTTGACAACCATCAAGGAGAAACGGGCAGACAACATCAATCAAGAGAGCTGACTTGGGAGGTCAATGCATGTCATTCGATACACTAACATCAATGACAAAGGGATTTGTAGCCCAGATTAAAGGATGCCTCACAATCACAACATACACTGCCGCCACAGTTTGTGTAGATCATTACCTGGACTTGTCTGTTGTATACATGCAGGAGGATCAATCCAGAAAAGAGTTTATGAAAGCCAAAGTGGCCTTTGAGCTGCATGCCAAAACTCATGGTGTATAGATACTTGAATACCATGCCGAAAATTGCTGCTTTGCAGATAATGACTTTGTAAATGACGCAATAGGCCAAAGACAACAAGTGTCATAATGTGGAGTATTTGCACATCACCAAAATGGTAAGGCAGAGAAAAAATCAGGGACCTGCAAGATCAAGCTAGAGTGCTGAACATGCAAGCAGTACATAAGTGGACAAACAATCACACCACGTGTGTGGCCATATGTGGTAAGAATTTCAAATGAGTGAGGAATCACACACCAACCAGCCACAACAGGCTGATACCTATCACAACTTTTGCAAATACAATCAAAGTCTGTGACATCATGCACATGCACACTTTTGGATGTCCAGCCTATGTACTATCCTCTGAACTGCAGGCAAAGAAGAAAATAGACAAGTGGGATCTGAGATGCAGGTTGGGAATATACTTGGGACCACCGCCTGTGCATGCCTGTACATTGAACCTAATATTGTCCCTATCAACAGGTCTTTTGTTCTCACAATATCAGGTAAGTTTTGATGACCTTTTTGAATCAGTACAAGAAGGATCCCAGGCACTAAAGGTCACATCATCATGGCAACAAAGGGCAGGACTATGCAAAATGGCAGATCAGCAAGGATCGAGAGTCACCTTCATGGACGAGTTGTTTAGTATACATGTAAAACCATCATCCAAGAACAGCCAGACCTAGCAAGACAATCAAATAAACTGAAACAACAGATGTGACTACACTGAAATGGGTGAGGATAGTGAAAGTGGTTCTATTACCACAAACAAAGGAATTAACAAAATCAAGCCAACGGATTTACATGAGCCAGGTAGGTCCAGTTATGGCAGGATCATAAAACCAACCACCAGGATGATTGAAAGCTGGGAGCAATTCAAGGCAAGGGGGACCAGGAGGCTAGTACTACACTGCGATATTTCAGAAAGAAATAGAAGTCTGTATGTAGAACCAACAACACTCTTGGTAGATAAGAATGATCCTATAGCATTTGCAAGCCAAGTTGGAGATACGATGTACCTCCATCAGGCACTCAAGGATCCAGACAGAATACATTTCAAAAATGACAGACGTAAGCACTGGAAACTACAACCAATAATGGAAATCCCAGATTGTGCACAGGTTCTGGACTCGATTTGGGCAATGAGGTGCAATAGATTTATAGGCACTGGAGAGGTACACAAGTATAAAGCAATGCCTATGGAGGGAAACAGATACACAGCATAAGGTAATGGGAAAAATTTGCGCCAGTGGCTATGTGGACAACTATATGTCTACTCCTCACCTTGATCCTCATCCACAGTTGGAAATCCAGGCATTTGGACTTTGCTCTAGCATATCGACAAGCGGACATAGAAGGGACCATGTTTATGCAATTAGCAAGAGGGTTTGAACTCAGAGGAGGAAAGACTCTGCAGACTGATGTATTATAACTCTTGAAATACATTTACAGACTAAAACGGGCTGGCCAGGTGTGGAACAAACATCTACATTGAGGTCTAGAGGAACTTGGATACAAACAGTAAAAAATAGATGCATGCCTATATTACAAGAATGGAATCATCATCATAATATACACAGATGACTGCATTATGTCTGCCAAGAGCTATTAACAGCTAAGGGAGGCAGATCACGGATGAAGGAGAAGTGGATGAGTACCTTTGAGTAAGAAGCTACAAGCTCTCACAGATTTTTCTAATTGACCAAATGCTGAAGGCCACGGGTTTTAATGACAGAACAAAACCAAAGGACGCACCAGTGTTGTCAAGCAAGATACTCCACAGAGACATAAGTGGACCAACACATGAGATGCCATCAGAGTATAGAAGGATACTTGGTTAATTGAACTTCCTTGAAAATCAACTAGACCAGACATTGCATATGCTGTGCATCAATGTGCCAGGTTCTTGGCAAACCCTAGGTCCTCACACAAGCACGCAATGCTTAGAACTGGTAGATACCTGATACAAACAAGGAGCCTAGGAATGGCGGTGTGACCAAGCAATGCATCAATAGAGTTGTGGTGCGGTGCAGATTTCTGCAGTAATGGGGATCCAGACAGCGCAAATTTAGACAGAGCAACAGAAAATCAAGAACCAGCTACATAGTAATGTTTGCAGGGTGCCTGCACACTTGGGCATCAAAATTGCAAGCAGAGACAGCCCTTAGTGCAACAGAAGCAGAATTCATTGCATTGAGCGAAGGTCTATGCACAGCCATCCCTATCATGGACTTCATAGGTGAGCTTAGGGAGAATGGAGTAGGATTACCACATGGTGTGGCCAAGGTGAGATGTAAGGTCATTGAAGACAACACCAGGGACAGGGTCATTGCATCAGTGCCCAGAATCCAGCCCAGGAAGAAGCATATAAACAACAAGTATTGGCATATTCTGGAACATGTTGAACAAGGGAGAGTAAGCATCCACCCTGTCAAGTCAGAGGATCAACTGGCAGACATATTGACCAAACCCCTGCCAAAACAGGAATATCAGAAATTGAGAGACATCATCTTAGGCAACGCCACAGCACCTAGCGCATCAGGTTTGCAAGGGAGTGTGATGATTAGAGAGAAGGGCAACCTTGTTACCGCAGCGCCAAAGGGTGATGTGAGCAAAATCGAAAAACAGAACAATCCAAAGTGTGCAGTGCCAGAACTGGAAAGAAGTGAAAATAGAGCCGCTTCTAGACTAATCAGCTCACTGTTAAGAAGTATCGCGAATCAGTCTTCTACTATGACTGACAATACTATGACCGACAATACAATAAAAGATATGCCTAGCACTACATATGATATGGCAATACGTAATGTGAAAAATACGACTACTAATATATTAAGAGGGGCAAATTGATATAGAGTCTTGGAAGACTCTGATGAAGAATGTATGAACAACAAGGTACAAAATGTCCGATTTGATAATATGAGGGAATAAAACCTAGAAATTTTAATCTTTATAAAAACAGTGGAACAACCATCGTGTGGACTTTCTAACACTCACAAAGTTGATTCTTACTCAATCCTGCATGATTGCATGGCACAGCAAGAAGCTTCTACACCCAGGCAGCTTCTGCCTAATCAAGCCCATGTGGCAACGCTTCCATTAGAAGTTGATGAGCAAGGACATCAAGGAAAGCATGATAGGGAGCACTAGTATTTCCATTATATCCACCCTTGTAGTAAAGATTGTGTGGATCTTGTTGTTCCATGGACTTATTACAACAATAAACACAGCTCATATTACCCTACTGATGCAGAAAATCATTGATCCACCAACATCGTGGTTTGACACTATGCCCTTGATGCACAAGAATAGCAAAACGATTACCATTTCCTAGGAAGTATCCCGTCATCCTCATTGTGCTCGTGAAAACATAACATAATTTATTGAGAAATACTTTCAAGAAATACTTTCTCACCAGTGAATTCTAGCGTC
>Ga0075156_10002350_pt1 | contig 10474 bp, 9 predicted proteins | sample JI81AbrownDNA_FD_70966 | JGI IMG/M metagenome (GOLD analysis project Ga0075156, IMG submission 70966) | Wastewater effluent complex algal communities from Wisconsin, to seasonally profile nutrient transformation and Carbon sequestration -... | ecosystem: Engineered > WWTP > Effluent > Algae...
CCGGTATGGCGCGCATCGCACGACCGAAGACAGTGACCCGGATCGCGTCCGACGCGGGTTCGGCGACATCGATCGTCTCGTGGTCGGGCGCGGACAAGCGCAGCGGCACCCTCAACCCCGCCACCGTATGGTGAGTCTCCCCGACGATCGTGAACAGCCGTCGGTCGGTGCGCGCCGTGACACACTCGCCATCGGCATCGACCACCATCCACCGGCGATCTCCCACCAGGCCGAGGGAGTCGACCGCTGCGCCAGGAACCGATCGGATGGCCGTGCTCTTGACCGGATGAATCCGGATGGAGGACAACGAGATCACGGACGGGACCGGCAGTTATTCGGCTGGGTCGTCGCGCAGGAGGAGCTCATGGTCGCCGATATCGCCCACCACGTGCACGAGATGCGCTTGGCCGTCCACGAGGTCGTATTCACACCCGACGATGGCCAACCGGCCGGCGTCAACGGCGTTGCGACAGATCGAGGAGCGCTCGTAGAGAAGCGCGCAGGTCAGCCGCGCGTGCTCGCGCTCCACCGCTCGGTCGGTGATCTCCCCGGACTTGCCGACCGCGAAGACGCTGGGCGTGATCCGCTCGACGATGTCGCGAATGTAGCCTGGCGGCATCTCCCCGCTTTGGGCCGACGCAACCGCGGCCCCGACCGCCCCGCACGAGTCATGGGCTAGCACCACGATCAAGGGAGTGCCGAGTTTGAGCACCCCGAACTCGATCGAGCCGAGCACGCTGAAGTCGACGACATGCCCTGCGGTCCGCACCACGAACAGATCGCCGAGACCTTGATCGAAGATGATCTCCGCGGCGACCCGCGAGTCGCCGCACCCGAACAGCACCGCGAACGGTGCCTGCTGGTCGGCGAGGCGGTGGCGGATGTGGACGTCTTGATGGGGGTGGGCGCGCTCGTCCGCCATGAAGCGCGCATTGCCGGCCAGCAGGGTCTGCCAGGCCTGCTCCGGAGTGACCGGGCGGGTGCCCGGCTGGGCGCGGTGGCGAGGGGAAACGGTCATACGAGTCCCGCCCGCTTCCCGATCGAGAAGGCGACGGGTTTGGTGACGGAGGCGAAGAAGTCGTCGCCCTTGTCATCGACCACGATGAAGGCGGGGAAGTCCTCGACCTCGATCTTCCAGACGGCTTCCATCCCGAGCTCGGGATATTCGAGGACCTCGACCGACTTGATGCAGTCCTGCGCGAGCCGGGCGGCCGGCCCGCCGATGGAACCGAGATAGAACCCCCCATGCGTATGGCACGCGTCGGTCACCTGATTGCTCCGGTTGCCCTTGGCGAGCATCACCATGGATCCGCCGGCGGCCTGGAACTGATCGACATACGAGTCCATCCGGCCGGCTGTGGTGGGGCCGAATGATCCGGACGCCATGCCCTCGGGCGTCTTGGCCGGGCCGGCGTAGTAGACGGGGTGGTCCTTGAGGTACTGCGGCATCTCCTCCCCCGCGTCGAGCCGCTCCTTGATCTTGGCGTGCGCGATATCGCGCGCGACCACGAGCGGCCCGGTGAGGGACAGTCGCGTCTTGACCGGGTGCTTGGTCAGCTCGGCGAGGATCTGCTCCATCGGTCGGTTCAAGTCGATCGCCACCACATCGGTGGTGTCGTCGCCCGCCAGGGACTCCGGCGTCTGCTCCGGGAGGAAGTGCGCCGGCTCGGTCTCCAGTTGCTCGATGAAGACGCCGTCTTCGGTGATCTTGCCCAGGCACTGCCGGTCGGCGGAGCAGGAGACGGCGATCGCGACGGGCAGGGACGCGCCGTGGCGGGGGAGGCGCACGACGCGGACGTCGTGGCAGAAGTACTTGCCGCCGAATTGGGCGCCGATGCCGAACTGTCGGGTAAGTTCGAGAACCTTCTCCTCCAATTCGACGTCCCGGAAGCCGTGGGCGCTCATGGACCCGCTGGTGGGAAGGGTGTCGAGGTACTTCGCGCTCGCATACTTTGCCGTCTTCAGGGCGAACTCCGCGCTGGTGCCGCCGATCACGATGGCCAGGTGGTATGGCGGGCACGCGGCTGTTCCGAGCGAGCGCAGCTTCTCATCGAGGAAGGCGAGCAGCTTGTCGGGCGACAGAATTGCCTTGGTTTCTTGGAAGAGGAACGACTTGTTGGCCGAGCCACCGCCTTTGGCCATGAACAGGAACTTGTAGGTCGTCTCGTGCCCGGGTGCGGTATCGGCATACAGCTCGATCTGGGCGGGGAGGTTGGAGCCGGTGTTCTTTTCCTCCCACATCGTCAGCGGCGCCATCTGGCTGTAGCGCAGGTTGAGGGTCGTGTAGGCGTCGAAGACGCCGCGGGCGATCGTGGCCTCATCGGGTCCCGCGGTGAGCACGCGCTGCCCGCGCTTGCCCATGACGATCGCCGTCCCGGTGTCCTGGCACATCGGCAAGACTCCGCCCGCTGAGATGTTGGCGTTCTTCAGCAGGTCGAGCGCGACGAACTTGTCGTTGTTGGAGGCCTCGGGGTCGTCGAGGATCCGGCGTAGCTGGGCCAGGTGGGCCGGGCGCAGGTAGTGCGCGATGTCATGCATCGCCGTCTCGGTCAGCAGTCGCATGGCCTCGTCGGCGACGCGCAGGAAGCGGGTGCCGTCCGGCCCCTCGACAACCTCGACTCCCTCGGTCGTCAGGAGGCGGTATGGCGTGTCGTCGGCTCCCGTGGGCAGCAAGTCCGAGTAGGTGAAGTCCGCCATGAGGGTCCGTGCTCCTGATTCGTCGGGGTGATCCCAGCCTACGACCGCGGACCTACGGGGTTGGTCAGAGCTCGTCCAGGCTCGGCGCGTAGGCGCCCGCGCGGCTGACGGTGATCGCCCCGCACCGGCTGCCGCGGGCGATGGCCGGGGTGACTTGCGCCATCGTTGCCCGGCCCAGCCGATCGCGTGCCTCCGCGCCGCCGAGCAAGCCCGCGTCAGAGAGGCCGGACAACAGGCCAGCCATGAACGAGTCGCCAGCGCCGACCGTGTCGACGACGCGGGTCGGCGGTGCGGCCAAGGTGACGAACTCGCCGGTGCCGGTGAGCCGGAAGCTCACGCCGTCAGCGGCGCGCGTCGCCACCGTGAGACCCGGTCCAAGATTGCCCCAGCGCGTGAGTACCTCTTCAAGCGAGAGGTCCGGATAGAGCAACTCTATGTCGTCGCTGCTCGCCTTGACGACATCGGAGTAGCCGATGATCGACTCGATCTGGGCTCGAACCTTGTCGAGGTCACCCATGATCGTGGGGCGGACGTTGGGGTCGTAGGAGATCGTGGCCTGGGTGCTGCCTCGTTGCAGTGCGGCGACGACGTCGTCGGTCCCAGGCAGCAGGACGGCGCCGATGGAGCCGGTGTGGATGTGGCCGATGTCGCTGGTCAACTCGATGGTGCCGGGGTCCCAGTTCAGATCGAAAATGTATGTCGCAGCGCCGGTTTCGTCGATATTGGCGAGAGCTGTCGAGGTATAGGTCTCGGTCGGTTCCGTGACGACGTGGACGCCCCGGCGCGTCAGGTGGGCGCGGATCCGGTCGCCCCGGGCGTCATCGCCCAGGCAGGTGGCGAACTTCACGGTGTTGTCCAACCGGGCGACCCCGACTGCCACATTGGCCGGTGACCCACCCACGTGCTCGACCGGGTTCTCGGCATAGCGCTGAACGATGTCGATCAGTGCCTCACCGATGATCAAGAAGCTTGACGACGCGCGTTCCATACCTGCTCCTTATTGGTGGCGCTGTGGGGTGCCGCTGTGGGGTGCCGGACGCCCGCGCCGGCCGATTGGAGCCTATCGCCGGACCAGGGGATTGGGGAGGGTGGCCCCACGTGGTGGACGATAGGGGACATGTCGTCGGAAGCGCCCCCAGCCACTGCCCCCGCTCCGCGAACGAGCATGTATGCCCGTGGCTCGGCCGCCAATATGGTCCGGTCCTTGCTGGTCATCGGCGGGTTCATGGCCGTCTTGTTCTTCGCCGTGGCCCGGGTCAACACTGCGTCCGTGCCGCAGGTGCACATCGACTCGCTGGCGCGGCAGGTCGCCGCGCAGACCTCGTGGCCGATCGCAGTCGGCAAGGATCTGCCCGAGGGTTGGACGCCGAGCGCGGTCCGCTTCCTGCCCTCCACGGACAAGCTGCGGGTGTGGCATGTTGGCTATCAAACGCCGGATCGGACGTATGCCGCGATCGAGCAGACCATGAACGGCACCGCCGACTGGATTCGGGCGCAAACCAATCGCGCTCCGAAGACCGACATGCTGACGATCAACGGGCAGGCGTGGGATGTGTATGTCCGTGACATCAAGACCCAGAACAGCCTGGTGCACGAGCCCGCCAAGCCGGGCGAGCTGACCACCATCGTGACGGGGGATGCCACGGTCGCAGACCTGACGATCCTGGCCGAGCACATGGCCCCGTTCAGCGGCTGAACCTGGACCCGCTGAGCCCGGGCCTGCTGAGCCGACTGTGCTCAGTCAGCAGGGGAGTCGGTGACGGCCTGCAGTCGAGACTGCGCCTCGTCGAGCCACTCTTCGCAGCGATCGGCCAGCGCCTCGCCGCGCTGCCACAAGGTCATGCTCTCCTCCAGCCCGACGCGTCCACTCTCCAGGCGCGCGACGATCTCGACGAGCTCGTCTCGGGCTTGCTCGTAGCCGAGGTCGGCGACGTCGGCGTTGGTCGGCTCGACGGCAGAGATAGCGTCCGGCGCTTCGGGGGTTGGGGCGTCAGGCTTCTTGGGCACGTCATCCTCCAAAGGGGAGTGTCATCGCAGGCAGCGGGGACAGTCGGGCAGTGGCCAGATGGGCAGGGGGACAGGTGGGCGGCTGGGTTGTCACGAGTCAGCCGCCCGAACGGCAAAATCACCCTGCGCGACCCGGACGCGCAACAAGTCGCCGACAGCGATCCCCTTGCGCGTCGTCACCGCTGACCCGTCCGGCTTGGTGACGATGGCGTAGCCGCGGTTCAGTGTCGCTTGGGGTGACAAGAGCCGAGCGGTGGTGCGGAGGCGCTTGGTGTGGTCGCGCTCCCGGTCGACGGTCCGGGTGGCCCCGGCCCGCCCACGGGTCCGCAGCGTCTCGATCTGGTCGCGTTGACTGCGGACGTATGCCGTGCGGTCCGCCAGCACCGGCCGACGCGTCAGGTCGTCCAGTCGGCGGCGTTCGGTTGTCACCAGGGTTGTCACGTGCCGGCGCAGGCGTTGGCGTGACCCCGTGACTCCGGCGCGTTCGAGGGCCGCGTCCGGGACGATGAGCGCGGCCGCATCCGTCGGGGTGGAGGCCCGCCGGTCCGCCACATGATCGAGCAACGGGGTGTCGACGTCGTGGCCGATCGCGCTGACGATTGGCGTCCGCGCCGCGGCGACGGCCCGCAGGAGAGCCTCATTGCTGAACGGCAGCAGGTCCTCGACCGACCCACCTCCCCGAGCGATGACGATGACCTCCACCTGGGTGAGTTGATCGAGGTCGGCGAGGGCGCGGCATACATCTGCGACGGCGGTATTGCCCTGGACGGCGACGGCCCGGATCTCGAAACGCGCCCCCGGCCAACGGCGCCTGGCATTCTCCACGACATCCTTCTCGGCTGCGCTGCCCCGGCCGCTGATGAGTCCGATGGTGTGCGGGAGGAAGGGGAGGGCCCGCTTGCGGTCGGCGTCAAAGAGGCCTTCTGATCGGAGGGTGGCCTTGAGATATTCGATGCGGGCAAGGAGTTCGCCGACGCCGACCGGGCGGATCTGGCGGGCGTCAAGCATCAGGCTCCCGCGTTGGGGCCAGAACTGCGGCTTCGCCTGAACGACGACGCGCTCGCCCTGGGTCAGCGGACGCGGCATCGCGCTCAGGGCATTGGCCGAGATCGCGACCGAGAGGGACATATCGATATCGGGATCGCGCAGGGTGAGATAGGCGGTCTTCGCGCCGGGACGTTGGGTGAGTTGGACGACCTGTCCCTCAACCCACAGCACCGACATCTTGTCGATGTAGTCGGCCATTTTCATGCTCAGCAGTCGCACTGGCCACGGCGACTCCGCGGACGTGTCGACGGCGCGTTCCGGCAGCGGAGGCGGCGAGGTCGACACAAGGGGGAAGCGTAGGCGGTCGGTCGGACAACCGGGCCGTCCAGGCGGCGCGCCTAAACTGGAGGAATGTCCGAGATGCCCAAGCGAGTACTGCTGGCCGCGCCCCGAGGTTATTGCGCGGGGGTCGATCGCGCGGTGGTGACCGTCGAGAAGGCGCTGGAGCTATATGGCCCGCCCGTTTATGTCCGCAAGCAAATCGTGCACAACAAGCACGTCGTCACGACCCTGGAGAAGCGGGGCGCGATTTTCGTCGACGAGACCGAGCAGGTGCCCGAAGGCGCCACGGTCGTTTTCTCGGCGCACGGCGTCGCGCCGGTCGTGCACGAAGAAGCGCGATCGCTGAAGCTGAAAACGATCGATGCGACCTGTCCGCTGGTGACGAAGGTGCACCGCGAGGCCGTGCGGTTCGCCAATGACGACTACGACATCCTGCTCATCGGCCACGAGGGCCACGAGGAAGTCGTTGGCACGTCCGGCGAGGCACCCGAGCACATCACGCTGGTCGACGGCCCGGATGACGTGGCCAATGTGACCGTGCGTGACCCCGAGAAGGTCGTCTGGCTCTCGCAGACCACGCTCTCGGTCGACGAAACGATGGAGACAGTTCGCCGGTTGCGCGAGCGCTTCCCGTCGTTGCAGGACCCCCCAAGCGACGACATTTGCTACGCCACGCAGAATCGCCAACTGGCCGTGAAGCAGATGGCGTCCGAGTGCGACCTGATGATCGTCGTCGGGTCGCGGAACTCCTCCAACTCCGTGCGCCTGGTTGAGGTGGCGTTGGAACACGGTTCGCGCGGCGGCCACCTCGTGGACTACGCGGAGGAGATCGACGAGGCGTGGTTGGACGGCGTGCGCACCGTCGGCGTCACGTCGGGGGCGTCCGTGCCGGAGGTGCTGGTCCGGGGCGTCCTGGACTTCCTCGCCGAGCGTGGGTATGCCGATGTTCGACCCGTCGTGGCGGCCGAGGAGTCCTTGACTTTCTCGCTGCCTAACGAGATCCGCCGCGACCTCAAGGCGGCAGGCATGTCGGACAAGATGACGCACGACGGGTCTTTCGCGTCGACGAGTTCCCTGCACTAGCCGATCACGCACAAGATTTGCCGGGTGGGACCCCGGCGCGGCCAGGTACGCCCGTGGGGGCAGGAGTTTCGTCGCTGCGCTCGCTCGTGCCTCGCTCGTCTCCGCTCCTCGACTGCCCCCACCGGGCGTACCCGTCCGCGCCGGGGCTGGAGTTCGGTCGCTGCGCTCGCTCGTGCCTCGCTCGGCTCCGCTCCTCGACTGCCCCCACCGGGCGTACTCGGACGCGCCGGGGCTCTCCGGCTCTGCTCGTGTGCGCGGGCTTAGCCGGTCTGAGCTTGGGCATCACCTGATTCGGGGTTGCGGATGTCGAAGAGCAGTTGGGCGCGCGCGTCTTGGTGGGTCGCGGCGTCAATCAACTCCTGGGCCGTGAGGGGCCTAGGGCCGGTTTCCACCGGGGTGGGCGAGGGCAGGTCGTCGGTCGCTAGGCCGAGCAGCTGCATCCGCCGGGCGGTCACGAGGACGCGGGACTCCAGCGCGCCCACCATGGCGTTATAAGCCTCGACGGAACTAGTCAGGCTGCGGCCCAGCTTGGCGGTGTGGCCGCCGAGGGTGGCGAGGCGACGGTACAGCTCTGAGCCCACGTCCAGCAGTTCGCTTGCGGAGGTCGCGACGGAATCCTGCTGCCACGTGAAGGCGACGGTCCGAAGCAAGGCGAGCAATGACGCTGGCCCGACCAGGGCCACTCGGCGCCCCAGGGCATGCTCGTGCAGGCCGGGCTGCGCGGCCAGCGCGGCGGCGAGCATGGCGTCGCTCGGGACGAAACAGACGACGAACTCGGGACTTGCGGTGAACGCGGACCAGTAGTCCTTCGCCGCAAGCGCCTCGATGTGACGGCGCAGGCCCGCGGCGTGCTGACCGAGCAGCGCGGTGCGCTCGTCGTCGCCGAGATCCTCGGCTTGGGCGTCGAGGAAGGCGCTCATCGGCGCCTTGGCGTCGATGACGATGACCTTCTCGCCCGGCAAACGCACGACGACATCGGGCCGCACACCCTGGCCGTGGCGCGAGGTGGCTGTCACCTGCTCGTCGAGATCGCAGCGCGGCAACATCCCAGACACTTCCAGGACACGCCGCAATTGCACCTCCCCCCAGGCCCCCCGCACGGTGCTGGATCGCAGCGAGCCGGCCAGCGACGCCGTCGCTCGGCCGAGGTCCTGCGTCTCTCCTTCCACCCGTGCGAGGACGGCGCGCAGAGACCCGAACTGTTCCACCCGGTCTCGCTCTAACGTCCCCACCTGGCGCTCGACGCGACCGAGAGCGTCGCGCAGCGGCAGGAGCAGAGCCGCGGTCTCGGAGTCCTCGCTGAGGGAGGCCTCCAGGTCGCCCACCCGGGCGCGAAGAAGATCACGCTCGGTGACGAGGGAAGCCGAGCGCGCGGCATACCGACCCCACATCAGCGCGGCGGCGAATGCCGCGCCGATCACGAGTCCTAGCAGACCTGCTGTCCATGCGTCCATAGCTGGCACCATTCCATGAGCCACCGACAACGCCCCTCGCGCGCTCACCTCACCCCTTGTCGTTCACATCACCCCATGGAGAGGGTGACGTGGTCGGAAAGGTATGACGTGGTCGGGATGGGGTGACGTGAGCGTCCGGCCGTGCGGGCGCATGGGGCCTGTCGGCACCCGCCGGTAGCCTCGGGCCATGCCCGAGTCGATCAAGGATTACTGCGCGCGATCGGTTGCCGATGCCTGAGCCCCCCGATTTCGGCGACGAAGGCGCGCGACGGAAGTTCATCGAGACGCTCAACGCTCGCCTCCCCACCAAGCGGGTCATCGCGCAGGGGGTGCTGCGCAACGAGGACGACGAGATTCTGCTGTGCCAACTCACTTACAAAATGGAGTGGGATTTGCCTGGGGGTGTCGTCGACAAGTTCGAGTCTCCAATGGCGTGCGTGCGTTGGGAGATAGCGGAGGAGCTTGGGGCGACGGTGCGCATCGGTGAGTTGCTGACCACCACGTGGCTCCCGCCATACCGCGGCTGGGATGACGCCGTTCTCTTCCTCTTCGACCTTGGGCGGGTTCCCGCGGACTGGGTAGCCGGGCTGACCCTCCAACCGCGCGAGATCGTGGCCGTGCACTGGGTGGCCGTTGAGGACCTCGACAACCACGTCGCCCCGTATGCCGCCCGCCTCCTCCGCGCCGCCCTCACGCCCGCGCCGCGCGCCTATCTGGAGGACGGCCTGCCGCCCGTCAGCGCGGACGACTAGCGTTGGGTGTGACCGCCCGACTACTCGACGGAGAGTGCACCCCGTGACCCTGATCCACCTGCGCAGCGAGACCACCTCCTTCGTTGCGACCACGGATGGTGATGCGCTGCCGGTTGTCCTCCACTGGGGTCCGCGCCTGCCCGACGGCCTCTCCGAGGCGGAGTTGGTCGCGGCAACGACACCGGTGGTTCCGCACTCCCACCCCGACGTTCCGCTCGTGCGTCGCCTGCTGCCGATGCCGGTCGACGGCTGGCGGATGCGTCCGGCCCTGATCGGCTCGGCCCCCGATGGCACGCGCTTTGCGCCGCGCTTCACGGCCGCTTCGGTGACCTCGGACGAGTCCTCCCTCGTCGTCGATGCGGTCGACGAGCAGACGGAGTTGCAGATCGAGGTCACCTACCGCCTCCACCCGGACGGCCTCCTCGAGATGGCCGCCGACGTCCGCAATCTCGGCGCGGGCGACTTCCGGATCGATGCGTGCGAGCTCAGCGTGCCGCTGCCCATGGACGCCATCGAGGTGCTCGACCTGAGCGGCCGATGGTGCCGCGAGCGCTCGCCGCAGCGCCTGACCGTGCCGATGGGTGCCTGGATGCGCGAGGGCCGCACGGGCCGGACGGAGCACAGTGGCCCGTTGGCGCTGTGCGTCGGCGATCCCGGATTCGGGTTCCGTCATGGCCGGGTCTGGGCCGTGCACCACGCCTGGTCCGGCGACTCCCGGGTGTATGCCGAGCGCAACCCCGAGGGCAAGGCACAGCTAGGTGCCGGGGAGTTGATCGGGCCGTCGGAGGTGGTCCTCGGCGAAGGCGAGGTCTACCGCGCACCAACGGTTTTCGCGGCATACAGCGACCGCGGTCTGGACGGGATCAGCGCGGCCTTCCACGGGTATGTCCGCTCGCGCCCCTCCCACCCGTCCACCCCCCGGCCGGTGCTCCTCAACACCTGGGAGGCGGTCTATTTCGACCATCGACTCGATGTGCTCACCGATCTCGCCGACAAGGCAGCGGCTGCCGGGATGGAGCGTTTCGTCCTCGACGACGGCTGGTTCGGCTCCCGGCGCCATGATGGACAGGGTCTCGGCGACTGGGTCGTGTCGGACGAGATGTGGCCGGACGGACTCAACCCCATCATCGACCATGTGCGTTCTCTCGGAAT
>Ga0075156_10002354_pt1 | contig 10472 bp, 10 predicted proteins | sample JI81AbrownDNA_FD_70966 | JGI IMG/M metagenome (GOLD analysis project Ga0075156, IMG submission 70966) | Wastewater effluent complex algal communities from Wisconsin, to seasonally profile nutrient transformation and Carbon sequestration -... | ecosystem: Engineered > WWTP > Effluent > Algae...
TGTATTACAATTTCGATTTTGATCCAACTAGAACCCTTTCAGCAGTCTCATGTACACCTCTCCTTCCACATCTACCTGTGGATATGCTAACACGAAGTCTAACTGTCTTATGTACCAGCCATGAATGATGGACAGAGACACTATGAGTCTATATGGTTGTCCATGCCACTACTGGGGCAAACATCTCACAATTATTCACTCCATATTCCTGCTGTCCTCCATGTGCGTTCAACCTAGCCTTGTATTTACTCACATGTCCTGTGCCTATTTTCCTCTTTCTTCTCGTGGCCTGTATTGAATCCAATATCACAGTGCCCTTGCGCAATTGTTCTACAGGAGTAACCTCCCAATTCTTCCTTTTTTGATGCATTTCTATCTCTTTCACCATGGCCTCGAGGAATTGTGATCATTTGGGTTGTTTCATTGCTTGATGTAAGTACATGGTGTCTCCACCGTTGGTAGTGCCATTGGATTGTACATTTTATGCAATGTCTCTGTAGGTTCTTCAAAAATTGCTTTTGTCGACTCTTCTCATTGCCAAGTTTCTATCCTTAACTCCTTGACTGCACTTGGATTTTCTCGCATCTCTTTGTCCTCGTTATCTTGTGGTCCTATCTTGACCTTAATGCCTCTATTGCCCCTCATTCAACTGTGGATGGTGCCATTTCTTCATCTTGAGTGTTAGCTGCTGCCTCTATTTCCATCTCATTTGTCATCCCTGTAATTTCTCCTTTGGCATCCATATGTATTTATAATTCCATCTAATTCCTATTTCGAAAACATTGTGATCAATAGACTCCATGTCCTCTACAGCTCTTGTCTTATTGTTTGTGTCGTGCCCTGGATTGGGATCCAATTCTGGGGTTTCACTTTCTGGCCTCTTTACCAGTCTGGCTTTTTATCTGCCACTCTGATTTTGGCAAATACCTCATCCATTTGGTTGATTCAAAATAATTGTCGAAATCTACATGATATTTAGGCGACACTGTACCTGTTTTGATTGACAAAACCAAGTGTTCTGTGGTGGCATGAGTGGGCGACTGACCAAATAAATGCGGACCCTGCCCCTTTTTGACCATTTGTTTATTTTCTTTTTCTGTTGTAGTTCCAATACATAGGCCGAGCATCTGAAGGGGTTTAATTGACTCAAGTTGGGGAAATTACTTGTGCTGGCGAATATTGACCATGGTATCAAGCCATCTTGCATTCTAGGCATGATGTTTCTGATCTTGTTAGCTATTCGTAGGGTGTGAGGCTGTAGATGTGGGGTGATTGCATCTGGCCATTGGGGTATGGCGTGAAGGATCATGGTCCTGGTCTTCTCCTGTAGATCCCTTATCCTTTTCTCTGACTTGCCATTCTGGTGATGGGCGTTCACCGCACAGTAGGTGATCATTTGTCGCTGTGCCTTTGCATTGTATGTGGATTCTTTGTCAGCAAATCTCCGATTGTCCGCGTGATATCTCTGCACTATTACTCCATGCCTCAAGGCATAGTGTTCAAAGGATATCTTGCTCTTGAGTGTTTCTCAGCCAGAGTTGTCCTGCTGTAGATATAAGAATGATAGATTGCTATAATGATCTACATACACTGTTGCCACTCAGTACCTCTTGTTTGTTATTATCCCTTTTTTGTGCCACAAAACTTGCTGTTGATGATTCAAAACTATCCACCAATACACATTCTCATGAATGGTTGGCTTCTTTGATAGTTTTTTTGTTGGTTACCATGTGTTTCCAGGGTTTCTGGTGGCTTTGCTGAATGCGCAAGTTGGGCAAAAAGAGATTTATTCTTTGTGCAATAACTTCGGAATCCTCCCTTGTGTAACCATGAGCTTTATTTTGATGAATGGTAGATGGTTTGGTCTGATATGCCGGCTCCACATGTGTCGTTTGTTGTCATTGTTCTTGTTTTCTTCTTCTTGTTTCTGCTCTGTATCGATGTATGTTTCAAAGTTGTATGGGGTTTTAGGCTCCAGGTTTCCATTGCCCTCCATTATTTTGTTGGGTTGTTTTATGACTGCTTCCACAGCTTGGGGCTTGGCAATTGATTTCATTGATTTCATTGATTGCATGAATTCATTGTATTTGTTACCACTATTCCAGCTTTTGATGAAACCACAGTTGCTCTGTTTGTTCAGAATAATGTGATTTGAGTATTTGCCTCCTTCCCAAGTGAGTATCTGTCATGTTGAATTAGGCATGATGCCCCGCCCTTGGCTTGGTTCTGTTGACTCCAATGTTGCAGTGATAATCGATGATAAGGTACATTTTGTGCATACAAGGTGTTAGGGATTTCTATATTGTGAGACATGCTGTCTTCATCTTCAATCAAGAACCTCCATGTCCCCATCTTAGTAACTTTGCACTTTCCTGAAAATCTTTGTAGAGTCATGTTGCATTCCTTCATTTCACCTATGAAGTCATCCTTTCTCTTGGCAATGCTATATGAACAACAGTTATCTATCACAATTGTGGTCTTATCTGTATCCAGAGCGTTGTTCCCTTGGCTCCTCTCCTTTTGGGTTGCGTTGCACAACACACTGTTCATGACAATAGCACTCCTAATCTGATATCTCCTTGACTCTTTCTTTTGATGCAGATGCCCTGTTTTTGGTGGCTTCTGAAATAATACCGGCTGTTATTTCCTTATCTTATCATTCTTTTCTTTTCATTTTTGTTTCTTTTGTCGCATTCCTGAGGGCCTTTGATTTTATTATGTATTTCGATTTTTAGTCTAGTCTTGATGCTTTGATAACAGAGTAAGCAATAAATTGAATGCTAATAACTACCCAAGCTTCTTTTGGAGCATTTGTCCCACTAAACTGCAAATTAATACTCCCTATATTCTGTTGAACCAAAGGCTTAGGAGTCATTCAACTGATTCTTCAGCTTCCATCACTGCTGTCAAAGCTTCTTGCAGCTGCAAGTTGTCTTTTCCATGGTGTCCTCTGGTTTACTCTCCAGTTTGCATTCCTCGGGCTTATGCAATGTCCACATCTCATGTTTCCCACAACAGTGGTAGGTTTTCCGTTCTTTCCCTGATGTTGCTTCCATCCTTTGGGGTTTTCTTTTTCCATTCTAATCTTTTTGATTCTCTGGTTTTTATTTTCTTCCGGGTTAGTCTTGTTCTAGTTGGTGTGTTTCTCCATTTAGAATTCAGTGCTAAGATCTCTTTTTGCTCTTCCTGTCCAGCGTTTCATACTTATTTTCTGCCATAAACATGATGGAGTCTTTGTTTAGGTCCGGTCCTTCTTCATAGACAATTTTCTTCTGTTTTATATATTGTTAGAATTCGATGTCGAAAGTTCGCAGATAAACCTTGAACAAATTTACCATACATCGCTCAAAGTCTCCCTTCTTGCTTTTAGGTTGTCTGATTGCAACCTCACAAATTCATAAATGCAGTCACATTGCTGTTGATGCTCACCATATAGTCGTCTAACTCCGATATGGTCTTTTTGATGTCTGACACTGTAGATATCAATCAATCATGATGCGTGACACCAGGATACTCAGGTACAACAGTCCATTGGGTACTTTAATTGTGTGTGCTCCTTTCTTCACTTCTATTTCATAGTTTTCCCCGCTGGTAACCAAATTTAGAGCACATTCAGCACTTATGGATGCTCTGATGCAAGACAGCATCTGCGTTGATAGTTTTTCCGCTAACTTTTGGTGCTCCAGATGATTCCAATTGCAGGTAGATCTTCGCTTCATCTCTGCAGTCATCAGTTGAGATGATGCCATACTGAGTCAACCAGGTCTTTTCCTTGAATTCGAGTGATAGATTCACATCCTGATATTGCTTCACAGTCTGCTAACCTGCTCAAGAACATTTTAAGATTCAGGGGATTTCCATCATAGCTTTTGTCAACCAATTTCTTGGTTCATTCTATCCATTTTTTTGTCCCCATGTGGTGGAGTAATCCAGCGGGTCCGCTGAAGTTAGTCCTGGGGTCAATGCATATTTGACAATATTAGTGCATGAAATATTTTAAAAAATTTACTGAACTTATCTGTTTTGCCCTGTGCAGAGGAAGCAGGTGGGTATTGCTTTCTTTGAGTTGACTAGGAAAGCAATTATGCTATCAAGTAGTTGAGCTTTAAAATCGTGATATTCTAAATCTAGAGTTGCTTTCACTTCGCAGTTCGAGAGCATGAGCCTTTTGTTCTTCCTTACCTATTCCTGCAAGTTCAAATTCTTTTTCCTCGTTGACTTCTTGCCCTTACTCACTTTACTTGTTTGATTGCTACCCAATGCCACTTTATGGCATTGTTGTTTTTCCTTGATTTTGTGACTATCTTTTTCTTGCTGCATTGCGCGAACCTGACACTTGTCATTTGTTCTATCTTGTTCTTCATATTTTCTCACAATGGTTAGTTTGACCTTCCTCTCATTAAATTAATGCTTCATCATCATTAGATCCACCATCACTAAAATTTCTAAGTTTTCTTGTAGTTTATGCTCTCTGCAGATCTTACTCCAGTCATCTCGGTCAATGCATTCAGTTCATACTATCTATTCAATTCAACTAATGAATGATTTGTTTGGGAATTATAATTGACTGAAAATCTCTTCCATGCAAGTAAAAATCAGAGGGTTCCCACAGCTCAAAGAGTACATATGAAAAGACAACTTTAGGGACTCAAGAACAAGTTGGTAGAGCATAACTTTACATCTAGTGACCTAAATGAATTAAAGCCTCAATTCAAGGTAAAGTACAAGAAGCACATTGTGGATGGTATACCATGTCATATTTGGCTTATTTACTTTACATGTTTCAATCCTATCTGACAATTGACCAAATCAAACAAAGTGGTCTGGCCCATTGTAGGCATGTCGCCAAAAGCCTCGTCCATTACACAAAATCAATTGTCGTACGAGTGTCCGAATCATATGTGCTCGTCAAATATTGTTTACATATAAGATGTCTGAGTGGGGAACACAGGTGAATGAAAGTTCAAAATAGCTGAACGTATTGTGAGACGCCTGATACCTCGAGGAACGCTCGCGGCATTCTCACTTCGTGCGCTTCACGAACTGAATGTGACCCCAAAGAAACCAACCGAAAGAAGGACCTAAGACCCGTTAAGCTTTTCAGTTCAAGCATGACTTCAGACTTCAGACTACTTGGACTGTGGTACTTGTTTTTAAGAAGTTTCCTCCTACGATTAAATACACCTCAAACCTCAGGAAATTTCATCTGTTCTGACAAGAATGTCGGTTAGATTTAATTTGCAGGTAAACTTGTTTGGAAAAGGTCGAAAATTTATTTTAAAAGCACATTTTAATTTACTCTGAATCATCTACTGATTCCTGAATGAAATCGCAACAGTTAAGACAATTTTTTATGGGTTTTGCTAAACACACGACGAAAATTGCTAAATGTACGACGCAAATTTTAACAAGACTAAAAAATTCGAATACACGACATTTCGCTAAATACACGACGAGCTTTGTAAAATCCACGACAACCCGACAAAAATTGACATTAAAAAGTTTGGATCATTAATCATGAATAACAAACAACTTTTTGATTTAAGATCTCCTCCTTCAGCAGAATTTGATATTGCACAAGAGCTGCTTCGATACTGCATGCAAAACAGAATGGCTATGCAGTGGCAAAAATAAATTTGAAAAGAGAGAAAAATATCACAATCAAATGTGATTTTGGAGGAAAGTACTGAGAAGTTCAAAAACATCCAATGGCAGAAAAAAGAAGACAAACATCATCCAGGCTCGACGATTGTCCATTTGAGATATATGGCAAAAAGATGTTGATGGAAATTGGAGATTTGTTGTCAAAGTACCAAATCATAACCATCCTGATAGGTGCATCCAATGAATCGACATCTGGACAAGACCCAATTTGAATCAGCCATTGCTTTGACTCAAGCTGGTGTCCAAGACCTGTCCTGAACACACCAGAATCATGGTAATCAGAAGGCCATTCCTTGAAGAGCCAGCCATGGAAGGAACATCCAATGCAGATCCTGTTTCTTCAAATAATTTTGCAGTCATAAAAGAAGAACTGTGATTTGTGTAAATTGTGGAGGAAGCCATTACAGAAAGACGCATTTTTGGAATAGAAATTTGTAATTATCTTTAAAAAAAAATTGGTGATGTATTTAGCAATTTTCGTCGTGAAAGTCGTGTATTTAACAATTTTCGTCGTGTATTTAGCAAACCCTTTTTTTCGTCTTTTGAAAATTGCGTCGTGTATTTAGCAATTTTGGTCGTGTATTTAGCAAAACCCTTTTTTATTCTATCAAAAATCATTTAATTTAAAACACGATTACTTCACATCTGTTCATGCATGCGCAGAAGTGCACTAAGACGATGTAGCTATACTTTTTTATGAAGCTTCCTCGCACGATTAATTGCAGCTCAAGAATTTTAGGAAGACAAAAGATTCTTAAATAATTGTTGAGTTAATACTTTCTCCCGCTGTACATTAATTACTTGACCAAGTTCACACAAGTAAGCGTGATAAATGTCGACACATCATATGCTTTTTACACAACAAATTGATGATGAATTATTTCTGTCTGACCCGCATATATACGCGCCATGTGTCAACTAACTTGTTAAACGCTGATGCATCTTTCGCTCAGGCAAATCTCTCTAAAGCAATTTTCTAGATGAATTTCAATCCCACATTGGATCATCTGTTGCCGAGGCCTACTGAAACCAGAAGAAAGGCAATGAATAGTCAAGAAGCGCGCAGTATAGAATAAAACCAACAATTGAAAAATCAATTAATTTCTAGAAGCTAAAGCAAACGCGTTTGATTTTCCGATGCAGTAAATTTAGATTCATAAACTCCACAAAAAACCATAACCGAATTGGGTTTAGATTAACAAACAAGTTTTACATCTGTCCTTGCTATAATGAAGTTCGACCAAAACAATGGTAAAGCTATAAAGGTTGAGATTAGTCAACTAACGGAAATTGAGATGTTTAGTCCAGTCCAAACTCTTGTTCATGAAAAGGAACGCATGACTAAGATCCATAGATTAGATGTAGATGAGGTTCATTCAAGCACTTTATCACTCGAAGGTGATCTATGTGAAACTCAAGATAAAGAACGAGTGAAATCTGAGAGCTTTGAAACAACTTCCATGTCTGACGATGAGACTAGTAAAGTCAGCGATGATGGCAGCAATTTGAACAGTGATGATTTCTTCTCTAAGATATGCAATCTTTGGTGTCTAATCTATGGCAAATATTCCTTCCTTGTATTGATTTGCTTCTCAGTTATATTGGCCTTTGTTTATCCTCCGCTTGGTGCAATATACGTTCAGCCTCAGATTACGGCAAGCTGGTGCGCAGTCATTTTCATTTTTGGTAAGTCAACATGTATTATTTGGTGAGCTCATATAGGCAGATTTTTTATTAATAGTCTGTCTGCGCCACCTTCAATCTAAGTCCACTCAGGTTTGACAATTCGCACGGAGGAATTCAAAAATGCCCTAACGGCTGTCAGATTCAACATATTTGTTCAAGTGTTCAACTTTTGGGTAGTGTCTGCATTAGTATTTGGTATTTCACGCTTTATGTTAAATATTGGCGCTTTAGATGTTGCTCTTGCAGATGGTATGACAATCTGTTCTTGTCTTCCAACAAGCATAGGAATGGTGATGACTCTCACGATCAATGGAAAGGGAGATGAAGCAGCTGCAGTTTTTCACTCCGCAATCGGCAGTATGATTGGGGTTTTCCTTACACCAATAATGATCTTCTGGTACCTCGGCGACCAAGGAACAGTTAACCTGCTGACAGTTGTGTGGCAGCTTGTATTGCGTGTTTTTGTTCCAATAATCCTGGGACAACTTTTGCGACTTTTCTGCACTCCCGTCAAGCCTTTCCTGACCAAGTACAAGCAGCGGTTGAATGGGTTCTCTGAGTGGGCACTGGTTTTTATTGTTTATACCGTTTTCTGCAAGACCTTCATCGCCAGAGGAAAAGCCACCCTTAGTGAAATCTTTTTGATGATTGGTGTAATATCACTAAATCTTGTCTTAATGATGGTTTTGTCATGGGGATTGCTGAGAGTCTTTTTTCACGGGCAACCCAAGCTTCAAGTAATGGGATTGTTTGGATGTACGCACAAAACTATTGCCATGGGCGCTCCTTTGATAAATGCGCTATATCCATCAAGTCCACTAGTTGGCTTGTACACGCTACCGATTGTTGTCTGGTACCCGATGCAATTGTTCCTTGGTTCATTGATAACGCCATGGTTAGCTTCCTACGTTGAACGAGAGGGAGCTAGAATCAGTGGGAAAAATCTTGAAGAAATAAATTCGGCTGAGCAAATGTTGGCTACCCAAGCCGTTGGTGAACCATGAACCACCTGTTCGCCAAAAGTAACAAATGAGCTGTCTTGAATAGCAAAGCATATTTTATATGGAATCTCTTTATAAAGTCATTTAAAGATAGGTAAAGACCTGGCATGAAAATCAAACATTGCCAAGGATATCCAATCATTCAGCTCTCTAAGAGCCTACAGTGGTTTTTGAGATAATTCGCACATAAAAATTTATATGTCAATCCACCCAAGATAATGTGACAACTGGTTTGCGAAGTGGTGATGGAGCATGATGTAGAACCGCTTCCTTTGGACTGCCATACACAGAAGTAGACGAATCATATTCCGGATTGAGACATCAGAAATACCTGGTTCATAAGTCCTAAAGCATATCTTTGCAATTTTCAAGCAATACAGGCAAATTTCAATCAATTTGACCACAACACAGAAATGGGCAGAGCTGGATAATTTCATCACTGCTGTTGTAATACTAATGTCTCCAGAATCACAGCCCATTAAAGTGATCCAACCAGAAAATTGATATTGCTGATCAACCTCAGCAGCTAAAAATCAGAGACATAAATTCCTGCCTTGTCATTCTTTTCAAGTGGCGAGTTAATGTTGGTCTTGGGCTTGGAGCCAAACATATGAGCATATTGATTCACCGTTTGTCCAAAATATTATTGAGCGCCATGCGGAGTGTCCCTTATTCAAAATGAGATGAAATTGGGCATGATACCTTCAGTTTGAAGCCATATTTGCCAGAAGGAAATTACAAGAATGTTTTAGATCCTCAAGTCCAATAACAAAACCATCCAAATACACAGCTATTTGCACAGCAAGAGCATTCAGTAGCTGGGCACATCCACAAATAAAGTTCAGCTTTGCAAGGCTCAAATACTTCAGCTTTGAGACAGGAAGCAAAGCATCTGCGCCATGCACAGCCTCCCATCTTTGGCTCATTTAAAATCTGAGCCGAAATGAAGTGAAATTGAGCCTGATCCATTCAGTTTGAAGACATACTTGCCAGAAACAAATTTCACAATGCTTCTGGATCCTCAATTCCATCTGTCAAACCATCCAGATACACAGTTATTAGCTCATTGCAAGAGAAATCTGTCGCTTGTTACATCCACAACGCAAGTTCAGATTTTCAAGGCTCAAATATTGCAGCCTTTGTACAGGCTGCACAACATCCATGCCATCTCAAACCAGATGTCCTACGGCCAAACAGCAATCTCGTCACAACCATGATGTGAACTTCAACTTAAAGTTTGATAAATTCAGGAACTGCAATAACTTAGATTTTCTCATGTGTCTTGGCTTCAATTTAAACAGATCCAACATCAGTGGCCCATATCTCTAGATCGAGCATGATAGACTCTTGACAATTTAAATTGCAATTTCATCTATGTAAGACAACATGAACATAGTCAAGTGGACTTTCAATTCCATACTCATGACGAAGGTCAGTATGGAAAGAACATAGCCATACAAATCAGCTTCTTCTGATGCATATCCAGTAGCTTGAAGCGCTTCCATCCAGCCTCATGAGAGATACCATGACCTGTACAATATTTTGCACAGGTGACAGTATCATCAGTACTTATGTCATTCAATGGCTCATAAGTACGTTCCAAATTCTCGCATTTCACTTGGACCTTCCATGTGGAACCATGGAATTCAGGATCACTTTGCACAGTGGACTTTATTGAACTCCTGATCGTTTCTTGTTACCGATCATTCTTGATGCATGATTATGCAATTTTAGGACATTATTTCCTCATATTGGTGATAATTGATAGAAATGCAGAACCCACAAAACATTTTGCTATTGATCTGGGAGGACTTGTGGTCCTCAATATGCTCAAAATTATGTGCTCTATGCTTTGTGTCATAAACTTTGTCATCTAAAGCATATATATTATCTTTGTGAATTGAAATCAATCCCTTCTAGAGGTGAAAAATCTACACGCATACGATTTTCTCATTGAGAAAGGACTCCATGCTTTAGTTTGCTAGCAGACATGGTTCTTATGCTTCGACAACTCCAGGCCCAGAGTCAGGTTCAGGGTCAGGGTCAGGGTCAGGGTCAAGGTCAGGGACAGGGTCAGGGACAGGGTCAGGGTCAGGGACAGGGTCAGGGACAGGGTCAGGG
>Ga0075156_10002355_pt1 | contig 10470 bp, 8 predicted proteins | sample JI81AbrownDNA_FD_70966 | JGI IMG/M metagenome (GOLD analysis project Ga0075156, IMG submission 70966) | Wastewater effluent complex algal communities from Wisconsin, to seasonally profile nutrient transformation and Carbon sequestration -... | ecosystem: Engineered > WWTP > Effluent > Algae...
GGTCAAACCCTTGGTGGGCAGCAGGCCCATGTTGACGCCCATATTGATGAAGGACTGCACGCCGATCCAGATGCCGATGCCCTGGGCCACGAGGGCCGCATAGGTGCGCTCGAGCGTCACCGACTGCTTGCCGATGGCGAAGGCCCGCTGAATGATGACGGCGAAGAGGGCCACAACCAGAAAGACGCCGACAAAGCCGAGCTCTTCGGCAATCACGGCCAGGAGGAAGTCGGTGTGGGCCTCGGGGAGATAGAAGAGCTTCTCGATGCTGCCGCCAAGCCCGACCCCGAACCACTCCCCCCGCCCGAAGGCGATCAGGGCATGGGACAGCTGATAGCCCTTGCCGTAGGCATCCTGCCACGGGTCCATGAAGCCCAGGATGCGCTGCCGCCGGTACTCGGAGAAGGTGATCAGCAGTACGAAGCCGATGGTCGCAACGATGGCCAGCAGGACAAACAAGCGCACATTGATGCCGCCCAGGAAGAGCACGCCGAAGGCGATGGCCGTGATCACCACGAAGGCGCCAAAGTCCGGCTCCTTCAGCAGCAGGAAACCCACGAACAGGATCACCCCGGCCATGGGCATGAAACCCTGCTTGAAGCTACCCATCAGCGGCAGCTTGCGGGCGGTGTAATCGGCGGCATAGAGCGCAGCAAAAAGCTTCATCAGCTCCGAGGGCTGCAAATTCACCACGCCCAGGGGTAGCCAGCGGCGGGCACCGTTCACGTCACGCCCGATGCCGGGGATCAGCACGATCAACAGCAAGACGACACCCGCGATGAACAGCCATGGCGCCATCTCCTGCCAGGCGCGCATGGGAATCTGGAACACCACCACCCCGGCGATCACTCCGATGGCCAGGAAGACGGCGTGGCGGATCAGGAAATAGGCCGGTTGATGACCGAACATGCGGCTGCCTTCGGCCGTGGCAATGGAGGCCGAAAAAACCATCACCAGGCCGAGCAGCAGCAGGGCTGCGGCCGACCAGATCAGCGCCGGATCGAGTTCCCGCGGTTGCCCGTTGGGGCGCAGCAGTCGCCCGACCGCCCGACCGGTTGCCGGGGCGGTGTCACCAAGGCCGTAGCGGGCAAAAAAACCGGAGAGGCTGGCGGCAAGTTTCATGCGGGGCGCACTCCGGGAAGACGGCGCACCGCGTCGATGAAGACCTGGGCGCGATGGGCGTAGTTGCGGAACATGTCGAGACTGGCACAGGCAGGGGACAACAGCACCACGTCGCCGGCCTGGGCCCGGGCGTTGGCCTCGAGCACGGCCGCGTCCATGTCTGCAGCGTGAATCAGGGGCACTTCACAGCCGTCCACGGCCACAGCGATGGTGTCGGCATCGCGCCCGATCAGTACGACGGCGCGGGCATAGCGGGCAAAAGCATCCTTCAGGGGGGAGAAATCCTGCCCCTTGCCATCCCCACCGGCAATCAGCACCACCTTGCAACGCAGCCCTTCCAGAGCCGCCACGGTAGCGCCAACGTTGGTGCCTTTGGAGTCGTCGTAGTAGCTCACTCCGTCGCTGCGCTCGGCCACCTTCTCGACCCGGTGGGGCAAGCCGCGAAAAGCCTTCAGGGCGGCGATCATCGGCGCCCGGGGCAGGTCGGCGGCTTCACCCAGGGCCAGCGCCGCCAGGGCGTTGGCCACGTTGTGGCTCCCGGCCAGGGGAAGCTCGGTGCGGCGCAGGAGCCGTTCGGCTCCCCGGGCAAGCCAGTCACCATCATCGGCATCGATCACGCCGAAGTCGTCCGGGCCTGCAGGCACATCGACACCAAAGGTGAACACCCTGCGTCCGGGCACGGCCATGGCGGCCACGCGGGCATCCTGCCGATTGAGCACCTGCACACCGCTACCCTGGAACACGGCCGCCTTGGTGCTGGCATAGTCGTCCAGGCCGGCATAGCGGTCGAGATGATCGTCGGTCACATTGAGCACCGTCGCCGAAACGGCCTGCAGGGCGGGGAAGGTTTCCAGCTGGAAACTGGAGAGTTCCAGCACCCAGGCCGCTGGCGGAGACAGGCCGGCATCCTGGCGCGCCATCAGCACATCCAGTGCGGCGGGGCTGATGTTTCCCGCCACCACCCCATCCAGGCCGGTCGCCTTGACCATCTCGCCGAGCAGGGTGGTGGTGGTGGTCTTGCCGTTGGTACCGGTGATGGCAATGACAATGGGCCGTGGCTGCAGGCCAGGCTGTGCCAGTGCATCGGCCAGCAGATCCATCTCCCCGATCACGGGAATCCCCCGCGCCCGGGCGGTGCTCACCAGGGGCTGACGGGGGTCGAGCCCCGGGCTGATGGCGATGCGGCTAACGCCGTCCAGCAGGCCATCCGAAAACGGCCCGGTGATGACTTCCGCCGCAGGCACCTCGCTGCGCAGGCGCTCCACGCCCGGCGGAGTCTCACGGGAATCGGCCACACGCAGGGCAGCGCCCTGACGGGCAAGCCAGCGGGCCATGGCCAGGCCGGACTCGCCGAGGCCGAGAACGAGGGTGAGAGACGAGGTGGATGCCATGTCCGGTCAGCGCAGCTTGAGGGTGGACAGGCCAAACAGCACCAGCATGATGGTGATGATCCAGAAACGGACGACCACCTGGGTCTCCTTCCAGCCTCCCAGCTCATAGTGGTGGTGCAGGGGCGCCATGCGGAAGATGCGCTTGCCCCCTGTGTATTTGAAGTAGAGCACCTGCACCATCACCGACAGCGCCTCGGCCACGAACAGGCCGCCCATGATGAAGAGCACGATCTCCTGGCGCACGATCACGGCGATGGTGCCCATGGCAGCGCCCAGCGCCAGCGCGCCGACGTCACCCATGAAGACCTCTGCAGGGTAGGCGTTGAACCACAGGAAGCCGAGCCCCGCGCCGGCGATGGCGCCGCAGATCACGGCCATCTCGCCGGCACCCGGGATGTAGGGCACGCCCAGATACTTGGAGAAACCCATGTGGCCGGCCACGTAGGCAAAGATCGCCAGCGCGGCGCTGACCATCACGGTGGGCATGATCGCCAGGCCGTCGAGGCCATCGGTGAGGTTCACCGAGTGGCTGGTGCCGTTGATGACAAAGTAGGTCAGGATGATGAAGCCCAACACGCCCAGGGGGTAGCTCACCGCCTTGAAGAAGGGCACGATCAGCTCGAGCTGGGCCGGCAGGGTGGCGGTGAGCCCCAGGAAGGTGGCGGCGGCCAGGGCGATAGCCGAGGTCCAGAAATACTTCCAGCGGCTCGCCAGCCCCTTCGGGTCACGGTACACCACCTTGCGCCAGTCATCGACCCAGCCAACCGCGCCGAAGCCGAGGGTGACGAAAAGGACGACCCACACGTACTTGTTGCTCAGATCACCCCACAGCAGGGTGGTGACCGAGATGGAAATCAGGATCAGCGCGCCCCCCATGGTCGGCGTACCGGCCTTGGTGAGATGCGACTTGGGGCCATCGTCGCGCACCGCCTGCCCGATCTTCTTGGCGGCCAGCCAGCGGATCACCGGCGGCCCGAAGACCAGCGACAGGAGCAGCGCAGTGCCCGCCGCAAGCATGGTGCGCAGGGTGATATAGCCGAACACGTTGAAAAAACGCGCGTCCTTGCCGAGCCACAGGGCCAGTTCAAGCAGCATGGTGCATCTCCGCTTGCCTTACGGAAGAAACCGCACCCCTATCTGCGCTACACACAATCATCAAACCTTCTCCGCGATGGCGTCCACGACCCGTTCCATCTTCATGAAACGCGAGCCCTTCACGAGCACCACCGTATCTGTATTCATCTCCGCCTTCACCGCAGCAACGAGATCGTCGAGCCGGGTGAAGTGGTGTCCGCCGTCCCCGAAGTTGCGCGCGGCAACCTCGCTCATCTCACCCAACCCAAAGAGGAAATCGACGCCTTCACTCTTGGCATAGCCCCCGATCTCGTCGTGGTACTGGAAACTCTGATCGCCAATTTCACCCATATCGCCAATGACCAATATCTTGCGGCCCGGCGTGGCGGCCAGCACCGCGATCCCGGCGCGCATGGAGTCCGGATTGGCGTTGTAGCAATCGTCGATCACCACCGCACCACCCAGCCCCTTGCGCAGATGCAGGCGCCCTGGGGTTCCAGCATAGCCGCCCAATCCATCCCCAACCGCGTTGAGGGACATGCCCGCGGCCAGACAGGCCGCTGCCGCCGCCAGGGCATTGCGCACGTTGTGCTGGCCCGGCACCTGCAGACGGAACTGGATCACGCCCTTCGGCGAGTTCAGCACCACATCGCTGGCAAAACCATGGGTAGTACACCGGGCACTGACGTCCGCGTCGGGCGACAGGCCGAAGGTCAGGGTACGGCGACCGGCATTGGCCGACTTCCAGTAGGCCGCAAACGGGTCATCCGCGTTGATCACCGCCACGCCATCGGACGACAGGCCATCGTAGATCGCGCCTTTCTCCCGGGCCACCTCGTTGACACTGCCCATCCCCTGAAGGTGGGCGCGCTGGGCGTTGTTGACGATGGCCACGGTGGGCCTGGCCAGATGGGTGAGATAGCCAATCTCGCCAGGACGGTTCATGCCCATCTCGATCACGGCCGAACGATGGTTGCCAGACAGGCGCAGCAGCATCAGCGGCAGGCCGATATCGTTGTTCAGGTTGCCCTTGGTGGCCAGCACAGCCAGGTCGGGGTCGAAACCGTCGATGCGGGCCTGGGCACGCAGGATCGCCGCACACATTTCCTTGACGGTGGTCTTGCCGTTGCTTCCAGTGACACCGATCAGAGGCAGATCGAAGCGACTGCGCCAACCGGCGGCAAGGCGCCCCAGCCCCAGGCGGGTGTCTTCGACGACCAACAGGGGCAAAGGCACCGGATGGGTCGCAGCCCAGGCACGGTCGACCATCGCGGCCACAGCCCCCTGGGCCGCCACGGCATTGACGAATTCGTGGCCGTCAAAGCGATCGCCGCGCAGGGCCACGAACAGCTGTTCGGGCTGAATGGCACGTGAATCGGTGCTCACGGAACGGAAGGCAACGCTTCCGCCCACTGCGGTACCGCCGGTGACCAGCGCGGCCTCCTGGAGATCCATCATGAAAGGGCTCCCTGGGCATCGTTCCAGGCTTGGAGAGCAGCACGGGTCTGCTCCACATCGGAAAAGGGGTGCCGCACGCCGTTGATCTCCTGGTAGGGCTCGTGCCCCTTGCCAGCGATCACGACCACGTCATCGGCAGCTGCAGCAAGGATGGCGCGGCGGATCGCCTCGGCCCGATCCGGCACCACGGCTGCCTCGGGACCCGCTCCGGCAACGATGTCGCGAAGGATCTGGTCGGGGTCTTCAGCCCGGGGGTTGTCGCTGGTCAGCACCACCTGGTCGGCCAGGCGATGAGCCAGCTCACCCATCATGGGACGCTTGCCCGGATCACGATCGCCGCCACAGCCGAACACGCAGACGAGCCGGCCATTACGCGCCTTTACGGTCGCCCGAACAGCAGTAAGCACCTGTTCGAGTGCATCAGGGGAGTGGGCGTAATCCACAACCACCAGAGGCTCACCGATACCGCCCAGGGTCTGCATGCGCCCCTGGGGCGGGGTGAGGCCTTCGGCCACCATTGCCGCGTCTTCGAGGGTAAAACCGGACGCAATCAACGTGCCGATGACGGCAAGCAGGTTTGATACATTGAACTGGCCAACCAGATGCGGGTACATGTCGGCAGCGTCATTGCCACAGCGGGCCGTGAAACGGATCCCGGCCGCCGTAGTGGTAAGTCGGTCGGCCACCAGCAGGCGATTGACCGGCGCCGCGTCGGCATTGCTCGCGAACAGGGTGTAGCCGATGACCTCAAGGCCTTTGCCAGCCAGACGGCGGGCCTGCTCCATGCCGAAACGGTCGTCGAGATTGAGCACCACGGAGCGCAAGCCCGGCATGTCGAACAGGCGAGCCTTGGCGATGCCGTAGTTCTCCATGTTGCCGTGATAGTCCAGATGATCGCGGGTGAGGTTGGTGTGCACGGCCACGTCGAAGCGCAGGCCATTCAGGCGCCCCTGATCGAGACCAATGGAGGAGACCTCCATGGCCACGGCATCAGCCCCCGATTCCCGGAACTGGGCGAGAGTCTGATGGACGGTCAGGCTGTCCGGTGTGGTGTTGAGGCTCTCCGAGAGGGCCCCGGGATAGCCGATGCCCAGGGTGCCGATGACGCCACATTTGCGACCGAGGGCGGCAAAGGCCCTGGACAGCCACTGGGTCACCGAAGTCTTGCCGTTGGTACCGGTCACGCCCACGGTCCACAGGGTCTCGGACGGACGGCCGTACACTTCGTTGGCCAGATGGCCGGACAAGGCCGACAGGCCCTCTACCGCCAGGTTGGGCACCGGCAGGCGCTCGTCCCAAGTAAAGCCGTCCCGCTCCCAGAGCACCGCTGCAGCACCGGCATGAACGGCGCTCTCGATGAAGCGACGACCATCCACGCGCAGACCCGGGAAAGCCAGAAACACGTCGCCAGCCCGCACCTGGCGGGAATCAGCGCACAGGCGCAGGGGCTTCACCCCCCTCGCCACCAGTTCGTCGAGAACGCTGCGAACCCGGTTTTCCGTATGGTCGGCGGTCACATGGCCTCCCGCGCGACAGGCTGGGACACGCCCTGACGGGCCACCTGCAGCGGTTTGAGCGGCGCATCGGGCGCCACCCCCAGCGAGCGCAGTGCGCCCGCGGTTACCTGGGAGAAGATCGGGGCAGCCACGTCACCTCCGTAGTGCTTGCCGTTGCTGGGCTCATCAATCATGACCGCAACAATCAGACGCGGGTCGGAGATCGGCGCAATTCCGACGAAGGAGGCGACATATTTATGTGCGTAACGTCCGCCTACCAACTTCATGGCGGTGCCGGTCTTGCCACCGACACGATAGCCTGGCACCCCCGCCTGGGGTGCCGTACCGCCCTGTTGCACGACCATCTCAAGCATCTGCCGCACTTCCCGGGCCGTCTGCGGCGAGAAGACACGGGTGCCATGCACCGGGGGTGCATCCAGTCGGGACAGGGAGAGGGGTACGATGTCGCCATCGCGGGCAAACACCTGATAGGCGTTGGCCATCTGCATCAGATTGACCGACATGCCGTGACCATAGGACATGGTGGCCTGCTCAATGGGCCGCCAGGCCTTGGCCGGACGCAGGCGCCCGCCCACCTCACCCGGAAAACCGAGCTTGAGCGGGGAGCCGAATCCGAGATCGTCCAGCATTTTCCACATGGTCTCCGGCGGAAAGCTCAACGCCATCTTGGCAGCACCGATGTTGGACGACTTCTGGATGACCTGGGCCACCGACAGGGCACCATGGGGGTGAGCATCGGAAATGGTGGCAGAGCCGATGGTCATCCGGCCCGGTGCACAGTTGATGATGGTATTGGCCGTGACCTTGCCCTTGTCGAGAGCCATTGCGGCGGTGAAGGGCTTCATGGTCGAGCCGGGCTCGAAGGTATCGGTCAAGGCCCTGTTGCGCAGCTGATCACCGGTCAGCTTGACCCGATTGTTCGGGTTGTAGGTCGGGGCGTTGGCGAGGGCCAGCACTTCACCGGTCTTGGCATCCAGCACAACCACACCACCGGCCTTGGCCTTGTGGTCGTTCATGGCCTGCTTGAGCGCCGCATGGGCGAGATACTGGATCTTGTTGTCAATGGACAGCGCGACCTCGCGCCCATCCTGGGGCAGGCGGATCGACTGCACGTCCTCCACCACATTGCCTCGCCGGTCCTTGACCACCCGGCGGGAGCCTGGCTTGCCGGCCAGCTGGGACTCGAAGGCCAGTTCGATACCCTCCTGGCCCTTGTCATCAACGCCGGTAAAACCCAGCACATGGGCCATTACGTCGCCACCGGGGTAAAAGCGACGATATTCGCGCTGATCATGGATGCCGGGCAGTTTGAGGGCCGCGATGCGATCCGCCAGCTCCGGCGAAACCTGGCGCTTCAGGTAGACAAAATCCTTCTCGCTCGACAGCTTCTGATTGAGCTCATTGACGCCAACCTCCAGCAGGCCGGCCAGCTGGCGAGTCTGGGATGGGTCAAGGCGGGCGTCTTCGGGGATCGCCCAGACCGACTTGACGGGCGACGACACCGCCAGCACGTCACCCTGCCGGTCGGTGATCTTGCCACGAGTGGCAGGCACCTCGAGCACCCGCGCGTAGCGCGACTCACCCTTGGCCTGCAGAAACTGGTCATGCACGCCCTGCAGATAAGCCGCCCGCCCCACCAAGGCCAGAGAGCCACCGAGCAGACACAGCAGAACAAAGCGCGGCCGCCAGGCCGACAACTCGGAACGCAGGAGGGGGTTGTGATTGAAGGTGACGCCCTTCTTGACCTTTTTCATGGCCGCTCCTCGATTGCGATGATCTGCCCCGACTGCGGGGGGCGCATCGCGAGCTTCTCGCGAGCGAGTTTCTCGATCCGGGCGTGAGCGGCCCAGGTGCTCTGCTCCAGCTGCAACTGCCCCCACTCGACTTCGAGCTGATGGGAGCGCTGCTGCTCGCGCTCGACGGCGGAGTAGAGCTTTCGAGCCTGGTGTTGCGAAGCAACGACGCCCAGGCTGCTCGCCACCACCAGCATCACGAGGAATCCGGTCAGACGGGCCATGTCACGCCTCCATCCGTTCGGCAATCCGCATCACCGCACTGCGGGAGCGGGTATTGGCTGCCACCTCTGCATCGGACGGACGTACCGGCTTGCCCACCAGCCCCAGCCGGGGCTTGGGCAGATCGGCCGCACGCACCGGCAGACGGGCCGGCAACTGGGGCGGCCGCGACTCGTCACGCATGAAGCGCTTGACGATGCGATCCTCAAGGGAGTGAAAGCTGATCACCACCAGACGGCCTCCGGCCGCCAGCGCTGCCACAACCTGGGGCAGGACTAGCGACAGCTCCTCAAGTTCTTGATTGACGCAAATCCGTAGAGCCTGGAAGGTGCGCGTCGCGGGGTGCTGACCCGGCTCGCGTGTGCGGACCGTTTTTTCCACGAGCGCGGCAAGCTGTCCAGTGGTTGCAACATGCCCCCCTGCCCGAGCAGCAACAACCGCCTTTGCAATCTCATAAGCAAACCGTTCTTCACCGTATTCCCTCAGCACGCGGGTTATGTCTGCAACCGGCGCTTCCGCCAGCCACTCCGCCGCGGTCACCCCGCGGGTCGTATCCATTCGCATATCCAGCGGCGCATCGAACCTGAAGCTCATGCCCCGATCGGCTTCGTCCAGCTGGGGAGACGACACCCCCAGATCCAGCAGAACGCCATCCACCTGTTCCACACCCCGCTCCGCCAGCGCTGCCGCAAAATCCGAGAACGGCGCATGCACCAGCTCAAAACGGGGGTCCTGCACTGCCTGCCCGGCAGCCACCGCCACCGGATCACGATCAAACGCAATCAAGCGCCCCGACGGCCCCAGTCGGGCCAGGATCGCCCGGCTATGGCCGCCACGACCAAAAGTGCCGTCCACGTAGATACCGTCCGGCCGAATGGCCAGCGCCTCCACTGCCTCGTGCAGCAGCACGGTGATGTGCGATGCGGCGCTCACAGCGGCAGGGTTTCCCAGCCCGCCGGCATGAGATCTGCGCCCAGGGCGAAGATCTGCTCCTGCTGCTTCTGCCAACCCGCATCCGACCACAACTCGAAGTGGTCGCCCTGCCCCACCAGGTGCACCTGTTTTTCCAGCAAACCAAAACTACGCAGCTCCGGTGCGATCAGCACCCGACCAGCCGAATCCATTTCCTCCTCCCGGGCAAAGCCCACCAGAAGGCGCTTGAGCAGGGCGGATTGATGATCAAGGCTGGAACCCGCAAGAACCTTGTTGCGGATCGGCTCCCACGCAGGAGCGGGGTAGATCAGGAGACAGCGATGGGGATGAGCCGTGAGGACCAGCTGATTCTCGGCGAGCTTGGCAAGCGCGTCCCGATGCCGCGCCGGTATCGCCAGGCGACCCTTCGCATCGAGAGTGAGCGCTGCTGCGCCTTGAAACATGATTCCCCCACTTCTTCACCCGGACGAGCGGGAAAAACTCACTTTCTCCCACTTTCGTCCACTTCGCCCCACTTTAGAGCAAAAGAAATAGGCGGTCAAGCTGACCGGAACGTAAATCTCTTTTGGACACAAGCACTTAGAGGACGAAGCCAAGCTTTGGAGGAAATCCGCTTATAAATCAATGGCCATAGAAAACATTGCAAAAGTGCTTGATTAATCGCTGCGGACCAGCCATCGGATAGAGGGAGCCATCCCCCTTCAGGGCCCTGGAGGTAAAAAAGCGTTTCGCAGCGCAACATTGCGCAACAAAACAGCCAATACGTGGGGAAAAGTGGAGTGAATCGGGGAGTTGGGAAGTCCGCCGATAAGCCGGGTTCTGTCGAGCGAGCCAATCCGGAAACCGGCCCGCCGGGCAATCATTCCTCTGGTCGACGCGTTGCCGCGCCGCTCTAGCAGCCTACCCGGGGACTCCGCGAGCAGCGTCAGCGTCCCCCTATTTGGCCTTGCCCCGGATGGG
>Ga0075156_10002356_pt1 | contig 10468 bp, 6 predicted proteins | sample JI81AbrownDNA_FD_70966 | JGI IMG/M metagenome (GOLD analysis project Ga0075156, IMG submission 70966) | Wastewater effluent complex algal communities from Wisconsin, to seasonally profile nutrient transformation and Carbon sequestration -... | ecosystem: Engineered > WWTP > Effluent > Algae...
TATAACGACTATAACGACTATAACGACTATAACGACTATAACGACTATAACGACTATAACGACTATAACGACTATAACGACTATAACGACTATAACGACTATAACGACTATAACGACTATTGCATAACATATCATCGACATACAACTTACCAACTCACGACTTACCGACTTACGACTTACCCACTTACAGACTTACAGACTTACAGACTTACGACTCACCGACTTACAACTCACAGACTTTCGACGTACGACTCACAGACTTTCGACGTACAACTTACCGACGTACGACTAATGTCCTGAAATTCCGTTATTTTTGCGGTTGAATAATCGTTGTTTTATCCTTCTATGTGACTACTATATTTATGATCGAACGTTACACACGCCCCGAGATGGGGAACATCTGGAGCGACCAGAACAAATACGCTATCTGGCTTGAAATTGAAATACTTGCCTGCGAAGCGCAGTCCAATCTCGGTATCATTCCTCCGGATGCTGTCCGTGAAATCCGCGCTAAAGCGCAATTCGACGTGGCGAGAATTCTGGAGATTGAAGAGACCACCAAGCATGATGTGATTGCATTTTTGACCAATGTAGCCGAGTATGTGGGCGAAAATTCCCGTTTTATCCACATGGGTATGACATCGAGCGATGTGCTTGATACGTGCCTTGCCGTGCAACTCAAGCAGGCGGGCGAACTCCTCCTCGCCGACATGTACCGCCTCAAGGAGGTGCTCGCGCGTCGTGCCGGAGAATTCAAATACACTCTCTGCGTCGGCCGCTCACACGGGATCCATGCCGAGCCGACGACATTCGGACTCAAAATCGCGCTCTGGTATGAAGAATGTAAGAGGAATATCAAGCGCTTAGAAGAAGGTATTCGGGTGATTTCGACAGGGATGATCAGTGGCGCGGTCGGCACGTTCGAACATCTCTCGCCCAAAGTTGAAGAATATGTGTGCGAGAAATTAGGACTCACGCCGGCTCCCGTTTCGACGCAGGTGATTCAACGCGACCGGCATACGGAATTTATGGCGACGCTCGCGATTATTGGTTCGTCTCTCGAGAAGATTGCCACCGAAATCCGACACTTGCAGCGTACGGAAGTGCTTGAAGCAGAAGAGTTTTTCTCGAAAGGTCAGAAGGGAAGTTCGGCGATGCCGCACAAGCGGAATCCGATTGTGAGCGAACGCATTTGCGGCTTGGCACGATTACTGCGAGCAAATTCTATGGCGGCGATGGAGAATAATGCTCTCTGGCACGAACGTGATATTTCGCATAGCAGTGTCGAGCGCGTGATTTGTCCGGACTCGACAATTACCCTCCATTATATGCTGCATCTGGCGATTAATTTAGTTGACAGATTGCTTGTGTATCCTGAGAATATGCAGCGTAATATCAATATTACCCATGGGTTAGTATTCTCGCAGACGGTTTTGCTCGAGCTCGTGCGCCGTGGAATTTCCCGCGAGGACAGTTATGCGCTTGTACAGCAGGCAGCGATGCGTACCTGGGCTGAGCGCAGACCGCTTCTCGACACTTTGCAGGAAAATGACGGTGTGATGAAGCTCATCTCGGCAGAGGAATTACGGGCAATTTTTGAGTCCGGCAAGGGAATTTTCAAGAGCGTCGATTATATCTTTGAGCGCTGCGGTCTCTCCTAAAGCAATAGAGCGGCAGATGCTTAGTATTTATCATGATGGATCATCGAAGAATACATACAATGTCCGTTTATACTCCGGCAAAACAATCAGCGAAGCAGCATCCTCCGCAATTGCGTACGTTTCTGCAAGACATTGCTCTGCAGGTCGAACATATTCCAATCGTGGATGATAAGATTCGGTTCTTGCTCCACTATTCGGCGAAAGTCGTCCGGTCGGCACCCCGCAAAGCAAAAGCGGCGGCGGCGGCCGGACTTTTTTATGCCGAGAAGCTGGGCAGCAGGGACACAGTCTGCGAGTGTCATCTGGCAATCGCCGATGCATGTCAGCACAGCGGAGAATATTCCGAAGGACTGAAAGCAAGCTATGACGCGCTCAAAGTAGCTGAGCAAACGCAGAATGAGCAGCAGGGAGCGCGTGCAAATTATCAGTTAGGCGTCAATTACACACTGATTGCCAATCATAAAATGGCATTGCAGAAGCTCAACCTCGCCCTCGATGTGCAGATGAAATACGGGAATTTCAGTGATGTACGCTCGCTGTATCATGCCTTCGGGAATTCGTTTGAACATTTGGGCAATTACCCCAAAGCCCTCGAATACCACCGTAAGGGGCTCGAAGTAAGTGAATATTTAGAAGATAATTACTCGATTGCCATCGGACTCAATCATATCGGAAATGTACACCTATTTCTTGAAAATTACCCCGACGCACTCGAATGCTACCGCCGGAGTCTGTCAATTAGAATTGACATTGATGATATTTTCGGTGAGGCAGAAACCCGCTCGAATCTTGCCGTCGTGCTCAGCAAAAGCTATGAATTCAGTCAGGCGCTTGAGCATCTGTTTGCAGCACTTGAGATATTCGAACGGGTCGATAATCTGCCGATGATCGTGCAGACCTATTCGACTATCGGAGCAACGTATTTAGCGAATCGGGAATATGATGTAGCACTGCGCTATCTGCGTGATGCTCTTGCACTTACAGAGTCAATGAGCAAGACGAATATCATGCAGTCCGTGCAGTTGCATATTGCGCAGGCGTATTATCAGACTTCGCATTTCCATCGCGCTTTGGAATTTACGCATCAGGCGCTCACGCGTGCTGCGGAACGGGAAGACAAAAAGACAATGTACAAAGCGCATTTGCTGAGCTCGACTATCTGGGAGGAATTGGGTAATATCGAGAAAGCGTATCATCATCATAAGGAATTTACGCGGATAAAAGACGACTTTCATGGCGTGGAAAAACAAAAACTCGTCGCCGAAATGCAGGTGCGTTATGAAGTCGAAAAAGCAGAGAAAGAACGTGAAATTTATCGCCTGAAAGCCGAGCAATTGGAGCTTGATGTGAATAAAAAAGACCGCGAACTCACCGTGCTTGCGCTCCACGTGGCACAAAAAAATGAGTTCATCGACAAAATGCACCAAAAAATGAACACCGCCGGCATGAATGCGCACGCTTCCGACACAAAGGAACAGATTAATAAATTCGCCGCTGAGATGCGTTCGAATGTGCATGTAGAGTCACAGTGGACGATGTTTCAGCAGAAATTCACTCAGCTTCATCCGGAATTCATGCGCACGCTCTCAAAAATGCATAATTCTCTTACTCCAACAGAATTAAAGATTTGCGCGCTTTTAAAGATCAATTTATCCAACAAAGAAATCGCCACTATGCTCAGCGTCTCGACCCATAATATCGAAATGCACCGCTACCGCATACGCAAGAAATTCGGGCTCTCAACTCAGACCAATCTTTCGTCGTTTCTGGCGCCCCTGTGATGACTTGCCCACCGTGACACATCAACTGCCCTGACTCCCCTCGCCGAAACTGTGTAAAATACATTCTTCATCTATGATAATAATCATAGATTTATAGCATAAAATATCCCAATTTTGCGCATGTAAGTATTACTTTCTGCCATATATGTACGGAGCTCCTATGTTTACGATTGAATCCATCCTCATCCCGACGGACTTTTCTCTCCATGCCGACGACGCACTCGGCTACGCAAAAGCACTCGCTTCTCCTCTCAATGCCACGCTGCATCTCGTCCACGTCATCGAGCCGGTCGTCTATCCGGTCGATTGGGGATATTCGGGAGTGGGCTTTATTGATGTCGAAAATGAATATGTGACGGCCGCCGAAAAAGAGGTAGGCGCTGCGGTGAAAAAGCTGACAGATGAAGGATTTACGGTTAAAACAGCGATACTCCATGGCAGAGCATCCGAGCAGATACTCAATTATGCCGATGAGAACCATATCTCGCTTATCTGCATCGCAACGCATGGACGTGGAGGATTCGAACATTTCCTCTTCGGAAGTACCACCGAAAAAGTACTCCGGAAGTCGAATTGTCCGGTCTTCGTTGTGCGTCAGCGCAAGGAGTAAGTATTTTACGGGGTGGGAGTTGCGGCAGGAGTTGGACGCTGTAATGTAGCGCTTACCGATTGCTTGAGCAGGCGCATTTGCTGTGAAAGCGGGAGCGCGCTCATGAGTTTTGCGCGTACCACTGCCGGTGTCTCACCAAGCTGCACAGAGTGCACGCCGGCTGTAATGACTTGCAGGAGCTGCATTTCTTCCGAGTGAAGTGTTCGTAATTTATCGCCAATCGGAAGCCAGATGATATTCGCTGTAAAAATCCCCCACATCGTTGCGATAAAAGCAGTTGCGATGTGATGGATGAGCACCGTAGGTTCGCTCCCGGCCGCTGCGAGCGAAGAAATGAGTCCCATCACCGTGCCGATAATACCCATAGTCGGCGAGTACCCACCCATTTTAGTAAAGAGAGAAATATTCGCCAAATGCCGTTCGGTGATAAAGTCCATGTCCGTTTCAGCCGTCGCGAGCAGGGCAGCCGGATCGGCACCATCAATCGATACTTCGAGTAATTTCCGTAAAAACGGATGCTTAATCTCATCTTTCCGCCGCTCAAGCCCCAGGATTCCCTCCCGACGCGCAATTGCCGAAAAATTGACGATTTGATTGATAATGACCTGAATTTCAAATTTGGGCGGGAAAAATGCAATAGCAATAAGGCGGGGGATGCGTTTGAACTGTTCGAAAGAACTCCCGGCAAGCGTCGCAGCAAGCGTACCGCCGAAGACAATCACCATCGCCGGCAGCACCCACAGCGAGTCGAATGTACCGCCCTCGAGCAGGAACGCGCCAAAGATGGCGAGCGAACCAAGTGTAATTCCGATGAGTGTGCTTGCTTTCATAAGCTCAAATTACCGTTATAGTTTCATTTGTCCAAACGAATTTTATTTTCCTGCCTGAGTTTCTTGATCCGGTATAATTAATCGCCTCATACTCGTGCTCAATATCTCTGTCGCTCTACCACGCCGATGCCGCTTCTATTCTACCTGAGTTCGGGATAACAACTGTGTCTGCATTCAAGAAGCCCAAAGGGCTTCAATTTCAATAGCCCCGCATGAAATGCGGGGAACATAGATACGTAATCCCAAACCCCAAAGGGGTTTAATCACGTCCATACCATCATTAAACCCCTTCGGGGTTTATTGGGGAACGCGGCATTGCTCCACCGATTTCATCGGTGGCTATTGAAGTTCATCCCTTTCAGGGATGCAGTACGTGTATCGTAGTGTATAATTCCATCTATCAAGCTTAAAGTACTAAATACTATCAAAGGTGGTTATCCCGAGCTCACATTATTCTATCAATTTTCACGGAGTAATAAGCGTACCGCTGAGGCGAAGAAGCTCAGTTTCGAGAATTTTCGCATCAAAGAGCGCTCGTATCGTCCGCGTCTCGGCATCGGTCATCGACTTCTGCGCTTGGCGTATTTCGAGTTCATTCATCGCGCCAAGTGCATACCGTTCAAGAGAGATACTGATATTTTGCTTTGTCAGTACTCTATTCTGCGTCTCCAGCTCTACCAATTCCACTGCCGCACGATATCCGCGGTAGGCGCGGGCAATATCGGACTCTACCTGCGTTTTCGTGAGGGAAATTGTTTCTTCTGCTGTAGAAATACCTATTTTGGCATTCTCGATGCGCCGTTGTAAGTTCCATCCTTCAAAGAGATTAATCGATGCAGTAATACCATAATTCACCCCAAGGGACGTACCCGAAAGAACGAGCCCGGTCTGCGACGTCGTGCGCTGGAAATTAAACCCCGACGTGACCGAAATCTGCGGATACCATTGCGCATTGAGTACGCTTAGATCAAGCTCTGCAATGGACTTGTTCTTTTGAGCCAGCGTGAGCGATGTATTGGAGGTAAGTGCCGTACTCCGAATCGATTCCTGAAGTAATTGCGGGCGCAGCATAAGCGAGTCGGCGGCAGTGAAGTCCGGATTGGTAGTACGCGCAAGAAGCTGATTGAGGGTAATTGCACTCCGCTCAAGCACTGCTTTTTGCCGTAAAAACGCCGCGCGGTCTTCGTTGTAATCAATCGTTGCCTGTAGTACTTTTTGTTCGGACCCCGCACCAAGCTCCAACCTGCTCCGCGTAATATCGAGCCGCTTTTTCGACACTTCAACGGCCTCCTGCAGCGAAGCAAGCGTCTCGCGCTGACTGATAATATCATAATACTGCGTAATAATCTGCGCGACAGAATTCTCAACCGTCCGGCGGTATTGGACTTCTCCGATTGCCTGAATTTCCTTGAGGCGGTCGTAATTCGTAAACATCGCAAACCCGTCAAAAATCGTCCAGTTCAGCGCAATCCCCGCTGTCAGCGCCGACGACACTGCGCCTTTAATGTCATTCGACGCACCGGTGATGAGGTCCTGATGCACATTATTCGTCGCGCCGCTGTTGGTGAACGTTGCATTGACCTGCGGTAGCATACCTGCATTCCCTGCCCGGGTATTATTAGCAGCAAGGCGCATGTCATTTTTGGCAATACGGATCGCATAATTATTCTCTAATCCAATACGAATCGCCTCCGAAAGCGTGAGACGTTCCTGCGCGGAAGCGGTGGCTACCAGCAGGCCAAACACCAAAAGAACGATACTTTTATTCATTCGTACCTTCCTTTGCTGTATGGTTCTTGGAGAAATAACTGTATAATGCCGGTATCGCGTACAAGGTGAGCACCAGCGAGAGCATCAGCCCGCCGATGACGACAATTCCCATCGAAATTCTGCTCTTCGACCCCGCGCCCAGAGCCAGCGCTATCGGCAAGGCGCCGAGCACCGTCGCAAGCGTGGTCATGATAATCGGACGGAAGCGCGATACCGCCGCATCCTGCACCGCATCCATCACCGAGAGTCCCTGCTCCTTCCGCTGATTGGCAAATTCCACAATCAAAATCGCATTCTTGGTCACGAGTCCAATGAGCATAATAATTCCAATCTCACTGAAAATATTCAATGTTTGCGCGAAATACCAGAGCGAAAATAATGCCCCGGCAAGCGCAAGCGGCACCGTGAGTAGAATGATAAACGGATCGACAAAACTTTCAAATTGCGCAGCAAGCACCAAATATATAAGCACTAAAGCGAGCACAAAAGCAAAAAGCAAGCTCGACGAACTCTCCGCAAAATCCTTCGACGGACCGGTGAGCGATGTGCTGAAGGATTCGTCCAATACTTTAGACGAGACCTCTTTCATCGCTTCAATCCCATCGCCGATCGTTTTCCCTTTGGCGAGTCCCGCCGATATCGTCGCCGATACATAGCGGTTATAATGGTAGAGCTGCGGAGGAGTACTTTTTTCGGTAAGTCGCACGACATTATCGAGTTGGATGAGCTGTCCGGATGCCGTGCGCACATAGAGCGACTTGAGGTCAAGCGGGTCATTACGTCCCGCACGCTCTGCCTGACCGATCACCTGATACTGCTTTCCGTCGAGAATCACATACCCGAAGCGCTGCCCGCTGAACGCCGCCTGGAGTGTTTGTGCGATATCCAAGACCGTCACATTCAGCGCGCGGGCTTTGTCGCGGTCAATTTCAAGTAACAGCTCAGGTTTGGTGAATTTAAGATTCACATCTACTACACTGAAGGCAGGATTTTTCGCGGCTTCTTCGAGGAATCTCGGCAGGACGCTCTTTAATTTATCGAGCGTAGAGGTCTGCAATACATACTGCACCGGCAGACCGGCATTACCGCCACCACCGGCGGCGATGGTTTGTTCTTGTATGACAATTCCTTTCGCTTCAGGGAGTTGCTTCAACAGGCGTGACATCTGATCGGCTATATCCTGCTGCGAACGCCGGCGGTCATTCGGTTCGGTGAGCATCAGACGCATAAACCCTTGATTCGTCGAACTCGACCCGCTGAATCCTGGCGATGTGACCGTAAGCGACGAACGCATTTCGGGTACAGAATCGCGCACAATGGCATTGAGTTTGGTGATATAGGTGTCCATGTAGTCAAAAGTCGCACCTTCGGGTCCGGTCGCCTGCACCCGCATCCGGCTTTTATCCTGAATCGGAGCGAGTTCGGAGCCGAGCGTCCCGCCAAAACCATAAATTGCCACTCCTGAAATGATGATAATTAGAAAAGCGCTCCACCGATGTCGCATAAAGCTTTCGAGTGAACGGCGATAGCCGCTCACGAGTCCGTTCAGCAGGCGCTCGGACCATTCGTAGAATCTGCCGTGCGCGCCGTGCGGGCGGATGAAGCGCGAACTCATCATAGGTGTAAGTGTAAGCGATACAAACGCTGAGATAAGCACCGACCCAGCGACGACCACACCGAATTCTCTGAATAATCGACCGGTAAGACCTTGCAAGAACACAATCGGCAAAAATACCGCGGCGAGCGTGATGGTAGTCGAGAGCACGGCAAAGACGATTTCTTTCGAACCCTGATGAGCGGCTTCGAGCGGAGTGATTCCTTCCTCGACTTTGGTGTAAATGTTTTCTAGAACGACAATTGCGTCATCGACCACGAGACCGGTCGCGAGTACAATTCCGAGTAAAGTAAGCACATTAATCGAGAAGTCCATCACGTACATCAGGAAGAATGTACCGATGAGTGAGATGGGAATTGCCAGCACGGGGATAAGAGTTGTGCGCCAATTCCGAAGGAAAATAAAAATAATCAGCGCCACAAGTCCAAAGGAAATTAAGAGCGTTTCCACCACTTCGGTAATAGAGTCCTGAATCCCTTTCGTGGTGTCAAGTAAGATACCAATCTCGATATCCGGCGGCAAATCGGCTTTAATTTCAGCCACACGCTTATAAAAATCCTTCGCAATGGAGATATGATTTGCGCCCGGCTGTGGGGTAATTGCCACGCCAAACATGGGAATACCATTGGTCTTGAGGATGGTTTTGAGGTTTTCAGCGCCTATCTCGGCGCGACCTATATCCTGAAACCGTACGATGTTATTACCATCCTGCTTAATAATTAAATTATTAAAATCATCTGCCGTGACGAGCCGGCCCATCGTGCGTACCGTGAGTTCGGTATTGGTGCCCTCGACGCTGCCGGAGGGTAATTCCACATTCTCGCGGTCAAGGGCGGACTTTACATCCAATGCTGTGAGTCGATAGGCAGTTAACTTCATCGGGTCGAGCCAGAGCCGCATCGCGTATTTTTTCTCGCCCCATATCCGTATCTCGCTCACACCGGCGATGGTCTGCAGGCGCTCTTTGATCACATTCGTCGCAATATCACACACTTCGAGCAGATCGCGCTGCTTACTCTGCACCGTAACCACCAAGATAGCATCCGAATTCGCATCCGCCTTGGTCACGACCGGCGGGTCGGCATCCGGCGGCAGCAAGCGGAGCGTGCGGGAGACGCGGTCGCGGACATCATTGGCAGCAGCTTCGAGACCGATACCGAGTTCGAACTCTACCGTAATCGTCGATGCGCCTTCCTTGCTAATCGACGTCAGCGAGCGCACACCGGCGATGCCATTTAACGATTCTTCGAGAGGTTCGGTAATTTTCGACTCAATCACGTCGGCATTGGCGCCCACATAATTTGCGCTCACGGTGATAGTCGGTGGATCGACGGCGGGGAATTCCCGCACGCCCAAATACGAAAAGCCGATTGCTCCAAAAAGGACAATGACAATCGAGGAAACGAGCGTGAGAACGGGACGTTCAATACTTATCGATGAAATACTCATGGTATAGATATAACCTATAAAGTAACGTAGTTATTAACAAAAAATGCTGTCATTCTGAGCCCTTCGGAGGGTGAAGAATCGAAACTTGCTGATGGGTCATGCTGGCTCGTCATCTTCTAATTTCGATTCTTCAGTCGAAGACTCCATCAGAATGACATACTTTTTTATCAATATTTGTTGTAGAATTGATAATTATTTGCGGCACATCCGCCTATCGAATCACGACCGGAGAATTCGGCTTGAGGAGCAAAATACCGGTGGTAATCACTGTATCGCCGGCGCTAATCCCCTGCACGACTTCGAGTTCATTCTCAGTGCGGACGCCGGTAACCACGGGGCGCGGCGTGGCTTTGCCATTTTTCACGACAAATACTTTCTGCCCCTTGATATCAGGAATAATTGCCTCGGTCGGTATCATAAGTCCTTGGTGAGTATCGCCGATAGGGAGGTCAATTTCAACAAAACTTCCCGAGGTGAGCTCGCCATTGCCATTGGCCACATCGGCGCGAACGGCGATGGTGCGGGTTGAGAAGTCGATGCGTGGATCGACGGCATAGACGGTCGCTTTGTAGCGCTTGCTTGAGCCACGGGTGAGAAAGGTAAGCGTATTGCCTTTTTTGAGGAAGGCGGCGTATTTTTCGGGAACGCTGCATTCGAGCTTCATCGGGTCGGGCTGGATGATGGAAACTATTCGTGTGGCGGGAGTTACATATACGCCGAGCGTGATATATTTGAGCCCGATTATTCCGTCA
>Ga0075156_10002357_pt1 | contig 10468 bp, 6 predicted proteins | sample JI81AbrownDNA_FD_70966 | JGI IMG/M metagenome (GOLD analysis project Ga0075156, IMG submission 70966) | Wastewater effluent complex algal communities from Wisconsin, to seasonally profile nutrient transformation and Carbon sequestration -... | ecosystem: Engineered > WWTP > Effluent > Algae...
GCTTTTGGGTTCGGAGGCAAGCGTCGCTTTCAGTATCGAAAGCAGTGGCGTGATCCCACTTCCACCGCCAATTAACACAATCATCCGCTCGTTTGACGGAGAGAGATCGATGGTAAAATTCCCCATCGGCGGCATGAGTTCGAGGATATCGCCTTCGCGCAAGCGTTGATTTAAAAAACGGGATACATACCCGTCTTCGGTAGCTTTCACGGCAATCGTGTGGTATTCCCCCATCATCGCACTGCTGCAAAGCGAATAGGCGCGATTGAAAGACTTACCGTCGATCGTAACGCGGAGGGTGAGATATTGTCCGTGCTTGTAGCGGAAGGTTTCGGTTAGATTCGGAGGTACTGCAAAAGCTATGGAAACGGCATTTGCCGTTTCGCGGGTAATTTTTGCCACCGGGATTTTGTAGAATTGTAACGCCATACATCCTTTGAAAGTAATAAGACAGTTTATAAGTTACGTTGATTGATTTATTGGCAATTTGTTTTTTTATTCCATTGTAGGGGCGAATTGCATTCGCCCAAACCCTAGCACGACCCGGGCGAATGCGATTCGCCCCTACATCTAAAAAATCTATTTCCCTACAATCGACAGGGAAGCTTTGTTTCGAAAGAATCACTTACCAGAATCCCAGGTCCAGCAGTGCCGCTTCGCTCATCATGTGTTTGTCCCACGGCGGCTCAAATGTCAGCTCGACCTTCACGCTCTCGACTTCCGGCACGCCGACTACTTTTTGCTCGACTTCACCGGGAATTTGTCCTGCCGCAAAGCAGCCGGGTGAGGTGAGCGTCATGAGCACATCGACATGGTTCTGTTCATTGATTTTTACTTCGTAAATCAAGCCAAGTTCATAGATATCAACAGGTATCTCAGGGTCATAGACCGTCTTGATCGCAGCAATTACCTTATCATACAGCGGTGCCGACTCATCCGGCGGCGGCGCAGAAGGTGCGGGCGGCTCTTTACGTTCAGGTTGGTTCACCGGCAGAGAGAAGAAAGGTTCCATACGTTGCAATATTCTGTACGTCAAATTTTATTGTGAATTACTTATTCTGTTGTCACAATTTGTCCGCCTTCGAGAGCAGATTTGAGAGTATGCCACGCCAGAGATGCGCATTTGACACGTGCCGGGAATTCTCTCACACCGGCAAAGACGGCGAGCTTGCCATAGTCATCAGCATCGAATTCTTCATCCATATCTGCCGTGACCAAATGATGGAATTTCCCGAATAATGCTTCGGCCTCGTCGATGGTTTTCCCTTTGAGGATAGATGTCATGATCGAACCCGACGACTTGGCAATTGCGCAGCCCGAACCATTAAATCGTATATCCGAAATAACGTCGCCGTCGAGAGTTAGATAGATATTAATCTGATCGCCGCAGAGAGGATTATGTCCGGCAGCCGAACATGTCGCGTGGTCAATTTCGCCGAAATTGCGGGGATTTTTGTTGTGGTCAAGAATTACTTGCTGATAGAGCGATTGTATTTCTGTCATGAGATATTATTGTGTAATGTGAGTCCGCCAAAGCCGGCGGGGTGACGGATGACAGCCGAAAATCGTGGACATATTTTCTCCCACCATGCAAACTATTCTGTACCCGACCATTATTTCCCTACATCCACGCGCTGCACGAGCGTCTGCGTCGGCGTCTCAATCCGGAGAAAATACACACCCGCCGGGAGATGTTCGGTGGAGAATGGAATGTCATGTGCGCCGATCGCGAATTCCCCGCCTGCTATCGTCAGCGCATCAATGCCAAGTAGATTGGTGAGGGTAATTCTCACATTTCCCGCCTCTCCGGCTTCGTAATGCACAAGCGCTGAAGTATGTATCGGTTGTGGTGTGACGGTGACCGACGATTTATTCGTCAGACGGAAAAGCCGCGGCACCGCGCCGTCTCTGCAAATTCCAAGAAGGGTGAATTTTCCGTTCATCGTACTGATTCGGGCATTGCCAAAAGTCGCTGCGGCACGTTCGATGACGAGCTGTGTCGCCGTATCATTCCCGAGGGCGGCGCGGAAGCGGAGCCGCATCAGCACCGAATCGGTGCCAATCTGCGCCGTAAATCGTATGCGCACGGTATCACCGGAATAGATCCCGCGATCAGCCGGCGGCAGCGGGAGAAGCAGCGTGCCATTGCAACGGATAACGCCTTCAATGCCCGCGACTTTTGCCTCTTTAAGACCAGCGACATTCGTGATTACCAGCGGAATTTCCAGTATTTCTCCTATTGCTGCTGCTCCGGAACCTATACTGAGCACTGTCGGAGCAGACGGAATGACATTCGCCTGTAAATTGAAGCGTTTCATCCTGCCGCAGCGGTTTTCGAGGAGCGGATAGGAGGGCGCGTAATAATTCCCCACACTGCCGCCGTCGAAGCGTACGCGCACGAGAGATGAACCTCCGACGGGAGTAACAGGCGGCTGTACTTCGACGAGGGAGAAATTCCCGAGGGAGAAGGGTACATTCCACTCTAAGGGAATGCTGCCATGATTAACAATCGTTATAAGTGTATCCTGTGAAACGAATTGTTGCGACACTGTCATACGAACAATCACACTGTCGGCTACTTCTCCGATGAGCGAGAATCCCACCGAATCCTTGCGTGCATGAAGAGCAATTGTATCGGATTTCACACTAAAGCCACTTGCCGTGAGCACCATCAGCGCGTTTTTCTCGCCCGCCGACTTCGGCGTAAAACGAATCGCACCTTTGGAACTGCTGCCAACGGGCACCGATGGTGACGGAACCGTACCGATCCACGAAAATTCCGTGGCATTGGGACCGATAAAATCTATTTTTTGAATACTGACGGCTGCATCGCTGATATTTTGAAACGGGAAATTGATAATTGTATCATTGCTGCAGGTAAGTGTAGGAATATCAACGGCTGTTGCGAATCCTAATTCCGTGACCACACCTTCACCGAAGAGCCGCACTTTCATCGGCGAGCCGACTCCCTGATATTCTACCAAAACACTTCCGGACGTACGGCCACGTACTGTCGGAGCAAAGCGCAGGGTAATCGGCTTGGTCTCACCTGCCGTGAGCGTAATACTACCACCCGCCGAGACGATGGAGAATTGCAAAGAATCCGGACCGCTCGTGCGGAGTGAAGTAATGGTAATCGCGTTGGGGGTGGTATTTTTCAGAAAAATATCAATGGTTGAATCCTTGACACTCAGCACGCGAACTTTACCGAAATCAATCACTTGCGTTGGCACTGATACTGCTGCCTGAATTCCTGTCGCCTGAAGAGAGGTCGTAAATTTCCCGCTCGGCGTATGAAAGGTGACGAGTGCCTGCCGCACTCCGACAGCGGTAGGTCTGCACTGAAATTCAATATCAGCTTTGGATAAGGGCGGAATCACAATACTTTTGGATGAAATGAGCGCAAATTCACCGGCATCTGCTCCGGAAAGAGTACTGCTGTCGATGGTAATAGGAACAACTGACGTATTCTGCAGAACGCCGATAAATATCGAATCGCGGCTCACACCTACCGGAATTGCCCCCATGTCGAGTGGACGCGTACCGGGGACAGGCGCAATCACCGAGAAGAGATTATCGGATGTATCTTGTTGAATAACAACGGCACTGCCAAGTTCCCACACACGCGCCGACTGATCAATACTCGACGAAATAAGCCGCCGTCCATCGCGGCTGAACGCGACGGTATTAATCTGTCCGCCATGCCCGCGCAGTGAGTAGAGCGAGTCGCCGCTTGCCAAACTCCAGACGATAATCGAGACAAAGGTACTGTCGCCCTGATTGCTGCCGGCGGTGGCGAGCAGTGCGCCGTCCGGACTCATTGCGGCAGCGGTAACATTGGTGTTTCCGGCACGGAAAGAGCGAATTTGCCTCATAGCTCCTGCATCCCAGACAATGGCAGCATTTGGTCCGCCGGTCACAAATTTATTCCCATCTTCACTAAATCTTACGGTGTAGGCATATTCGCTGCTGCTGACGGGAAATACCTGTCGCTTGCCGGTGGCGACATTCCACATCGTCACATTGCCGGACTGCGTGACTGAGACGATACTGCTGCCATTGGGGCTCATGTCTAACGACGCCACACGCGTCGAGTCATCTCTGGCGGAAAATATATTTTTCACTGCCCCCGACTGTACATCCCAAAGTCGTATTACTCCTTTATAATCTCCGGTAGCAACCACTGCTCCGTTTTTTCCGAATGTCGCAGTGCTTAGCTCTATCGGACTATCAAATTGCCTGAGTTCACCGCCAAATGTTGCATCCCATAATTTCGCCGATTGGTCACGGCTGACAGTGAGGATAGTCTGTCCGTTCGGACTATATACCGCAGCACCGACAATTCCCCTATGATTGGGCAGAGTGAGCACCCTCTTTCCGTTCGACACATCCCAAACGATTGCCGTATGATCTTCACTCGCCGTCACAGCACGCGTGCCGTCATGATTAAATTCTGCACTCAGCAGCCAGTCCGTGTGTCCGGCGAGCACGACCGGCGCCGGAAAACTCCGCCGTAATTGACTCACACGAATCAGGCACTTGGTACTCGGTGAAGTATTCACGTCCCAGAGCTTGCGCAGCCCGCCTGCTCCACGGTCGATGAGAGTCCACGTCGTGCCTGCATCGATACTTATTTCTATTCGAATCGAATCAGAAGGCGGCACTCCCTCCCAAGAAATCACCGTATCTTCTCCCACACCAAAGACTTCTGCGCCGTTCGGAGCGATGAGTTTTAACGTACGCACACTCGGGCTCCTATCCGAATACCCGCCGGTAGCATAGAAAAAAAACGGCGAACATACACTCGCCGCCACCCGAAAATTCGCAAATGCATAGCCGGAATCAGTGGGTGTGAATTGCACTTCCACATCGCGGGACTGCCCCGCCTGCAGCGTAAAAGGTGTCGTGGATACGACGGTAAAGCGCGCGTCATTCGATAGGATAGAATCGACCGTTATTGTGCTGCCAATCGCAGTGAGCTGTGTGGTGAGAGTCATGGGAACGCCGGTAGTACCTGCGCCAAACTCCAGAATAATCGGTGAAAAATTCATGCGGAGGACACCCGAAGCGGGACGCTCATACCGCGCATCAGCCGTGAGACCGAGCCCCGGAATCGATGCCTGCACCGCGACAAGGGGCAGACAATCAGGTGCGCTTTGCCATTCGACGGTGCAGGGTTCGAACTGCTCAACCTCCTGTAATATCGATAGATACACAGCTTCTGCCTGCGAACTCGTACGAATGTTATCATAATACTTCCCGCCGGTTTGCAGAGAAATTTCCCGTAGTAATTGTGGGGCAGGAATACCGAGTGAAATTGCATAAATGGTAGTATTGAGGCGCTTTGCAAGAACAATAATCGAGTCTTGATCTCCTGCGCCTTCGCCATCGGTAAGATAGATCAATATCCGTTTATTTTTTCCGGCTTTTGCGATTTGGAGTCCACCGGCAGGCGGCAGGCGCAACCCCTGATCATGGTCTGTGCCACCCCGCGGCTGCAGAGAATTAATCGCCGCAAGGAGCTTCGCACGGTCGGTAGTGAAGTCCTGATTAAGGAAATTCTCATGATCAAAGCTCGACACCGCACACTCCGAGGTACCTAAGTGCATGGCTTTAATGAATGATGAAGCGGCTGACTTGGCGAGGTCGCTATTGGGGAAGCCGAAGCTCATCGAACCCGACACATCGATCGTCAGCACTGCCGATACTGCCACCTGCGCCGTACTCTGCGGACAGCTCACTCTCGTCACCACGCGCGGCGTGCCATTCTCGGTAAGCGAAATATTCCCATCCGAAATTGATGTATGAATTACCCCGCTTGTATCGTACGCCGTGAATTTTGCCTTCATTTTCGGAAATGCAGTCGTGTCAATCCCAAAGAGCGCAAATCCTTGCCCATAAAGGGTAATAGGCATCACAATAAACGCTATCAGCCACACCAGTTTTTTCATCAGAGTCCCGCTCGGAAAATAGTTGTAGAAATACAACCGCAAATTACCGTTTTATGTGGCAATAGCAATATGATTGAGACCGTATGTCGGGAATTCATAGGTCTTGCTGACTATCAAGATTCCCCGTCTTTTCTTCGGGAACAGTAAGCGATCTGCCACAACAGGTAAGAGCTGCCTACCTTCGCCCCAAATACCAGCTACGACACAAAATATAGTTATGACGGAAATGGTAATTTAACTAATTTGCACCGCAGAACAGCGGTGACCGGCGCAACCCCGCCAATGGGGGATATGGACAACTTGATCTATGAGTATCAACCGAATAACAACCAATTAGATTATGTCGATGATAGTGGTACCAACCCCACAATAGCAACCACAGATTTGGAAGCTCAAACAGGTGGGAATTACAACTACGATGCCACAGGAAATCTCACAAGCGATGTAGCCAATGGCATTACCGGTATCACATGGACACCGCTGAATAAAGTAGCACAGGTTACAAAAACAGGTGGTATTACCATAACCTATACCTACGATGCAACCGGAAAATGTATCCTCAAAGCAGTAGATGCTCCCGGAACTGCTGACGATAAATCGACAAGCTATGTCTATGATGCTGCCGGTCAGCAATTACTGGCGGTCTATGAAAAGTCCCGTTTGCTCAATTCAACAATTTGGTCTCCTCCTATCCTCAAAGAAGCCCCCATCTACGGCGCTTCCCGCTTGGGTATGATGCTCCCAAATGAAGATAGAGGAGACGCTGACCCGAACCAGACAACCTTCACCCGCACACTCGAAAAGAAAAACTACGAGCTCACCGATCACCTTGGCAACGTGCGGAGTGTGATAACGGATATGAAGCTACCCGATGTGAGCACTAACAGCTTCCTACCGGAGGCAACAACGCGGAACTACTACTATCCTTATGGTATGGAGCGCCCGCTGATGACGGCAAGTACGGGCACGCAGAGTTACCGGTATGGATATAATGGCATGGAAAAAGATAATGCCGTATCACCCACCGGCGTAACAGGCGCGAATTATTCGACCGACTTTAGAGAGATTGATACGCGTATCGGGCGGTGGTGGTCACGCGATCCGATTGTGAAACCGTGGGAGAGTCCGTATGTGACGTTTGGGGATAATCCGATTGCCTTTGCTGACCCGAGTGGGTTGGATCCGGTCAATGATGGCGGCGGGGGGAATATGCCAGGTGAAGCTCCATTTGTTGGACCTCCAGCACCTGAAAATCTACCCTCTACAAGAGGACCAGAGGCTGGACAATCAGTTACTGTGAAAAATCCTATTGCTAATAATCCAGGTTCAAATAATTTGTTGGCAAACCAGGCGAAAGGATTCGTAGATAATATTTGCTCCAGCATATATCGTATTAATGGAGCAGTGAATGGTGAAATGAATCGAGATGAGAAATTAATGGGTAAAGGTAATATCACAGGGTACAACGGATTCGTTACTGATACAGATGATAAAGGCGGTATAAAATACAATATGTTGGTGGGCAACAGTTCGGTATTTCAAGTCGATGAATCTAATGCAAGTCACTTCCAAAGTTATGAACTTTTCGTTGTTACTGCTCTTATGTATAATTTTCAAAACGGAATTGGACCCCAAAATTATGATTTCCCTGAAAACGGAGAAATTAGTAATAAGTTCTTGACTTCAGATATTCTACGTGACGCGTTAAATGACTTTGTAATAAACGGTATGGACGTTACTAAAAAACAATATGGATTTGGTCCGACTGGCTTTTTAGGTGATTTTCTGCAACATAAGACCATTGCTACTATAACAGGTCTGGTTGGTTCTGGTATGATTACTATGGTGAAAACTGATCAAGGTATTAAAATTGATATTTTTAATATTACCAGTATTACCTCAGGATTTGAACCGAAAGATATAAATAAAATTCCAGGATTGTTACAAGGATTAGGTAAGAGACTTTGGCCTACATCGGTTGTTAGAGATCCTAATAAAATTACACCTTATGGTAATATAAGTCAAACATTTCATTTGTTTATTCCATATACTTCTCCTTCAACTGGTAAATAATAAAGTAATAATGAAAATAACTTTGAAACGGATATTTAAAATCATATTTTTAGCTACCCTTGTATTCTTTGCACTAGCTTGCGCTACCTTATTAGTGCTTAATTTGTATGATCTTTCAAAAGAGTTTAATTCCTTAGTCGGGCATTATAAATTAGATACAGTCCGAACAAAATTCAATGGATATGAAAAAAATCGGTATTTATATACTCAGCTTGAATTAGAACTGAAATATGATCAAACCTTCGTATTCAATATGAGTGTACCATTTATTAAAGATTCTATCGGAACTTGGTATCAGCAAAATGATGGTGGTGAGGGTAATTGGTATGAAATGAGATCATATAATGATAATAACAGCAGGCAAGGATTTAATCAGTTTGCGCCATTAACTAAAGAAATAACTGGTTATGATGGTGTTTATCTTAATAGCACGACCCCTAAGCCCAATCAGGAGCATGTCCCAAAAATCTATTTTATTAAAAAATAAAGTACATTTTCTTGTAAAGATACTTTAAATTTTCCGTCTATCCAGTTGTTTTAACTGGCTGTAAACACTTGCTTATGAAACCTATGCACAATATTCCCGCTTAGTCACAATGCTCCCAAATGAAGACAGAGGAGCAATAACAGGCATAGAAGACATCTTCACCCGCACACTCGAAAAGAAAAACTACGAGTAAGATGCACACCCAACAAACCACGACCTAAGCGAGGTCGTATGTTTATAGCAAGATACACATCCAAGAAAGCAACGACATCAGCGAGGTCGTATGTTTGCTTCTTGATACTTTTCCGATGGTACGATAGTGCAGTACGTTTCAGCGGTAAGTATTGACGGGCAGTTTTAAAAACTGCCCGGACGGGGAATCGGCAGAGACGCAATATGTTGTGGCGAATCGGCAGAGACGCAATATGTTGCGTCTCTACGCAGAAACACAATGCGTTGCACCAATCCGTTAGAGACGCAAGATCTTGCGTCTCTACAAATTTGTAATCAATCTATAAATTAGATACCTGTATATACGAACCGACCACAAAAAAAAAGCCCATGAAATTCATGGGCTTTTTTGATATTGACCTTTGCAACTTCTGCGCCGTTGCGTTAAACAACTCTTCCCCGTCACATTTTACCGCGCTATCACCACCATCATCATCGCCGAACGCGTGCCGCCGGCAAGACGTGCCGAATAGACACCGGGAGCGAATCCTGCGGTCGGAATACGTGTCCCATCTGTCGCTGCAACCGATTGAGAATAGACGAGTTGTCCGATGGAATTACGGAGCTCGAAAGTCTCATAATTCCCCTGCCACCGCACAGTGAGTATATCCTGCACCGGCGACGGGGTGAGAGTGATTTGCTGTAGGGAAGATGTATTCCCCTCCTTGACATCGAATGCACCAAGCTTGAATTCATACCAATATGTATTGGAAATACTTTGATTATTCAATCCCGTTCCCGCGTAGGCAATATTGCCGACGACTGTCGCAATGGCGGCAAAACTTCCGCTCGTGTCCGGGAAGTCGGGCATCACCATCCACGTATCATCCAATGAATTATAGGCATAAAAATCGTTGTAAAATTCGCCCGTGTCCTCCTCATCAAAGCCACAACCGATGAAGCCGAGGTGACCAATTCCAAACCCAATCGACCCTACACGTCCGATAGCCGGCAAACTCGCTTTTTTCGTCCAGGTATCGGTCGTGGGATTGTATTGATAATTTGTATTGAGCATTGCGCGGGAACCTCGGTCATGCCCGGTGCAGACATACGCGAGTGTATCAATCGTAAAAAAAGCAGGATGATGATTCGCAGGTCCTCCAAAATCAGCGACGCGTGTCCATTTGTCGTTCAAGGGATTGTATTTATAAAAATCTTTGTAGTCTCCCGAAGCACCGTCACCACAGCCGATATAGCCCTCGTTTTTGAGCACAAAAAAAGCAGGATGTCCTCTCCCCTCGCCCGGAAACGTGGCTTTTTTGACCCATGAATCCGTCTCGGGGGTGTATTCCCACCAATCAGTAAAACTCGAATCAATGTCGAAACCAAGCCCAAAATACCCTTTCCCATTCATCGCAAATGCCGCGGAATATGATCGTGCCTTCCCCGGAAAATCCTGGAGCTGTTTCCATGAGTTATTGTCTATGTCGAATCTCCACATGTCTTTATACTGTTCTATATCCGAACTGTTCGTCCCCGTAAGCAGATATAGATACCGATCAATAGCAAACACCGCCGCATGATGCCGACCCACACCGGGAAGAGAAGCCGTTGGCTTCCATACGAACTGTGCGATAGCAGGAGAAGTGAATGCAAAAATTGCGAAAAGAAGAGAAAGAAGAGCTTTTGTCATAGTATGTATTTCTATAAAATTAATGGAATTGTGTTGTTTCGGGATGGAAAGTCTGCCAGGAATGCCAGAACTCCTGATACGCCTGCATACGCT
>Ga0075156_10002361_pt1 | contig 10461 bp, 7 predicted proteins | sample JI81AbrownDNA_FD_70966 | JGI IMG/M metagenome (GOLD analysis project Ga0075156, IMG submission 70966) | Wastewater effluent complex algal communities from Wisconsin, to seasonally profile nutrient transformation and Carbon sequestration -... | ecosystem: Engineered > WWTP > Effluent > Algae...
CGGCGAGTTCCTGATCCGCGAGAGCGCACCGCAAGACATCTTCATTCCCGAGGAATTCAACGAGGAACAGCGGATGATCGCGCAGAGCGCGCGGGAGTTCCTGGAGCAGAACGTGTGGACTCAGCTGGACCGCATCGACTCGTTGGAAGAAGGCTTGATGCCGAGCCTGCTGGACAAGGCCGGCGAGCTGGGGTTGCTGGGCATATCGGTGCCTGAGGACTTCGGGGGCTTCGGCAAGGACTTCGTGACGACGATGCTGGTGACGGAAGTGACCGGCGCCGGGCACAGTTTCAGCGTGGCGATCGCGGCGCACACCGGCATCGGGACCTTACCGATCCTGTACTACGGCAACGAGGCGCAGCGCAAGAAGTACATCCCCAAGTTGGCCTCGGGCGAATGGAAGGCCAGCTATTGCCTGACCGAGCCGGGCGCGGGCAGCGATGCGAACAGCGGCAAAACGAAGGCTGTGTTGACCGACGATGGCAAGCACTACATCCTGAACGGTCAGAAGATGTGGATCACCAATGGTGGTTTCGCGGACATTTTTACGGTGTTCGCTAAGATCGGTGATGATGAGAACCTCACGGCATTCATCGTGGAGAAGGACTTCGGCGGTATCACATTGAACCCCGAGGAGAAGAAGATGGGGATCAAGGGCAGTAGCACGCGGCAGGTGTTCTTCAACGACTGCAAGGTGCCGGTGGAGAACATGCTGAGCGAGCGGCAGAACGGCTTCAAGATCGCGGTGAACATCCTGAACATCGGCCGGATCAAATTGGCCGGTGCTGCGTTGGGCGGCGCGAAGGCCGTGGTGGACCAGAGCGTGAAGTACGCCAACGAGCGCATCCAATTCGGCAAGCCGATCAGCGCGTTCGGCGCGATCCGCCAAAAGCTGGCCGATCAAGCCACCTACTGCTACGTGGTGGAAAGTGCCACTTACCGCTGCAGCCACGATATGGAACAAGCCATCGAAGCGTTGGAAGCTGCGGGCGCTGACCATTCGAAGGCGTTGCTGAAAGGCGTGGAACAATATGCTGCCGAAGCGGCGATCCTGAAAGTGGCCGGCAGCGAATGCCTGGACTACGTCTGCGATGAAGGCGTGCAGATCTACGGCGGCATGGGCTATAGCGCCGAGAGTCCCGTGGAGCGCGCGTACCGCGACAGCCGCATCAACCGCATCTTCGAGGGCACGAACGAGATCAACCGCATGCTGACGGTAGACATGCTGTTGAAGCGGGCCATGAAAGGTCAGCTGGATCTGATGGGTCCTGCGCAAGCGGTGGCCGGTGAGTTGATGGGCATCCCCGACTTCCCCGAACCCGATGATTCGTTGCTGGGTGATGAGAAGAGGATGGTGGCGAACTTCAAGAAGGCCGTGCTGATGACCGCCGGTGGTGCCGCACAGAAGCTTGGTCTTGAGTTGGCGAAGCACCAGGAGACCCTGATGCACATCGCGGACATCGTGATCGACACCTACCTCGCGGAAAGCGTGTTGTTGCGCACGTTGAAGCTCGCCGACATGAAAGGAGCAGCGCACGTGGCCGAGCAGATCGCCATGTGCCAGCTGTACATCCACGATGCAGCGGACCGCATCCACAAGTACGCGAAGGAGGCCGTGAACAACTTCGCTGAGGGCGATGAGCGCCAGGCGATGCTGATGGGTGCGAAACGCTTCAGCAAGAACACGAATCTGAACACGGCCGAACTGCGGAAGGCGATCGCGAAGAAGATGATCGGGGAGGGCAAGTACTGCTACTGATCAGAAGATCGGTCGATCAGAAGATCAGAAAATGGACGCCGGGGTGGAATTTTCCTCCGCGGCGTTCTTCTGTCAGAGGGGGCACTCATTAACCTTCGTAAGGTTTCCTACTAGACAACCCACAAACGCAGCAATGTTACCGGCGCATGGTTGTGTCGAGATCATTTTCGTGGGTCTGCGAAAATGATGCTGTCGCATTCGGTGATCATCTGATCTTCTGATCATCTGATCGCATCAGCTTCTTCAAGATCACGATCTGGCCCAAGTGGTAATGCGTGTGTTCGATGATGCCATGCAGGTTGCGGTACCACGTGCCGTACTTGGGATCGGCCAAGTCGGTGTGCAGTCGATCATCGGGTAGTTGTTCCACCAGGGTGGCGAAGCGTTCGGCATCGGTCCATGCCTTTTCAAGCAGCTGTTGCCAATCGTCCTCGTTGGTGATCGGCGGATGTATGAAACTGAAGCTGTCGTGCGCATCGAGCGGTCCTCCGTCGAGCACTTGCAGCGCGGCATGTACGAAGTAGTGGATGTGGTAGGTGAGCACGGCGATGGAATTGAATCCTTCGCGGGTGTGCAGTGCTTCCTGCCAGGTGACATCCTTCAATGTGTCGCGCAGGTTCACGCAAGTCCAATTACCACCGAAATGAACATGGCGGAAGTGGGCGGCGATAACGGCTGTGGTGGTCATTGCATCACCTTCTGAAGCTGCTCCATCAAGGCGGGATCCATGCCTTGCATGCCGCCTTCCATCATGGCCACTTCTATCCCGAGCTTCATGATGCGCGGGCCGTAGGTCTTGCCGATGGTATTGAACTCCGACCAGCATTTCACACCAAGGGCCTTCTCCCCGCGTGCTTCGATCCGATCGCTGAGGTCCTTTGCTTTGGTGGCGAGTTCCTCCTGGCGCGCGGCATCCACCTTCTTGGCGGCCACCATTTCGCCGAGGGCTTTCTCGTAGTCCACCATCAGGTCGCGGAACTCCCCTACGAGCGGATCACAGGCGGCCGCCTCGTCCATGGCGCGCTCCTCCTTCTGCTCCGGGGTCTCGTCGACCTTGGGCTCGGAGGCGCACGCGGCGTACATAAAGGTCAATGCAACGAAGAGGATGTTCCTTGCCTGGGTCATCGCTACCATGATTAAGATGAACGAAATTCGGACATCCGCGCCGCGCTACGACCGCGCTCAACCTCGCAGTATCCACACGTCGGCCTTCGATCAGGGTTGCACGTTCAGCGCTCCGAGCAGGCCACCACTGGCGCGCAAGAGCGTCAACTCGGCCACCTTGGTATCGAAGCCGGCCACCACGGACTGGCGTTCGGCATTGGCGAGGTCAAGCTGCGCCTGTCGGAACTGGAGGCCGGTGAGTTGGCCCGCTTGGAAGAGTTCACGCGTGCGGTCGAAATTGAGCTTCGCGGTGGTGACGGCATCGCCTTGGATGCGCATCACTTCGCGTTGGCTGCGCCACGTGGTGAAGGCGTTGCGCACATCCCGCTCCACCTGCAGGCGGGCTTGTTGCTCGGCCAGTGCCGCATTCTCCGCCCGCAACCGGGCCGCTTCGGTCTGCGTGTTGATGCGACCGCCATCGAACAAGGGCACACTGAGCGTAAGTCCCGCGTTCAAGCCTTGCGTGTAGGTGCCCAGCACCAGTCCCACACCGTTCTTCTGGTCGCTGACGCCGTAGTTTGCGCTGAGGTCCAGTCGTGGCCAACGCAGGGCCTTGGCGATGCGTTCATCCGCTTCGGCCGTGCGGACCTGCGAGGTGGCCACGGCCAGCTGCACGTTCCCGCTCATGGCCTCCTGAACGAGTTGTTCCTCCGCGAGACCTTGAGCGTAGCTGATGGCGCGCGACACCTTCACCTCGGTATCAGCAGTGCGGCCCATCAGCACGTTGAGGTCGCGGGCGCTACGAGCGCGGCGCTGCAACGCGAGGATGTATGCGGTGCTATCCACTTGCAGGTCCACTTGTGCGTTGAGCACGTCCAAGCGCCCGGCACCACCCAGCGCCGCCTTGCCTTCCTGGCGTTGGAAACGATCGGCACTGATGTCGAGGATGCGTTGCGTGATCGCGACATCCTCATCCAGCGCCGCGATGGCGTAGTAGAGCGCGATGACCTGGGTGAGCGTGCCCTCCACCTGTGCACGGGTGCGCAGATCAGCCAGTTGCGCATTGAGCTGTGCGCGCTCCCACGTGGCGAAGTTCCCCATGCCGTTGAACAGCGTGTAAGTGAGCCCCACTTGACCGGATAGCGCGGTATTCACCACACCGTTGCGTTCCACATCCGGTATGCCTTCAGCAAAATCCAGCTCGGTGTCCTGGTTGCTGTAGTTGCCGCGGCCGGTGGCATCGAAGCGCGGCAGCAGACCTGCGTTGCCTGCGGTGGATTGTGCCTCTGCGATCGTGGCCTCGTTGCGCGCGATGCGGATGCCATGCTCATTGGCCAGGGCGAGGCCTATGGCTTGTTCCAGGCTGAGCGTATCCTGCGCGAACACACCCCCCACCAGCAGTGGTAGCGCGAGGCTAGTGACGCGTATCCTCCAGGTTCTCATAGGGCAGTTCTTTCACGGCGGGTTCAGCGGCTTCAGGCGTGGGCCATTGGGCGTTCCATGCCCATCCCAACAAGCGCCGCGCTTCGTTCAACGCAGCGATGAGCACGGGCAGGATGAACAAGGTGACGAAGGTGGCGATGGCGAGTCCGTAGGCAACAGTAACGGCCATGGGAATGAGGAACTGGGCTTGGAAGCTCTTGTTCAGTGTGATGGGGAGCAGGCCAGCCACAGTGGTCAGCGAGGTGAGCAGGATGGGCCTCAGTCGCGAGAGTGCTGCGTCGCGCAGGGCAGCATTGAAGGTCATCCCGGTCTTCATGTTGTCGTTGAAGGTGCTTAGCAGAACGAGGGAATCATTGACCATCACACCGATGAGCGCGATCATGCCAAAGAAGGAGAACAGGCTGATCTGCACCCCATGGATCCAGTGACCCCAGCCGATTCCGATGAACCCAAGCGGTATGCAGAGCAGTACGGCGAGCATCTGCCAGAAGCTGCGCAGGGTGATCACGATCATGGCGAACATGACGATGAGCGTGATCGGCATGATGCGCGCGGCGGATGTGCCCACCTTGCGACTTTGTTCGCCCTGCCCTTCGAAGCTGTAGCTGAGTCCGGGATACCGCGCCAACAGCGGCTTCATGATCTCCTCGGCCACCACGCTCTGCGCATCGGTAGCACTCTGCCCGCTGTTCGCCAGGTCGGCCTCCACACGGACCTCGCGTTTCCCGTCCAGGTGATTGATCGCGCGAATGCCGCGTTCCATGCGGTAGTTGACCAGTTCGCTCAGCGGGTATTGGCGACCATCGGCGGTGCGGATGCGCATGTCCTCCAGATCCCGCAAGGATGCTCGATCACCCTCCGCATAACGCACCCAGATCTTCACTTCGTCCTCTCCTCGTTGCACACGTTGGGTCTCCAAGCCGAAGAACCCCTGACGCACTTGGCCCACGATGTCCTGCATGGTGAGCCCGAGCAGCGGGGCTTTGTCCTTCAACTCCAACACCACTTCGCGGTTGCCTGGGCGATCGGTGTCCACCACATCACGGAGGATGGACAGCTCCTGCAGTTCGGCACGCAGATCGGCCTTGGCCGCGTTGAGTTCGGCGAGGTCGTTGCTCCGGAGCGACACGGAGACCGGTTTTCCGAAGGGTGTTGCAAGTCCGAAGGTGAGGTTGGCCACACCCGGGATCGCTCCCACCCGTTCGCGCAAGCGGTTGGTGAGTTCTTCGGCCTTGAAGCCGCGCTTCTCACCGTCGAGCAGGATGATGTTAAGCTTGCCTTGCTCCGGGCGTGGCCCCAGGATGGTCTGCACCTTCAGGATCACTTCGGCACTGTCTGGCCGCCCCTTGCTTAGTTCGGAATTGATGTCCCACGCAACGGTCTCGATGCGTTGCAGCTCTTGGAGGACGATCGTCTCTCGCGTGCCGGCCACGAGTTCGAGGTCCACGGCCACATCATCGCGTTCGATCACGGGGAAGAAGGTGGTGCGGATGATGCCCGCGCCCACTGAGCCAACGGTGATGGCCAGCAAGAAGAAGGCGATGCCCACGGTGAGCATCTTGTGGCGCATGATGCGGTCGAAGAACCTTGCGTAGCGGACATCCCGGAGCTTCGCCATCACACCATCCATGTAGCGTTCGAAGCGGTTCTTCGTTCCTCTGCTCAATCCCTTGGAGTGCGCCACGTGCGCAGGCAGGATGAAGGCCGCTTCGATCAACGAGAACATCAAGGTGGCGATCACCACGAAGGCCAATGCAGGAGCGAAATCACCCAATCGTCCTTCGATGAAGAAGAAGGTGCTGAATGCCGCCACCGTGGTGAGGACCGAACTGATCACCGCAGGAAGCACTTTCTGGATCCCCACGAAAGCCGCCTCGATAGGCTTTAGACCGCGTTCGTACTCCTGATAGATGCTCTCGGTGATCACGATGCCATCATCCACCAGGATTCCCACGACGAGGATCATGCCGAAGAGGCTCATCACGTTGATCGTGATGAAGCCCGGCGCAAGAATGAACATACCTGCAAAGGCCACAGGAATACTGGCTGCCACCCAGAATGCCAGTCGCCAATTCAGGAACAAGGCCAGGGTGATAAGGACCAGGAAGAAGCCCTGAATACCATTCTCCACGAGCATGGCGATGCGCTGCTTGAGCACCGTGGTGGCATCGTTGATGAGGGTGGCTTGTATGGCGGTATTGCGTCCATTGAACTCCTCCATGAAGTTGAGCGTGCTCTCGGCGATGAAGAGGATGTCCTCGCTCACGGTACTGCTCACCGTGACCACCACGCTGGGCTTGCCGTTCACATAATTACGCGCTGGATCCTCGGCCCAGGTATCGCGCACATCGGCCACGTCCTTAAGGCGAAGCACACGACCATCCACACCAGCCCGTACGATGGTGTTGCGCAGTCCTTCAGCTTCCATGCGCTTATCGCGCACGCGGATGAGCAACTCCTCCTCGGTGGTCTTCACCTTGCCACCGGTGACGTCGAGATTGGCTCCTCGCAATGCTGCTGCGGCCTGCACGAAACTGAGGTTGTTGGCCCTGAGGTCCTCCTCGCGGAAGGCCACTTCGATCTCCTCCTCCGGGAAGCCGGAGAGTTCTACCTTGCTGATCCCCGGGATGCTGCGCAGGTCCTGTTCCACCTTGCGGGCAGCGACCTTCAAGGTTTTCAGGTCCATCCCTTCCCCGCTCAGTGCGAAGCTGACGGCCGGTCGGATGTTCTCCAATTTGAAAGCACGGATGGGCTCCATACCATCGGGGAGCGATGGGATGCGGTCCACCGCGTTCTTCACATCCTGCAACACCACGTCCGTGTCGAAGCCTTTGAGCACCTCCACGGTGATGATGCCACCGTTCTCCTGGCTTACGCTGCTGATGCGCTCCACGCCGGTCACCCCCTTCACATCATCCTCGATGCGAAGCACGACGCCCTCTTCAACTTCCTCGGGGGCGGCGCCGGGATAGATGATCTGCACCTGGATGGTGCGGCTCTCGGTCTCGGGGAAAAGCGAACTGCGGGTGGACTTCAGCCCGAAATAGCCGAAGATGAAGATGAGCACCATGATGGTGTCCACCGCCACGCTGTACTTGATGAAGTATGCGGTGAGGCCTTTCATGGGCGAACGGGGGCTACGCGCATTCCTTCATGGGCACCGCTCATACGATCGGTCACCACCACCTCACCATCAGCCAGACCGCGCACTGCAGCCTGTTCCACACCTTGATGGAGTATCTCCACCGAACGCTTCACGAGGGCCGAATCCTTCACGGTATAAAGCGCACCATCCTCCAGCAAAGAGCTACGTGGCACACTGACGGCATCGCTTAGCGTGCCCGCCTCGATGGTCCCGCTCAGGTATTGTCCATCGCGCAAACCCTTGCCTTGCACACCCACGAATAGGCGAACGGATTGGGTGGTGGCGTCGATCACTTCGCCGATCCGGATGATGCGTCCCTGCCAGGTGCCGGGTCCCTCGCTGCTGGTCAACCGTAGGGTATCACCCACCTTCACCAGGTCCAACTCACCCGCTCCGATGGCGGTCTCCAGCTCCAATGAACCCGGTGCGATGAACTCACCCAAGCGCGTGCCCGGCGTAACGATGGTACCCGGCTCCACCGGGGCATTTACCACGATACCATCGAACGGCGCGGATATCGTGTACTTGTCCAAGCGCTCGTACACCGCGCGGATGTTATAGTACTGATCAAGCACACCACGACCGGCCAGATAATTACGTTCCTGTTCGGAGTCGAGCTTCGGCAGTGTGGGCAATTGCCCTTCCACGGGCACGCTCTTCAGATAAGCCTCCCATTTGGCCGAGACATCCGGGAGGTCGATGCGTAGATCGGGGATCAACTGCACCAGGGTTCTCAGGAAGGCACTTTGCTGGCCGTTCAGTTGAGCACGCACTTCGCTGTTGTCGATGCGGAAGAGCACTTCGCCTTGGCGGAACGAGTATCCCTCGCGGAAGGTATTTCCCGTACGCTGGAGCGTACCACCGACCTCGGCATTGATCAGCATCCGGTCCGTGGCGCGCAGTCTGCCGGTGATGGGGATACTGAGGCGCACCGGGCCATTCTGCGCGATGAGCGTACGCACTGCACGTGCCCCGGCCAACGCTTCGTTGCGGGGTGGCGAGGCTTTGCTGGAGGACAGCTTACGGCAGGTACCGATGCCACCCACGATGAGCAGGAGACCGAGGACGATGCTGAGCCTTCGTTTGAGGAGGTCGTTCATGAGCGGATGGAACGGATGATGAATTCAGGTACGGTCTTCTTGCGCTTCAGGATCATGCGTCGGAAGGCCTCGTCGGTGATGCCGTGGATATGCTTGAGCATGGGCCTCGCGATGAACGGATGAACGCACAACGCCATCATGTTCACGAGCAGTTCGCGTGGATCGATGTCGATGATCTCGTCGCGGGTACGCGCTTCCTCCACAAGGCGGAGGAAACCGGCGCGGCTCTCCTTGCCCCGGTCGATGAAATCGGCTAGGCCGTCCGGGTCGCGGTTCATCTCGTTGGCGATGAACAAGGGCAATTGGGGATCCTCGATCATGCGATCCATATAGCCCGCCACGAAGGTCTCGATGGCCGGGAAGAGCGAATCGCACTGCTTCAACGAGTCCCAGATGCAGCCGAACTGTTTCTCGGCACTTCCTTTGAAGACGCCCACGAACAACTGTTCCTTGCTGCGGAAGTAGTAATGGAGCAACGCCTTATTGATCCCGGCCTCATCGGCCACCTCCTGCATGCGTGCGCCAGCCATCCCCTTTTGGGTGAAGACCTTCTTGGCCGCTTCCAGGATGCGTTGTTCGGTGGTGGCTTCGCGGACCATGGTGGTGGAGCGAGGCTGCAATATTAACCATTTGGTTAAACCGGACGGTCATGGTGGTTCCGACGCGCGTTGAATTAGATTCGGGCATGCGATCCATCACTCTTGCGTTCCTGGCGTGGAACGTGCTCTGCAATGCCCAGTTCTTCGAATGGACGCAATTGGCGCCCTTCCCGGGCACAGCCCGTGATGATGCGTCCTCCTTCACGATCGGCAACACCGTATACGTTGGAACGGGCCGCGATGTGGTCTTCGCGCTCACGAATGATTGGCACGCCTTCGACATGATCGAGGAGACTTGGGAACCGATCGCGACGATGCCCGCGAGCGGACGACAATACTGTGCCGCGTTCAGCGATGGCACCTACGGCTATGTGTTCGGAGGTGTCAACGGAGAAGGTCCGCTGAACGAGCTTTGGCGGTATGATCCCGCTCAGGATGCATGGACAGCGATGACACCGCTACCAGCTCCTGGCCGCTACGCCACCGTGGCCTTCAACAACGGGATGGTGTGTACCGGACTGCTGGATGGCGGTGTGGCGACGAACGAATGTTGGCAGTACGATGTCACGACGGATAGTTGGTCCGCTGGACCACCGGTCCCAGGACCTGCAAGGCACCGCGCCGCTGGTAGCGGTGCCCACGTCTTCGTGGTCGGTGGTCGGAGCGGCGATGGTGCGGTCCTGGATGATGCGCACCACTACGATCCACAGAGCGACAGCTGGTCGACCTCGGCAAGTCCCTTGCCTGCAGCGCGGTTCGGCGCGGATGCGGTGTTCGATGAACTGCTGGGCTCTATCTACCTCGTTGGTGGCACCTCGTCGGACAGCGAGTTCCATGCCGAGAGCTGGAGCGGAGAGCCTTGGTCGCCGATCGCCCCATTTGCGGGAGGTCCGCGGCGCGGTGGGGTGATCGCCTACGGAGCACCCTTCGGCATCGTCCAGAACATCTACTACGGGACCGGCGTGGACGACACCCAGCGCTACGGGGATTGGTGGGTATACCAGAACCTGAGCGAGAGCATTCGGAAAAGGGACCTTGAAGTGGTCCGGATCCACCCGAACCCGAGTACGGGGCTGATCCACATCGACCTTGGCGATGCGAATGATCATCTTCCCTACCAAGTACACGATGTCACTGGACGCGTTGTGTCAGAAGGCATCCACACACCTGGTGGGACAGTGGACCTCAGCGATCAACCTTCAGGGATCTACAACATCGTGCTTCACGGTCGTGATCGCATCCTAAATGGTCGGTCCATCATCACTACGCGACCATGACCTTCGACCCCCAAGAGTTGAACCGGTACGCACA
>Ga0075156_10002363_pt1 | contig 10457 bp, 7 predicted proteins | sample JI81AbrownDNA_FD_70966 | JGI IMG/M metagenome (GOLD analysis project Ga0075156, IMG submission 70966) | Wastewater effluent complex algal communities from Wisconsin, to seasonally profile nutrient transformation and Carbon sequestration -... | ecosystem: Engineered > WWTP > Effluent > Algae...
TGTTTGCGGATCCAGCCCAAATTTTTCAGCGATGCCAAAAACAGTATCGCCTTCCTGCACCGTGTAGGTGGTGATTTCGTTTCGCGGGCGGCTGGGAATGTTCGTGTGGATTTGTGCAGATCGGGCGATGCCATCGATAACAGGGATATCCGATATCGAAGCAGAGACAGGCGCCACACTCTCGCTCTCAACTTGACCTGTGGGTTGGCTGCTGTTTCCTGCAAGCGGAGAATTAATCTGATGGAAATACGCTTGCACGAGCGCGATCACAATTCCAATTGCGATGATCGAAAATAGATTCGTTCCAATTCGTAAAAGCGATTCTCCCAACCCCATATCCACGAGGCTGTTCATCCCGCGGCTGAAGAAGCCGCGTTGTTTGAGAGGGGAGCCAACATCCTGTTCGTTTTTCCCACCGTTGTCAGATGGGGTGGGAGCATCTTCATTGAAGTTGTTTTGCATAGCCGTCATCATAACATGGGTAAAAAATTGACGTCAAGTTGGGCTGGAAATACTCATCCTACCTTAAGCCGCGATCTGGCTTTTTTTTCGGAAAAATAACCGTACAAATACAATTCCAAGCAAACACGCAATTCCGCCGATCAGGATGGCGGTTTGCACATCCCAGGTTTGTGCCAGCCAGCCGACTACGATGCTCCCGAAAGGGGCTACGCCCTGAAGCGCCCAAAAGTAAATACTGAACACCCGCCCGCGAAGGTCGTTGGGTACCTCCATCTGTATCATCGTATTCATGGTTACCAATTGTGTAACCGTTCCCCAACCGATAAAAGCCAGCAATACCAACGAAATATTCAAGTTGGTAATCATTCCCAACGTAATGACTGGAAAAATAAATGCGACCTGTCCCCAAAAAAGCATTTTACTTTTATTCGCGGAGCTAAGATATGCCACAAGAATTGCAGCCAGCACTGCGCCAACCCCCTGTGCAGTGTATAAACTACTTGTTCGAGCTGCAATAATAGGCTCTGTATCCATTACGGTTTTTAAGACATCACGAGCCAGCGCAGGAAGCTGCTGAAGCAAAGGCATACCGAAAAATCCCAACAAGGCAGACATCAAAATTGCGGATAACACAATCGCATTTTGTCTGATATAGATAAGACCCTCTTGGAATTCACTTCCCATGCCTTGAGATATGGTCGCTTCCCCTTCTACCTTGAAGCGGGTCCGCGCTATGAACAGGCCGATAATCACGAAAATAAAACTGAGTCCATTTGCCAAAAAGACGCTGCCTTCGCTGCCAGTTGCGGAGATTAGCCATGCCGCAGTCAATGGACCTAGCACGCGCCCAAGGTTGAATGCAGTGGTTTGCAGGGCAATGGCGCTTGGCAATGCCTCACGTCCGGCAAGTTCTATGAGCATAGCTTGGCGTGCGGTCACTTCCACAGCTACAGCAGAGCCGTAGAAAAATGCCAATGTAACGATATGCCATATCTGGATCTGTTTTGTATATGCCAGGTATGCCAACCCAAACGCCTGAATGGACATAATAGCCTGAAACAGAATAACGGTCTTACGTTTGTCCCAACGTTCAACCAACACACCGGCAGGCAGTGCGAATAGCAAAGTGGGTAATGTGTTTGAGAATCCAATCAGCCCCAAATCCAATGGGCGGCCTGAGATGCGATAGGCAAGATAAGGGAGGGCGGTGGCTTGCATCCATGTGCCAATGACGGAGATGAATTGACCTACCAGGAATAGGATGTAATCACGCGAGGAAAGGGCGGGGAAGTGACTGACTAACCAATTTTTGAGTGATGGCATTTTTTCTACAATGCAGGCACAACACATTCAGGGCGGTCATTGCCTGGTTTATTGACCAGTGTTGAGACGGCGTAAGCGGACATTTTGTCGGCTGGGAAAGGCTTGATGAGCGGAAGCAGATGATCGGGAGGCTGAGGCGCGGCGTCCAGCCATTGAGCGTAATCTTTTTGATTCAAGATCACGGGCATGCGGTTGTGTAGAGTCGACATCAATTCATTGGGTTCAGTGGTGATGATGGTGCAGGTTCGCAGCGTGCCGCCGTCAGGGGAGTGCCATTCGTCCCATAAGCCTGCGAAGGCGAAGGGGGCGCGGTCTTTCATGTGGATGAAATACGGGACTTTTGTTTTTTCGCCGCCTTGCGCTTTCCATTCGTAGAATCCATCGGTGGGAATGATGCAGCGTTTATATTTGAAACTGCCGCGAAAGGATGGCTTCTCTGCAATGGTTTCACCGCGTGCATTAATGAGGCGAGCAGCGATGGTGGGGTCTTTGGACCAGGATGGAATCAACCCCCATGAAAAGAAATCCGCTGTGTTCTTCGCATCATTTGCAATGGCGAGTATGGGTTGAGTTGGAGCAATATTGAAACGAGGCGCGAATTGGGAAGGGAAGGTGAAATCACCGAAGGCTTCCTGCAATTGCGAGGGGTCAACTGTGAGTGTAAATCGTCCGCACATGGTCTCTCCTTTGTTGGTTATCGATAAATTAATTCTTATTTGGATAGAGTGAAATAAAACGTGGAACCTTTGCCCGGGATTGATTCGACCCAGATTTTTCCCCCATGAATTTCGATGATACGCTTGACGATGGTCAAACCGACGCCCGAGCCTTGTGAGTGTGTATCCAGTTTGTTGAACAAGCCAAAGATTCGTTCGCAGTATTGAGGTTCAATTCCTACACCATTATCCTGAACAAAGAAGATCGGTTTGCCTTGCGCATCCATGACCGAGCCAATGTTGATGCGCGGGTTGGGCTGGGCGCCCATGAATTTGATGGCGTTGTCTATCAGGTTTTGGATTGCTTCGATCAAACGGATATTGTCTCCGCGGATCATTTGTCCATTATCGACAACTTCAATGATTATATGTTTCGGCGCGATCTGTCCCTCTAAAATAGCCAGCGACTCTTTTACTATCTCACCAAAGCTTATTTCAACTGGGTCATTCATGATTCTGCCAATGCGCGACAGTTCCAGCAGGTCTTTTAGCAGTTCCTGCATTTTTTGCACGGCATGTTTTATACGCTCAACATCTTTGTTGAAACTTTCAAAATTTCCACTGCGGGCATCTTTTTCGAGGTAGCTGAGAAACCCTGTGATGGTGACCAGCGGAGATTTTAAATCGTGTGAAACTGTGTATGTGAATCGTTCCAGTTCTGTGTTCTTTGCTTCCAGCTCGGTGATCAAATTTTCGCGCTCAAGCTCGGCTTTTTTTCTTTCAGTGATTTCGCGGGCAATACCCGTTGTGCCGATCACCTCTCCATGCGTGTTGCGAATGGGAGTTTTGATGGTTTCAACCCAGTATTCCCTGCCTGTGTTGTCAACTTGGGGTTCTTCCAATTGCCTGCGCAGACCGCTATTCATTACTTCCAGATCATCCTGACGGTATTTATCAGCAAAATCTTTTCGCCAGATGTCATAATCTGTTTTGCCAATGATATCTTCGGCTTTGTATCCACATGTATTTGAAAATTGCTCATTTACTGCAATGTAATGACCCCTGGTATCTTTTAACCAGGCCATGTCTGGAATATTATCAAGGATCGCATTTTGCTGAAGAAGGGTCCTCTTAAGCATTTCAATGGCTTCTTTTTGTACAGTCACATCCTGTACTGCCCCCACAATACCCGTAAGCCGATTTTCTTTCTCGTCCCATACGGGATGGGCAAAGATGCGTTCCCAGCGAATGTCTCCACCTTTTGTAAAGGTTCGGATTTCAGAGTTAACGATATCCTCATTCCTTAATAATTTTTCCATATCTTGCGCATCTTTTTCCGTATCTTCCGGATGGATATGAGCGGGCCAGCCGCCTTTTTGTACATATTCATCGTAGGTGTATCCGGTCATTTTTTCAAATGCGCCCGCCACCCAGATCAACTTTGCGCTGCCATCTTTTTCTACGATGCTCTCAAAGGTATAGTCGGAAATGACATCCGATATTAATCGATATCTTTCTTCGCTGTAATTCGCACGCTGCAATGCATTTTTCACCGTGCGCGATGACAGATATTGCAGGGCTGCGCTCATGGGAAAAATGGCAAAGCTTAGAATCCACGTTACGATCGGCGAGTGTTCAATGATGGCAATGGAAAATCCTTTGCTTTGAGCATATAACATCGACAAGCCTGAAAGCAGGGATAAGGTTGTCACTATCAGGGTGGCGTACCCGCCTAATAGAACGCCGGCAATTATGATTACGAGCGGGTAGCCCAAAAGATATGCTTCTCCCAGTACTCCATAATCAGTAAATGCAGAGATGGTAAAAAATAACCAAATTGCGATCACCTGAACGATGGACGTAAAACGGATATATCCACGTTTGAGCAAAACCAACAACGTAATGTTGATAACTTCTCCAACGACACTTTGTAGTATGGCCCGCATGGAATACTGCGGGGCAAAGATGATGAAATACAACACATAGGGAATGGGCACAAGGATCAGACCCCATAGGATCATGTGCAGTAGAAACGCCTGATGGGTATCTTCCTCATTTTTAAACTGCGGAGGCGATAATAATTTTTTTAGAATGGCAGACATAACTTTACTTTCTCAGCTTTCTTGCATCCCCATCTCGCATTGTTACGCCTATCGAGTCTAAGTGTTCAAGTAACGCCTGAATATATTTTCTGGTCGTATCCAACATATCGCGGACTTCACCCAGGGTGATCTGCCCTTTTTGCTGAATGGCGATTTTTATTTTCTCCACCATGCCATCATAGTCCTGCTTGCGGAAGATCACATCCTGAGAGACTGCTACAAGGTCACTCATTTCAATTAACGCGTTGACGATTTCCTCGCCAACCTCTGCCTGACATTCCTTGACGCTGGGTGTGGCATACGGATTCTTTGCAAATTTGCGCATCAAATCCTGGACCTTGGCTTGCTGGCTGGCATCGAACTTTATCTCATACCCTGGGCGGGATACGGCTCCCCTGGCATCCGTCAGTGTGTTTGATTCCACAAGTTTTTTGATAACTGCGTTGAAAATGCGCGGAGTAACTTTGAGTTTGCTTTTCAACTCTTCGCGTGGAATGCCGCGCCGTAATGGAAATTGTTTGTGGAAAGTATCAAGGATGGTTTCCACGCGTCCATGCAGGTCATTCCAGTGGGGGAGTGCGGCTGCAAGCGTGTCACTTTTGATATCCAGCTTGCCGTTTTCCAATAGGACAAGCTGCCCCGTCTCCAGTAATTCTTTTAGCGCGGCTTCTGCGGTGGATGCGTCCAACCGCGACTTTGTGACAATCTCTTTCAGCGGAGCAACATTCAATGCCAGTGAGGCTTCGAGCATCACATCTGCAGGGGAGCCTTGTGCAAGAGATTCTAAAGATTTGAGCACATTTTCATCAAAGCGTTTGTGCCTGCCTTTGGGCAGGTGGTCAATGACTACGCCGCCGCCGAGGGTTTCACTAGGCGAAGGGCGGCGTAAAATGTAACGGTCACCACGCACGGTCACGAGTGGGTCGCGCAGTTCGAGTTGTATCCAGCCTTCTTCACCTGCTTTGAGTTCCTCCGTGCCAAGCAGTCGTAATGTTGCCATCGTTTCACTGGCGCCGACAAAGAATTTCACCTCGTCGCCGTGTTTGATGGGAATTTCAATGTCATCGAGCAAGCGAAAACGCGCGTCAATTCTACGTGTGGATTGATATTGATTCGGGTGAACAACCACTTCGCCGCGCCGTATTAGTTCTGTCTCTACCCCTGAAATGTTGACCGCCGTGCGTGAGCCGGGGATGGCGGTCTCTTCTTTTTTCTTGTGGGTTTGCAAACCGCGTACGCGCCCCTTTTGGCCCGAAGGTAAAATTTCCACTTCATCGCCAATGGAGAGATGCCCATCACTAAGCGTGCCCGTGACTACGGTGCCGAATCCGCTCATGCTAAAGACGCGGTCAATGGGCAGGCGTGGGCGGTTTAGGTCGAGGCGTGCGGGTTTGTTTTCGAGGAGTGCCTGAAGATCGGTAGTCAGTTCTTTGAGTCCGGCGTTTGTTCGTGCAGAGACTCGAACGATGGGCGCATTTTTGAAGACGGTTTTGCTCACAGCGGAGCGAATGTCTGCTTCCAACAGATCAAGCCACTCTGAGTCTGAGGCGAGGTCTGTTTTTGTCATCACGATTAATCCAGCGGGAATCTGCAAGAGATCCAAAATCGCGAGGTGTTCTTTTGTCTGCGGCATGACGCCTTCATCTGCGGCGATGACGAGCAAGGCTGCGTCGATTCCGCTGATGCCTGAGAGCATGTTTTCGATGAAGTCGCGATGGCCGGGGACATCTACGATGCCGATTTCTTCGCCATTGGGAAGTGTGAGCCAACCGAAGCCGAGTTCGATGGTCATCTCTCGGGCTTGTTCTTCTTTTAGGCGGTCTGGGTGTGTGCCGGTAAGCGCTTCAATTAATGTGGATTTACCGTGATCTACGTGTCCTGCTGTTCCAATAACTCTCATGCTTCAATTTAACCACACTTTGAAAATAAAACAGTGGAAATCTGCTGATCTCCACTGTTCACCGTGTACTGATAACTTTCTATTTTTTCGTTGGTTTTTTTCCATGCCCCATGATGCGTTGATACGATGTCATCCATTCATGTACTACGTTCATCATTTCCTGTAATTGCATTTCAGTTGTGTTGGTGGTCTGGTGCATTTGGTCTTGCAAAACCTGAGTGATGTCGTTGAGCGGGGTGATACGCGCATCATATTTTTGAACTTCCTTGCGAATATCGCGGAAGGATTCTTCGGAGGAAAGGCTGTAGCCTGTCCATCGTTTTTGATCGTCGGCTTTGAAGCTGATCCATTCCTGTCTCAATCGATCTTCAGCGAGGCGCTGCATTTCTGTTACTTCGCTAATACGGCGTTCCAATTTGGTGTTGAGTTCGAGATAGGTTTCCTGCGCTTTTTTTGCGCCGCGTAGGGCTTCGTCCAGCTTTTGGATATGAACATCAAGACCGTCAGACTCCTTTAAGAAGGCTTCGTATTTTTCTCTCCATTCTTTCCAGGCGCGGTCACGGTCGATCTGAGCAATGGTCTGTTGTTCGATGAAGGCGTTTTGTGCCTGCTTGCGTTCGAGTTCAGATGCAACAAGATCGGTAAAACGGTTTTCAACATTGCGTACACTGTCTGCTGTGATGGTGGTTTTTTCACGGTTTTCATCAATACGTTTGCGGATGGAAGTTAATTCACCTTGAACATCTGCAACCCGTTTCAGATCATTCTTGCGTGCTTCTTCTGAGGCTTTCAAAGCATGTTGAACATCCTCATTGGCGCGCTTGGCTTCATCAATACGCACTCTCATATCGTCAAAATTAGTTGCCACACGCTGGATCTCGGTCTCGCGTTGTTTGATCTGTCTTTTAATTTCAGTTAGATCTATGGCCCCTTTAATTTGGGTGATGGCTTTGTTGAATTCAGCGAATTCCGTTTGAAAAGTTTTTGCCAGATCCTTTTCTGCTTTTGTGTGGACTTTATCTTTTTCTTCGATCATTTTGATAAATTCATTGCGTTGTTTGGTCAGCAGAGATTCAAATTGTTCCACGCGTTTGGTGGCGGGGGTAATATCTGCCACCTGTTTGGTGAGAACCTTGATCTGTTTGGAAACAACCACAACCGAGGATTCAAAGGAGGACATTCGCTCGCTTAACACGCCAAGGGTATCCTTGTTTTCGCGTTGTTGTTTTTCTAAAAAGTCGAGCCGTTTGACGATTTGTTCAAAGTCCATTTTTTATCTCCGCTGTTTATGAGAAAATTTCAATTATAAAATTATAGCCTATTGACCAATGCGATTGAAGAGCGAGGGCAAGTCTGCTAGAAATGGCTGTAATATTTGTGGGAACATCCCAAGGATGAAAAGCCCGATCACTCCCAGCCCAAGCATGGCCATTTGCACCCAGGACTCGTTCAATGCCCATTTTTTCTCCTCCTCTACCATCACAAACACAGCCAGTGTGCGGATGGCGGCTATTAAAAGCCCCAGCATTCCAACGAATGCCCAAACTGTGGTGCTGAGAGATTGTGCTGCCAATTCCTGCCAGATGGCAAGGCGAGCCGGGAAACCTGCCAGCAGGGGAAAGCCCGTCATGGAAAGGTGGGCGAGGATGAGCGCAGCAGTTGTAATTGGGTAGCTGCGGGCAAGTCCCTGCACTTCGCTGAATCGCAGGGTGTAGGCTTTCCTTTTGATGATGGAGAGCGCCAGCGCCCAGACGGCTAATGCCAGTCCGCGCGGGATGAGGATAAGGAATGTAAGGTTGACGATCTCGGATGATCTTAGCCCCATGATTAAGATCAACAGGCCTGTTTCAGCAATGGTCGCATATCCCAACATTCGCCCGATATGTCTTTGTAGGGATGCAAAAATACCGCCGCTCGCCACCATGAAAACGCCTGCAAATTGGATGGCGCTGGCAAGCTGTGGAGTTGTGCGCAGCCAGGCGTAACGGTCTAAAAAGCCGAGCGCAAAAATGACTGTGAAGGTAGGCAGCGCCCAAAGTAGAAAGCCGGTTGCGTAGGGTGTAGCTTCCTCCATCAACATGGGAATCCAGTTGTAAAGTGGAAAGACAGCCAGCAGAAATGCAAAGCCGAGGCCGAGCATGGTGCCTGCTTGTGTGGTGGTTCCCAGATCACCCGGGCTGGCTTCCACGCCTGCCAGCATCCACCCTGAAAAAAGGATGAAGGGCATGGCGATTGTTTGATAGATAAGAAAGCGAACAACTCCGCGCCCAGGTTTTTGGTATATTGGCACAAGCAAGGGGATGACGAGCATGGCTGCAATTTCAAGCAGGAGCGCGGCAAACAGAAACGGTTCCACCGCGATGGATGCTGTCAGCAGGGAAATGATCATCAACCCAAGCGATACGAAACGGTTCGCTGTGCCTGAGGCTTGTGTACCAAAGAACCACAATGCGCCCACTCCATAGATGATGGCAAGCAAAGGACCGTCTGCTATGCTGAATTCAAAGCTACGCCCAAAGAATTGAACAGAAGGAGAAATCTTCAACGAAATGGAACCAAGCAACAGGGCGGTATCGATCGGAAAGATCAAGGCGATCAAAGCGAGGATTGCGGATAATGTCCCACCAGCCCAGGCTGAATATTTTTCGTTCAGCAGAAATAGGATCAGAACGCCGGCAAGGAAGGGGATTGCGATCCACAGGATGGGGGCGCTCATAATTCTTCCTCTACTTCAAGCGGAGTTGAACCAGCCACCAGCAGGTAGGAACCGATAATGCCCAACCCTAAATTTGTTACCGCCAAAAATCCTGTAACGAGAATTGAACTTTCAACGGCGGCATAAATGACTTCAAACCCGGCTAGCATGGTGAGCAAGCCAAGAATTACCCGCAATAGATCGGAGGTAACCCCAAGGTGAATCACTCCTGCGCCAATGAGTAACAATCCGCCTGCGATGACGGGAAACCCCAAACCGGGGATGGCGGCTTCGATTCGCGGAGTGGCGCCTGCTGCTACCAGCGCAACGATAAATATCAAGATCAAGCGAAACCACTGTCCGCGCGGCCAGAACGTATCTTCCTCTTCATTGTCCAGGTTGGTTAATCCGAGGCGGGTCATGCCGAGTGCGGCTACCACCATCCAACCGGCGATCAATTTGACGGAGCCCATCACAAAAGGCAGGTGACGGGATACCAGCCAAAAAACAGAAATGTATTGTACGGTTAGCGCGCCGAGGCTGACTCGCCAATCACGATTAATTAAAATGGTTGTGGATGTTGCCAGGATGAGGGCAACTGCAACCCAGGAGATGATGGTAGCCAGCATATTATGGAGAACCTTGACTTAATAAAGAGACGAAGAGGGCAAGGAATAGCAACGTCCACATAATGCCGCCTTCCCCTTCCAGGGTTGTGATGATGGATTGACTAAGCCTTGCCAGAAAGCGGTACAAACCCCAAAGTCCTTGATAAACACCGTTCAAGCGGGAGACTGAAGTAGGTGTGACCCAATGAGCGCGGATCGGGTTGAGGATGCGAAAACGCGGCGTTGCCCAAACCAGCCCAAAGGTTAAGATCGAAGCGATGAGGGCTTGCAGCCAGGCACCGATCTGGAGAGATCCCTGCCAGCCGACAAATCCCAATATTAATTGAGTAACGATTAACAGAATAATTCCTGTGGGGTACACCGCTCGCGCCCAACCAGGTTGTGACTCGAAAGATTCTCTTTCACCGGGCCGCAGCGCATGGCGGATGAATCCGGCAATGGTTAGTGCTTGGGCAACGATTACAAAGGGAAGGAAGATTCCCAACTTTCCCAGCCAGGCGCTGGCCGTTAATGAAAAGGGCAAAGAAGAAAGACTCCACACGCCAACCAACATGGCACGGTTTACCCAATTGATCTGTATGGATGAAAGAAAAAGTGTGCCCCCAACCAGAATCAACGCGCATCCCCATGCGATTGCGCCTGTCGAGTTGCCGCTCAATGCAGAAATAACAGAAAGTGAGACAAGGCTGA
>Ga0075156_10002364_pt1 | contig 10455 bp, 4 predicted proteins | sample JI81AbrownDNA_FD_70966 | JGI IMG/M metagenome (GOLD analysis project Ga0075156, IMG submission 70966) | Wastewater effluent complex algal communities from Wisconsin, to seasonally profile nutrient transformation and Carbon sequestration -... | ecosystem: Engineered > WWTP > Effluent > Algae...
TTTCTGATCGTTTACATGAATCTTTTACAAGATAGGAAGCGCCGTTTTCAAAGTTGCAACTTGAAAAGCAGCATCTCTGCTGCACGAATTCAAAGTTCAAAAAAACTGGAAAATGTCGTGACTAAGATAGTTTGGGTCTGAGTAACATGTCCGATATCATAATGCTTCATAAATTTTTCACGTCAAATTCCATAAAGCTTATCATCATATTGCTTGCAAATGTAAGCAAAGTTTAAGTGAAAAAAATGAGAAGAATCAGTGTTTTGTTTAGAGCGATTTTGGCTATTGGTTTGCCTTCGTTCGTTTACTCACAACGCTATCAATCTTTGTCAAAAGGAGTAGGTAAGGGATGTAGAATCAAGCCAAAATCGAATACTCGCGATACCAAATATGATGGACGAAAAGGAAGAACAGCCGCCATTGACTCAAACGACTTTGACCCAACTGACTGCATACAGAAACAAAATGCAGTTGAAATCGAAGTTCAATGTTTGCCTGGAGGAGCTCCATTTGTTTTTCAAGTGCAACATTTATTAGATGAAGAGGAGGACGGTTACTTGGGAAAAAGTCGTCGCAAAGGATTTCATGGCATGCAGAAGTCTGTTGAAGATTCGTCTATTTTCAATGGCGGGGAAATCAACTTCGTTACAGTCAAAAACCTTTTCAGCGGATTAAGTAGAATCAGTGGGTAAGAGAGATTGTTTGTCTCTTTTGTTATTTACCCTGATAGAGACTATGAATTCTTGGTTTCTTTATCCTTGCACTTAAGGTCCGCCCAAGTCAATGGCACAATTTATCAATTTGGAACTGATGAAACGGGTAATATATTATGCACAGAAACCTTGTTACAGGACCTGCCTCCCGACCGACTGGATGACAACTTTCAACTAAAAGACGCTCTTGAAGATCATAGAGTATCGAAGGACTCCCAATCATCATCTTCATCAGATAACAATTCAACTAATTTTCTCAGAAAGCACCGTCTCCCAAACAGACAACTCCAAGTCGGCGTTTCGAAGCTGGTACCATATATAGATGTACTCGTACCATACACACGAAGAGTTCTTTGTGCCATCAATAATGATGAAACAAACCCATTAGGATGTTCCGTTACTGACGCACGAAAAGAAGTTGTACTGGATATGATTCAATTGGCTATTTTCGAGTCAAATGTCGCATTCGAAAACTCTGGAATTCCTGGTAGATTCAGGTTGAAACATGCCTTTTTGTTAGAGAACACTCCATTTGATGAGCAGACCTTGACTTGGGACCGAACTTTGCGAGCTCTCACGCGGTTTGATGGAGTCTTGGATGAAATTTACTCAGTACGCTCTCAGTATGATGCAGATGTTGTTTCATTGATCGTTGACAAACCTGATAGTTGTGGGTTGTCCTACACTGGATTCCCTGTGAACAAACAATGGGCATTTAGCGTCGTGAACTACATTTGTGCTACCGGATATTACAGTTTTGTGCATGAAATCATGCATAACCTTGGATTGAATCATGACCGCAATACCCAAAAATGCAAGCCAGATGGCACTTGCTGCGGAGAAAATGCTTGCTATAATTTTGGCTGGCAAGATCCACAAGCGAGATTCAGAAGTATTGGCGCCTATAACTGCCCTAATGGTTATTGCCCTCGTGTTCAATATTTTTCGCAACCTGAACTCTCCTATCCTCACATTGAATCAAATGGCCAGAAAAATATGATTAGAATTGGAAATTCGTGGAACAACAATGCTCGAATGATCCGAGAATCTTGGTCTGATGTTGCGAACTTCTATGGATCTTCTTCTTGTGGCAATGGATTATGTGAACCACAAAGCGGGGAGAATTGTAGGACTTGTCGGGAAGATTGTATTGGAGGATATCAATCTGTCACTGGAGATTGTGGAAACCAAATTTGTGAGGCGGGCGAAAATTGCCAAACCTGTCCCGCAGACTGCCCAGGCCGCATCGTCGACGATGAGAATATCAGCTATTGCTGCGTAGGTGGTCCCTATGAAGATCTAGCAAAGATGCAAATAAAATACGCAAAGCCCTGCGATTGGAATTATTGCAGATGGAATGCAGAGTGTGATATAAGTCCAGTTAAAACGGGAAACTATTGTTGTGGAAACGGTATATGCGAACCTGGTGAAACTGTAGACATATGTCCAGACTGCAAATGTAGTGAAGATGGATTTTGTGATACTTCGTTTGAAACAAATTCTTGTCAAGACTGTCCCGCTCCTGTGGTGGGTGTTTCCGCCTGTATGGTTACTGGACGTAACTGTGCCAATATTTTCCCTGATCCTTGTTGCAAAGGGTGCAATGGAATACTATGTCGTTAAGCTCATAAAAAGCGCAACCTTAATGATCTCAAAAGCTACTAGGGTGTTGCAATAAGCGTATTAATGTTGACCGGTAAGCTAATAGAAAGAACCAATGGCAGACATGTAACGTGTGAAGTACTTGCGATTTACTAAAGTGTAGCGAACAAGTTCTGCTATAAACTATCATCAGTTTATACGGTACTGTATCTAATGGGCATGTGCAGGCTAGAATCTTGTTAATGAATTCTATATGGCCATGTTTCTTGAGTATAACATGGGTGATTTTTCAAACTAACTTGTACAGGAATTTGCACTATGCGGACAGTTACAAAAATCAATACAATACAATAAAAATACATGATTGACTTTGATGAGAAGCATATCATCTTAAAGATAACCATTTGAGAAATCTTTCTCTAGAACTAAATATTAAAATTCTAGTTTGCCTGGGTCATGAGAGTTTATCACTTCAGGTTATGAGCTCAAGCTGTGTGAATCAACATATTTTGTCAACTAAGGCAGTTCTAAATGGGTAGGATTTTAGGTTGGATCCAACCAAAGTAGGATTTTCGGCAGTTACTGGTAGGAACATCCGCACAAAATGGTAAGATCCTGGATTAAAGGAGAACAGTAGAACCAAGGTAGGATGGCTCCTCTTAATTGGTGCAAGATAACAATCGATGGCGATGATCTCAAAGAAATCCAAGAAATTGAACAGCGTGTAGTTGACTTAAGATCAAGAGAAGGAAGAATGCCACAAAGGAGGTGATTGATCAGCAGAGAATTACTATACAAGCTATCAAGGAAATTTTTTGTGAAGAGAAACAAAAAAGAGAAAGGATCCTCTGTGCCTTTACAGGTTGATGAACATCTTGTTCTCTCATGGGTTTGCCAAGTGATTTGCTCAGGTTCAAAATGTGGCAGATTGGGTTATATTAGATTTGTGAAAGGCGAGAAACAATCAACTATTCTTCGAAGATGTTCAAAAGTTGTTCACGGAGCAAGACAACAAATATGACAAAGTCCCTTTTACAGAGGACGACGTTGCTAACAATCTCAGGACATTGACCCTAGCAAAGTTGCTCCTCATGATGTATGCAATATAGAAGGGTTTGAATCCAGAGTGGCACCGTTAGTCAGTTCACACTATCAGGTACTCAATCGTCCAACTTACATTATTTATATTTGGATGACAAAATACTCACTACTTTAAACATCATTTAGAGTCCTAGCCAAACTTAGTTTCCTCGATAATCTCAGACCTATCGTCGTCCTGGTACAGCAATGGCAGCATAAATAAACCTACATTCATGATCACAGACAGCCTGTAAATTAATTCCAAATGCTTGATATTGTCCAGAAAAATACGCCTCTATATTGCCTGTTTCACTGCTTGACATGACTTCTTTCACCAGTAAGATGCCATCTAGGCATGCTACACATCTCTTTATTGCACACTATGAGCGCAGGGATGCAAAACCCTGCGCAGCTGCATCCAACGCCTCCTTATTACCTGAGACTTGAAATGTCAATTCATCTGAGTGCAAAAATGTATAAATCCATGTATCTATGTAACGGTAAATGCAGCTGAACTAATACCAGTACATAGCACTTGTCAAGTTAACTTCATCCCCTAACCATCGCAAAAGACAATTAAGCATTATCTCAACAGTAATAGGACTTTTTGAAGTTCTTCATCTGGACATATGTTCATCAACTTGGACATTTGGCTGTACAATATCGCAGAGTTTATGATTGAACTATATTCGATTCTATATAGGCGCAAAAGCGCTGAGTTTAGCTGTTCAAAATGACTTTACCATTCTAATCTGTCTATAACATAAAATGTAAGCCTCAGAACATAGATATTACCCCACAAGTACTTGGGTTAGGATTATTAGACTTCGTCTGAGTCTTCATCAAAATCATTCAGAAAAGCCATTTCAAATGAATTACTTGATTATGGCGAGGTTGTTTTCATGTTAAACAAGCAAGCTTATAGACTCAAGTACAAAAAAAATCCGCAAGTAAAAGTCTATGAGCCAGCAAGCTGATGATTTTTCGCACACACAAAGAAATTGTCATCCTAATTATGTGCCATTTGAAATTTTCACTTTTTAGAGGAGGAGCAAGAACGGCCCTAACTACTAGCTAATCAATCTAGATTTAACCAGAATTCAACACGAAAACTTGGGATCATATTAGATGCCATTGGAGCAGGTGAAGAAATCAAGAAAGCGCAGATCTCTGTTGAAACTTGGTGGCACATGATACAAGAGCACACTACTGACAAATTTACATTGTTTTCATTTGGAGACAATGAGGATTAACTCTCAATCACCTATAGTGTGACTATGAGTTTCATTGAAATTTTGTTGCTTCGAATTGCATGTTTGCATTTGGCGCCTACCCAATATGCCACCTCTATACAATCGTTTAGATTTCTATGAACGTAACTTTCCATGACTTTTAGGTATTTCCTGATTGCAGCCAACAATATTTGAGAATTATGTTGTTTGAGTAATAAATTTAACAAAAGTGGGATCAAGCATATTGTTTTCGCCAAGTTTTCAACTCATTTGCCTGAAACTAACTTGTTCATCCAAGCACTCCAGTCCTTAATGACCTGAGCAAATCCTGAAAAAAGATCTTTGTCAACTTTAGGTCATCAAGTGTAAATACGAATACACTAAAGTACACTGAATTGTTTAAAGTTACTGGATTATCCACCAAACTTAAACAATGAAGCACAATGTGTATGTATTGAATATATTACTCATAAGATTCTGTACATAGTTATTTGTATTATTGTCTCATTCTTCGATTTTTAAAGCTAAATACAAATTTTTTTAATAGAAGAGAGGTGCAACACAAAAACGCTAGAAGCGATTAACTTCCGTATGAGATTCAATGTGCGAGAAAACGTGTATTTCACTTGGACTTGTAATGATAGTGTGATGGTTTATACAGTATTTAAATGATTTCTGGCCATCAAATTCAATCCAACTGATTAATCATCATAAGCCAGTTCCAATGATTGAGAATGAATCATGTTCTCAAAATGTATGAGATTCCAGACAAGTGATCGGATCAGATTGTGAAATATTCTGCGTCTAAAGATCTCATAGTCAAAGTCAGCCTCCTTGCTTTTATCAATCCTTATTTTATCTGCGTGATATTTTGAAATTGCCAATTTCTATTTCTTAATTCTTCAGATTTTTATATTCTAGCACAATATTGAATGATTTCCTCTAATTTGAATATTCGAGATGAAATTTGAATGATAAGATACATTTGCGAGCGATTTGATTATGTTCACCTTGATAATTTTATGATTTTGGGATGTATTTGAAATCTTCATTTAGTTCATTTAGAAGTAACGAATAAAAATCAACAAATCTAAAAATTCAGAAATACTCAAGAGCGTTCGAAAAACTAAATGCTTAAAAAAATTCATATAAAACTCTGTAAATTTAAGATAACCACGCAGCTAATCGAATTAGTAATTATTTTGTACCGTGAGGTGTATTTAGAAAACCAGTGCTGAACATATTTTTAGCAATTCAAAACGGCCTCGCAGTTTTCTATTAAATACAGTGTGACGGTGCACAGCAAAGTTATAAGAAACTAACGTCGATCGAACTGTAATCAAGATCGATTATTATTCAAATTTTTACTATAATGATTATGACATTGTGGAAGTGGAAGCAGGATCGAGGAATAAATTTAGATACACCAATTTCATTTATTAGTAAACGCCAAACCAATGCTGTAACTTAATAAAAATTGATGTGGTCGCTTGTACTACAAATTTGGATAATACAACAGTGAGACATGATCGATTCCACGAATTTGCCAACGCCTGGGCGCCTAGGATCCTATACAATCACACTCGTTTGCTGATGCCTGATGCTTCAGCTTCGTACTATTTATGTATACAAAAACAAGCAATCCGGACATGTCATTCGGACAGCTCCGGATCTTGATTTCTAAGCCGAGAAGTCTCGACATGTCCACAGACATCATTTGATCTTAATTTCTATTGTTTTAACGACATGTCCTTCGCTCAAAATCTTTCAATGACAGTTCCTGAGGGTTCTTCCATAAGAATGCCATTTTTTATTAAGTTAAAGTACTTCTCGTAATACCTTATCAATATATCATGTGTAATAAATCTGCAGATCCAGTTGCAACATTGGTGGGATATCTTTAGTTCTTGGACGACATGTCTCTACATGTCCTTAGACATAATTTGATCTTATTTTCCATTGTTCCGAACGACATGTACTTCGTTCTAAATTTTTGAGTTGACAGTTTTCGCACACGCTTCCATAAGGATGTCCTTCTTCATAGCCTTCTTTTATTAAATTAAATTTTTAGTACTAAAAGTGAACGCAAGGTCAAAGGAAAAAATATTGAAAGGAGCTCATACATCAAAGCAAAAATGTTAATAATTTCCTCATGGCATAAGTTATCTGTCGTTATAATCATAAATGGATTCCATTGATCATAAAGCAGTTACAATAAACTTACACGATCGTGGATTATACCACTCGAAAAACTGTTGCGTCACAAGTTTTGATTGATCTTAGAATTCAATTTAACTCTCTGCCCTTGATCAAAATCACGATGGATCATAGTCTTGCTCAGGCAAAGCATTCAAATGGTTCGGTCATATCAGAGTTTCATTCAAAGACAGATTTTTGTCACACGTCACACAACAGGACTATTTCGCGACATCTCCCGACGTATTTAGACAGTTCTTTTTGTCTCACGAATTTATCCTTTATTTACAAAACAAGACAAATTTTCAAACGTATTTCCGGAGTGGATCTTACAAATTTTGGGCCTTAGAAAAAATATCTTGGCAGAAATCTAGGTAGAACTTTTAGGCAAATAGACGATGCACATGAATGAAGTATCAACTAAATTGTCTTTGATAAATTGATATTACTATTTTCATGAAGCAAGGCACTTGACACAAATAACAAAAAATAATCCCATCTCGTAACTTAAATGTATGTATGAAAGAATTGTCCTACGACAGTTTGTTCGGCATTTCGATTTGATGGGTGAAGGCGAAATGACGCGAACAACTAAATGTACAAATCTGGCGCCCAGCATGCAGATATTGCAGTTCATCTCTCAATCTCAAACTTAATCTCAAACTTGTTGCTAAACACTCTACTAAATATTCACAATATATACTCAAAACTGACTACTCTGTATTCAATAAACTATAATCAATACTAAAAATACAATACTCAACTATCTATATCAACTGTATTCAATACTCAATTTTAAATACTCAATTACTCAATACTCAATTCTAAATACTCAATCCTCAAAACTTAATACTCAATACTCAATTACTCAATACGTAATACTCAATACTCAATTACTCAATACTCAGTAATCTGTTATAATCAACACTCAACACTCAATAATCAATACTCAATTCTCAGTACTCAGTACTAAATCACCGAATAATATCACTTTGGAAGACACAACTGAGGGTTCACTTTTTCTCCCAAAGGAAAAAAACACCTCATTTCTATTGAGAGAAAAGTTCGACTGAAAATGAAGATATTTTACCAATCCAAGATACTCATTACAATGGCATTCCTGCTATTGATCAGTTGGAGTACAACTGTTTCGGCAATAGGAAGAGGTTGTCGTCTCACGCCAAAATCAAACCTAATCAGAAGAAAAACTGTTTCAAGCAGGGGTCGTACTATGGTCGAGATGGATTCTGAGCATTTCAACATGACTCAGTGTTTTGAAGACATATCAGATATGTCAGATAGAGCGGACACGCGCAACCAAGCTGATCTTGAGATACAATGTCTGCCTGATAATGAATCATTTGTGTTTACAGTCAAAGAACAGATTGAGAATCATACTCTGACAGAAGGTCGTAGACGCAAAGGAATTCGACGTGGTTTTCATGGAAAACAGAAGATTGAAAATATCACAGAAACAGAATTCGAGGGGGAGATTAATATAGTGTCATTCACCGATGAAGATTACAATGGGGGTTCTCGCATAGTAGGGTAAGTACTCTAATCAGTGAATACTTGTTCATTACATTATATTTTGCTGATGTAGATGTGATCCTGCATCGCCCAGATCTGCTCATGTAAATGGGACATTTTTCCACTTTGGAACGCAGGAGAACGGTGAAGTGTATTGCACAGAAATGAAATGGGAGGATTTCCCACCTGAATCCCACGAACAGGGAGATCTAGAGCCACCTGAGCCTGATGTTGATGATGATGACCATGGTCAAGTTTATGGTGATGACTTTATTGAGTATTACAACTATACGAATGTCAATATAACTCGTACACCACATAAAATCCGCCAACCAATCAAAACGAAAGATGATGACGATTATTTTAAAGAAGAAGCAGTTACTGAATCACTTCCTGTTTACCAGCCTCATAAAATGCGGCTATCTCTACCAAGGTCATCGCTGCCTGAAAACAATATAATTGATGTCATGGTACCCTACACCAAAAGATCTGTTTGTAGAATAAATAATGCTGCTGAGGCAAAAAACTGTGAAATCACGGCTACCCGCAAAAGAGTCATGGAAGATTTGATAGAATTAGCTATTTCGGAGTCTAACGTGGCATTTGAGAATTCAGGCATTGAAGGCAGATTTCGCCTTGCCCATACTTATTTATTGGAGGACACTTTTGATGAGCAATCTTCTTCGTACACGGATGTCGTTTCTCTAATAGCTAGAACGAATGACGGAGTCTGGGATACTGTCCATAATAGGAGAGCTCAATATGGGGCCGATGTGGTGGCTGTAATTGTTGATAAAGGCGAAAGTTGTGGGCTAGGATACTCACAGGCTCCTGTATCCAAAAATTGGGCTTTTAGCTTGGTAAATTGGAGTTGTGCTACAGGATACTATAGTTTTGCGCATGAAATTGCTCATAACTTGGGATTACGCCATGACAGGGTGACCCAAGATTGTATGCCAGACGGAACTTGCTGTGGTACGAATGGATGCTTTAATTTTGCTTGGCGAGATCCAAACCAAAGATTTCGTAGCATCGGAGCATACAATTGTCCAACAACATATTGTCCTCGTGTCCAGTATTTCTCCCAACCAGACATCTTGTATCCTTACAGTACCTCTAATGGACGCACTGACATGATACGTATCGGCAGTGCATCAAACAACAATGCAAGAATCATCCGAGAATCATGGAATACAGTCGCAAATTTCAATAGCCCGCCTGCTTGTGGTAATGGGATTTGTGAACCAAGTTATGGCGAAAATTGCCACTCTTGTCCAGCTGACTGCATTGGAGGATTTCATGATGGCTCTGGCGAATGTGGAAATGGATTTTGCGAGGCAGGAGAAAATTGTCTCTCTTGCCCAAGCGATTGTTCTGGACGCTTGGGAATCGCTCGACTGGATAAACGTTATTGCTGTGTAGGTGGACCGGTTAAAGAAGTTGCCACTTCAAATGTGAAATATTCAAAAGACTGCACTTGGAATTACTGCAATTGGAATGTAGAATGCGACGCTACACCCTCCGTCAAGGGAGCTTTTTGTTGTGGAAACGGTGTTTGTGAACCTGGAGAGACCGTTGATACCTGTTCAGATTGTCTTTGCACCAATGATGGAGTGTGTGATACTACTTTTGAAACCAGAAAATGTGCAGATTGCCGTGTACTACAGAAAGATTCTCCCAAATGTCTTGCCAAAGGGCGAGGTTGCTACAAAATATTTCCAGATCCATGTTGTAATCGATGTGGTGGCAAATTTTGTCTATGATCGTTAGGTTAATACTTGCTAGTTCATCATCTCCTATAATTATTTTAACATTTGATAGATCTACTCGCTCAAAGTGCTTCAAAAGTAATAGATCCGAAATAAAACTCTGGATTTTCAGCATACTTAACTTTGGCTTTTCAGCATACACTTAAACTTTGCAATCATAAGATTTGTATTTTTTTTTATTTGATCATTGATGTTTGTCGTGGATTTTAAGAATCTGACTCCAATAATTCAAATTTTGTCACATGACTGCTAATATATTAGGCCCACTCGTGCAAACTATGAGGATTTTGAACCAACCTTGCCAAGTGAATTTTCACGTATTTTCTAGCTGTT
>Ga0075156_10002366_pt1 | contig 10450 bp, 10 predicted proteins | sample JI81AbrownDNA_FD_70966 | JGI IMG/M metagenome (GOLD analysis project Ga0075156, IMG submission 70966) | Wastewater effluent complex algal communities from Wisconsin, to seasonally profile nutrient transformation and Carbon sequestration -... | ecosystem: Engineered > WWTP > Effluent > Algae...
GCAGTCGCATCCACACTCAGAAAACATATCATCCTCGTCGGACTGGGACATCTCGGCTATCGCGTTGCGCTCAAATTGCATGACATGGGCGAACAGGTTGTAGTCATCGAATTCAATGCGGATACCGACACATTGAACGCCGCCCGCAATCTCGGCATTCCCGTCATTCACGATGACGCCACACGCCCCGCAGCTCTCGAAGCCGCCAACATCAAAGATGCGCGCACCATCATCATGGCCAGCCAAAACGACGCGATGAACTTGCAGATCGCGCTTAAAGCACGCAGCATTAACCCGAAGATCAACGTTGTTCTTCGCATCTTTGATGATGATTTTGCACACGCGCTTCAGGAGCAATTTGGTTTCATCGCGTTGAGCGCCACAGAAATGGCCGCACCTGTTTTTGCCGCCGCAGCAGCAGGCGCAGATGTGACCAACCCCATTTCAGTGGAAGGTCAATTGCTCAGCCTTGCACGCCTCACCATCTCGGAAGATGCCCCATTCGCAAATAAAACAGTCGGCTACGTGGAAGACAACTATCATCTCAATATCGTTCTTCTTCGCCACGACCATAAATCTGAAATGCACCCTACTGACAAAAGTCCGCTGCACATTGGCGATGTACTTGCTGTGCTGGGTGTGCCCGAGCAATTGAATCTACTACTCCACGACAATGAAGGATGAAGACAGTAGACCTCTTATTGGAATAGTTGGCCCATGTGGGTCGGGAAAATCCACGCTTATTGCAGGTCTTGAAAAAGAGGGCTATCGCTGCCGCCACATCGCGCAGGAACATTCCTACGTCAAACACATGTGGCAGGTCATCACCAACCCAGACATTCTCATTTTTCTTGAATCATCGTTTAAAAACTCCACTGCCCGCCGAAAATTAAATTGGGTTCCTGCCGACCACGAAGAACAGCAGCGCAGACTCTCCCACGCCCGCGCGCACGCCGACCTGATCATCGACACCAATATTCTTGATTCAGAAAATGTCCTCGCCTGCGCATTGACCTACTTAAAGGAAAGAATCTCATGAAAAAGATTTTCAGCCTCTCAGTCATCACGCTTCTTTTTCTGACCTCCTGCCTGCTCTTCTCCCGAAAAGCAGAATCCACTTCCGAACCGATTCCACCAACCTCAACCCCTGCACCGGAAACCAACTTCGAAAGCGGACTTATGCCCGAGTACCAGGGTGTTGTCCAGAAATTGAAAGATGCCAGCATGTACACTATTGAGTTTGTCATCGCCGATGATCTGTATCACATCACCGGCAACGAAGAAGTAACCTACACCAATAATGAAGATGTAAATCTTGAAGAGATTCATCTTCGCCTGTTCCCGAACATTTTGGGCGGAGAGATGACTGTGGAGAATGTAAAAGTAAACGGGGATAACGCATCTCCAAAATACAAACTCAACAACAGCCTGCTTATCATTCCGCTGAAAGAGGTGCTTCAGCCAAAAAAGTCCCTTACCCTGAGCATGGACTTTAGCGTCACTGTCCCGCAGAGCGTGGAATTGAACTACGGCGTACAAGCCTATTATGAAAATGTTCTGGCGCTTGCCCATGCCTATCCGATGATCACGGTTTATGACGATGAGGGTTGGAACTCAGAGATCCCCCCGCAATCGGGTGATGTGACCTATGCGGATATGTCCTTCTTCGTTGTGACCGTGGATGCGCCGAAGGATGTGACGGTGGTCGTCTCCGGGCGGGAGGTCAACCGTCAGGATAACGGGAGCAGGCAACAGATTAAGGTGGAGGCGGGGCCGGTGCGTGATTTTTATCTGGCTGCGAGTCCGGATTATGAAGTCTTCACGAAGGAAGTAGACGGCGTCACATTGCGGTTTTACACCCGCAGCGATCTGCAACAAGGCGCGGAATATGCGTTGAATGTGGCGGCGCGCGCTCTTGAAGTTTTCGGAAGACGCTACGCTCCCTACCCCTACACTGAACTTGACTTTGTCTCGACACCCACATACGCTTTGGGCATCGAATACCCGGGCATGATCGCCATTACCGAATGGATCATTGACCCAAACAATGGATATTTGGAAGCCACAGTCGCGCATGAGACCGGGCACCAGTGGTTTTACAACCTCGTCGGCAACGATCAACTGGACGAGCCATGGCTGGACGAATCATTGACCCAGTTCATCACCCTGCAATACTTCACAGATGAATATGGGCAGGCCGGCAATATGGAGTTTCGCGCAGATCTCGAAGGCCGTTGGGCGTATCTGGACAACAGTCCCATCCCCGTTGGGATGCCTGTGCGGGATTATTCAGATGCAGAATATAGTGGAATTGTGTACGGGCGCGGCGCGCTCTTCTTTGAAGCCCTGCGAGACGAGATGGGCACAGAAGTTTTCGATAAATTCATCAAAACCTACGCCACCGACAATGCCTGGGGAATCAGCACCGCTGAGATACTAAAAGAAGAAGCCGAAACAACCTGTAGCTGCGATCTCTCCGCATTGTTTGAGGGCTGGATATACCCATAAAACGGATCAATGGGAGTATAATGGCGTCCGCGCCAGCCAAGAGCTGGCATTTTCGTGGATGGAGTAGAAATATGCGCAATAAAAATACCTGGTTGGTTGTAATTGTTATTTTGGTCGCCTTTTCGCTTTGGGTGGATCTGAGTAAGAATATTGTGGTTTACAACCCTTTTGCCGATACCCCGCTCATTGAGCGCGATGTGGATGTGAAATTGGGTCTGGACCTGCGAGGCGGCTTGCAAGCCCTGCTTGAAGCTGATGTCCCTGCTGAAACAGCCGTTTCTGCAGAGGAACTTCTGAACGCAAAAAACATTCTGCAAAACCGCGCGAACGCCCTCGGCGTAAGCGAAGTGGTCATGCAGACCGCTGGTGATCGCCGTATTGTGGCGGAATTCCCCGGTGTGACGAACCCCGAAGAAGTCGTGTCCGCATTAAAGCAGACCGCTCTGTTGGAATTTGTGGACATGGGCACAACCCCGGTCCCTGAAGGAACGATCATTCAGACGGATTTCGGCATCGAAAACCCCGCTGCCACCACTGAAACCGGTGAGCCGATCTATCACACTGTGATGACTGGCGCTGGCCTCAAAACCGCCTCTGTTTCCAGAAGCCAGACAGGCGAGTATGCGATCTCTTTTGTGCTCAATTCTGACACAACGGATGTTTTTGCAGAATACACCACAACTCACATTCAGCAATATCTCGCCATCGTGCTGGACAAGCAGGTCATTTCCGCGCCGATCATCCAAAACCCCATTACTGATGGTCAGGGACAGATCTCCGGAAACTTCACTCAGGAAACCGCACAGACACTTGCCGTGCAGCTTCGTTCCGGCGCGCTGCCCATTCCGATCAAAGTAGTGGAAAGCCGCACTGTTGGCCCCACCCTTGGCGAAGAAAGTTTGCGCAAGAGCGTGATGGCGGGTCTCATCGGCCTGGCTGTTGTCGTTCTATTCATGGGTATTTACTATCGCGTTCCCGGTGTCGTAGCGGATCTGGCTTTGATTTGCTACGCCATATTTTCCCTGATGCTATTCAAGATGATCCCGGTAGTGCTCACACTTCCAGGCATTGCAGGCTTTATCCTCAGTGTAGGTATGGCAGTGGATGCCAATGTGCTTATCTTTGAACGTCTAAAAGAAGAATTACGCCACGGACGCAACCTGCGCCAGGCCATTGATCTGGCTTGGAGCCGCGCCTGGCCTTCCATCCGTGATTCAAACACCTCCACCCTCATCACCTGTCTGATCCTGTTCTTCTTCGGAAATACCTTCGGCGCCAGCATCGTGAAAGGCTTTTCGATCACACTGGCGTTGGGCGTGGGCGTGAGCTTGTTCACCGCCATCATCGTCACACGCACATTTTTACATACCGTGCTGGACCGCATCAACCTCGCCGACCACCCGCGCTGGTTTGGTCTATAGGAGCGCGCAATGAATATCATCAAAAATCGTTACGTTTACTTTTTGCTCTCCCTGCTGATCATCATCCCCGGAATCGTGTTCATGGGATTGAACTGGGCAAAATCAAAAACCGGTCCTCTCCCCCTCGGCATTGACTTTCGCGGCGGCTCTCTGCTCGAAGTGCAATTCGAAGGCACCCGCCCTTCCGTGGAAGAAGTAGCGGCGTTATACAAAGAATTTTCAAGCGAAGCAGAACCCATCGCTGAGCCTGTCATTCAACCGCTCGACAATGATTCCTTTTCCATTCGTTCAAAGACCATGACGGATGAAACAAAAGGACTGCTCGTCGCAGAGATGGAAACCCGTTTCAGCTCCAAAGTGATCGTGCTCAACTTCACCTCCGTCAGCCCGTCCATTGGCGCTGAAGTGACACGCGCGGCAGGCCTCGCCATTCTTTTGGCTGCCGTCGCCATCCTGCTTTACATCTGGTGGGCATTCCGCGGTGTGGAACATCCCTACCGCTACGGCACCGCCGCCATCCTCGCCATGTTGCATGATGTCTTCGTGGTTCTTGGAACCGAAGCCATTCTTGGCTACTTCCTCGGCTGGGAAGCAGACGCCCTCTTCCTCACCGCGCTGTTGACCGTGATCGGCTTTTCAGTGCATGACACCATCGTAGTGTTTGACCGCGTGCGTGAAAACTCAACCAGTATGCGCCGCATCGACTACGAAACCATGGTCAATCACTCCATCGTCCAAACGCTGGATCGTTCCATCACCACCCAACTGACGGTGATGCTCACACTCTTCGCCCTCGTTCTCTTCGGCGGAGACAGCACCCGACATTTCGTAATCATCCTGCTGGTGGGTATTTTCAGCGGAACATACTCCTCCATCTTCAATGCGGCTCCCATTCTTGTGGTTTGGGAAAATCGCGAATGGAAGACATGGTTCGGACGCGGCAAGGCCGAAGCCTAATCTTTTGCGAGGCAGACTGTACAGTCTGCCTCGCTTTTTTTAATTCAATAAGAAGCTTCGAACCCCGATCATTTTCCTGATCCTTCTGCTCGCCTCATGCGCGCCTGCGCCTGCCACTGAACAACCAGCATTCGCCACTCTGACAGTACCCCCCACCCCATCACAAAACATCGTCACATCGCAAAACGGATCATGGCAAAACCAATCATCATGAAGGGAAAATAACAACATGGTATTTCTTCGCGCATTTCTCATCGGTATATCCATCGCCGCGCCAGTCGGCCCCATTGGCGTGCTTTGCATCCGCCGCACCTTGTCCAATGGAAAATTGGCGGGCTTTCTATCTGGCATGGGCGCCGCCACAGCAGACATGGTGTACGGTGCAATTGCCGCATTTGGACTGACCTTCATCACCAACCTGTTAGTTGAGAATGCTTTTTGGTTAAAGCTGGTCGGCGGGCTTTTTCTTTTGTACCTCGGCATCAAAACATTTCTGGAAAAACCCGCTGAAAAAGCCGCACAGGCAAAACAAGGTGGCTATTTCAGTATGTACCTTTCCACCTTTTTCCTCACCATCACCAACCCGATCACCATTCTTTCGTTTGCCGCGATCTTCGCAGGGACGATGATCGGCCAGAACATCGATTCACCACTTGTAATAGTGGCAGGTGTATTTGCAGGCTCGGCAAGCTGGTGGCTGGCGCTCAGCTTCGGCGTCGGCCTGATGCGCGACAAATTAAATCAAGCCCACATGGTGTGGATCAACCGCATCTCCGGCACGATCATCATCCTGTTCGGAATATTCGCGCTGATCAATCTTTAGCCCCGCTGAAAACAAATTTAGCGATCGTCCTTACGGCGGCGGTGATGCTCGCTTTTATTAGCATACATTGCATCGTCTGCCATGCCAATTATCTTTTCGAGGGACATGCCCGGGGCGCTTGTCGCAGCGCCAACTGAAATACTCAACTCGGGCTCGCGATAATATTTGTTATTTAATCCGATCAAAATCTGTACTTGTTTAATGTATTCCGTCGCCGCCGCTTCATCAGCGCCAGCTAATACGACAGCGAATTCATCGCCGCCAATTCGCGCCGCCACATGGTCTGTGCCAAACGCAGCATTGACAACCTCCGCAGTGCGGCGGATCAATTTATCACCTGCCTGATGCCCATGTGTATCGTTGGCATGTTTTAAATAATTGAGGTCAAGAATAATGATACTGACGGGGTCTTTGCGTTGGTTCTCAAGTTTGTTGACCGTGTCTTCAAAAAACGCACGATTATACAGTCCCGTCATCGCATCATGCGTGCCGAGGTAGCGCAGATAATCTTCAGCTTTTTTTCTTGAGGTAATATCCTGAATGGAAACAAGCGCCCAGCCAAAGTCCTTCTCATACCCGGGCATGATGCGGAAATCCAGCTGAATATCAATGGGGTCACCGGCGAGGGAATAATTGATACCTTCACGCTCATAGGCAAGTTTGCCGTTCCAAAGGTCAACCAGTTCGTTCGCAAAGTGGACTTTCATTTCATCCTGAAAGATGATATGTAAATTTTCCTTGAGGTTTTCCTTGGAAGAAGCGCCGAACATCTCCAGGGTTTTTTTGTTTACGTTGATGACTTTGATCAACCCCGCAAAACGACCGACCAGGTCGGGGTGTTTCACAAAATAACTTTTCAAATCCTTCACCCCCTGAAGGCGCAGTTCATCGAAAAGCTTTTTAACATCGGAGTAGTCCTCCTCCCACAAAGAAATGGGCGAAGCCTCAAAGAGGTCTTGAAAGCGCCGCTCGGCTTGCTTGCGGGCGGTGATGTCTTCAACAGTGACCAGCACCCGCTCCCAAGTGGATTCGTACTCGGGCAGAATGCGCCAATGAAGCAGAATATCCAGCGGATCGCCTTCCAGCGTGTAATTGACTCCTTCGCCCGACCAGTTCACCTGTCCGCTCCAAAGCGCGAGCAATTCCTCCCGGAAGTGATGACGCATCCCATCACGAAAGACCTGATCCAAATTTGAAAGCAGGGCAGATTTCGATTCTGCCTTGAACATGGACACAGTCTTCTGGTTGACGTTCAACACCTTGATCTGGCGCATACATTCTTCTACGAAAGAGGGATGCTCATCCAGATACGATTCAAACGACTCGACCCCCATCCGGCGCAGTTCATCAAAGAGATGCTTGATGCTGCTGTAATCCTGTTCCCAAAGAGAGATCGGCGCATACTCGAACAAGGTAATCAGGTACTCCTCACCGGCAGGCTGAAACATGGTTCATCCTTTTGCTGTTTGAGATGGGTTGAAAATTGAGGCGGCTATTAACTTATTCGCCACTACTCTGGAGTCTCTCGTTCCTTTTTACCGATGAAAATCAGAGACTCGAGATCTTCTAAATCAGTAGGAGAAAAGCGTTGAAACACAGCACGGACTGCATCAAGGTCAGCGTCTGATGCCCAGCCTAACATGCGGGATACATCCGCCCAATCCTGCGCGCGCTGGGCATCCATTTTCAACAAAATCAGATAGGGCAGCCCAATCGTAGGATAGCCCGCTTCATCTGACTTAACATCTTTCAAGGCTGCGTCCAGCCAGGGATATTTTCCAAAGAGAACATCCACTTCAACACCGGCTGGCGAAAGCATGAGAATGCCTGGTATAGCGAGCCGTGATGAGATTTGATAACCAGCCGACTGCATCTTTGTTATTACAATTGCTTCGTCTCGTTCATGAACGAGAATATCCAAATCCCTGGTCATGCGTTCTGGCATGTAAAGGCGGGTCGCAACTCCGCCGACAATTGCCCAGTCAATTCCTCTCAAGATGGGACGCAGATCAGGCCATAGATTCATAGCGGTTCTCCTTTGAATAAACTCGTGACTGCTTCCTGCTCCAGATCGCACGCGTCGTAACAACATATTAATCATAAAATGCCGTATCTGGCGCGGACTAAGGTTGCCATCGGAAGCGATTCTGGCAATAGGTGCAGGAATTGGAGATTGACTCATTTCTTTCAAATTATAATCATGTTCCAAGTAAAATCGATTTTGAATACGAAGTTCGGCAGCACCACCAGCTTGACCACAGATACCTCAGGACGGACCTGCCCTAAAGGATGCCTGTGGGACAACGCCAGATGGCACGACCCCTCCCTGGGACGCTTCGCGCAGGCGGACAGCATTGTCCCTGGCGGGGTGCTGGGGTTGGATCGGTATGCGTATGTGAACAATAATCCCTTGCGCTACAATGACCCCACAGGGCATATGTGCTCTGACCCTGAGGACCCAACTCCCACTTGTGACGGAGGTGGGACACCGCCTCCGTCCACGAACAATGGCGGTAGTTCTAGCGGCAGTGGAGGTGGCGATGATATCGATGACGACAATGGCAGCGATACAGGCCCTGACCTTTGTAAGATGATTGGCGAATGTGAGGGTGGCGCGAAGGGTTTATATTCACCAACAAGCAGTGAGATAACTTGTGGTGATTACATTGTAGGCTGTCAGCGTTATGGCGATATACTTATTCTGAAATATAACAACGAAACAATTACCATCAATTTAAGCAATGTGACTAATTCAACAGACTTAATAGCTATCGCTGATTTTATAAGATTTGCTGATCAAAGAAAGAACTCATGGGATGATTTTGTGAATAATTCGGGCATTGTAGTTGCATCTACTGCTGGTTTAGTAATAGGATCTGCAATGGCTTTGGGAGGAGGAGGGATTGCCGGAGCATCTTTGCTCGGAGTAGTTATTGGTGTAAAAGCAACTATAGAAAGTAAACAGAGCTACAATGAAGCAATAAACACTTTACCAGAAGTCTGGTCAGATTTACAGCATCTAAATAATCCATAATCCTTGGAGAACCAATGACTACTCAAAAAATATTATCCATAGGGGTATTGGTATTTATTGGCTATATAGCAATTCATTTATTAATTCTTTTTACTTTATTTGCAAATAGAACATTTATTACAGCATCATTTTTTCTCTTTGCGTTTTTTGCCTCAGCCATTGCACTAAGGCTGGAAATCTTGCGTTTTTTAAGCGGGAAACTTTTTCTACCAAAGTTAAGTGCTGGAATAACGAGTATGTTTTTTGTTTTTGGCCTTGCGCTGGGTCTCTTTGCTCGATCAGTTCGGTTTTCTGAAAATTATCTTGATACTCAAACTGATAAAATATTTAGTATGTATACAACTTTCAGCATAGGAACAATTTTAATCTACCTAATCATGCTCGTCTTGATATTTGTTGCTTTTGTAAAAGGTAAACAGAATCTTTAGATTATCAACTTTACTCTCATGTATTGCTATCCTTCGGTGACATAAGAACATCTGTGTAAGTTTTACTTCACTTAGACAGATGTTCTATCCCCACCCACTCCCCATCCAACTTGGGATGTTCCGCACTCACCAAGACACCATTCTCCACCAATTTACCAACCGCCTTCTTCACAACCTCATTCCCCCAGCCGAATAACTTATTCACATCTCTTAATTGGGCAGCACCGACCATGTTGAAATACAACTCCAGCAGTTTTGCACGCGCCTGAGATTCTTTGATGGCGTGCGCCTGTTCGGAAAGGTTGGGATAATGGCGAGTGACAATCTCGTAGATGTGCGAGTACTTCCACGCGCCTGCCTGCGCCACGCCGACGGGCAGAATTTTGAAGTCCCTTTGCAATTGCTCCAGGGCTTTGTTGAATTCAGAATCCTTCGCGTTGGAGAGTTTGGCCTTTTTGCGCAAGTCCAACGTGTTCAATGAGCCGTTATCGAGCAGGGTCTCATACACTTGCTTCGAGGCTTGCGTCAGGCGTCCCTCGTGATAGGCGATCAGATAATCCTCTTCGGGTGAGCCGTAATTTTCGGAGAGCGCGTAAAAATAAGGCGCAACCTCCAGCGAGATCATTGTGGCTTTGCCGCGTAATATTTTGCCGTAATACCATATCTTCTTATCCAGAGCGTCATCCTTCCAACCCCATGTGATGTGGCCCGGGTCATCGTGCTTGTCGGCCACGGGACGGTTCCCCGCAACGGCTGTCCACAGCGAGGGCAGGTCAATATCTTTGATGGGCCAGAAATACACGAAGCCACGTCCGTTGACGAAGGTCAATGCCTGGGATGGAGATGAAAGCCTTTTAGCGGGAGGCAGGCTAAAAGTCCGCGTGCGATGCGCTTGCAGTTTCTTCAAATCAATTTGAGTCATGAGTCAAATTTTAGCGCAAGTAGGATAAAATCGACAGGAAATGGTCACTACTTTCAAAGACATCAGTGAACTGAGCCAATACGCCGCGCAGGCGTTTATCGGCATCGCAAACAAAGCCATCGCCGAACACGGGCGTTTTCTGGTTGCGCTTTCCGGCGGCAGCACTCCCATGCGTTTGTACGAGCTGCTCGGCAATCAATTCCAACACGATGTGGATTGGAGCCGCGCACATTTCTTTTGGGGCGATGAGCGCTGCGTGCCAGTGGATGACGCGGGCAACAGTTACGGGCAGACGAAAAAAGTTCTGTTCGACAAAATTGGGACGACGAACATTCACCGCGTCAACTCGGACCTCGC
>Ga0075156_10002368_pt1 | contig 10447 bp, 7 predicted proteins | sample JI81AbrownDNA_FD_70966 | JGI IMG/M metagenome (GOLD analysis project Ga0075156, IMG submission 70966) | Wastewater effluent complex algal communities from Wisconsin, to seasonally profile nutrient transformation and Carbon sequestration -... | ecosystem: Engineered > WWTP > Effluent > Algae...
CGTGGTCACGGCCCTGCATGCCTGCAACACCGCCACCGACGACGCCATCCAGTTCGCCTTTGCCAAGGACGCGCGCTTTGTGGTGCTGGTGCCCTGCTGCCAGGCCGAGGTGGCCAGCGTACTGCGCCAGAACAAGAACGCCAGCTTCGGCAAGACACCCCTGTCGGAGATCTGGCGCCACCCGATCCACACCCGGGAGTTCGGCAGCCAGCTCACCAACGCCCTGCGCTGCCTGCAACTGGAAGCCCACGGTTACCAGGTGACGGTGACCGAACTGGTGGGCTGGGAGCATTCCATGAAAAACGAGCTGATCATCGCGCGGCGTACAGGCACGCCCCGCAAGAACGCCCGCGAACGCATCGAGGCCATTCTGGAGGAGCTGAATCTGGATGAACTGCGAGGCCGCTTCGCGTGCTGAGCCTTAAACTGGCTCTGGCCCTTGGACTGGTGGCAGTCTTTGCCCCACGCCTGCCCCATCTGCGCCAGCGTTATGACGACACGGCGCTGAGCCCGATCACCCGCAAGCCCGAAGCCGATCCCGGTGACGAAGCCCTCAAGCACCGCCTCGCCGCCTGGGTTGCCGACGGCGCCGGTAACGGCACCAGCCTGACACCCTGGGCCATGCCCCGGGTGCCCAAGCCCCTTAGCGGCCTCAAGCTGCCTGCCACCCAGGAAAACGCCATCCGTCACTTCGGCTACCGCCTGGCCGGCTATCACCAGCTCGACGAACGCAGCCGGATCGGCGGCATCGTGTACCGCATCGGCGTCCAGCTACGCCCCCTGCTGTGGTTTCTGCCACGCCGCGAGGACGAGCCTTGGGACGATGCCTGGCTGGACGAGGTGGACGACGGCCGCCTCGCCGCCCTGGCCCGGTGGAACCCCCGCCGCCCCACCCTGATCGTCCTTGATCGCCTGCCCCCCACCCGGGTGGATCAGGTCACCACCGCCCTGGGCTTTGCCGCCCGCAAGGCCGAGCAGCCGATCCGCCTTCTCGTGCTGGAAAACACGCCCCCCACTCAGCGGAACGGGTAGGACCGCATCAAGGCCGGTGGCGCCGCAGGCGCCGGCCGTGGGGCAGGCGGTACGACCACCGGAGGACGATAGCGCGGATACACCGGATAGATCGGAGCGGAGTACATGGGCACCGCGGCCATCCGGGCCTGACGCTCACTTTCCTCCCGCTCAAGGCGCTGACGCTGCACCTCGGCCTGGCGTAGTTCCTCATCAAGCCGCCGCCGCTCGGCGGCCTCCCGCGCCTGACGCGCTTCCAGCGCCCGTGCCTCACGCACCAGGCTGTCACTCCGCGACATCGCCTCCATCTGCTCCTCCCGGCTCAGGGGAGGCGGCGTATCAACCCGCGTCACACGGCTCCCGCTGCCGCAAGGCCCATCCGTGTAGGTCACACGGCCGTCGGCACCGACGCACTTGTTGACTGCCTGGGCTGGCGCACTGCCCGCCATCAGGACCAGCAACGACACGAGCATGCGGTGGCGCCACCGCGCAGCCACCATATCCACTACCTCCATTCCATTTCACTCCAGGGCTGAAGACCCTTCCACAGATTAGGCCGGCATGAAGGCCGGCGCCAGCCTGTCGCACAGGGGACGGCGCGCACGCCTCGAAGAAACAATAAAAACACTAAAGTTATTTTATTAATTGACGAAATCATCAAAATCAATAAATTAACAAGGAGAGCGTCATGAATAAGATCAAACTTGCCACCCTCGGCGTCGCCATGTCCATCCTACTGTCCGGCTGCACATCCGTGTCAGGGCCTTGCTGCATGAACGTAGCAGCCCCACGCCCGGCGGTGCTGGCACCGCAGAAAGTTCTGGCCGTTGGCTATGGCGCCCTCGGCAGCACTTCCTCCCAGTACACCCTGGGCCAGCAGAAGCTCATGGCGATGCGGGCAGCCCGGGTCGATGCCTATCGGGTCCTGGCGGAGCAGGTGTATGGATTCCGCGTGTGGGGCAATACCGCCGTTTCATCCTTTGCCACTCAGAACGACAACATCCGGACCTATGTGGACGCCTTCATCCGGGGGGCACGCCTGGTTAACATGACAGCGGTTGCCGATGGCAACTTCGAGGCCACCGTCGAACTGGATCTCACGCCGCATTTCTTCTCCTGCATCGCCAGTGCCGGTCAGTCACCGTGCAGCGTACCCGCCGTCAGCGAAGGCTATTGCGGCTTCTCCGGCTGCGTTCAGCCAAGCGCCTACTATTACTCGGCACAGTAAGGCATGGGCTGGCACATCGCTCCGCGGCTGCTCGGGCTCCTCCTGGCCCTGTGCGCAGCAGGCACCGCTGCCGAGCCGGTGACTGTTACCGGCTCGGCACCAATCCGCGGCGAACGCAGCGCGCTGGCCCGGGAGGAAGCCATCCGCAATGCCCTCGCCGACGCCAGCCGGCAGTCCTCCCTGCAGGTCGACGCGCGCCTCGGAACATCCGGCCAGGCCCTCGCCTTCGACCAGATCCTGGTGAAGTCGTCCAGCCGCATCCAGCAGCACAGCATCCTCAGTGAGGGCGTGCAGGGCGACACCTACCAGGTGACCATGAGGGTGGAGCTTGCCAACGAGACCCCATCGGGCCTCAACCAGGCCGCCTGCCGCGAAAGCCATGGCAAGCGTGTATTGATCATCGGCTTCCCGGTCAGCCGCCCTGAACATCTGAAGTTCAACGAACTGTCGGGCTATGCCCAACTGACTGCAGGGGAACTGGCCCGTCGCCTGGGTGGGGGAAACCTCCTTGCCGATCACGACGGTGACCTGATGCTCAACACCGGCGCGCCGGAGCGAGTCATCACCGCCCCGCCGCCCGACCAGCAGGCCTGGCAGCGGATCCGGCAGAGCGCGCGACAGCACCGGGCCCAATACCTGATCACCGGACGTTTCCATTCCCTGGCCACGAGCGCCAACGAGACCCGGCGTGAACTCGATCTCGACGTGCAGATCCTGGACGGCACCACCGGAAGTTGCGTGGCCCGCCAGCGCTTCACCCACAGCGCCCACGGCCGGGTTCGCGTCCCCGAGAACGCGGTGTTTGGCAGCACCGCCCACTACGCCAGTGATTTCGGGCGCGCCTATGCGGCCGCACTCGACGAGATGGCAGACTGGGCCAGACGCAGTATCAGCTGCCTGCCCTTCTCAGCCCGGGTCATCAAGGCGGACGGCGCAAACATCTACCTCGACGCCGGCGCTGAACAGGGTCTCGCTCCCGGCGACAGCTTCTCCGTCTTCAGGTCGGCGACGCGCCCTGTCATCAGCAGCGACGGTGAGATCCTCGGACTGGAGAAGACCCCGCTGGGCGAGATCGTGGTGACGACCGTTTACCCCCGCTTTTCCATCGCCGAACGACGCACGCCCCCCGGCACGCAAGCGCTGGAAGCCGGAGACGAGGTTCACGGGCATTGAGAAGGAACGGTAGAAAAGCAAAAAGCCCTGATTTCTCAGGGCTTTTTGCTAAAGTACTTGGGGCGACATACCGGGTTCGAACCGGTGACCACTGGAATCACAATCCAGTGCTCTACCAACTGAGCTAATGCCGCCACTGCAGGTCATCGATTTGCATCGCCAACCTATAAACCAAATTATCCAGAGCCTGCCCGACAGGAATCGAACCTGTAACCCCCGGCTTAGAAGGCCGGTGCTCTATCCAGTTGAGCTACGGGCAGATTGCCGCGGGCACCGGGGTCAAGCTTTGGTCGGGGTGGAGAGATTCGAACTCCCGACATCTTGCTCCCAAAGCAAGCGCGCTACCGGACTGCGCTACACCCCGAGAGCCGCGAATAATACATATCCCTTCCGCCCTCGTCAAACAGGATCGCAACAATTTTTCGCAGCCCTCGAAAAACCGTCTGCAGGAACATATTCTTGCGCTGTCCGTGTCATGCCACATAGTCAGCCGCCGTTGACCCTGCAACAAATCCATCGCCTCAAACGATAATAGGATTCGATGCCTCCCTCTCCTACCCCCTCGCGGCCCCCCAGGGCCGTTCTCGCATGGCTGCTTGTTGCAGGCGGTGCCTGCACGCCCCTTGGCGCGGCCGCAAGCATGAGCCTGGGCGGGTTGATCGATGCAGCCCTCGCACCCTATCTGCTCGGCGGAGTGAGCGGGCTGGCGGCGGGCCTGGTGTTTCGGCGCCTGCTCCGGCATCGCCCCCCGCAAACGCGCAGCGTGAAGGGCCAGGCTAACGAGCACCTGTGGCGGGATTTCATCGAGGTATCGGGTGACTGGCTGTGGGAAACCGATTCGGAGCTGCGCTTTGTCGCCATTCCCGATGCCCCTCCGCCGCCCAGCATTGCCCCACCGGATGTGATCGGCCGCCACTGGAAGGATGTGGTCCTGCCAGACCTGCCGGCCGACTTCGCGGTGGCCCTCGAAGAGACCATGGCACGCCACGGCCCTCTCGCCGCCACCCTGCCGCGCCGCACGCCGGGCGGCGAGCTGCGCCACCTGGAGCTGAAGGGGCGGCCGATGTTCGATGCGGACGGTCACTTTTCGGGCTATCGGGGCATTGGCCGGGAAGTCACCGAGCGGGCTCGCCTGGCTGCCGACCTGGAAAGGAGCGAGGAGCGCATCGTCGCGCTGATCGCCTATGGCCATGACGGCTACTGGGAACAGGATGCCGACCTGCGCTACACGACCATCACGCCCAGCACCGGACATCTCGCCGATCTGGCTGCCGAGGATGCCATCGGAAGCCGGCGATGGGAGCTGCCCGGCGTCTCCCCCACGGCTGAACCCTGGGTCGGACATATCGAACGACTGCGCCAGATCGAACCCTTCTCGGATTTCCTGTTCTGCCGCTCCGACGCCCAGGGTCGACCGGTATGGCTGAAGGAGTCCGGCATCCCGGTGTTCGACAGGCGGGGGGTGTTTGCCGGCTATTGCGGCACGACGCACAACGTGACGGCCGAGATCGAGTCCCGGCGTGAATTGAACCGGGACGAAGCGCTGTTCCGCAGCCTATTCACCTACGCGCCAGTTGGCATCGGTCGGATCTCCGCTGACGGACACCTCGTGCAGGCCAATCCGGCGCTGGCAGCCATGCTGGGGAGGCCAAGCACCGAACTGATCATGCAAACGGTCGAGTCCGTACTGGAGGAGGACGACAGCGCCACTGGCGAGGCCCTGCGCACACGCTGCCTGGCCGGTGAAATACCCGAGTTCTCCCGTGAAACGACCTACCGGCACGCCGATGGCAGGCAGGGCTGGTGCCACGAAAGCGTGCGGCGCATCGAGGATCCGGAAGGCACTCCGAGCCTGCTGCTGGTACGCCAGGACATCTCGGCGCTGCGCGCCGTCATCACGGGCCATGAAGCCGCCGGACGGCGCTATCAGACCCTGTTCGAACACTCCCCCGAGGCCACCCTGGTGGTCATCGGTGGGCAGATCCGGCTGGTCAATGCCGCCTGCCGGCGCCTGTTCGGCGGAGACAAACCTGCCGAACTGGAGGGCATCGAGCTCATCAGCCTGATCCACCCGGACGACAGGGCCATGGAAGCCGCCCGCCTGGCCGATTTCGACTCAGACGCGCGGCAACTCCGCCTGCCCCCGCTGCCGCTCCGCTATCGCCGGCTGGACGGTGAGACCATCAATGCCGAGGCCACCGGCGTACGGCTCGACTTCGACGGGCGCCCGGCCATGCTGTACGTGCTCCGCGATGTGGCCCGCTGGCTGCTGGCCGAACAGGTACTGCGCGAAAGTCAGGCCATGTACCGGGACGTGGTCGAATCGGTCAATGAGATTCTTTTCCAGACCGATGCCGATGGCCGTCTCACCTTCCTCAACCGGGCCTGGCGCAACACCACGAACTTCGACACCCGCCTGAGCATCGGCCAGGACCTGCTCGACTTCGTGACGGAAGACGACCGGGGTCGGGTAGGTCATTGCCTGGGCGCGATCCGCGAGGGTTACGAGGAGATCGGCCAGTTCGAGTTCCGCCTGCGCACCCAGGCCAGCGGCCCCCGCTGGGTCGAGGCCACCATCCGCCCCCTGCGTGACACCTATGACCGCATCGTGGGCAGCTCCGGCACCCTTGACGACATCACCGTCCGCAAGGAGGCCGAGCAGACCCAGCGCAACCTCAACCGCGAGCTGGAAACCCGCGTGCGCGTGCGCACCGCCGAGCTGGAAGCCTCCAACCGGGAGCTCGAAGCCTTCTCATACTCCGTATCCCATGATCTGCGCGCGCCCCTGCGCGCCATCGACGGCTTTGCGCAGATCGTTGCCGAAGACTACGCCCCGCGCCTGGACGACATCGGGCGCGAATATCTGCAGCGCATCCGGGTGGCCACCCAGCGCATGGCCCGTCTCATTGACGATCTGATTGACCTGGCGCGCCTGACCCGCCAGAGCATGCGGCGGGAACAGGTCAACCTCAGCCAGCTGGTGGACCAGATCCTCGGCGAACTACACCAGGAAAGCCCTGAGCGCTGTGTCGAAACCAGCGTGGAACCCGGCCTCATTGTGGCCGCCGACCGAGCCCTGATGCGTGTAGCCCTCGACAACCTGCTGCGCAACGCCTGGAAGTTCACCAACCGGCGGGAGGTGGCCCAGATCCGCTTCCACGCCGAAATGCGCGACCGGCAGATCGTCTATTGCGTGTCCGACAATGGCGCCGGTTTCGACATGAGCTTCGCCTCCAAGCTGTTCCTGCCCTTCCACCGCCTGCACGGCGTCAGTGAGTTCGATGGCACCGGCATCGGCCTGGCCACGGTGCAGCGGGTCATTCAGCGCCACGAAGGCAAAGTCTGGGCAGAGTCCACTCCGGATGAAGGCGCAAGCTTTTTCTTTACGCTCAGCCACTGAATCGTTGCGCTAGCACCAAACCGTTGTTGCCATGCAACACTTTGAATTAAAAGCCTTGATATATGTCACAACCGGAATTGTGCAGCGCAATATCGCGCTACTTTTCCCAATATGCAGGCGAAGCCCGCAGGGTAAAATCCGCCCCGACCCCAAATCGATCGACGACCCCGTGACAACGGCAGGCCAATAGCCGCACGAATGCACTCAGCCGAGTACTCACCATGAACGAACAACATTACCTCACGCCCCTCTTCGAGCCCCGCTCCGTGGCCATCATCGGCGCCAGCGAAAGGGAGATGTCCCTGGGCAACATCCTCGTCCGCAACATGCTGGAAGCAGGATTCAAGGGCAAGTTGTTCGCCGTGAATCCGAAGTACGAGCAAGTCCTGGGTGTCCCCTGTTACAAGAGCGTCGAAGACATCCCCCAACGCCTTGACCTGGCGGTCATCACCACCAAGGCCGACAGGGTCCCGGCCATCGTCGACGCCTGTGGTCGCGCCGGCACCAAGTCGGTTGTGGTTCTGCCCTCCGGCTTTTCCGACGCAGGTCCGCGGGGCCGCATGCTCGAAAAGAACACCTTCGAGAACGCCCGCCGCCATCGCATCCGCCTGCTCGGCCCGAACTGTCTGGGCGTGCTGCGCCCCGAGCTCGGCCTCAATGCCAGCTTTGCCGACGGCGGCGCCATCAAGGGCTCCATCGGCCTGATCTCCCAGTCCGGCGCCCTCTGTTCGGCCATCCTCGACTGGGCCCGCCCGAACAATGTGGGCTTCTCCTCCGTGGTGTCCCTGGGTACCTCGGTGGATATCGACTTCGGCGAAGTCCTCGAGTACATGGTGTCGGACTCCCGCACCGAGAGCATCTTCCTGTACGTGGAAGGCATCAAGGACGCGCGACGCTTCGTCAGCGCCCTGCGCGCCGCCGCCCGGGTCAAGCCAGTCCTGCTGATCAAGGTGGGTCGCCATCCGGCCGGTTCGCAGGCCGCCCTGCTGCACTCGGGCGCCATGGTGGGCGAGGATGCGGTATTCGACGCCGCCCTGCGTCGTGCCGGTGTGATCCGCCTCTACAACATGGGCCAGCTGTTTGCCGCGGCCAACGCCCTGTTCTCTCATTTCCGGCCCCGCGGCAACCGCCTGGCCGTGATCACCAACGGCGGCGGACCAGGCGTGATGGCTGCAGATCGGGCTGCCGACCTGCGCATCCCCATGGCGCAGCTCACCGACGGCACCGTCGCCAAGCTCAACGAGATCCTCCCGCCCAACTGGTCCCACTGCAACCCGGTGGACATCATCGGCGACGCGGACCCGGAGCGCTATGCCAAGACCCTCGAGATCGTGCTCGCCGACGAGAACGTGGAAGGCGTGCTGACCGTCCTGACCCCCCAGGCCATGACCCGACCGACCGAGGTCGCCCAGAAGATCATCGACATCGAGCGCGCCGCCGACAAGCCGGTGTTCACCTGCTGGATGGGCGAGGAGCAGGTGCGCGAAGGGCGCAAGCTCTTCGAAGCCGCCGGCATCCCCACCTTCCGCACCACCGAACCGGCGGTCGAGCTGTTTGGCCACATCTCGGCCTACTACCGCAACCAGAAGCTGCTGGTGCAGACCCCCAGCTCCCTGTCTTCCGATCTCAACCCGCCCTCCGTCGAAAGCGCCCGGCTGGTCATCGAGACCGCCCTCTCCGAGCGCCGCAAGAACCTCAACGAGATGGAGTCCAAGGCCCTGCTGGCGGCCTTCCGCATCCCCATCGCGCAAACCGTGGTGGCCCGCTCGGCCACCGAGGCCATGGTTCTCGCCGAAGAGCTCGGTCTGCCAGTGGCCATGAAGATCGACTCCCCCTCCATCACCCACAAGGCCGAGCTGGGCGGCGTGCGCCTCAACCTGCGGGGCCTGGCCGCCGTACGCAGCGCCTACCAGGAGATCCTGGAAGAGGTGAAGAAGAAGCGCCCCGATGCCATCGTCAACGGTGTCGCCATCGAGCCGATGATCATCAAGCCCTATGGCCGCGAGCTGATGGTCGGCGCCTTCCGCGACCCGGTCTTCGGCCCGGTGATCACCTTCGGTGAAGGTGGCGCCCACGTGGAGATCCAGAAAGACCGCGCCGTCGCCCTGCCGCCACTCAACAACTACCTGGTGCGCGACCTGATCAAGTCCACCCGCGTGGCAACCCTGCTCGGCGAATACCGCAACATGCCGCCGATCAACATGGAGTCCCTCGAGTTCGTGCTGCTGCGCATCTCCGAAATGGTGTGCGAGCTGCCTTGGATCCGCGAGATGGACATCAACCCGCTGATCGTGGACGAACACGGTGCCGTTGCCGTGGATGCCCGCATCGTGGTGGACAACATCGCCCCCACGGCGGACCGCTACGACCACATGGCGATCCACCCGTATCCGTCGCACCTGATTACCAAGGTCTCGATGCCCGAGGGCGAGATCGTCATCCGCCCGATCAAGCCCGAGGATGCCGACCTGGAAATCGAGTTCGTACGCAAGCTATCACCCGAAACCAAGTATCTCCGCTTCATGAACACCATGCGCGAGCTGCCGCCCGCCATGGTCGCCCGCCTCACCCAGATCGACTACGACCGGGAAATGGCCTTCGTGGCGACCATCGAGGAAGAAGGTGCCGAGGTGGAAATCGGGGTGGCCCGCTATGCGGTCAATCCCGACGGCGAGACCTGTGAGTTCGCCATCGTCGTGGCCGAAGACTGGCAGCACCGGGGCCTGGCCCGCCGCCTGATGGGCGTGCTGATCGAAACCGCACGCAACCGCGGCCTCCACGCCATGACCGGCATCTTCCTGTCCAACAACGACCGCATGCTCAAGTTCGTCCAGAGTCTCGGCTTCGTGCTTACCAACGACCCGGAAGACAACACCATCAAACATGGTGCCCTGATGCTGCAGGGCTGATGATGAGCGACGTCCCCTCCGCCGCCGTGCGCTGCGCCTGGTGCGGGGCTGACCCCCTGTACCAGGCCTACCACGACACCGAGTGGGGCGTTCCGCTCCACGACGACCGGGCGCTATTCGAGCTCCTGACCCTCGAAGGCGCCCAGGCGGGCCTGTCGTGGATCACCGTGCTGCGCAAGCGCGAGACCTACCGCGAGGCCTTCGCCAACTTCGATCCGGCCATCGTTGCCCGCTTCACCGAGGCCGACCAGGCCGCGCTGATGCTGAACCCGGGCATCGTCCGCAATCGCCTGAAGATCTCTTCCACCGTCGACAATGCCCGCGCCTTCCTGGCCATCCAGGCCGAGTTCGGCAGTTTCGACGCCTGGCTGTGGCGCTTTGTGGAGGGTCGCCCCATCCAGAACAGCCTGCGCAGCCTGGCCGACGCCCAGGCCAGCACGGCCCTATCCGACGAACTCAGCAAGGCCCTCAAGAAGCGCGGCTTCCGCTTCGTCGGCAGCACCATCTGCTATGCCTTCATGCAGGCCGCCGGCCTGGTGAACGACCACACCACCGACTGTTTCCGCCACCGGGAAGTGGCCGCGTTATCATCGCGCCCTCTGTAACCCCGTACCCTCCGGAATCATGACCGACCCGATCGAAATGGCCGAGCTTCACGGCCAGCCCGTCATCAAACTGCAAACCCCCGAGGGCGCCGTCGCCCTGATCAGCCTGTTCGGCGCGCAA
>Ga0075156_10002371_pt1 | contig 10442 bp, 7 predicted proteins | sample JI81AbrownDNA_FD_70966 | JGI IMG/M metagenome (GOLD analysis project Ga0075156, IMG submission 70966) | Wastewater effluent complex algal communities from Wisconsin, to seasonally profile nutrient transformation and Carbon sequestration -... | ecosystem: Engineered > WWTP > Effluent > Algae...
CGCGTGGTCTGGCCCGCGAGCGGAGCCGAGCTCGTGCTCGACACGCTCGCGGTCGATCAGCGCATCACCGCGCTCGAGCCCTGAGCTCGCTAGCGCAGGTGAATCGTCAGGCCGACTCCGACGAAGGCCAGCCCCTGGACATAAGACGAAGAGCGCCGCGTCGGAAAGGGCGCGCCCATGATCAGGTTGCCGCCCAGCCGCCGCGAGAATCGATAGCCGATCGTGAGCTCGCCGCCGACGACGAAGGTGCTGCGCGCGACCTTGGCCGAGCCGCTCACGTCCTCCATCGGGTAGACGAGCGAGTAGCTCGACAGCCAGTGATTGAGACCGCCGTAGACATGGGTGCCCAGCTGCACGCGCCGTCGCTTGCCCATGTGAAAGGTGTGGCCCGCGCTGAGCACCACTTGGGTCCGATGCGTGGCGCCCTCGATGTCGACGCCCTTCAGCCAGGGCGCCAGCCAGGTCGGCTCGTTGCCATATTGCAGCTGGACGCCGAGATCGAGGGTGCCCGTGGCTCGGCCCGCGCTCCAGATCGCGGTGCTGGCCTGGAGATGCAGCTGCGCGCCCAAGAAGCTCTGGCCGCCGATCCCGTAGAGCACGTCGCCGGCGAGCTGAAGGTGAAGGCGACCGTCCTTCTCGCCCGACTCGGCGACATGCGGAGCCGGTGCGGGAGCCGGTGGGCCGGCGAGCAAGGCGAGCGCCAACACGAAGGCGCTCATGGCTGGCCCCCCGCGAGCACGTGCTCGAGCCCGGCTTCGAAGGCTGGCCAGACCACGCCGCCGTGGTCGGTTTCGAATTCGTCGTAGGCGAGCTCGAGGCCTTGGTAGTCGCGCTCGAGCAGGCGATCGATCATCGCGTCGAAGCCGATCTTCTGGCCGGCGCCGTTGTAGACCGCCCGCGCGGCGTAGAGCCGGATCGGCAGCGCGTCGCTGCGCTCGGCGTGCCAGCGCTCGTGGGTGAAGAGCACCTCGTCGAGCCCGGCATCGGCCGCGATCACGCCCGCGAAGAGCGGGGGCTCGGGTGGCGCGTGGCGAAAGGCCGAGTACCAGGCGAACACGGCTCCATTCGAGTGGCCGATCAAGATCCGCTGGCTGGGATCGACGTGCCATTGGGCCTCGACGTGGGGCAGGATCTCGTCGCGCAGGACCCGATGGAAGCGATCGGCCCCCTCGCCGCCGTAGTCGGGATCGGCGGGCGTCTCGGGCACGTAGTCGCGCTCGCGCGTGCCGGGATCGGGGTAGTCGACGCCGACGACGATCGCCTCGGGCCAGTCACCTTCGGCGGCGTGCTGCGAGATCAGCCCGACCGTGATCGCGTACTGCTCGAGCCCGACGAAGGTCGGATCGAGCTGGATCACCAAGGGGTACTGAACGTCGGCCTGCGCGTCGTAGTCGGGCGGCAAGCGGACACGCAGGACGTAGTCGTCGTCGACGATGTCCGAGTGAAAGGTCTCGGTCGAGAGCGTGCCGGTCGCGGGCAAGGGTTCGGGGCCGCAGGCCGCGAGCGCGAGCGCGAGGGTCGAGGTGAGCGCGAAGGTTCGATCCACGGTCCGAGGTTGACCCGAGTTCGGCTCGCAACCAGGGCCGCGGCGAGGTCGGGTGACTCGCGACAAACCCACGCGAGCATGGGTGACAGCTCGGTCGCGCTGCGGTGTTGGGCGCAGGCTGATACCCTCGGCGCGAATGCCCTCGACGGCCTCGCGTCAGCTCGCGCTCGCGACCCTGCTCTCGGGCGCGGCCGCGCTCGCGTACGAGACCCTGTGGACGCGCCTGCTCGGGCTCGTGCTCGGGCACGAGCTGCTCGGCGTGCTCTCGGTGCTCGCGGGCTTCTTCGCCGGCATGGCGATCGGGGCCTGGCTGGCCCACGGTCGCGCCGATCGACTGGCGCGACCGGGGCGGACCTTCGCGATCTTGCAAGCGAGCGCGGCCGCGTTCGCGCTCTTCGCCCCCTGGCTGCTGCACGGGCTCGGGCATCGACTGCCCAGCGTGCTCGGGGTCGCGCCTTGGATCGGCTGGCCGATCGCGATCACGACCGCGCTGCTGATCCCCGCGACCGCCTGCTTGGGCGCGAGCTTGCCGGTGTTGGTCGCGGCCCGCCGCAGGATCGCCCGCGACGACGCGCGCGGGCTCGCTCGGCTCTACGCGCTCGACACCTTGGGCGCGACGCTCGGGGTCGGGCTGACGATCCATCTGTTGCTGCCGCGCTTGGGCTTCGTCTGGGCCTCGCTCTTGCTGGCGGCGCTGGGGATCGCGGCGGCGGCGATGGCCTTGCTGGCGAGCGAAGCGACCGACTCGAGCGACACGACTCCCACGGCCGAGCCATCCAACCCGACTGAAGTCGCGGGCGAGCGAGCGGCCATCGACACGAGCGGCGACCCCGATCCCAACCTCCTGCGCGAGCGTTGGCTGCTCTACCTGGCCTTCGGTGGCACGGGTCTGCTCGGGCTCGGGCTCGAGGTCGTCGGCGTGCGGGTGCTGGCTCAGGTCTACTCGGGCACGATCTTCAGCTTCGCCGATCTCCTGGCGATCTGGCTGCTCGGCACGGCGATCGGCAACGGCCTCCATGCTCGCTTCTCGGCCCGGCTGCTCGCGCCTCGACCGACGATCATGCTGGTCGCGCTCTTGCTGATCCTGGCCACGATGGTCGCGCTCTCGGCTGGCACCGCCAGCGTGGCCGCCTCGTTGCTCGATGGCTCGACCGGCCTCAACCCGAGCTTCGCTCGCCGGCAGCTGGCCGAGATCGCCGTCGCGGCGCTGGTCTTGGGCCCCGCGACGATCCCGATGGGCATGGTCTTCGCCCACTTGCTCGCGTTGATCGCCGCGCCCTCGCCCGACGACTCGACCCGCACGCCGCGACCGATCGGCGCCGCGCTGGCGATCAACGGTCTGTGCGCCGCGGCGGCGCCCTTCGTGATCGGCTTGGCCCTGCTCGGCACGCTCAGCTACGCCGAAACCTGGTCGGTGATCGCCTGGGGTTACCTGCTGCTGGCCTTGGTGGTTGGTTGGGTGCGTCGCTTCTCCCCGCGCGCGCTCGGGCTGATCGCGGTCAGCGGGCTCTTCATGATCATGCTCGGCGGCGGTCTGGCCGGCTCGTTGGTGCTGGCGCCCGAAGAGGACGAAGGCTGGACCGTGATCGCGCAGCGCGAGGCGGCCTTGGGCGTGGTCCGAGTCAGCGAGACCACGCTGCCGCCGGGCAGCGTCGAGCACCCGCTGCGGCGGCTGTGGATCGATCGTCACTTCCGCATGGGCGGCGCGCTGGCGATCGGCGATCGCCGGATGGGCCACATCCCGCTCTTGCTCGCGGGCGAGCTCGAGGGCGCGCGCGTGCTCTTCTTGGGCCTCGGCACCGGGGCGACGGCCGGGAGCGCGCTGGCCCACCCGGTCGCGGAGGTCAGCGCGGTCGAGCTGGTCGCCGAGGTCGTCGAGATGCTGCCTTACTTCGAGCAGGTCAACGCGGGCCTCGCCGACGATCCTCGCGCTCGGATCGTCGTCGCCGACGCGCGTCGCTTCTTGCTCGCCGACCAGGGCCGCTATCGCGTGATCGTCGGCGATCTCTATCACCCCGGTCGCGACGGCGCGGCCAGCCTCTACGCGCGCGAGCACTTCGAGGCCGTGCGTGCGCGTCTCGACGAGCCGGGGATCTTCGTCCAGTGGCTGCCGCTCTACCAGCTCGACGAGGCCGGGCTCGCGCTGATCGTGCGGACCTTCGTCGAGGTCTTCCCCCACGCCCACGCCTGGCTGGGCCTCTACAACGTCGAGACCCCCGCGCTCGCGTTGATCGGTAGCGACGCGCCGCTGGTCCTCGACTTCGAGCTGCTGCGCGGGCGCTTGAACGATCCCCAGCTGCGCGCGCAGCTGGTCGGCCCGGCGCTGACCGACGCGCGCGACTTCTTCGCGGGCTACATGCTCGATCGCGCGGGCCTGATTGCGCTCGCGGGCGCGGGCCCGCTGCACGAGGATCTCCGCCCGCGGCTCGACTTCATCGCCGCACGAGCCTCGCTCGATCCCAGCAGCGGCTTGGCCAACCTCGAGCGGGTGCTCGCGCTGCGCCGGACTTGGCCCGACGAGCTGGTCGCCGCGCCGCCCGAGCTCCACGCCGCGCTGCGCAGCCAGACCGAGCCCTTCGCCGACGCGCTCGTGCTCTACCTGCGCGGCGAGGGTCTGCGTCTCCAAGCCGCGCTCGAGCTCGGTCGCAGCTCGAGCGCCACGCCGCGCGGCGCCGGGCGTGAGGGCGGGCGCAGCTTGCCTTGGACGCGGGCGCAGCTCGAGCCCTACCTCGCGGCCTACCAACGCGAGCCCGCGTTCGCGCCACCTCGACCCTGGCTCTACGCCGCGGCCGCGAGCGACCCCGCGCTGGCCGAGTGGCTCTTGCCCGCGATGCTGCTGCGCACGCCCGACGAGGCGCGGGCGCATCGAGCTTGGCTCGCCCACCTCGCGCGGATCGACGACATGGCTCGCTTTCGAATCGCGCTGGCCGACGCCCGCGAGCGCTTCGGCGCCGACTTCGAAGCCGGCAACGAAGTCGATCAATGACCATCAACAAGGACAAAAAACGAAAAGGGCGAGTGCTACTGCACTCGCCCTCTTGGTGACGACCAGGCTGCTAGAGGCAGCCGGAGCAGACCCGAACGTTGCCGCGCTGCTCGAGCGGGAACTCGTCGAGGTCGTAGTCCTTCGGATCCTCGAGGTAAGCGATGTTCGCACAGTCCTTGCTGGTCGCGTTGATCTGGATGCCGGTGGCCGGGATCGCGGGATCACCCGGATAGTTGATCGCCGCCCACTCCTTGTATTCGATCGAGGCGTAGTCGGGGTTGATCAGGCAGCCCGGACCGAAGGCGTCGCAGTCGATCGTCGCCTGGCAGACGAAGTCCGAGCCAGCCGAGAAGGTGCCCTCGTTCTCGAGTCGGACGTCGTACCAGCGAGGGTTGCCCGTGACCGCGCTCGTGGTCGGCACGTCGATCGTGATGTTCGAGGCCTGACCGGTGCCGGTGATGACCTTGATGAAGGTCGGATCCGTGCAGCCGCAGGTCGGGTCGTAGGCCCCGAGCGGCGGCATGGCGTTGGGGTCACCGGTCTCGCACAGGTCGTTGGCCGAGCAGCCCGCGTAGTGATCGATGCTCGGATCGACCTTGATCGAGGCGTTGCCCGAGTCGAGGTCGACGCTCAGCGTGCCCGCGAGACCCGTGACGACCACGTCGCTGCGATCGGGGTAGGTCTCGATGCCGTCGTTGATGTTGTCCTCGGTCGTGATCTCGAGGTCGCCGTCCCAACCAGCCGGCAGCGTGACCCGGAAGTTGGCGCCGTCGCGGACGGGCTGGGTCTGGCCGTCGTAGTAGGCCCGAATGTAGCAGCCCGTGTTCTCGGGGCTGAAGCAGAGCAGCGCCGCGTCGTCGGGGTTCATCGGGTCGCGCTGGCCCGGCGTCGCGGCGTTGTAGCCCCAGTACTGCATGCGGCTGAAGTTGCCGTCGGCCGCCGTCTGGGAGGTGGCGATCGTGAAGCGCTGCATCTCGACCTTCACGGTCGTGGCGGCGGCGTCGAGGATGACGGTGACGTCACCGCGGTTGGCGAAGTTTCCGCTGATCAAGCGGTCGCCGACCGACAGGAAGGTCAGCTCGTCCACTGGACCCTCCGCGACCACGCGCCACTCGTCGATGTAGGGCTCGCTTCCCTCGCCCGTCGGCGGCGGCTCGGGGCACGCGGTGAGCAGAGCGAGACACGGAAGCACGAGGGGAATCAGTCGCTTGTTCATGCGGGACTCCGGCAGGGAGGGGGGCAGGATAGCGGTGAGGGAGTGGCGTAGCAACGCGTTCCAGGATCCGTGCCCTGAGTCACGGTGGAGCGGATCGCGGATGTCGAGCCGCTCGACGTTGCTCGCCCGAGAGCGCCCGGATAGGTTCCAGGACGCCCATGGCCGACCCTCGTGAACCTGGATTCCTGGCTCCCCCGGCACAGCTCGACTCGCCCGCGCTCGAACACGGAATCCTCGCGCTGTGGCGGGCCAACGAGGTCGAGTACCGCAGCTTACATGGCCACAGGCCCGGTCAGAGCGAGGCCGAGGTCGAGCCCAAGCCGGCCTTCGTGTTCTACGACGGGCCCCCTTTCGCGACCGGCTTGCCCCACTACGGCCACTTGCTCGCGGGCACGATCAAGGACGTCGTGCCCCGCTACTGGGCAATGAAGGGCTACTCGGTCGAGCGCCGCTTCGGCTGGGACTGCCACGGGCTGCCGATCGAGAGCCTGGTCGAGGACGAGCTCGACGTCCACGGCCGGATCGAGATCGAGGCGCTCGGCGTGCCCAAGTTCAACGCGGCCTGCCGCGCGGGCGTGCTTCGCTACACCGAAGAATGGCGCAAGGTCGTCCAGCGCATGGGTCGCTGGGTCGACTTCGACGACGACTACAAGACCATGGACACCACGTTCATGGAGAGCGTCTGGTGGGTGTTCTCCAGGTTGTGGGCGACCGGACGGATCTACGAGGGCTATCGAGTCCAGCCGGTCTCGCCCTTGCTCGGCACCCCCTTGTCCAACTTCGAGGTCGCGCAGGGCCCTCAAGAGAAGAACCCGGCGACCGGCAAAGAGGGTCACAAGCTCCGCCAAGATCCCAGCGTCACGATCCGCTTCAAGATCCTCGGGACCGAGAACGAGTCGCTCTGGGCCTGGACGACGACCCCTTGGACGCTGCCGAGCAACCTCGCGCTGGCCGTCCACCCCGAGGTCGAGTACGTGCAGGTTCGCGTGCTCGCGACGGGCGAGCTGGCGTGGATCGAGCCGGGGCGGCTGGCCGACTACCAGGCCCGCAAGCGCGTCGGCGAGACCGAGGTCGTACAGCGGCGCAAGGGCGCCGAGCTGGTCGGGATCCGCTACGCGCCGCTCTTCCCCTACTTTGCCGAGCACGCCGACGTCGCGTTCCGGGTCGTCGCGGCCGAGTACGTGACCACCGACGCCGGCACCGGGATCGTCCACCAGGCGCCCGCGCACGGCGAAGACGACTTCCAGACCGGCCAGCGCGAGGGCCTGCCGATCATCCGGCCGATGGACCTCAACGGCGTGTTCGACTCGCGCGTCGGCGAGTTCGCCGGGATGCGAGCGAAGGCGGCCGATCCCGCGATCATCAAGTGGCTCGAGCGCGAGCACGCGTTGGTCGACCGCGACACGCTCGAGCACCCTTACCCGCACTGCTACCGGACCGACGAGCCGCTCTTGTACATGGCGATCTCGACCTGGTTCATGCGGGTCGAGGACATGCACGACGACCTGCTGGCCAACAACGCCAAGATCCACTGGGTGCCCGAGCGGGTCGGCAGCGCGCGCTTTGGCAATTGGCTGGCCGCGGCCCGCGACTGGAACCTCTCGCGCAACCGCTATTGGGGCACGCCGCTGCCGATCTGGCGCTGCGACGAGGACCCCAGCGACATGGTCTGCATCGGTTCGATCGCCGAGCTCGAAGGCCTGTGTGGGCTCGAACCCGGCTCGCTGACCGACCTGCACCGCGAGAGCGTCGACGAGCTCAGCTTCCCCTCGACCAAGACCCCGGGCGGCACGATGCGTCGAGTCAAGGAGGTCTTCGACTGCTGGTTCGAATCGGGCTCGATGCCCTACGCGCAGAACCACTACCCCTTCGACGCCGACAAGAAGGACTACGTCGAGCGCAACCTCCCGGCCGACTTCATCGCCGAGGGCCTCGATCAGACCCGCGGCTGGTTCTACACGCTGCACGTGCTCTCGACCGCGCTCTTCGGCCGGCCGGCGTTCGAGAACGTGATCGTCAACGGGCTGATCCTCGCCGCCGACGGCAAGAAGATGTCCAAGCGGCTCAAGAACTACCCCGACCCGATGGGCGTGGTCGAGCGCTTCGGGGCCGACGCGCTGCGGGCCTACTTGATCTCGGGCCCGGTCGTGCGGGCCGAGCCGATGCGCTTTGGTCGCGACAAGGACGACAAGGAGGGCTTGATCGTCCGCGACATGGTCAAGGCCGCGATCTTGCCGCTGTGGAACGCCTACAACTTCTTGGTCACCTACGCGCGCGCCGACGGCTGGGTGCCGACCCGCGAGGCGCTGGCGATCAGCCCCAAGGCCGAGCTCGATCGCTGGGTGCTCTCGCGCGTGCAGAGCTTCGTCGCCGAGCTGCGCCACGAGTTCGAGTCCTACACGCTCGACAACCTGGTCCCAGCCTGGTTGGGCATGTGTGACGACCTCAACAATTGGTACATCCGCCGCGGCCGGCGACGCTACTGGCGAGCCAAGTCGGGCGCGAGCGAAGCGGGGCACGAGCACGAAAACCAGGCGCACGACGACAAGCACGACGCCTACGCCACGCTCTACCGCGTGCTCGTCACCGTCGCCCACGCGATGGCCCCGGTCCTGCCCTTCTTCAGCGAGTGGCTCTACCAGCAGCTCGTCGTCGAGGTCGGGCTCGCGCTCGGGCCCGAGGGCGACTCGATCCATCTTCAGCCCTACCCCGAGGTCGATGAGCGCCTGCGCGACCTCGAGCTCGAGCGCGAGGTCGAGGTCGCTCGGCGGGTCGTCGGCGTGGGCATGGCTCTGCGCGAGCGCGAGCGGATCGGCGTGCGTCGACCCTTGCGCTCGCTGACCGTGGCGAGCCCCGATCCGAGCGTGCGCGCGGCCGTCGAGCGCTTCGCCGCCGACATCCTGGGCGAGCTCAACATCAAGGAGATCGAGCTGGCCGAGGACGACGGCGCGCTGGTCTCGATCAGCGCCAAGGCCAACTTCAAGGTGCTCGGCAAGAAGCTCGGCAAGCAGATGAAGGCGGTCGCCGAGCAGGTCGAGCAGCTCGACGTCGCCGCGCTGCGAAAGCTGCTCGCGGGCGGCAGCGTCGAGATCGACGGCCACACGATCGGCGGCGACGATCTGCTCATCCGCCGCGAGCCCCTGCCCGGTCGCGTCGCCCAGACCGAGGGCGAGATGACGATCGTGCTCGACACCAACCTCGACGAAGCGCTCGAGCACGAGGGCCTCGCCCGCGAGCTGATCAACCGGGTCCAGAACCTGCGCAAGGACAGCGGGCTCGAGGTCAGCGATCGGATCGCGCTGGCGATCGAGTGCCCAGCCGCGGGCAAGCTCGCGGCCGCGCTCGCCCGCGAGGAGCTGCGCGGCATGATCAAGGGCGAGGTGCTCGCCGACTCGCTCGCGGTCAACGAGGCCCCGAGCGTGGAGCCGAGCGGCCGCGGCAGCGTCGAGATCGACGGCGAAGCGATCGATCTCGCGATCTGGGTTTGAGGGAGGAGGGGGTCCCGCTTGGACTCCATCCAAGCGGGGGAGGAACCGGCGGGTACCAGCGGGTTCCTCCCTCAAACCAGTCGCCTCAGTGGCGGCCGTTGGCGAACTGCCGGATCAGCTCGCCGAGCACGTGCAGGCCTTCGAAGATCTTGGCCATGAACGAGTGGTTGTGGTGGATCAGCACGAAGTTCGGGTGCTTGCGCCACAGCTCGCGCAGCCGCATGTCGAGCTCGATCGCCTCTTGGTTGGTCTCGATCCGCGCCGGGTTGCCGGTCTCGATCGAGAAGTTGCCGACCGCGGCGGTCTCGAAGAAGAGCACGGCGTCGTAGCGGGCGAGCTCGGCGTCGAGCGTGGTCCCGAGGTTGGCGAAGAAGTCGTGCGGGGCTTGGCCCGGCTCGGCGCCCGGCGCCTCGGGCCAATAGGCGCCGCCATCGACGGTGCCGCGATCACAGAGCAGCACGCGGCCAGGAAAGCGCGACGACTGAAGCTCCTCGAGGTTGCGCTGGACGTGGAAGATCGCCCGCTGGACCGAGCGCCGCGCCTCGAGCTCGTCGCTGCGCGGGAACCCGCCCGAGAAGAGCATCGTCGCCGACTCGGGCACCACGATCACCCGCTCGCCGACCTCGCGTCGGAACATGTCGGCGGCGGTGGTCTTGCCGCCGCCCGGACCCCCGGTCAGGGCGATCCGACACAGGTGGTCGCCGTGGCTGGACTTGGGCAGGGCGTCGAGCGTCTCGTTCATCCGCGGGCCCAAGGATAGAACAGTTGGTTCTCGTGCTGGGCGTGCGCGCGAAGCTGGGTGATCAGCCGCTCGATCGCCTCGCGATCGACCCGCTTGAGCTCGATCTCGACGCCGAGGCGATCGAGGGTCTCGCGGATCTCGCCGTGCTCCGTCAGCAGCGCGGTCACCTCGTCGCGGGCCTCGGGCGAGCTGGCCCCATACTCGGGCCAGAGCTCTTTTTCCTCGAAGCGGAAGTGGTGCTCGAGCGCCGCGCTGAAGCGCTTCCAGATCGCGTCGCACTCTTGCCAGTCCCCGGCCTCGGCCCGATTGCGGACGTCCTCGAAGAGGCCGTCGAGCGCGGCGTGATCCTCGGCGAGGTGCTGACGATCGCTTCCGGCGAAGTCGGAGGCGAGCGAACGGAGACGGTCGGCGATACCCATGGCCCCGCGAGCATGTCGACGGACCCGCGGCCGCTCAACCCGAAG
>Ga0075156_10002372_pt1 | contig 10442 bp, 7 predicted proteins | sample JI81AbrownDNA_FD_70966 | JGI IMG/M metagenome (GOLD analysis project Ga0075156, IMG submission 70966) | Wastewater effluent complex algal communities from Wisconsin, to seasonally profile nutrient transformation and Carbon sequestration -... | ecosystem: Engineered > WWTP > Effluent > Algae...
TGATTCTTGAGCAGTTTGAAACAAGGTTTGACAAAGAGCCAAAGTATCAACAGAGAGAGCAGATTGGACATGCTGATATGATTCAGGCTCACTAGTAGATGTCATTTACAAAACATCCATAAAATACATGAGTTGATCAATGAGATCAATGGGGGACTTGGCATTATCATCATTGTCCTCATCATCAACCCAGAGGTCATCACCCATTAACAATTTAGCCAAATCAGTGTCGCCTGCAGCCTGATTGTAACCAGAAATCAACTTGTTGAATGCTTGCATCTTTCACATCCTCATGCTCATCGAATCCACCATCATTGTCATCTTCAATGTACTGAGTGGGAGTGTTGTCTGATGAGGATGTGTGGGATGCTGCTAAAAAGTAAGGCATGTGACATTTCTCTAAGCCTTCATCTGCTGCAATTTACATGTAGGGTCCATTTGGGCTTTCAATTAAAAAAACGGATGAGAATTTTTGTGAAGCGAGTGGAATCGAAAAACCATTCCACTCGCTTCAAGTAGCTTTTTTTGTATTGGCCAATCAGATTGCATTAAAAAAATCTTCAAGAGAAGAAAAAAAAACTCGATGTGAAGCTAAATTGACAACCCCTAATTTCTCCGGCCTACTTTTAGCTGGACAGATTACCCAGGATTAAGTCTTATTTTAATAGAATGTCATATCATGTCTAAGTAGCTGCCAATTTAGCGAGATTTTACCGTTTAGCCTGTGTTAAAATCTCTGAAAAGACATGCGTTGAAATCCTGCCAGGATTCAAATTTTCAAAGCAACGACAGGTCCGTGATGCAAGCCTGCTGCTGCTTGTTTGTGGGAAAACACGCAATCGTGCTTGTGCTTAAAATTGATCAAGAAAATTATCAAGGCTCATGGATTAAAATTAGTTAGCTTTAAGAAAGACCTTCTCAGAACTAACATTATTAAAAAAATGAAAGGAGTTGCCAAGTTATGGCCTATATCTTGCTGGATACTCGCGGGCAATGTCGCTATCATCGGTGCTGAAACAGTCCAAGAGCAAATGATTCCAAAGCCATCATATAATTTTGCTACAGACGAGGGTATTGTCCATAATACAACTTATTTAGAACAACCTTTGAGAGGATTATTGTCAATAAATACGGAAAATGAAATCCTGTCGTATCAACAAACAAGCTCTACGTCCTATAAACGGAATAATTTGAGAAGTAAAACAAACACCACACGAAAATTGACAACCACTTGTTTGAGCAATTTCAATTCCTTATCTTTGGCTCTCAAGTCCGCAATGCCAAAAGAAAAAGTTGTAATTTGTGCAGGCGCATCCATAATTGTCCAAAAGACGTTGCAAGTCAATGCAAACGATGTGGTAATTTCATGTAGTGTTAGGGACACGGGAACAAATAGTCAAGCCAGTAAATGTATATTGGACAAGAGTTGGTACAAGGATCGTATCCTAACAGTTTTTGGATCCAGCATTACCCTGCAAGACTTGAGTTTTCAAAATGGAAGTGAAGATTCAGCTATGGGGGGTGCCATCTTATTGGCAGGCATGGGGGAGCACATAATCGAGCGATGTACCTTCAAATCTAATCATGCTGATAATGGTGGAGCGATTTACGTTCAATTGGGTGCTCTGATTTTGAGGCATTCTCGATTCGAGGACAATTCGGCAAATGTACATGGTGGAGTAATGAGTGTTGCAAGTGGTAGTCGCGGTGTGGTCATGAACGTTTTGCTTAGCGACAATCTTGGAAGTGAAAACCAAAGTTTCAACGATGGATGTCCCGACATTTATTTTGAACAAGACCATATTTGCGATCCTCTCGAGTCGTTTCATCCGATTGACAATACTCCAAAGAAGCCTACCCGTGGTAAACAGAAAGATGAAGGTCGTACCGGATACATTTCTGGACAGAATACGGGCACAAAAAGGCAACCTCAACGGGGGCAAGGTAGCAGTCTATACAGTCAACAAGTCTTAGACCACTCGGTGCCAATCAGCTCGAATAAGCCTCACGGAATGGTCACTCAACAGAATTCTGGTTTTATGGATGATTATGGTGAATACGACAGTAGTACATTTCAAGGACATCTGCAGGACACCACCAATTATGGCACGAGTTCAAACACTCCAAATGCAGACATTTACGGTACAGGAGGATATACACAATACACTGCTCAAAACACTGCTCATAACACTGCCCAAAAGACTGCTCAAAACAATGTTTATTATGGCTCTCAAGGATATGCTCAAATGATTGGCTCGAGCTATTCAAAGTATCCATTACGTCATCAAAATACAGATTCAAAGTATCCTTTAAGACATCAAAATACAGATTCAAAGTATCCTTTAAGACATCAAAATACAGATTCAAAGTATCCATTACGTCATCAAAATACAGGATACAGCCAAGGTTCGGGGTATGGCTATTTTGACTCTTCCACTTACACAGGAACGCTCGATGGTTATTCTTTCGACGGTGCGAAAAATAATCTAGAATATTATGGAGGTGGAGTGGTAGGAGGCCCATATTATGGTGGAGCCTATTATGGTGCTTCCTATTATGGTGGAACCTATTATGGTGGAGCTTATTATGGTGGAGCCTATTATGGAGGAGGAAATTATGGACCTTGTGTACGCTCATTTCAAACGTTGCGAAATAAACTTTCACCTGGTTCAGATGGCGTAATCGTCGAGATTTGTAATGGAAGCAGTATTACAGTGCAGCAGACCATTTCAATCACTGGAAACAACGTGATTGTTCAGTGTCTGGGAGACGGGATCGGATGCAAATTGATCGGACCAAGAAAATGGGATGACAGCTATGGCGTCTCTCGTGGAGGCGGTAAAATCTTTAATATTATAGGGAATGGGGTCACTATGAGAGGTATTTCCTTTGAAAACTCCTATAACTTGGATGGAGATGTAAGTACACTGAGCTTTAGGCCGAATTCATTAGAAAGTTGAAGCATTCCTAACAAGAATATCATTATTTCGTCGAATACATGCAGGGTGGGGCGCTATATATTACTGGAAGCAATACATCTATATTACTGTGCCGATTTCTTAGTAACGTAGCACGGGTAAGTGTGCCCATTTTCGATCGGTTGCATTTTATTATTGTCAATGCTGAGTGGTTACTCTCGTCTTGATTTTATAGAATGGCGGCGCAGTTTACTCCGAGACGGCAACAAAAATTGCAAATTCAATCTTTGCGCACAACGAAGCAGTTGGAGGTCGAGGAGGTGCGCTATATTCCAATATAGTTGGTGGCGGTCCCAACGATGCGCCGCTCTTGTCTAATAATCGGGGTTGTGAAAACCTGGGGGCGCAATGTTTCGAAATATACAACTCTGCAACAAATGGATGCCAGACATTTATTCCTGCTCAAATATGTCCAGGAATTCCTCCTCCACCCATGGACGACGATTACACTATCATACCATCCGAACCTTCGTGGGGTAGCAGTAAAGGCAGCACCACTAATAGCAAAAGTTTAAAAAGCAAAAAATCAAAGTATCCAAAGAGAAAAAAGAATAAAAAGAAGCAGCGCAGAAAGGGTGGAAGTTCGCGTGTGAGTATTGAGGTTGCAAATCATTCATGTTTCGAAATGAGTTGCTCATCAACTTTGTCTTGTGGATTTTGCTAGAAATGGGGTGGGTGGAGACTACGGCGTAGAGTTCTTGAAGATAATGCCAATCTCCTTGACAGATCTCATGGTTTGAAGCAATAATTGTAGGAGCGGCGCACTTAATCTGTGCAGCCACTTGAATTAATGTGCTGCACTAACTGTAAATTATACTGACAATTTTGGCACTATTGATCTTGGCTTTGAATATGTCTGCAAGGTTTGATGAAGCATTTCACATCTAATAAATTTTTCAATTTAATTTACTGTACCTAAAAAAGTGGGGAAATCTATCACAAATAAACAGTTCTTAAGTAAAAATATGTTCCTGTGTGCATTTGGTGCTGAACCTGATCGATAAGAATTTTTTGCTACAGTTAAGTAAGTTGTGATTGATCGGAACTTGCATTGTCTGTGATACGGCTTGTCTGTTCGTAGCGAGTGCCAAACATCCCACGTGACTTAAATTTTGAGCGGTCTGGTGCAGCCCTGAAGATTTTCCAAGACAAACAACGCCACAAACAATCAGTTTTTCAAATAATTGTCATACTAAAGTAAAGTGCAACCTTTCACAGTAATCACCGCCATGAGTTGAACAATCCAGCGCCATGTCCACAGTGACGCTGAGTCGCGAGAAGCGCGCCACTGCGGGGCGGCGCATGACGAGCTTGGTGGGCAAGGCACAGGAGGCTGATGAACAATTTTGGAGTCATGATACTTGGGGCGAAGAGCACGATGAGGATTACGATATTGCCGAGGAGCGTCAGGAGGATTTGGTGGATGTGTTTGATTCAGACTTTAACGATTCGGAAGAAGATGAAGAATCTGGTAGTGGAGACGATGATGCAAGACCAGCCAAGCGAGCACGCACAGCCCCGAAATCCAAGTGGAGGCTGCCGTTGCTAGAAACGCAAGGAGAAGCTTCAATAATGACCACGCGTTTAGATCCGGTTATATACCCAGCATTACACCAACGACAACAACTATTAATGATTCAAGCTCGACAACGATCGCTTGAGGCGGCTGCATCACACCGAGATGACAGTCATCCAAGAGCGTTGTTGCTGAGAAAGAAGTCCAAGGAAAAACAGAAAAAGTCAAGTATGGGATCAGGATTGAATGCCGGTGTCACGCTTTATGTGCCATCGTCTTCGCTAGAACTACAAACTGCCCTGGACGAATGGAAGGCGCTTGAAGAAGATTATCGTCAGGCTGTGGAAAAGCGACAACAAGCAACTTTGGAATCACACAAACAATCCCAACAAGCATCATCCGAACCAGAATCCGCGCTATCCAAGTCACAAATTCCAGAACCGAGCGACGAGGAAAAAAAGATTGAGGAAGTTGTACTATCTAAACCAGTAGTTACCTTTAGCCTTCCTCATTCTCCAGTGGAGACAAAGGCACCAGTTGTCACTTCAGAGGACCCTACACCGCTAGTTGCCATTGCCGCTGACGTGGGTCGTCGCAATCTAAGAACCAAAACGTTGATGAGCACCATTGCCACAGCAAGCGCTCAACAAGACGTCTCAAATCCAAAATCGCCGATCAAGGATGATAAGCGATTTATTCCAACTCAGGAAGAGATGCTTCTGGAGGCAGTGCATACGACCGAACTCGAAAATGCCAAGTGGTTACACACGCGACAACGGCTGGCAGCTCAAGATGCCACCAAGATCAACGTGGCCGCAAAAGGTCTTAAAACCAATAATAGCGGAGTCATTCTCAAGCTGCATTCCAAGAGGGGTTGCTACAATACAATCACTTTTTCTGAATTGGATCGTATTCCGGACCAATGGAAGGCCTTGATGGCGTCCAAAACCTCCAAGCCTATCCAACCACCTGAAAATGCGCCTAAACTGTGTTTCATCACCCAACAACCGGCCAAATATAGGGATCCTAAAACTAAGCTTTACTACTCCAATCTGGATGCCTATCTGGAACTGAAGAGAAGATACGACGCTGGCACGTTGTTTTCTTCGACGGATAAATCCTTACTGAAAAAGTCGTCAAACAAGTCCATCAAACCCAACAGATGCACCAGCGAAGCTTTGGCCAGTTTTAACAAAATTATAGTCAAAGTCGCGGGAGAAATTCTGGCGACTCTTACTATGGCAAATGAAAATCATTCTGAAGCACACATTAATTCAGTCGAGACGCATGTTCCAAAACTCCCACCCAAAGCTCTGTCAGTTGATCCAGCACCGCCCATTCCAGTTGCCACCTTAGCTACAAGCGAAGATCCTCCTCATCAATCCAGTAGCCCACGTACTGCAAGCGAAGTTGCTGAAAAAATAGCAGCATTCAATTCAACCAACCCATTAAACTATGCCAAATTACCTCCCACCTCGTCTTGTGAAGATGCCAAGATACCAACTATTTCGAAAATTAACAAAAAAGTTGGAAAATCCAAAAAAAATCATCCGGATGATTGTTTTGCTACATCGGTTTCAACGAAAGCCAGCATGGTTGCAGAACAACAATCATCACAACCTGTTGAGGTAAACAACCATGCTTTGGACACGCTTACATGTCCTATCCCTCCTAATGTGGCCTTACCGCAAGATGCCATAGCTCTAGACAATTCCAAATTCTTACAGCCTGCACTTACAAACAAATCCCTACAATCATCAATAAATTCAGCCGAATTATCCAAACCGCCTTCCCAACAGCGCTACGTTGATCGTTCCCTCGTTAAGGCGGTGTTGGATGCTTATGAGGATGCCTACAGTCGCTCGAGATCCAATTCCATTGCATCCGAAGGACCCACACTCTAGATTGCTAATGCTTTTTTAAGAATCTACTTCTAGCTACTGACTTTTGACTGTATGCTTTCAATAATTTGATTTGATCAAGTTGAATTGGCTCTTCCCTAGTGTGGCAAATACTGCTTCCATCCAGTGAACAATTTATTTCTTTGAATTGAAATGATTATGCATGGTAGACTTATTCATCTCAAGCGAGCAATGATGGAGAAAGCCAATTGTGCATTTGCTGTATTGTCCTTTGTTGGTTTCCACAATATTCATCTCGAGCTAGATTTGATGAAGATCGAAAAATCATAACGATTCATATTGTGAATTTTCATTCGAAACAGATGAAGTCATGAGGATTAAAATCTTGTTTTAAAATTTTGAATAAAAATGTCTATTTCAGTAAAAATCATTTCATTCGCCGCCATATCTATCATAATTTATATGCAAATCAGCACTTTCCTCAAGATAATCCAGCCAATGCATCCCAATTGAATTACTACCTAGTAGCTCTAATATTTTAAATCATGTAACCCTCTGATCAAAATCTCCAAACAACGATCTTCAGCAGAATCCGCTTATTAAACGATTGGATTGAATATCGTCGAAAGCTAATTTTATAAATGATTTTCTTAGACAAGCTCATTATTTTGAACAAGAAAATGCTCCGGTAAAGCCAATTTCGGCATCTAAGCTCAAATTATTTGCTATGAAAGTCTTTATGTTCACTCAGCTTTTCTCACAGCATTTACCTCATGTTCAGCTTCCCGTAGACTTTTCATTTCATCTGTTTACACCCTGCTATAAGATGAGTCAACAGATTCAAAAATACTTGAAGCAAAGAAATTTTGTCTATTTTTTGTATAATATTTGTATCTACTCTAACATATCAAAGTTCTACAAATACTGTCTAATTCAATTGTGCCGTTAGTGCCATTGGAACAAACACAATAAGCCCAATTAAAGAAGCAATTGCTAGAGAACCGGTGAGGTAATAATAGTGTTTAGCATGATGGGGATATGTTTTGCGCAATCGATCTCCCTCTGTAACAAAGGTTGAAACTGTGCTCAAACTGCCCGCAAAGCCCGTCTTAATGCCAGCAAGTATAGCCCCGCCCCAGCTGGTGCTATCAACCTGATAGTGAAGCGAAACGCCTGCCATTGCCGCAGATACGACGGCAGCCACGATATTGGCTACGAAAGTTCCCAGCGGAAACCATTTGTAGCGTTCCACCTTGCCATTCAATGCAGCAAGTTGCCAACGAATTAGCGTGCCAGGCGGTGCAAATAAAGCCGAAAGTAATAGTGTTCGATAATAAGACATGTGCTGTCCATGGAAAGAAAAGAATAAAAAAGCCGTCATTAGGCCAAATGTGAGCAGTGATAGAAAAGTTCCCAATTTGAATTTGAACCTCAAAAGCTGTCGAGAATCAACATGCGAAGAGAGTGCGTCGTAAGTATTTTGCTGGATTTCCATATCGGCAAACGTCTTGAGCGCATCAATGTCCCATCCATTGTCACGAGCAATGTCATTAATTACAGAAACCGGCGGATCATGCTCCACCAGTATTTTCTGCTCAACCTCTTGGAGGATTTGAATTTGCCTTGTGCTCTTTAGCTGTCGAATCGAGCCAAAAACCGACGACCTTGGAGAACCGGAGGATTCGTCCAGATTTGAGGAGGAAGGATCGCGTCGTTCTTGCTCAGTGGTCTCCTTCCATCTCTCAATAGCCTCCAGAGCAGCAGCGTTGGTTTTGGCCACTTCCACTTCCTCCTCCTTCAGAAAGCCATCCAAATAACGGCGCTCAAAGTCTGGTAAGGACTGATTGATTCGACGGATACTTGAACGACCATATGGCTTCATAGCGGGCTGATCAGACGTGATGGCAGCCTGTGCCAAGTCTTCTGCTTCGGCCAATTCTGGATTAGTGGCTCGGTGTAGAAAAATGGCAATATTCTGACCCAAAACCAAAGATGACATGGACGCCTCCAGACCCACAATATAGCCCATTAGAGCTGAAAACAGCTGTGTGTTGGGCCTTGGAGATACTGTTCCGCCGTACATCATGACAACCATTTGTGTGTTCCAGCTAGCAAAAGTTGTGAGTGAACCGCAGAAGCCAGTTCTCAGACCCAAATGGAAGATGTGAGTCCGCTGGAAGGGGTGTCGTGCATTGAAACATGCCATTGGCATGGGCGCAGCGGTCAAACCCAAATCCTGACCCGGTTGAATCAGGCCCATGATGAAGCATCCGAGCATATTCGCTGGTAAATCTTGAAAAATTGCACCTCCTTGAAGGCCGGAGCCTCCTGAGGAAGTCACGCATGAATTTATTGTTGACACTAAGGTATATAACCATGAACCATCATTTTTCGTGCATTGACCACCCCAAAAGTCTCCTATGAAGACTCTTAGAGCTTCTCCCAGTATGGAGAAAAAGGAAAGTGCAATTATCGAGAAAACCAATACACCAAAAGGGCCAAAATCTTGTTCAGGCCTAAATCTTCGAACCACATTTTGGTTTTCATCATCATTTTGATCAGTCTCCTTCGTGTCTGTTGATTTTATTTGCGCATGTTCACTTGTCATTTTTGAATTCGCCTCTCATCATGAGAGGCGCCACAATTTTGACATCATGAAAAACTTCCGCACGTCATCAATTCGGTTTCTAAATTGTGCAGATCAAATACCGGCTCGGAACTGTAACAATTGCGATCCTAGCTTTTCACATTTTATTGTATCCGGGTTTGAAATTAACACGACAAAAACCATTTTGTGTTTGAATGATGAATAGGAATATAGCATAGCCAGTATTTAACAGAGACGGAGAAGTGATAAGTAGTCACACTTATAACTGCCATGTCATCTCTGTCTTGTGTTATGAAAATGGCAAAATGATGTCAAATGCTTGCTAGTAGATCATTCATAGAACTTTTCGAGCTTACAAACCGACAGGAAACGCCGTGACAAGTTTTTTTAGAGTTCCCAATGTGAACTCCCATTGATTACAACTTTCGTTCTACACTTAAGGAACACGGACGCTATGACAGCATCAATGAAAGTTGAAACGAATGAATTATTTTCTAACAAGAGATAAATGCGAACAACATAATATTTCCACCAATTACAACTGGAGGTTGGTAAAGGGTGGGAATCAAATACATCTTCTTTGTCGATCTGATTGTGAAATACAGCCAATCCTTGTTTGATGCGCTAACAACTTCATACATTTGGTCAAAAGTTTTGCATAAGTGAATCTGAAAATTGTAACAGAGATTAGCTAGTTAGGCTCAAAATCTTAGATTGGAAATAAGCTAAACATAACAAGCTATATGGGAGTGTTGCCCTTGGTAGGTGACTCTCAAGTCATTATGATAAAGGTTATTTAGAAAGTATTTCAATAGTAGATCGGTGGCTAATCGAAAAAGGTCAATCCTTGTCTTATTTCAAAGAATAGTAAAGCTTTCTGGGCTATTTCTCTTGTTATGAGAGCACGATATTATATGGTTGATACTAAAACATTGGGGTCAATAACTGACCGCGCTAATACAACAGCAAGAGCACCACATTAGATCTCTGATACTAAATATTGACAAAAGAATTTGTGCAAGCATTCGTGATCCATAAGTCAAAAAACATGTCATACATTCATTCTTTTGAACTTCCCATTTGTTATTCTCATGAGACTCTCGACACAGCTGGACTAAATATTCGACACAATAGCTAACAAATCCTTGCGCATGTTACGCCTCTGACATATTCGCAGTCTTATGACTGTTGATGTCAGGTTTTCTGTCTTAGACAAGGAGACAAAATTGTATTAGTAAATTTTTATCTATAAGCATGATGTGATGAGACCATGTTCACGACTGACGACCATTTGAATTCACATACATCTACCCCGCACCACAATATTATGCCATCTTCCAAAAGAATCTTTCTTAGCATTTAAGAAGTGTCCACCTGTTGAAATTTGTTATCAATCTCATGTCTTCGAAACGATTTCTGTCTCGACAGATCTTGTGTCATCTTACTTTTTGTCTAACTTTTATGCCCAAATAAATGTT
>Ga0075156_10002374_pt1 | contig 10436 bp, 8 predicted proteins | sample JI81AbrownDNA_FD_70966 | JGI IMG/M metagenome (GOLD analysis project Ga0075156, IMG submission 70966) | Wastewater effluent complex algal communities from Wisconsin, to seasonally profile nutrient transformation and Carbon sequestration -... | ecosystem: Engineered > WWTP > Effluent > Algae...
ACGCCTTCGCTCGGATCGTCCGCGACCCTCGCCATCAGTACCGCTTCGCGCTCGGGCCCGGCGACTTCCTGCTCTACGACAACCATCGCATGCTGCACGCGCGCACGGCCTTCGAGGGGAGTCGCTGGTTGCGGGGCGTGTACTTCGATCGCTGAGGGCGTCTGAACGCTGAGCGCGTGTTAGCGTGTCGTGCCGATGCCTGGCCCCGCCGCACCTCGCCGCCGTGATCGCCTCGCGGTGGCGCTCTTCTTGCTGGTCTTCCTGATCCCGATGCTGCTGCGCTCGACTCTGGTCGATCGGCCCTTGCCAGGCACGCCGCGCTTGCTGGCCAAGCTGCACGACATCGCCTGTCTGTTCCCCTTCAAGCCGCAAGGCTGGAGCAGCTACTACGTCCAGGTCCTCTACCCGGGCGCCAAGCAGTGGACGACGCTCGATCAAGCCGAGCTCTTTCCGCTCCAGCCCTTTGGTCGACGCACTCGCATGCATCGCTACCTGGTCGCCTGGGGGGCCAAGCCGAGCCGGCGGACCGCCGACATGGCCCGCTGGATCCTCGAGCGTTGGTCGCTGCTGCACGCCGACGAGGTTCAGCCGATCGGGATCCGCTTCGCTCGCGCGTGGACCTTGCCCAGCCGCGAGCACCCGCCCCAACACGGCTGGGTTCAACCCGAGTGGATCTACGCGCCGGTCCACCAGCGCAAGGTCATCGTCGCCTACTCGCGCGAGGAGCTGCTCGGGCCATGAGCGCGCTCGCTTCGAGCCTTCGCAAGCCGCTGCGGGCCTGGCAGGAATTCTGGCACGCGCCGATCAGCCCCTTGCCGCTGGCCGCGTTTCGCCAAGTGTTCGGCTGGACGATGTTGATCTACTTCGTCGCCTGGGCTCGCTACGCGCCCGAGTGGCTGACCGACGCCGGCTATCACCCCGACGCGAGCATCGACCCCAACAACGCGCCCGGCTTGCCCTTGCTGCCCGCCGCGGCGCTGCCCTGGGTCGGCGTGGTCTTCTTCGGCGCGCTCTTGGCCGATCTCTTCGGCTTCGGCCGGCGCGTGACGATCTGGATCTTGCTGGCCGGCGCCCTCTATGCGCTGGTCGTCGATCCGATCGCTTCGTTCACGATCAACCGGCTCTTCGTGATCGGCCTGATCATCTTGGCGGTCGCGCCGGAGCCCAGCCCTGCGAGCGAATCCACGCCCGAAGAGCAGCGCGCGTGGCCGGTCCGCATGCTGCAGGTCACGGTGGTCGCCCAGTACTTCGCGTCGGGCCTGTGCAAGACCCTCCGCGGCGACTGGTGGGGCGGCGAGGACGTGCTCTGGACGCAGATCCAGGGCGTGTACATGAACGACTTCGCGGCGTGGCTGGTCCGCACGCTGCCCGAGTGGGCCTGGGTCGCGCAAGAACAGATCGCCCTGTGGTTCGAACTGCTGGCCCCCTTGCTGTTCGGGATCCGCAAGCTCCGGCCGCTCGCGGTGGTCGTCGGCGTCGGCCTGCATGTGGTGGTCGCGGCCACGATGGACCAGCTGATCTATTTCAGCTTGCAGATGATCGGCTTTTACGTGCTCTTCGTGCCCGTCGCCTGGCTCGAGCGGCTGCGCAGGCTGGTCGGCGGGCGCGAGCCTGTGGCATAGTTCGCGCGCCCCCGGATGTACCCGCCCGATCCCAACGCTCCGCACTCGCATGGCCAAGCCGGCCACGCTGGGATGGGCCAAGCCGGCGGCATGAGCATGGGTGAGCAGCAGACCTTCTGCCCCGAGTGCGGCGCGCCGATCCAATTTCGCGGGACCACGGTCTCGGCGGTCTGCGAGTACTGCAACTCCACGGTCGTCCGGACCGGCGTCGACGTCCGCTTGATCGGCAAGGTCAGCGCGCTGACCGACAACGGCTCGCCGATCCTGCTCCACTCGAAAGGCCAGTTCGGCGGCGTGCCCTTCATGGTCGATGGCCGGCTGCAGGTCCAGTACGAGCGCGGGATCTGGAACGAGTGGTTCCTCAGCTTCGCCGACGGCACGATCGGCTGGCTCGCCGACGCCCAGGGCCAGTTCGCGATCGTCCGGCCGATCAACCCGGCCTTGGTCGCGGACAGGGTCCCGCACTTCGGCCAGCTCGAGCCCGGCAAGGTCTTGCTCATCACCGATCGCCAAGCGGTGGTCGTCGACGCGCGCGGGGCCAGCTACCGCGGGGCCGAGGGCGTGCTGCCCTTCGAAGCGCTGCCCGGCATGACCTTCTTCGGCGCCGACCTGCGCGGCTACGAGGGCGAATTCATCACGCTCGATTGGGGCAACGACCCCAACCATCAGCGACCGACCCCCTACCTCGGCCGCGCCGTCTCGCTGGCCGAGATCAAGCTCTTCCCGCTGCGCCGCTTCGAGGGTTGGGCGCCCGCTCAGCCCCCTCGCTAGGAGACCGACCCGCACGTGAACCAGCCCGCGCCGCCGAGCAAGTTGTTCCGCGAGGAAGCCAAGACCGGATCCGTCCAGTGTCTGGCTTGTGGCGCGCCGATCACCTTGCGGGGCTTCGCGGGCGTCGAGCAGGTCACCTGCGCTTTTTGTGGCACGGCCCATCAGCCCGAGCCCGAAGGTCCGCTGCACATCATCCAGCAGGCCTCGCGGCAGCGGCAGCCTTCGGCGCTGCCGCTCTACCAGCGCGGCACGCTGGACATCGGCGGCAGCGGCCCGGTCGAGTGGGAGATCGTCGGCCTGACTTGGCGCGAGATGGCCAAGGACGGGACCCGCTACCCCTGGCAAGAATTCCTGCTCTTCAACCCCTACCAGGGCTTTCGCTGGCTGATCTACTCGATGAGCGACGGGGTCTGGAGCGTCGGCGGTCCGCTGCCCGGCGCGGCCAAGATGGTCGCCAACGTCTGGCCCTCGGTCGAGTACAAGGGCGAGAGCTACAAGCACCACACCAGCGGCGTCGCGCGAACCACCTACGTCGAGGGCGAGTTCCCCTGGCAGGTGTTCGCGGGCGACAACGTCAGCACCAACGACTACGTCTGTCCGCCCAAGCAAATCTCGATCGAGATGCAGCGGACCAAGCAGGGCGCCGACCTCAACTTCACCCAGATGTGGCCGATCCGGGCCGCCGAGGTCTGGGCGGCCTTCCGCATGACCGGCTCGCCGCCGGCCGAACGCGGCCTGCACCCCGCAGCGCCCAACCCCGCGGCTGGCAACACCCGCTTTTATCTGCTCTCGGCGGCGGCCCTGATCATCGTCTGGGTGCTCGCGACCATCGTCTACTCGGGCGCGCGGACCAACAAGTCGGTCTGGAAGGGCAACCTCGCGCCCGACAACGTCGTCAGCGAAGAGATCACGATCGGCGAGCCCGGCAAGCCGACCACGCTCGAGCTCGAGCTGCAGGCGAGCGGGATGAACAACTCCTGGGCCTACGCCGAGGTCCTGCTGGTCAACCCCGAGACCGAAGAGGCCACCGTGATCGGCGTCGAGGCCGAGTACTACAGCGGGGTCGATGGCGGCGAGTCGTGGAGCGAGGGCGCCAACCCGGGCCATCAGACCATCGGCGGCATCGTCGGCGGCAAGTACCTGATGCAGATCAACAGCCAGATCGATCCGGGCGGCGACCCGGCCGACATGTTGACCTTGAGCATCCGCGAAGACGTCCCGCTCTACCGCTACGTCCTGGTCCCGCTGATCTTCATCAGCTTGTTCCCGCTGGCCAACCTCATCCGCCGCGCGGCCTTCGAAAAGAAGCGCTGGGCCGAGAGCGACCACGCGCCCGTCGAATCGGACGACTGAAGGAGAACCCCTGCATGGTGACCAAGATCCTCTATCTCGCGCTCTCGGCTGGCAGCCTCGGTCTGCTGCTCTTCGAGGCCCCTCGCGGTGGTTTGCTGACCGGTGCCCCGGAATCGGGCAAGGTCGAGCGTGACGCCGCCACGGCTGGAACGACCATTCGAACGCCGCGCTACGTGTTCCTCGGCGGCTTCCACGGAGGCAAGTGATGCTGCTGCTCGCCAAAGATTTCCTCGATCTCTCTGCTCTCGTGTCCGCCGCGGTCTACTCGCTGGTCGGCCTGCTGATGTTCGGGCTCTTCTGGATGTTGATCGTCTGGCTGACCCCCTTCTCGATCCGCAAGGAGATCGAGGAGGACCAGAACACCTCGCTCGGCATCATCTTGGGCGCCGTGATCATCGGCATCTCGATGATCATCAGCGCGGCCGTGTCTGGCTGAGCGCATGAGCGAGTCGCCCGCGATCGGGGTCGCGGAGCCAGCCGCGGAGGCCGACATGGCCGATGCCGGCGCGGGGCAGCACTCGCGCGAGCAGGCGCGGGCGCGTCTGCTGCTCTTCGTGGTCCTGATCGTCGCGACCTGCGGGCTGATCTACGAGCTGATCACCGCGACGATGGCCAGCTATCTGCTCGGCGACTCGGTCACGCAGTTCTCGCTGGTCATCGGCGTCTACCTGAGCGCGATGGGGGTCGGCTCGTGGTTGAGCCGCTTCGTCGTCCACCGCCTCGCCGATCGCTTCATCAGCGTGCAGCTGGTGATCGCGCTGGTCGGCGGCTTCTCGGCGCCCGCGCTCTTCCTCGGCTTCGCCCAGCTCTCGAGCATCCGCCCGCTGCTCTTCACGATCCTGGTCGTGGTCGGGACCATGGTCGGGCTCGAGATCCCCTTGCTGATGCGCTTGATGCCTGGCCGCGAGCAGCTCAAGGATCTGGTCGCGCGGGTGCTGGCCTTCGACTACATCGGCGCGCTGCTGGCCTCGATCTCGTTCCCGCTGCTGCTCTTGCCCTGGCTGGGCCTGGTCCGAACCAGCTTGCTCTTCGGCCTGCTCAACTCCTTGGTCGCGCTGTGGTCGGCGCGGGCGTTTCGGGCCGAGCTGGCCCGGCCGCGCTCGACCATCGGCCAGGCCTTGATCGCGGTCGCGCTGACTGGCAGCTGCCTGCTGCTCGGCAAGCAGATCGAGGAATTCGGCGAGCGCCAGCTCTACGACGCGCCGGTCATCTTCTCGCTCAAGACGCCCTACCAGCGGCTGACCATCACCCGGATGAGCGACGACATCCGGCTCTTCATCGACGGCAACCTGCAGTTCGCCAGCATCGACGAGCACCGCTACCACGAGGCGCTGGTCCACCCGGCCTTCGCCGCTCGTGAGCAGCTCGGCGGAGGGCCGGCCCGACGCGTGCTCGTGCTCGGTGGCGGCGATGGGCTCGCCCTGCGCGAGCTGCTGCGCTACCCGAGCGTCGAGCACATCGATCTGGTCGATCTCGATCCGCAGATGACGGCGCTCTTTCGCGACACGCCGATGCTCGCCGAGCTCAACCAAGGCTCGCTCGCCGATCCCCGCGTCAGCGTCCACAACGCCGACGCGATGATCTGGCTCGAGCAGCGGCGCAGCGGCGAGGCTGGGCCTTGGCAGCCCTGGGACGTGATCGTCGTCGACCTCCCGGATCCCAACAACCTCTCGCTCGGCAAGCTCTACACGGTCGCCTTCTATCGGCTGGTTCGTGCGGCGCTGGCCAAGGACGGGGTCGCGGTCGTGCAGTCGACCTCGCCCCATCTCTCGCCGCGGGCCTATTGGTGCATCGTCGCCACGCTCGACGCGGCCGGGCTGAATCCGCTGCCCTACCACGCCCACGTGCCCAGCTTCGGCGATTGGGGCTTCAACTTGGTCGCCCACAGGCCCTTGGTCGTGCCCACCGAGCTGAGCACGGCGCTGCCCGAGCTGCGTTTTCTCGCCGCCGATCTGCTGCCGACCCTCTTCGTGTTCCCGCACGATCAACAGCCGCTCGAGGTCGAGCCCAATCGCCTCGATACACAATTGCTCGTCCGTTACTACGAGCAAGACCTCAGCGCCCTCGGCCCCCGCCGTGGCGGGTCCTGAGCGCCGAGGTCGGCGGGTCAAAAAGCTATCGCTTGGCCAGATAGGGCGCGATCGCAGGCAGGGCCCGAAAGCGCGCGACAAAACCCTGAAGGCCGGGATAGTCCGCGAGGCAGCCGGGCTTGAGCAGCTCGAGCGCGTCGAGATAGTCGAAGGTGCCGACGTCGGCGAAGGTCAAGGTGTCCGTGATGAACCAGCCCGCGTCAGGGTTGGGGTTGCGCGCGAGCATGCGCTCGAGATCGCCGAGCGTCTTCGGCAGGTGCTCCCAGAACGCGCTGATGACTTCGTCCGTGGTCTTCAGAACAGCCGCATAAGCAACAGGGATGTATTTGGCCCGTTCGTCGGCGATGAAGTCGGCGAGCGCGTCGCACATCGCGTGATCGCGGGCGTTGCTTCCGTACTTCCCGAAGAGGCGACCGAGGTGACGCATGATCGCGCCGCTCTCCGCGAGCACGAATTCGCCCTCGTCCGATCGCTCGGTCAACACGGGAAGCCGGCCAAATGGCGTGTTTGGCTTGAGTTCGGGCCAATTCGCGGCGGGGTTCTCGGTGAAGGACCGGTCCTCGAGCGCGAACATCAGACGGATTTGCTCGGCGCGCCCTCGCGCGGGGAAGTACAAGAGTTCGTATTCGGGCATGGCTGTTCTTTGTCGCTGCTGAACCAACTGTTAGGGACGATGCGAGCTCGCATCATCGCTCCGCGCCGCGCTGCAGCGCAATCCAATTTCAGGTGCGGGGCCACGTGCGAGCCCGTACATTGGCGCTGGTGCTCCGGGTCCACCAGTACACGTTGGTCGACCCGCTTCGCGGTGACGGGCACAGCGATCTCTACCGCGGCCATCGAAACGACGATCTTCTGCCCGTGCTCGTCGAGGTGCTCGTCGACGAGTACCCGAGCTCGACGCAGCTCGCTCGACTCCGCCACGAATACGCGATCGAAAAGGAGCTCGGGATCGCGGGCGTTCTCGCCCCAATCGGCCTCGAAGAGCTGGGCCACGGGCTCGTGCTCGTGTGGGCCGACCCCGGCGGCGTTCCCTTGCGCAGCTTGCTGCGATCGGGCCCGGTGCCGCTCGCTCTGGCGCTGCAGATTGCCGCCTCGCTCGCGGTCACGCTCGCGCAGGTCCACGCGCGGGGCGTCATCCACAAAGACATCAACCCCGACAACGTCTTGGTCGACGTCGAGACTCGGCGAACCTACCTCATCGGGTTTGGTCGGGCCTTGCGTCTGTCGCACGAGACCCCGCTGATGACCAGCCCGGGCGCGCTCGAGGGCACGCTCGCCTATCTCTCGCCCGAGCAGACCGGTCGCATGAATCGGATCGTCGATCGCCGCAGCGATCTCTACTCGCTCGGCGTCGTGCTCTACGAGCTCTTCACGGGCGCCTTGCCCTTCGTGACCAACGACGTGATGGAGCTGCTCTACAGCCACCTCGTCCGCCGGCCCGAGTCTCCGCACACCCGGAGCCCTGGGCTGCCGCTCCTGGTCTCGGACTTGGTGATGAAGCTGCTGGCCAAGAACGCCGAGGATCGCTACCAGCACGCCCGCGCGCTGGCAGAAGATCTGCACGAGTGCGTGGACCGGCTCGACCCGAGCGGGACGCTCGAGAGCTTCCCGCTCGCCCGCGGCGATCGTCATCGCGGCGGCGAGCTCGATCTGCCGCAGCGGCTCTACGGACGCGAGGCCGAGCTGCGCGCGTTGCATCGCGCGTGGGAGCGCGTGGCCGCGGGTGGCACGGAGCTGCTGCTCGTGCGCGGCTACTCGGGCATCGGCAAGTCGGTGCTCGTCCACGAGATCCACAAGGAGCTGACCGGGGCGCAGGGCTACTTCGTCGCCGGCAAGTTCGACCAGCTCGGTCGGGCGGTGCCCTATGCCGCGCTGGCGGAGGCGTTTCGCGAGTTCGTGCACCTGCTCTTGACCGAGCCCGAGCCCGAGCTCGAGCGCTTTCGAACCCGCTTGATCGCCGCGCTCGGGGACAACGCGGGCCTCCTGACCAACCTCGTCGGCGACCTCGAGCAGATCATCGGCCCGCAAGCGCCGGTGCCCGAGCTCGGCACGGCCGCCTCGCGCAACCGCTTCACCCGGGTCTTTCAGCAATTCCTCGCGGTCTGCACCTCGATGGAGCGCCCGCTCGTGCTCTTCCTCGACGACCTTCAGTGGGCCGACCTCGCCTCGCTCGAGCTGCTCGAGGCGATCTTCGCGGCCGGGGCGAAGCGCCACCTGCTCGTGATCGGAGCCTATCGCAGCAACGAAGTCGACGCCTCGCACCCGCTGACGACCACGCTGCGCGAGATCGAGGCCGCGGGCGCGAGCACGAGCACGATCGAGCTCGGTCCGCTCGCCCGCCGTGACGTGATCCGCTTCATCGCCGACGCGCTGGGCATGACCGAGCTCGAGGTCGCGCCGCTGGCCCGGCTGGTCGACGAGAAGACCGAGGGCAACCCCTTCTTCCTGATTCAGCTGCTCGTCGCGCTGCACGAGGACGGCCTGCTTCACTACGACGAGGACGCGCGCGCCTATCGATGGGACGAAGCGGGCGTGCGCGCGATCGCGGCGTCCGACAACGTGGTCTCGTTCATGGCCGAGCGCATCAGCCGACTCTCGCGGGCCACCTGCGAGGCGCTCGAGCTGGCCGCGTGCATCGGCTATCGCTTCGAGCTCGGGACGCTGGCGGTGATCGCCGAGTCCTCGCCGCGGGCGCTCGCGCGCGACCTGTGGGAGGCGCTCGAGCAGGGCGTGATCATCCCGCTCGACGCCGACTATCGGTTCTTGCAGAGCGACCCGAGCGATCCGAGTGACCCTGCATGGAGCGACCCGGCGTCCTCGTCCAGGGTCGAGTTTCGCTTCCTGCACGATCGCGTGCAGCAGGCCGCCTATGCGCGGACCGACCCGGACGAGCGCGCCGCGCTGCACCTTCGAATCGGCCGGCTGATCCGCTCGAGTCAGGCTGGCGCGGGGACAAGCGGCGCCTTCGAATTGGTCGCGCACTTGAACCTCGGTCGCGCGCTGATCCGCGATCCGAGCGAGCGGCTGGACCTGGCCGAGCTCAACCTCGCCGCCGGACGCAAGGCCCGGGCCGCGACCGCCTATGAAGCGGCGGCGGGCTACTTCGAAGCCGGGGTCTCGCTGCTCGCCGCGGACAGCTTCGAGCACACCTACGCGCTGGCCTTCGCGCTCTACTCGGGCCAAGCCGAGGCCGCGATGGTCAGGGGTGCGCATGCGCGAGCCGAGGCCAGCATCGACACGCTCTTGCTCCGCGCCCGCACGGTGCTCGAGCGGGCCGAGGTCCTCGACCTTCGGGTGGTCTCGTGCGCCGCCCAGGGCCGCTCGCTCGACGCGGTCGAGGCTGGCGTCGCGGGCCTGCGTCTGCTCGGCTTCACGGTGCCCGACTCGGACGGCGATCGCCAGGCGGCCTACGAGCGCGAGCTCGCGGCGCTGGTTGCAGTGATGGCCGGTCGCGACCTCGACGAGCTGGCCGCGGCTGCGAGCATGGACGCCGCGGACATGCGGGTCGCGATGAAGCTCGCCCGCCACACCGCGCTCTCGGCCTTTGGCTGCGCGACGAGCCTCGGCTACTGGCTGACCGCGTTCGCGGCCAACCTCTCGCTCGCGCAGGGCAGCTCGGATCAATCGGCGTCGGCCTTCGCGTTGCTCGGGGCCGTGGTCGCGAGCACCACCACCCGCTTCGCCGAGGCCCACCGCTTGGTCAAGCTCGCGCTCGCCGTGCACGAGCGGCGCGGTGGCGATGTCCACGAGGCCTGCATGCTGGGCTTCTACTTCACGACGGTCTCGCACTACGCGATCCATTGGCGAGCCCTGCTGCCGCAGCTCGAGCGGGCCCGGATCGCGGGCGTGGAGTCGGGCGATCGGCTCTTTCACTCGTACACCTGCTCGCATTGGGTGATCGCGCGCTCGATCCTCGGCGATCCCCTCGACGAGCTGCGCGAAGAGGTCGAGCGGATGCTCGCCCAGATGGAGGCCAACAAGCTGCCGGCCGCGGCCGCGACCCAGCGGGTGGTCAAGCAGACGATCGCCTGTCTCGAGGGCCGCACGAGCAGCCCGACCAGCCTGAGCGACGAAGCCTGCGACGAGGCGGCGCTGGTCGAGACCATGCAAGCGGCGAAGATGTCCTTCGCGCTGCATTGGTATCGCACCAGCAAGGGCATGCTGCTCTACCTCGCGGGCGATCACGCTGGCGCGCTCGAGCAGCTCGAGCGGGCCTTGGCGATGATCCCGATCGCGTTCACGCCCGAGGCTTGCTTCTTCACCGCGCTGGCGATCCTCCAGAGTCAGAGCGAGTCCGAGTCCGAGCCCGAGCCGCTCGAGCGCCGCGCCAGCGTGCTCGAGCGGTGCCGGCGAGACCTCGCGATCTGGGCCGAGGCCTGCCCGGCCAACTATCGCCATCGCCAGCTGCTCGTCGAGGCCGAGGCCGCGCGGTGCTCGGGCAGCTTCGAACTCGCGATGGACCGCTACGATCGCTCGATCGACGCGGCCAGCGAGCACGACTGGCCCCGCGATCTCGCCCTGGCCAACGAGCTCGCCGCCAAGTTTTACCTCCAGCGCGGCCGGACTCGGATCGCTCGCGCGTACATGACCGACGCGTCCT
>Ga0075156_10002376_pt1 | contig 10429 bp, 8 predicted proteins | sample JI81AbrownDNA_FD_70966 | JGI IMG/M metagenome (GOLD analysis project Ga0075156, IMG submission 70966) | Wastewater effluent complex algal communities from Wisconsin, to seasonally profile nutrient transformation and Carbon sequestration -... | ecosystem: Engineered > WWTP > Effluent > Algae...
TTCCAGGACTCGCTGCAGAAGTACTTCCTGCAGAGCCTGGTGCCCGACAGCATCGCCAAGCCGGTGCTGGGCGCGTTGACGCAGTTCGCCTCCAAGGCCAACCGGCTGGGCACCGTGGGCCTGGTGTTCCTGCTGCTGGCGGCACTCGCGCTGATGCTGACCATCGACCGCACGCTCAACGCCATCTGGCGGGTGCGCACGCCGCGGCCGATCGCGCAGCGCGTGCTCGTCTACTGGGCGGCCGCCACGCTCGGCCCGCTGGTGCTGGGCGTGAGCCTGAGCCTGACTTCGTACGTGATCTCGGCCTCGCGCGGCATCGTCTCCGACCTGCCCGGCGGCGTGAGCCTGCTGCTCAACACCATCGAGTTCGTGTTGCTGGCCGCCGGCATGGCGGCGCTGTTCCATTACGTGCCCAACACGCACGTGCGCTGGCGGCACGCGGTGGCCGGCGGGCTGTTCGTCTCGGTGGGCTTCGAGGTCGCGAAGAAGGGCCTGGCCTGGTACATCGCGCAGGTGCCCACGTTCGCGATGGTCTATGGCGCCTTCGCGACGCTGCCGATCTTCCTGGTCTGGATCTACCTCGGCTGGGTGATCATCCTGCTCGGTGCGGTGATCGCGGCCTACACGCCCAGCCTGTTGATGCGGGTGACGCGCTGGCCCGACGGCCCGGGCTCGCGCTTCTCGCTGGCCGTGGCGCTGCTGGCCGAACTCGACCGTGCCCGGCGCAGCGAGGTGCGCGGGCTCAGCCTGGTGGACTTGTCGGAATCGCTGCGCGTCGATCCGCTGCAGGCCGAACCCATCGTCGACGCGCTGGTCGAACTCGACTGGCTGGCCCGGCTCGACGAAGCCGGCGCCGCGCGCTTCGTGCTGCTGTGCGACCCGGCCACGACGATGGCCGGGCCGCTGCTGGCGCAGATGCTGCTCGAGCCGCTGCCGTCGATGCGCGGCTTTCGCGAACGGGTCGGCTTCGACCGCCTCACGCTGGCCGAACTGCTTCAGGGTTGACCTGCCGGATCAGGCCAAAGCGAAGGCCCTGCGAAGCTGTCCCGCGTCGGCCTGAGTCGAGCCGCCTGCGCTGCGCACTTTCAGAGGCGCTTCGCTGCGGCGACTCAGTGCGTGGCCGGGTCGCTGGGTGCGCTGCTGCGCTCCGAACCGTGCTGGACACGGTCCTTGCCGAGCCGCTTGGCGGCGTACATCGCATCGTCGGCGCATTGCAGCAGCTTCAGCGGATGCTGCGCGTCGGCGGGCGCGAGCGCATAGCCGATGCTCGCGCTGACCCCGCCACCGGGCACCCCGGCGCTGACGCGGCGGACCGCCTCGAGCATGTGCAGCGCCAGCGCGCGCGCGCCGGCCTGGCCGCGCACCGAGGCGAGCACGAGGAACTCGTCGCCGCCGAAGCGTCCGACGGCGTCGTCGGCACGCACGCTCGCCTGCAGCGCCTGCGCCACCTTGATCAGCAAGGCATCGCCCTCGCGGTGGCCGAGCCGGTCGTTCACCGACTTGAAGCCGTCGAGGTCGACGAAGAACAGCGCCACCGGGTCGTGCGCCGCGGTGACCAGCGCCGCTTCGATGCGGTCCATCATCGTGCGGCGGCTGAGCACGTCGGTGAGCATGTCGCGCTCGACGCTGCGGCGCAGCTGCTCCTGCGCGACCGTGAGGTCGTGAACGTCGATGGTCACCGTGTACAGGCCCACCACCAGCCCTTCGGCATCGAAATCGGGTACGTAGCTGGTGCGCAGCCAGCGCGGCCCGCCGGCCAGGTTGTTGGCCAGGCCATCGACGAGGCGCGTGTACTGCACCGTCTTGCCTTCGAGCGCGCGGCGGAAGTGCGGCTCATGCTCGGCCCAGCGTCGCTGGCCGCGCACCGCGCCGATGTGGCGGCCCAGCAGCTGGTCGGCCGGCTTGCCCACCATCTCGCAATAGGCCTTGTTGACGAAGCGCAGCACGAACTCACGGTCGACGTAGGTCAGCGGGTTGGGGATGTTCTCGGTGAAGCGATCCAGCCGCAAGCGCGCGGCGATCAGCGCCTCGCGCGCGGTCACGTCTTCGTGGATGTCGGTGGCGATGGTGAACACCGAGTGCACCTGCCCGCTCGCATCGGCGTCGGGGAACACCTGGATGCGCGCCCAGCGGCCGGTCAGCGTGCCGTGGCGCAGCAGGCGCTCGTAGCTGGTGGTGGCACCGCGAAAGGCGCGCTCGAAGGCCGGCCGGGCCCGCTCCCAGGCGTCGTTGCCGTACAGCTGCGCGAGCGTCTGGCCGATCAGTTCTTCGCGCGTGCGGCCCGACCACAGCAGGTAGGGAGGGTTGCAGAACACGAGGCGGGCATCGGCATCCCAGCGCCCGATCGGCAAGGCGACGACGTCGACAAGCCGTTCGAGTGTGCTGGCGGGAATGTCGTGCGGTTCGGGCATGAGCGGCGGGACTGCGAGCCGGTGTGCACTGGCCTCAGAAAGGGATGCGGCCGGTCCAGATGTCCTTGTACATCACCCAGTCGCCCATGAAGCTGAACAGCGGGCGCTTGAAGGAGGCCGGCTTGTTCTTCTCGAAGCCGAAGTGGCCGATCCACGCGCAGCCGTAGCCGCACAGCAGGCCATAGAGCAGGTACTGCGGCCGGCCGGTGGCCAGCAGCATGCCCAGACAGACGAGCGCCAGCGTCGAGCCGACGAAATGCAGCCGCCGGCAGGTGCGATTGCTGTGCTCGCTCAGGTAGAAGGGATAGAACTCGGCGAAGGTCTTCATCGCCTTGGGATCGGCGGCGGCAGTGCTCATGATTGCTCCACGGGGCGGGCCAGGGCCTCCCGCAAGGCATTCAACACCCCGTCCGGCACCTCGGTCATCAGGGTATGCCCGGCGGGAAGTGTGACGATGTGGGCATGAAGCGCCGCGGCGATGTCGCGCGTGTTTTTCGGCGTCGTCATCTGATCGCGCTCGCCCAGCACGAACGTCACCGGGCATCGCACCTTCCCGGCAGCCTGCATGCCGTTGGCGTATCGGTCGCAGACGCGGAAGTCGTGCTCGAACAGGTTGCTGCCGTCCAGGCCCGGCGCACCGGCGAGCATGCGGCGCATCAGGGCGCGGTTGCTGCCATGCAGCCACATGCCCGGACCGGGAAACGACGGCTTGCTGGCGATGCTGGAGTGCGAGAACACGTTGACCATGTCGATCGCCCGCAGCGGCTGGTCGCGCGCCGTGGCGAAGAGGGCGTCCGACACCTTCATCGGGTAGGCGGTGGCCACCATCACCAGGCGGCTCACGCGTTGCGGCGCACGGGCGGCAGCCTCGAGCCCGACCAGCGAGCCCATGCTGTGCCCGACGAAGTCGGCCTGTCGCACGCCGGCGCCATCGAGCAGCGCCAGCGTCCAGTCGGCCAGCGCCTCGACACTGGGCAGCGGCGGCCCTTCGCTGCGGCCGTGTCCGGGTTGGTCCACCGCGAGCACGGCATGGCCGTGGTGCGCGAACCAGCGCGCCAGCAGGTTCCACACGCTGTGGTCGTGCAGCGCACCGTGTACGAACACGACGCAGGGCAGGGCGGGATCGAAGGGTTTGCCGCCGGTGTAGGCGTAGGCCTTGCGGCCATCGACGACGAGGTCCATCAGGCCACCGCCTTCTCGGCGACCTTCAGCGCGCGCTTGAGGTCGTCGATGAGGTCGTCTGCATCTTCCAGGCCGATCGACAGGCGGATCGTGCCGGGCGAGATGCCAGCCCGCGCGAGGGCGGCGTCGTCCATGCGGAAGTGCGTGGTCGAGGCAGGGTGGATGACGAGCGAGCGGCAGTCGCCCACGTTGGCCAGATGAGAGAAGAGCTTCAACGATTCGATGAAGGCCCGGCCCTGGGCGCGCGAGCCCTTGATGTCGAAGCTGAACACCGAACCGCAGCCGCGCGGCAGCAACTTCTTCGCCAGCGCATGGCTCGGGTGGCCTTCGAGCTCGGGATAGCCGACCGACGACACCATCGGATGCGCGGCCAGGAAGGCCACCACCTTGCGTGCGTTCTCGACATGCCGTGCCATGCGCAGCGGCAAGGTCTCGATGCCCTGCAGGATCAGCCACGCCGTGTGCGGGCTCATGCAGGCACCGAAGTCGCGCAGGCCCTCGCGGCGCGCGCGCAGCAGGAAGGCGCCGACGGTGCTCTCTTCGCTGAACACCATGCCATGGAAGCCGATGTAGCCCTGCGACAGCTCGGGAAAGCGGCCGGAACGGTCCCAGTCGAACTGGCCACTGTCCACCAGCACGCCGCCGATCACCGTGCCATGGCCGGAGAGGAACTTGGTCGCCGAATGGAAGACGAGATCGGCGCCGTGGTCGAAGGGCTTCATCAGCCAGGGCGTGGTGAAGGTCGAATCGACCAGCAACGGCAGGCCGTGCTCGTGGGCCAGGGCCGACACGCTCGGGATGTCCAGCACGTCCAGGCCCGGGTTGCCCAGCGTCTCACCGAACAGCAGTCTCGTGTTCGGGCGGATCGCCGCACGCCAGCCGTCGATGTCGCCCGGCTTGACAAATGTCGTCTCAATGCCGAAACGCGACAGCGTGTAGTGCAGCAGATTGTGCGAGCCGCCGTACAGCGCGCTCGAGCTCACGATGTGCGAGCCGGCGCCGGCCAGCGTGGCCACCGCCAGGTGCAGCGCCGCCTGGCCGCTGGCCGTGGCGATGGCGCCGACGCCCCCTTCAAGCGCCGCCACGCGTTCCTCCAGCACCGCGTTGGTCGGGTTGGAGATGCGGCTGTAGACGTGGCCGGCGCGCTCCAGGTTGAAGAGCGAAGCGGCATGCTCGCTGGACTCGAACACGAACGAGGTGGTCAGGTGGATCGGCACCGCCCGCGCGCCGGTGGCCGGATCGGGCGCGGCGCCGGCATGCAGCGCGAGTGTGTCGAATCCGGGATCCGCGGCTCCGGGCATGGGGTCTCCACTGGGCTGTCTTCGCCCGGAATTGTGGGCTATATTGGGCCGCGACTTGCGACGAGGAGAAGATCATGAAGGTCAGCGACATCCTGCGCGTCAAGGGGGGCACGCTCTTCACGGCCAGTCCGGAAGAAGCGCTGGCCGTCGGCCTGAAGACCATGGCCGACCGCGACATCGGCTCGCTCGTCGTGATGGACCACGGCGAACTGGTGGGCATGCTCACCTTCCGCGAAGTCATTGCGGCGGTCGTCAAGAACGGCGGCACCGTGGGCAATTCCACCATCCGCAGCGTGATGGACGACCACCCGCTGACCTGCACGCCCGAAACCGAGATCGACGAGGTGCGTCGCATGATGCTCGAGCGGCACGCCCGCTACATGCCGGTGATGGACCAGCGCACCTTGATGGGCGTGATCTCGTTCTACGACGTGGCCAAGGCAGTGGTCGACAGCCAGGACTTCGAGAACCGCATGCTCAAGGCCTACATCCGCGACTGGCCGGTCGAGGAACCGGGCGCCCAGCCCGCCACACCGAACTGACGACCTAGAATCGCCGGATGGCTGGCAGCACCTTCGGCGAACTCTTCCGCGTCACCAACTTCGGCGAGTCGCACGGGCCCGCCATCGGCTGCGTCATCGACGGCTGCCCGCCCGGCATGGCGCTGTCGGAGGCCGACATCCAGCCCGAGCTCGACCGCCGCCGCCCAGGCACCAGCCGGCACGTGACGCAGCGCAACGAGCCCGATGCGGTGGAGATCCTTTCCGGCGTCTACGAAGGCAAGACCACCGGCACGCCGATCTGCCTGCTGATCCGCAACACCGACCAGCGCAGCAAGGACTACGGCAACATCGTCCAGACCTTCCGGCCCGGGCACGCCGACTACACCTATCAACAGAAGTACGGCCTGCGCGACCCGCGCGGCGGCGGGCGCTCCTCGGCGCGGCTGACCGCGCCGATGGTCGGCGCCGGCGCCGTGGCGCGAAAGTGGCTCGCGCAGCAGTACGGCACGAGCTTCTCGGGCTACATGACGCAGATCGGTGACCTCGACATCCCGTTCGAGGGTGAGCAGCACATCCCGAACAACCCGTTCTTCGCCGCCAATGCCAGCGACATCGCTCGCCTGGAAGCCTACATGGACGAACTGCGCAAGGCCGGCGACAGCTGCGGCGCACGCATCGCTGTGGTGGCGCGCCAGGTGCCGGTAGGCCTGGGCGAGCCGCTGTTCGACAAGCTCGACGCCGACATCGCCTACGCGATGATGGGCATCAACGCCGTCAAGGGCGTCGAGATCGGCGCCGGCTTCGCCTGTGTGGCGCAGCGCGGTACGACCCATGGCGACGAGCTGACGCCGCAGGGTTTTGCCAGCAACAACGCCGGTGGCGTGCTTGGCGGCATCTCCACCGGGCAAGACATCACGGTGAGCATCGCGATCAAGCCGACCAGTTCGATCCGCAGCCCGCGCCGCTCGATCGACCTCGCCGGCCAGCCCGCCACGGTGGAGACCTTCGGCCGCCACGACCCCTGCGTGGGCATCCGTGCCACGCCGATCGCCGAAGCGATGCTGGCGCTGGTGCTGATGGACCATGCTCTGCGCCACCGCGCCCAGTGTGGCGACGTGCGCAGCACCTTGGCGCCCATTCCCGGCCACGTGGGTTGAAATCCTGCCGGTCCGGCGCCAGCTTCGGCGCCGGAGATGAGGACTCATTCCCGCTCAATTCTCCTCAAGGTCTCGTGGTCGCTTGCCGACAATGAGGCCATGTCGAATAAGTGATCGCGGATCTTTTCTGGTCGGCGCCGCTGTTCGCGTCGTCGCAGGGGAATCAATGAGCCAGTCCGTCAGTACGCCGCAAACCGCTGAACGCAAGACCTCCGGCGGCTTGATCGAGTTCTTCCGCCACCATGGCGCCTGGGCGCCGGGCGTGAAGCTGTTTCGCCGCATCCAGTTCCAGTCCAAGGCACTGATCATCCTGGCGATGCTCTCGCTGCCGGTGGGCGTGCTGGGCTGGAACTACTTCGTCGACAAGGCCGATGCGATCGCGTTCACGCAGAAGGAGCGCGAGGGCGTGGCCTATGCCCGCGAGGTGCTTCCGCTGGTCAAGCTGGCGCAGGAACAACGTGCCGTTGCCGCTGCCGCACAACTCAAGGGGGGCGACAGCGCCGCGCTGAGTGCAGCCAACGACGCCTTCGCCGCCCAGCTCAAGAAGGTCGAACAGATCGACGCACAGATCGGTGCCGATATCGATACGGGCAAGGCGCTCGCGGCCGTCAAGGAGGCCAGCGTGGTGGCCGCCGCCGGCGACTGGAGCAAGACCTACGCGGACTATTCGAAGCGGGTCGACGCCGTGCTGGCCCTGCTGACACAGGCCGCCGACGGCTCGAATCTGACGCTCGACCCCGACCTCGATTCCTACTACCTGATGGACGGCGCGACCGCCGCATTGCCCATCGTCATCGAGGCCACTTCCCGCCTCGGCGACCGGGCCCGTGCCGTGGCGCGCGGCATGCCGGCCTCGGCGGATGTGACGCACGAGATGGTGCGCGCCGAGGCGCTGGGCGACTACAGCGACGAACGCTGGGCCGCGGGCATGCCCAAGGTCTATTCGCTTCAGCCCGCCTTCAAGGCGGAACTGCGCGACGAGTCGGTTCGCCATGAGCTGCATGCCTTCCACGAACTCGCCACCAGCCTGAAGGCCGATGAAGCCAAGCTGGCCGCCGGCGCGACGGTCATCGACAGCCTGCGCAGCGCGCAGACAAAGTCACTCGACAAGCTCGACATCCTGCTCGAGGAGCGCCGCGCTCGCATGGCTTCGCAGCGCGCCTGGGTGGCTGTCGTCGTGGTGCTGTCGCTGGCCACCGCGGCCTATCTCTTCTACTCCTTCTACCTGGTCACCCACGGCGGCCTGCGCGAGGTGCAGAAGCACCTGGAAGCCATGACCGCCGGCGATCTCACGACGCACCCGCGCCCCTGGGGGCAGGACGAAGCAGCGCGCCTGATGGGCTCGCTGGCCGACATGCAGGCTTCGCTGCGCGGGATCGTCAACCGCGTGCGCGGTGCCTCCGAGAGCATCGTGCACTCGACCGCCGAGATCTCCGATGGTTCGATGGACCTGTCCGCGCGCACCGAGCAGGCCGCCGCCAATCTTCAGCAGTCGGCCGCAGCGATGGACGAGATCTCGTCCACCGTGCAGTCCACGGCCGACAGCGCGCAGGAGGCCGCCACCATCGCGCGCAGCAATGCGACCATGGCCGAGCGCGGCGGCGACATCATCGGCAGCATGGTAACGACGATGGAGGGCATCCATGCCTCGTCCACCAAGATCGGCGACATCATCGGCGTGATCGACGGCATCGCCTTCCAGACCAACATCCTGGCGCTGAATGCCGCCGTCGAGGCAGCACGCGCCGGCGAAGCCGGCCGCGGCTTCGCGGTGGTCGCCTCCGAAGTGCGCGCGCTGGCGCAGCGCTCGGCCAGCGCCGCCAAGGAGATCAAGGACCTGATCACGGTGAGCGTGGACCAGGTGTCCGACGGTGCGAAGATCGTGCGCAACGCCGGCACCACGATCGGCGAGATCGTCGACAGCGCACACCGCGTCAACAAGCTGCTGGCGGCCATCGCCAACGGCGCCAACGAGCAGGCCACCGGCGTGAGCCAGACCACCCAAGCCGTGCAGGACCTGGACAGCATGACGCAGCAGAACTCGGCCCTGGTCGAGCAGACCGCCGCGGCGGCCGCCTCGCTGAAGGAGCAGGCCGTCAAGCTCGCCGAGGAAGTGTCCCGCTTCAAGCTGCCGGCCTGACGCAGGGCCCGGGCGGGCTTCCCGTTCGTCCGCCGGCGGCGCAGTTCGTCGCCCCGGCCCCGCAGCCTGTCGCAACGCGGGATTGCGCCAGGTCAACCCGCGCCTAGACTGGCGCCGCTTCACAAGAGCGGCTCTGGAGGGGCACGACATGCACAAGGCCTGGTGGCTGGGCGGGGTGGGTTTGCTGGTGGTGGCGGCGGCGCTGGGCGCCGCCAAGGTGTCGGGGGTCGTCGCCTTCGGCGCCAAGGACGCGCCCAAGGTCGAGCCCACGCTCGAATTCACGCCGCGAGAGGTGGTGCAGCCCACGCTGGCGAGCTTGCCGCTGCAGCTGGAGTTCTCCGGCGCACTCGTCGCACCGCAGAGCGCCGTGGTGCGCGCCAAGGCGGCCGGCACGCTGCTGTCGCTGGCGGTGGGCGAAGGCAGCCGGGTGCGTGCCGGGCAGCCGCTCGGGCAGATCGACCTGTCCGACATCGGCAGCCGCGTGACCGAGCGACAGGCTGCCGTCGAGTCGGCGCGCGCGCAGTACGTGCAGGCGCAGCGCACCCACGCATCGAACCAAGGCCTGGCCGATCAGAAGTTCATCTCACCCAATGCCCTGGACAGCTCGCGCACCGCGCTCGACGCTGCGCGCGCCGGGCTCGACGCCGCACAGGCGCAGCTGAGCACCGCGCGCCTGGGCCTTCGCGAGGCGGCCCTGGTGGCGCCGATCGCCGGGCTGGTCAGCAAGCGGCACGTGCTGCCGGGCGAGAAGCTGGCGATGGAGCAGCCGGTGTTGACCCTGGTCGACCTGGCCACGCTGGAGCTGGCCGGCAGCGTCGGCACACACGAGGTGGCGCTGCTGGCGCCGGGCATGCCGGTGCAGCTGCGCATCGAGGGCCTGGATGCGCCGGTGACCGGCCGGCTCGAGCGCATTGCGCCGGCGGCCGAGCCGGGCACACGCTCGATCGGCGTGACGGTCAGCGTGGCCAACCCGAAGGAGCGCCTGCGTGCCGGCCAGTACGCGGTGGCGCAGGTGACGCTGGCCGACACCGCGCAGCGCCTGACGGTGCCGCTGGCGGCCATCGGCGGCCAGGCAGGGCAACCGCAGGTCTGGGTGATCGACAACGGCGTGCTGGCACGACGCGCGATCACCATCGGCCGCCGCGACGAGGCGCAGGGCCGCGTCGAGGTGGTCTCGGGCCTCGCCGCAGGCGTGCAGGTGCTCGCCGCCCGCTTCGACAACCTGCGCGAAGGCGCCAAGGCGGTCGTCGTGGCGCGCGCCTCTGCGGTCGCCTCGGCGGCGGCTTCTTCCAACCTGCGCTGAGGAGCTCGCCATGTGGGTGACCCGCGTGTCCATCGCGAACCCGGTGTTCGCGACCATGGTGATGGTGGCGCTGTGCGTGCTGGGCCTGTTCTCGTATGCCCGCCTGGGCGTCGAGCAGATGCCCGACGTCAACCCGCCGGTGGCCTTCGTCGACGTGGCCTATCCCGGCGCCTCGCCCGAGGCCGTCGAGCGCGAGATCACCAAGCTGGTGGAGGAGGGCCTGAACAGCATCGCCGGCGTCAAGCGCATCACCTCGCGCAGTTTCGAGGGCCGCAGCCAGACCAGCGTCGAGTTCACCCTCAACGCCGACATGGCCCGCGCGATGCAGGACGTGCGCGACCGCATCGCCGTCGTGCAGTCGGCCTTCCCGAAGGACGCCAAGCCGCCCACGGTGGCGCGCTTCAACAACGACAACAGCCAGCCGGTGGTGGT
>Ga0075156_10002378_pt1 | contig 10428 bp, 12 predicted proteins | sample JI81AbrownDNA_FD_70966 | JGI IMG/M metagenome (GOLD analysis project Ga0075156, IMG submission 70966) | Wastewater effluent complex algal communities from Wisconsin, to seasonally profile nutrient transformation and Carbon sequestration -... | ecosystem: Engineered > WWTP > Effluent > Algae...
AGACGCATGCCTCTTGTTTTGTCTTTTTTGCTTATCGCCTTCTTTATCTGGATCGCCGAAAACATCTCAACCTATCTCGGCGCCTGGAAATACCCCGACCAACACATAACCTGGAACATGGTCTCATTACACAAGATCAGCTCATGGTTTTTGCTCGTGATTATCAGCGTTATTCTGATCGCCAATCTCAAACACGCAAAACAAAACCGCTCATAGCATGAGCGGTTTTGTTGGCTTCATCACAGCCTTCACGTCGTCTTTCCAATCGTGATTGGCATCGATGTAGAGTTCAAGCTCGTTACCATCTGGATCGAGCATATACAAGCTATGTGTCACATGATGATCAGCCGAACCAACAATGGTCACACCTTTTTCGGTAAGCTCTTTAAGCGCCGCACGTAATTCATCGTCAGTATCACCGATCTTGAATCCGATATGGTAGAGACCGGGCTCGGGATGGCGCGCGGTTTTTGGTTCTCCGCCGATCTCGAGTAAAAGCAACTCATGATGAGTGCGCCCCGATGAATACACGGCAAATCCATTACCACGATCGAGTTCGCGAAATCCAAGCGTATCGCGATAGAAGTTTGCCGAGCGTTCAAGATTCGTTACGTAGAGAACGACATGTCCCAATTCTTTGATTTGCATATTATTTCTTGGTAACGCTGGTCGCGATCTTGGTGAGGATGCTTTCGAATTGCTTGCGCTCATCGGCATTCAAACAAGAAAGCACACCCGTGACGCGTTTTTTAAAACACGCTTCTTGCTCAGCGAGAATATCCTTACCAGCCGTAGTGATTTGCAAAAGAATGCGACGGCGATCTTTGCGATCAGCGCTGCGGCGAACAAACTTTTTGGCAATCAAGCCATCAACCATCACGGTTGCCGTTGGAGGCGTGATGCGCATTTCTTCAGCGACATCGCGCATGGACGGCAACTGCCGCTCGGCAATAAAGCGCAATACCTTGAAATGACCCATGGGCAATGGATCCTGGCTGGCGCCGGTTGGCGATTCTTTGATGGCGCGGCCTGTTACCAAGAGCAAGTCTGCTAGCTTGGTAAGTTCGCGTTTTGGGCTTGTCGGCATATTAGTTAGCAATGCAAACTGTTTGACAGTAAAACAATACCATGATACGGTCGCGCCGTCAATATTTCTACTATGGCTATCAACGAATCCAAACGCAATATCTTCATCATGGGCGGTGTCATGCTCGCCATGCTACTTTCTGCGCTCGACCAAACCATCCTTTCGACAGCCATGCCGAAAGTCGTTTCAGAATTGAACGGCTTTGAGCACTTGAGCTGGGTCTTTACGGCCTATATGCTCGCCTCGACCATTACCGTGCCGATTTTTGGCAAGCTCTCTGACCTTTTTGGCCGCCGCGGCTTTTATCTGCTCGGTGTCAGTATTTTCTTGATCGGTTCAGTGCTCTCAGGCATGTCACAAGACATGACCCAGCTTATCCTCTTCCGTGCCATTCAGGGTATTGGTGGTGGTGCCATCATGGTGAATTCGTTTGCCATCATTGGTGATATTTTTCCTCCAGGCGAACGCGGCAAATACCAAGGCATGATTGGCGGCGTCTTTGGCCTCGCGAGTATCATTGGTCCTTTGCTCGGTGGTTGGCTTACCGATAATGCCAGCTGGCGTTGGACATTCTATGTGAATATCCCGGTCGGTATTTTGGCGCTTATCGTGCTTGCCATCACCCTTCCAAAAATCAAACCAGATACCAAATCACGTTCAATCGACTATGCTGGTGCGCTCACGCTCGCCGGTACGCTTGGTACGCTTTTGCTTGGCCTTGTTTGGGGCGGTAGTGAATATGCTTGGAACTCACGCGAAATCCTCGGCCTCTTTAGTGCTTCAGCGTTTTTGGCGGCATGTTTTGTCACGATTGAGCATTATGCCAAAGAACCAATCTTGCCCCTCGAACTCTTCAAGAGCCGCGTCTTTACCGCTTCGGCAATGAGCGTGTTTTTGTCGGCGATGGGTATGTTCGGCGCCATCATGTATATCCCACTCTTCGCTCAAGGTGTTATTGGGGTTACGGCAACCTATTCTGGCTTGATTCTCACGCCACTCATGGTCGGCCTTATTACGGCTAGCGCCATCTCGGGACAAATCGTTTCACGTACGGGCCGCTATAAGTTTCTCGCGGTACTTGGTATGGCGATTACGGCCGGTGGTATGTTCTTGCTTTCACGCATGAACGTCGATACAACCCAAGCGATTCTCGTAATGAATATGGTGGTTACCGGTTTCGGCCTTGGTATTACCATGCCGATTTTTACCATCGTTACCCAAAGCGCTTTTGATCATTCAAAACTTGGCACCGTTACCGCAGGCGTACAAATGTTTCGCTCTATCGGTGGCACGGTTGGTACCGCGATTCTTGGCTCGGTCTTGAATGATCGCATGGCGAAAAATCTTTCTGGCATCGAAAAGAATCCGATTTACTCGGCGCTTGAAAAGAACTCCCCGACTGGCGTCGACATGAATGCTCTAACGCAATTCTTGACCAAGGACGGCAAAGAACGCCTCTCGGGCATGATTAGCCAAGCGCCTGAGCAAGTGCGCGGTGCGCTTACTTCAAGCCTTGATGGTTTCAATCACGCTATCGCAACAGCCTTTGCTTCATCAGTGGGCGAAGTCTTTGTGGTCGCCGCTATCATCGTTGGCGTTGGTATCGTCGTCGCCATGTTCTTGCCTCGTATCGAAATCCGCAGCCGCAAATCAGCCGCAGCGCCTTCGACACCGGACTTTGCCCAGGCTCCAACGGAAACCATTCATATCCCCGCACAACAGGCACCAGTGATCACGAGTGCCATCCCAATGTCTTGGGAATTGCGTAAAACCGCGAACTCCCTTTTCGATCTTCGCTATCACGTTGTTATTGCGGCGGATGTCAGCACGCTCAATCATTCGCCTGAAATGGCTACGCGTCTCAAAGAAGCTTTGATGCAATTGCATTACGAACATCCAGATACTGAAGTGACGCATGTCACCTTGCATCCGCAAGCTCTCCATCTTTCACTCGTCGCTTCACCGCAAATCAGCTTGCATGACGCGATTGAACGTATCAAAAACAAAGCAACGCAGTATCTTCAACTTATTGAACATCCATGGTCCGAAGGCTATCTCGCGATTGCCGGTAACCCGATGGATGTCGAGCTCGCCAATTCTTATCTTGCTTTACAATCACAAGAAGGCAAAGGCATGGTAAAGGTCCGCTTGATTGCCCCATAATAAAAAACACCCCGACATGATGTCGGGGTGTTTTTTATTTTACCTGAATGGCTCCTTCTGAAATCTTGAGCAAGTCTGAATCTTTAATGCCAAGGCTTAGCTCGCGCATCACCTGATAAGCTGCGGCACCATCTTTCAAATAATGCATCGTACCGCTTGGATGAACATAATACGCTTCGCCATGCGCTTGTACGCGCAAAACGATCTTGCCTTTGAGCTTATCCATGAATGGACCATTACCGACCTGCATCTTTACAAAATCCTGCTCGGTGATACCAAGACCAAATGAGCGCATCATCTGATAAGCTGTCGCGCCGTCTTTCATGTAGTAGCGCGCACCATTGGCTGGTGAGACATACCAAGCTTCACCATTCTTCTCAACACGCAACAAAATACGTCCACGTAAACGTGTTGCTGCAGGTGCACTTACCGTTGGCTCGGTTGGTTTAGGTTCTGGCTTTGGTGCGGTCGTAGGGGCAGTGTAGGGCGTTTGAGAAACGCTCACGAGTTGCTGACCAACCCAACCCATTTTGCCATCACTCGTCTTCACCTTGTACCAACCATCGGTCTCGCCGATCAGCGCAACCTTGCTACCAACAGCAAGCGTCGTTAAAACGGTTGAACCCTCCATACACGCAACATCGCGCACGCGAGCGCCGGTGGTGACGGTAGCGGTCCATGCACGTTCATAGATTGGATCTTCAAAACAGGCACCAGCAAAAGCCGCTTGAGGTGCCATGGTCAAAAGTGGCGCCGCGGTAAGCAACAAGGCAAGAGTTTTACGCATATATCCACAGGATAGCACTCCGTTGCTTCGTGGGTAAACCTCGATCTGATACCCTGTACGCATGAACCCTTTTTCTCCCCGTTTAAAGATGGATGCCACTATTGAACATCTCAAAGGCAAAAAGCGGATTCTCTTCTTAACGACTTCGAACCGCTGGGTCGGAGAAAAGGGCGGTGAGAAGCCAAAAAGCACCAAACTCGCTGAACGCATTGCCGAACTTGTCGGCAATAAACGCGTCACTATTATCGATGCGACCAAACTCAAGATTTACCCCTGCGAAGGCAATGTCTCAACTGAACGTGGCAACACTTGTGGTGAAAAGAAGGCAGCGCTTAAAGATGATGAAAAGAATCCGAGCGGGTGCCATCGCTGCTGGGCGAGCTTGAATAATCCCGACGATGAACTTTGGCAAATCAGCAAACCTCTTCTTGAATCTGATGCCGTCGTCTTTTTTGGATCGATTCGCTGGGGTCAAATGAATGCCTACTATCAAAAACTCATCGAGCGCCTGACGTGGCTCGAGAATCGCCATTCAACGCTCGGCGAAGAGAATCTTTTGAAAGACATTGATGCCGGTATTATCGCCATCGGTCAAAACTGGAACGGTGACGATGTCGTTCGCACGCAGAAACAGGTCTTAGACTTCTTTGGCTTCAAAACGCCAGAAGAACTCTCTTGGCATTGGAGCTATTCGCATGACGCAGCCGATGAACGCCCTGAGAGCTATCAAGAAGCCGTCACCGCCTTTGAAAAAGCATTTCTCACCTAACAGAAAAACCGCCCGAAGGCACGTCGTTCATGAACGATCGTGCCGAAGGCGGTTTTTTACTGCATGCTTGGCAAACCTTACCGAACGCTATTCCCCTATAACAGCGCTCTTATTCTGACGTGGTAGAAGCGTTGCGATCAGCCCTCCAAGGCTTATCGGCACCGCGTTTCATTTTGTGCTTAAAGACTTTTTTGTCTTTAGGATGTTTACCGATATCGTGCTTGATCACGTCCTTAAGAAGGGCTTTTGCACCTTCTTCATCACCCGCTGCACGTAGCTCATCGGCTTTTACAAGCTTCGCAAAAGCGTCTGCATCAATGTCACCAGCAAATGGCTTATCAGCCGTCAGCTCTTTAAACTTGGCGAAGTCATTCGCTTTGATCGCGGCCATGACAGCCTCGTGATGAGCTTTCATCTCAGCCGTTGGCTCTTTCATCCCGCGTTTAAGGCCGTGCATCGGCTTAAGGCCGGCATCCTCGAGAAGTTTTTTTGCTTCATCTTGTTTGCCTTCTTTGGCAAGAGCTTTTGCTTTTTCAAGAACGTCTTTTTGTTCTTGGCTAAGGTTGGCTGAGCCGCTGCCAAAACCATGCGCCGAAACGCTGGCAAGTGGCGCGATAATCACCATGAGGGCAAAGAGCGGGATAATCACCGCTAATGAGTAAAGAGTTTTGCGTTTATTCATAGACTGTTAGAGGGTTAGCGCTTCTTCATTCCGAAGCGACTTGAGAAATTGGTAAGGTCGTACGCCCTTACAATCAGTACTACGCTCTGAAGTGAATTTTGTGTCACTGAGAATTTGGGAGAGATCAGAGCGCACCTGCCTTGGTCGAGGCGATGGCATCCCACGCACCTCCCAAGGGATGGCAAAACAGGCATGAAAGACCGAAGTCTCGCCATTTGCCTCGGTACGCTTCACTGGCAACCCAACAAAACGAATCTCTTTTGATTGAATAAGCGCTTGGCAATCACGGATGCGCAGATCTTCGCCATTCACGCGCCACGTCGCGCCATCAAAGGCCTTAATCGTCACCAAAGAAAAATCTTTGCTAATCTCGATGATTTCACCAGCGAGCAATCCCTGCTCTGGTTGGTTCCATAACGCTTTTTGTTGTTCGATGGTTGGTTTATGCAAAGGGATGCGTGATCCAAGACGATGGTCCACCTCAGAGCCAAGCCCCGTGCCGTAAACCGCCGCACCACCCGCTAAAGCAATCACTGAACCACCCACAATCAATAAAACAAACGAATAACGATACCCCTTGCCGGTATGGCGGACGTTTTCATAAGCCACAAACAACGCGGCGATAAAAATCGCAAGCCAAAATAGCGGCAACGCGTCTAATATAAATGGCAATAACCCTGGATGTGTCACGCGATGCCATTCAAATCCCGAATTCACCACCGAAAACACCATCACTCCCGATGCCGCTGCCGCTAAAACAAGCGCCAATACCGCCGCTGACCAGAGCGCGCGCTCTTTTAACGCAAACTGCCAGCGCGGACGCGGAGTCACATGCTCTTGCTCGATAAGATCGATCACCTTGTTGGCGACCTCGTCTCGTTCGTTGAGAGATTGGTGGTTAGAGTTCATACTTAGCGTGGATCATGGTTAAAACGTTCTTTGAGCTTTTTCTTTGCGCGACTGATAAGGGTGCCGACCGTACTCACCGGTACCTGCAAAATATCAGAGATCTCGGCATACTCGCGCTCTTCAAAATAACGAAGCACCAGCACATCGCGATATTTAGGGTCCAGGGCATAGAGCGCATCTCGCATCACGGCACCGTCGATCGACTTGCCCGCCTCTTCTTCGATATCAAGCACCGAAGGCAAGATCTCGAGCATCTCTTCACTATCACCCACTAAAGACCCTTCAGGCCGGGCTTTGCGTGAACGAAAAAAACTCATGGCTTCGTTATGCGTAATACGATAAATCCATGATGAAAATTTCAACCCCGAATCAAAGCCATTCAAGTTACGATAGGCTTTAATAAAGGTATTTTGAAGCACATCCTCAGCATCTTCACGGCGAAAAACGCCCAAGCGCCGAATATAGCGCATGAGCTTTTCATCATACCGCCTAACGAGCACGCCAAAAGCCTCCTTGCGCTGCAAGGTTTGAAGAACGAGCTGCTCATCCGTCATGGCGTCTAAAAGCATGGTCACGACTTAAAACGTATTACGTCCACCAGCGAATAATATTCTAGTAGTAAATACATCTTGAGATCCTCTCATCGTACCCCCTGCGTCTGAACCCCCACAAGCGTGGGGGCAGAGGGTTTCTTGTGCTATTGTATTTATCATATGAATCTAAGCTGGTCTTATACCTTTCAGGGTCGCGCAAAAAACCTTTTTGTCGGCATTATTTTTAGCTTGGTTGGACTTGGTCTCGGTATCGGAGCCTATCTTGTCCGTGCTGAATGGCTCGCTATGGCCGCCCTCGGTTTTCTTGCCTTTGTCTTTTTTGGCATCGGTGCGACTTTGCTCATCATGGACAAGCTCGGCGCTTCTGATCAGCATATCAGTAACGTTGGTGGACTCTTGGGCGCTCTCAGTTTTGCTATCCCTTCAATTTTTGTTTTTCCCTTCGTCTATAAAACCGACTTCTGGCTCGGACTCTTATTCTCTGGTTTAGGTCTCTTTGTCCTCGTTGTGACCATTATCCTCTATCGCTACCAAGAAAAAACCGGCAAAGCTGGCTGGTCAAAATCGTGGTCCATGGATATCTCCAAAGATGATTTGAAATAACCGTCTATGATGATCGAATCCCATCCTCTCGAAGCCTGTCTCACCGCCGAAGGTGTGCGTGCGTTTTCTGACCGCCATCTTGAACAAGCCAAAACCTACCAAAAAACCATCGCCTCACTCAAAGACAAACCTGCGCTCACTTGGGATGAGACGTTTGGCGCTTTTGACGAACTCTCCTTTTTTCTCAGCGCGTCCGGATCTATCCCGCAACTCATGGGAGCAACGCATCCAGATAAAGCCGTGCGTGATGCCGCCGATGAATCCGATCCAAAAATCAGCGCCTTTGCTACGGACCTCTTTTTAGACAAAGATGTTTTTCACGTCCTCGAACACTTTGAAAAACAACACACCGAATCTGACGCTGCGCGTTTGCGCTTTATGCGTGAGACGTTGAATGAATATCGCCGCAATGGTCTCGCGCTCTCTGATAAAGACCAAACCACCCTGAAAGAACTCAACAAAAAACTCACCGACCTCGGACAAGAGTTCGATAAGAATCTCGCCGAGACGCTTTCGATCAAGATCAAAGCAGAGCAACTCGCCGGACTTTCAGAACAGTACATCGCCCAACATCAACCAGATGCTGACGGCCTCGTGACCATCACCACCGACTATCCAGACACGGTGCCATTTATGCGTGACGTCAAAGATCGTGACGCTGCACTCGAACTCTACAAAGTAAACGCTAATCGCAGTCTCGCCAATCTTCCGTTACTAAAAGAAATGATCGAATTGCGCCGCCAAAAAGCCGCACTTCTTGGTCATTCGACCTGGGCAGACTTTGTACTCGAACCGCGCATGGCAAAAAACGCCCAAACCGTCGAAGCGTTTTTGAAAGACCTCCATCACGGACTCATCGAACCGCGCAATAAAGAGCTCGCGATCTTAAGTGAAACCGCTAAACGCTTGAACCTGCCGCATGGCGACGAGCTGCGCGCGAGTGACACGTCTTATCTGCTCGAACAAGCCACGCAAGAACGTTTCAAACTCGATGGCCAAATCTTGAGTCAGTATTTTGAAGTGAATGCCGTGAAGCACGGAATCTTGCGTGTCATTGAAGATCTCTATGGCATCCGTTTTGAAGAACAACCAAAACAAGGTGCACATCCAGACATTGAGACCTATAACGTCCTCGATAAAAACAACGTGATCGGCACCCTTCATCTCGATCTCTATCCACGTCCAGATAAATACAAACACATGGCCGTCTTTGGGATGCGCGCCAGCATGAAGCGTGGTGACGTGAGCATTCTGCCGATGTGTTCACTGGTGTGCAACTTTCCGCAATCAAAAGACGGATCCCCCGCTCTTCTCACGCATCGCGATGTTGAAACGTTCTTTCATGAAATGGGTCATGCGATGCATCGCATCTTCGGCCAAACCGAACTCGCGAGCCAAAGCGGCACAAGCGTTGCATGGGATTTTGTCGAAGTGCCTTCGCAGCTTTTTGAAAACTGGGCCTGGGATCGTGTCGTGCTTGATCGCTTTGCCAAGCATCACCTCACTGGTGAGACCATCCCCCAAGAGCTATTTGACGCCTTAACCGCCTCACGCACCTTTGGTGAAGCCATAGCCACCGAGCGCCAACTCTTCTACGCGACCCTCGACTTCACTTATCACACCGCCCAAACCGTCGAAGACACGACAAAAGTCTTTGATGAGCTTTATCCACAGTTCATGCCTTTGAACCGCCCAGTCGGCACCCACCCCGAAGCCAGCTTTGGCCACCTCAACGGCTACGATGCCGCCTACTATGGCTACCAATGGGCCCTAGCCATCGCCCACGACGTGGCAAGTCGCTTCTTCACTGAAGGCCTCATGAACCCCGCCACCGGCGCCGCCTACCGCGAAGCCATCCTCTCCCAAGGCGACAGCGCCGACGGTTATGCCTTGGTTGAGCGTTTTTTGGGTAGAAAGCCGAACAATGAGGCCTATAAAAAATATTTGGGATTATAAAAACCCGTCCAACGCACGAATCCAAGCTACGGATCGTGAATCGAACAGGCTAAGAGTGAAGTCTTGAGACCTGCCTGCGAACAAACAGGAATCGGACTCTGGGGGGCATGTCACCACCGAACCAGTTAAAGCAGATGCAACGCTTATCGGAACGGTATTCGAGAGTCATGATGAACCGGTCACCACCACCGCCGACCCTCGCGTACGAACCAAGAGCCACGATATCAAACTGGCATTGTTGCTCGGGGTATACTTTGGAGAAAGCGTATAGCTCCAAGTGAGTTGCGGGGCGGTAGCCGAACATAGCCATCTTAGCGATAGCGTTCTCGGCCATGACGTAGTCATTGAAGCGCTTCACGCGCATGACGCGATTACCCGGGATCTGATCGATCTCAGCGCACGAGGGGTGGAGCTGCCATGCATTGTTGCCGTCGAACGGATCGAAGCTACCGTCCGGCAAGCGTTTATCGATACTGAACTCAAGCTTCCTATAGGAGACTGGTACAAGGTACTCGTTCTCACCAAGTGGACGCTTTTCGATCCAGTAGTTCGGGGTGGTGATTTTTACGATCCGCCGACCCATTACACTCTGTCGCATAGCGACCTCCGGTTGTTCTCCGGCTCGCCCCTTAATCCCGCACCATGCGTGATTACAAGGCCCGCCTACCCGTGACAAAATCTAAAACACTACATCTCAGAACTATAGTCCGAGCAAAGAATATAGCATTAAAATACTCTTTTGTCAACGCCCAAACCTACTGGGTTGACTTTTCTATTATTATAAGGTATAGTTTTGGCCTCTCAAATCATTGGCTCGAACCTTTGCGTATCCCGCTTGTCCACTAAGGAAATCGAGTCACCTGCCTGTGTTTGAGATTCTTATTAAGGCAGAACTCAACTCGTTTCTTTATGAATACG
>Ga0075156_10002382_pt1 | contig 10422 bp, 4 predicted proteins | sample JI81AbrownDNA_FD_70966 | JGI IMG/M metagenome (GOLD analysis project Ga0075156, IMG submission 70966) | Wastewater effluent complex algal communities from Wisconsin, to seasonally profile nutrient transformation and Carbon sequestration -... | ecosystem: Engineered > WWTP > Effluent > Algae...
TGCTCGGGCCAGCACGAGAGCTCGAGCGGATCGGCGCCATCCCAGATGACCAGGTTCGCGACCTTGCCGACCGCGATGCTGCCGTAGTCCTTGTCCATCCCGTAGGCCTTGGCGACCTCGAGCGTGAGGCTGGCCAGCGCCAGCTTGGCGTCGAGCCCGTTGGCGACCGCGATGCCAGCCTCTTGGGTCATGTTGCGCGCGTTGTGGCTGTCGAAGTGGGTGATCGCGACGCTCACGCCCGCGGCGGCCAGCAGCGCGGCGTTGTCGAGCCGAGCGCCGAGCGTGTCGAAGCTGCCCGGCAGGTTCTGGGTCGGCTGAAGCACGACCGGGATCTTGGCCGCGGCGAGCTGCTCGGCGACCTTCCAGCCCTCGGCCGCGCCGACGATCGTGATTCGAATGTCGAGCTGCTCGGCCAGCTCGATCAACGCGAGCAGATCGCTGGCTCGATGCGCGTGGACGACCAAGGGGATCTGGCGATCGATCACCGGCCACAGCGCGCGCAGGTCGAGCGGATGCGCGACCAGCTCGCGCGCTTGCCCGCGATCGAAGTTCTTTTGGTTGAGCCGATACCAGGCCGCGTCTTCGAACACGCGGCGAAGCTCGGTCACCCCGGCCGCGCGCGAGCCCGCGAAGGCCTGGCCGAGGTTGCCCGCGACCGCCACGCTGTCGGCCGCGACCAGCTCGCCATGCTGACCAGGCAGCAGATCGATCCACGCGACCTGGCCCGAGAGCAGCCCGCCGACCGGGCTGACCGCCGCCGTGGTCACGCCCTCGATCGCCTGGATCGCGAGCAAGCTCGAGTCGGCGTTGATCGCCGTGCTCGGCTCGTAGCCGGCCTTGATCGCGTCGGCGTCGGTGCGCGCGTCGTCGCGGGTGCTGCCCTCGAGCCCGATCTCGACCAGGCCGAGCTGGGTGTCGGCGGCGATCAAGCCGGGCGTGATCAGCTTGCCTTGCACGTCGATCACCGGGATGTCGCCGCGGGCTGCGATCACGCCGGTGCGGACCTCGACGAACTTGCCCTTGTCGATCCGAATCGAGGCCTGCTCGAGCAGGGTGCCGTCGCCGACCCAGACGGTCGCGTTGGTCAGGATCAGCGAGTCGACGACCGGCGCCTCGGCGGGCACGACCGGCGGCGCAGCCACGACCGAGGATGCCACCAAGGGGCCGAGCAGGGCCAAGCCCAAACCCAAACTCGAGACCAAGATCGCTCGTCGCAGGCTCATGGCGCACCTCGCAGATCGTCGCGCAGCCCGAGGTCGAAGTCCGTCCGCGGTCGACCTTCGGGATCCGAGCGATCGAAGACCCGCTCACCGTCGATGTAGACCTGCTCGGCCCGCGTGTACACGCTGAAGGGCGAGCCGCTCCAGACCACGATGTCGGCCATCTTGCCGGGCTCGAGCGAGCCGGTCTGATCGTCGACGCCCAGCGCCCAGGCCGGGTTGAGCGTCAGCCAGACCAGGGCTTGATCCTCGCTGATGTCGATGCCGGCCCGACGCCCCGCGTACATCGCCTTGCCCGCCTCTTGGTTGAGCCGCTGGATGCCTTCGGCCGAGTCCGAGTGAATGATCGCCCGCGCGCCGGCCTTGCTGATCAGCGCCGCGTTCTCGCGCACGCCGTCGTAGGCCTCGACCTTGACCCCCCACCAGTCGGCCCACACGGACGCCGAGGTGTTGGCGGCCGCCAGCCGGTCGGCGATCTTGTAGGCCTCGACCGCGTGGTGAAAGCTGCGGATCGAGAACCCGAAGCTGGCCGCGAGCTCGAGCATCAAGGACATCTCGTCGGCCCGATAGCAGTGCATGTGCACGAGCACGTCGCCCTCGAGCACGCCGACCAGGGTCTCGAGTCCGAAGTCGCGGGCCGGCGGCGTCGGTCGCTTGGTCTCCTTGCCGTCGGCGCCCTTGCTGCCGCCGGTCTCCCAGACCGCCACGTCGCGCTGGTAGTCGTCCCACTGCCGCTGGTACTCGCTGGCCGCCTGGAAGGCCTTGCGATGACCGGCGACGTTGCCCATGCGCGTCTGCGGCCCGCCCTTCTCGCCGTAGACCCGCTTGGGGTTCTCGCCGCAGGCCATCTTCAGCCCCGCGGGCGCGCCGGGAAAGCGCAGGTCTTCGGCCGAGCGCGGGTTGGGTCGGAGCTTGATCGTGAAGCTGCGCCCGCCGATCAAGTTGGCCGAGCCGGGCAGGATCTGCGCCGACGTGACCCCGCCCGCGAGCGCGTGGCTGAACTGGGGATCTTGCGGCCACACGCCATCTTCGGCGCGCACGTAGGGCGTGGTCGGGGCGACCGCCTCGTTGCCGTCGGAGTTGCCGCTCAGGCCCGGCGACGCGTACACGCCCATGTGCGAGTGCGTGTCGATGATGCCGGGCGTGATCACCTGGGTCGCCGCGAGCTCGATCACCGTCACGCCCTCGGGCGCCTCGACCTCGGCCGCGGGGCCGACCGCGGCGATCTTGCCGTCGATCACCAACACCGCGCCCGGCTCGTGGATCGCCCCGGTCGCGGTCATGACCTTGGCGCCGCGCAGCAGCAGGCTCGGACCCTCGCCCGTGGTCGCGGGCTCGACCTGGGCGTCCCCGCCCGAATCGGGCGGGGTCGGGTCCGGTTGCTTGGCCTTTTGACAAGCCGAGGTCGAGAGCGCCGCGCAAAGCACCAGCGAGGGCCAAGTCCGCATCGCCGACGACGCTACGGCCCGCCATCGAGTCCCGCAAGCACGAAGCGTCACGCCGCGCGGCGAAACCTCGCGCGGCTCGAGGGCGTCGCGGGCCTGGGCGCGTTTGAGCGACCTGCTCGCGGTGGTACCTTCCCGGCGTGCACCCGGCCTCTCGCAGCTTGCTCGCCCGCTGGATCTACGCGGCCAAGCCCGCGAGTTGGCCCAAGCTGCTGGTCCCGGCCCTGCTCGGCCAAGCGATCGGCGTCGCGGCGGCGAGTCGGCTCGACGCCCACGCGCTGCTGCTGGGTTTGGCCTTCACGATCTTCGACCTGCTCTTCGTCGTGTTCCTCAACGACTGGGGCGACCGCCGCGTCGATCGGATCAAGCGGCAGATGTTCCCCGAGGGCTCGGCCAAGACCATCCCCGACGGGATCCTCCCAGCCTCGGCCTTGCTCGGCGTCGGGCTCGTGGCCGGGCTCGCGGCCTTGCTCGTCGCGATCGTCGCGGGCGCGAGCTTGGTTCGACCTGGGTTGGGTTGGGCGGCCCTGGGCATGCTCGGCCTCTTCGTCGCCTACACGCTGCCGCCGATCCGGCTCAACTACCGCGGCGGCGGCGAGCTGCTCGAGGCCTTCGGCGTCGGCGTGGCGCTGCCCTGGTTTCACGTCTATCTGCAGGGCGGCGTGAGCTGGACGGCCGGCTTGTGGTTGCTGCCGGGCTTCGGCCTGCTCGCGTTCGCGAGCGCCGTCGCGAGCGGCTTGGCCGACGAGCAGAGCGATCGTCGCGGCGGCAAGCGGACCTACGCGAGCGAGTATGGCAACCGAGCGGCGCGGGCCTTGGTCGAGCGGCTGGTCCTCGGCGGCTGCCTGGTCTGGGCGATCGGCATGCGGATCGCCGACGTGCTGCCGGCCCCGCTCGGGGCGCTCGCGGTGATCGTGGTGCTGGTCAATTGGCGACGGCTGCGAAAGGTCAGCCCGGCCGCCAAGACCAACGCCTTCGAGATGCACGCTCGCTACAAACACTACCTTCACAACGCGATCTGGCGCAGCGCGACGATCCTCGCGCTGGCCCTGATCGCGGTCACGCTGGTCGGCCGCGGCGGATGAGCGGGGTCGGCCGGGCCGAGCTGGTCGCGACCTGGCAGCAGCTGGCGGCGTTGGCCGGTCCCCTGCGGACCCTCGATCCCGCGCGCGAGCTGGCCACGCCCTTGGTCGAGGTCCACGCGCGCGCGCTGGTCGAGCTGCCCGCGGCGTGGCGCTCCGCGCTGGCCGAGCCGCTCGCCGCCGGCTTGATCGAGCTCGCGCTCGCCCAGCTCGACGCCTTCCCCGGCAACCTGTTTTGGGACCTCGATCTGATCGCCTGCGACATCGCTCGCGAAGTCGCTCGCGAGACCTGTGCGAGCCCGAGCTCGGCCAGCGCGGCCGCGACGATCGAGCGGCGCCTCGCCGAGATGAGCGCGCTCCAGACCCTCTACGGCCGCGCGAGCGCGATCAACTTCAGCTTCGTGCACGACTTCGTCTACGGCTACGACTGGGTCAAGTGGCGCAGCCGCTCCAGCGAAGCCAGCGGTGGACCCTTCGGGCCGGTGTTCTTGCGTCACATGGATCGGCGTGGCCACGAGCTGCTCGAGCTGATCGCTCGTGATGATCACGAGTACCCGCAGCTGCCCGAGCAAGAGCCCCGCAACCCCTTCCCCTTCTCGCGTGCGCCCGCCAACGAGCTGCGCCTGCATCGCGAGCTGGCCCGGCGCGGGCTGATCCCGGTCCCGACCTGGTCGGCGACGATCGACACGAGCGCGCTCGACTGGTCGCGGCCCTGGCAAGCCGAGCGGGTCGAGCTGGCGATCGAGCTCGGTCTGGCTTGAAGTCGCCTTCGTGAATTCGCGCAGCGAAGGCTCACCAACGCATGTGGAACTCGAAGTCGAGCAGGCTGGTCTGAACCAGCCCGTAGTCGACGTCGATCCCGTAGGTCTGCGTGAGCGCGGCTTCGAAGTTGCCGTAGACGTGGGTGCAGCCGAGCATCTCGTTGCGGAACGTGAACACGCCCGAGTTCTCGCCGGTCTTCGTCCAGTTGCGCTCGCCGAAGTTGACCAAGAGCTGGAAGCCGACCGACACCGAGCTGAGCATGCGATGCGGGCTGCGGCCGGACAGGCTGCGCATCGCTTGGCCAGCGCGGCTGTCGAAGAAGAGATCGATCGCACTGGCTCCGCACTCGGCGACCGCGAGGTCGAAGTCGCCGATCTCGGCCGCGATCGCTCGAGCGGCGGCGAGCTCGAACTCGAGGAAGCGACGCAGCGGATAGCGAGTGCTGATGTCGAACTCGGGGCCGACGCCGAGCTTGCTCATCAGCTCGTTCAGCTTCGCGGCGCCGCAGTGATTCTTGATCGCGACCGCGAGTCCACGAAAAGGAAGCCCGCGGACCGTGTGCGAGTCCTCGACCATCGCGAGCCGCTCGGGCAACGCGGTCTCCTCGAAATTTTCGAGCGGGAGTTTGAAGACCAGAGTCATCGGCGCCGCGTCGTCTCTGGGACGGTAATCGGAAGGCGTGTTGGCCTACACCCTGACCGGGCAGTCACTGAAGGATCCTTCACTTGCGCCTTGGTTCTTCGCTGCGCGCGTAGCGATGCCTCTCGGCCTCTACCGCTGACGTCGAAGGTACACTAAACTGTCCCATAGACCAGGGCGATGAGATAGAGTCCTGGCCTACCGGGGACCGCGTGATAGTTGGTGCTGACTCTCACAGACGGCTGAGGGAAGCCGAGTCCGTGGTGGACCAAGACGTCCTCCCGACAAGGAGTCGAAGTGACACAGCGAACTCGTCCAACGCCCATCGCGGTGATCGGTATCGGCTGCGTGCTCCCCGATGCACGCAACCCCGCTGAGTTCTGGCAGCGCAACCTCGAAGGCCATTGCGCAATTCGCGAGCTGGGCGGATCTCTGTGGGACTGGAATCGCTATTTCGACCCCCATGAAGACGCCGTCGACCGCAGCTACAGCAAGCTGGGCGGGCAAATTCGCGACTACGAGTTCGACTGGCGTCGGTTCAGGATCCCGCCGGTCGAGGCCGGGTTGATCAACACGATGCAGCTGATGGTCCTCGACGCGGGCGCCCAGGCCCTCGACACCGTCAAGGTCATTCCGCGGGCGACCACGGGCCTCTTCCTGGGCGCCACGGGCTTGGGCTGGCAGCGCAACACGGGCCTGCGCGTGCACATGCAGCGCTTGCTCGACCGGGTCGACCAGGCCGGAGAATCGCTCGGATTGACGCCGGAAACGCGGCGCGAGTTGCTTGGGTCGATTCGCCACACTCTCGAATCCCAAATCGGTCCAGTCACGGAAGACACCGTGGTCAATACCGCCGCAAGTGTGGCGATTGGCCGCATTGCGATGCACTACGACCTCGGCGGGATCCACTACGGGGTCGATGCTGGATTTGCCTCTTCGCTCGCCGCGCTGGACGTAGCGGTCAAGGCGCTGCGTGATCACACGATCGATCTCGCCGTCACGGGTGGCGCCAGTGAGCTGATTGCTCCGCTCGAGTTGGTGGCATTCGCCAAGCTCGGCGGGCTGGCCCACGAGCGCCTCGCGGCCTTCGACGCCAACGCCGAAGGCACGCTGCTGGGTGAGGGTACGGTCATCTTCGCGCTCAAGCGGCTCGATGACGCGATCCGTGACGGCGAACAAATTCGAGCGGTGATCCTCGGCGTCGGAGGCTCGAGCGATGGCCGCGGGAAGGCTCTGGTCGCTCCGCGCTCGAACGGTCAGGTGCTGGCGATGCGCCGTGCATGGGACGACGCGGGTGTCGATCCCCAGACTGTCGCGTTCATCGAATGCCACGCGACCGGCACCCAGGTGGGGGATCGCTCCGAACTCGAGGCGCTGCGCAGCTTGGTGAAGGACGGACTCGAACCGCGCTCGATCGCGCTCGGCTCGGGCAAGGCCTTCGTCGGTCACCTTCGCGGTGGCGCGGGTGCGCTCGCGCTCCTGCGCGCGATCTTGGTGCTCGAGCACCAGACGATCCCCGGCCAGATCAACGTGCGCGAGCTCAACCCGCAGCTGCGCGACAGCGCCTGTCCTTTTTACGTGCCGACCGGCGAGATCCCGCTTCCCCAGCCGCGAGGTCAGCATGGGGCCCGGGCGGCGGTGTCGGCCTTCGGCTTCGGCGGCAACAACTTTCACGCGGTGCTCGAGGCTTGGGATCCCGCGCTGCGCTACCCGGCAACCACGCCGCCGCAGCCGGTCGAGCCGATCGCGATCGTCGGCATGGGCGGACGCTTTCCAGGCGCGGCCAACATCGCCGAGTTCGAGGCAGCGCTCACGCGAGGCTACGACGCGACCCGCGAGATCCCGCCCGAGCGCTGGAACATCGACGAGCACTTCGACCCGGATCCCGATCGACCCGAGACGACCTACTCGCGGCTCGGCTGCTTCGTCGATCTGCCCGAGACGCTCGACGCCGATCACATCCGCAGGTTGCGGATGCTGCCGGCCGCGCGCGAGCGGATCGACCCTGGCCACCTGGTCATCTTCGAGGCCGCTCGCGAAGCGCTCGCGGACGCGGGCTTTCGCAGCGACCAAGCCTCGCCCGGCTGGGACCCCGAGCGCGTCGCCAGCATCTTGGCCTTCCTGCCCTTCCAAGGCGTGAAGTTCTCGGCCGACTTGCGGGTGAACTTCGCCGAGTACGCCGCGGCGATCCACAGCGCCGCCGACGGGCTGCCGACGAGCGCTCGGATCGACGCCGAGGTCCTGCGCAAGCTGATCGGCAAGACCGAGCAGCTCTTGGTCGGCCACATCCCGACCATCAGCGAGGACACGATGACCGGCTACCTCGGCAGCATCAACTGCGCGAGGATCCACGCGGCCTTCGACTTCCACGGCCCCCACTTCACGGTCGAGTCGGCCTGCGCGTCGACCCACGCGGCCGTCCACGCCGCGGTCACGGCTCTGCGCCACGGCACCTGTGACGTCGCGCTGACCGGCGGCATCTGGGTCGACATGCGGCCCGAGTTCTACGTCGCGGCCTGCCGCTTTCATGCCCTCTCGGCGACCGGCATCACGCCCTTCGACGCGGCCGCCGACGGCTTCGTGCCCGGTGAAGGCGGCGGCGTGTTCGTGCTGCGCCGGCTCTCCGACGCGGTCCGTGACGGCCAGCGGATCCACGCGGTGCTGCGCTCGGTCGCGGGCTCGAGCGACGGCCGAGGTCGCTCGGTCCTGGCGCCCAAGATGGAAGGCGAGATGCTCGCGATGCAGCGGGCGCTCGCCCAAGCCAACATCGAAGCCGCCAGCGTCGAGTACGTCGAGTGTCATGGGACCGGGACCGCGCTCGGCGACGCGGTCGAGGTCAAGGCTTGCGCCTCGGTCTACGCGAACGCGGCCGATCGGACCGAGCAAGCCCTGTGGATCGGTTCGGTCAAGTCGAACATCGGCCACCTCAACGCGGCCGCCGGCGTGCCGGCGCTCGTCAAAGCCACGCTCTGCGTCCGCGACGGCATGATCCCAGCCTCGCTCAAGGCCCACTCGCTCAACCCGGCCATCGACTTCGCCAACGTCGACGTGGTCACGCAGACCCAAGCGTGGACGGGTCGCCACGGACCTCGCCGCGCGGGGGTCAGCGGCTTCGGTGTCGGCGGAACCAACATGCACATGATCATCGAGGAGTATCGAGCGGCCCAGTCCGTGAGTCAGCCCGAGCCCGACGAAGTCGTCGAGCTGCCGCGGCGAACCAGCGAGCCCGCGCTGGCAGCCCGTCCGCTCGAGCGCGCGGCAGGGCTCGAGCGCGCGGCAGGGCTCGAGCGCGCGGCAGGGCTCGATGGGCTCGACCTCGCGTTGGTCGTCGCCACGAGCCCGCGCGAGGGCCTCGCCCAGCTGCGCGCGCTCGCGGCCGCGCCCGACTTCAGGGCCGCGCTCGCCGAGAGCCAAGCGCGGGCGAGCGCGCACGCGCCCGCGCCCGAGCTCCACCGGCTCGCGATCGTCGCGTCGACGCCCGAGCTCTTGCACGAGCGGATCGAGCTGCTCGCACGCACGCTCGACCACGGCCACGATCTGGGCTTGCTCGCGACCCGCGGCGTGTTCGTCGGTCAGCCGCTGCGGGCGGGTCGGGTCGCGGTCACCTTCCCCGGTCAAGGCCCGCAGTATCCCAACATGTTGCGTGAAGCGGCGGCCCGCTTCCCCGAGCTCGAAGCGAGCCTGCGCGAGGCCGACGAGGCCTATGTGCGGATCGCCGGCCGAACGCTGCGGCCCGCGTTCTGGACCGAGGGTCCCGACGAGTATGAGCAGCCCGACGCGGACATCCATTGTGCCGTGTTCGCGGTCAACGTCGCGCTGCATCGCTTCTTGGTCAGCCAGGGTCTGGTCGCCGACGCGGTGATGGGCCAGAGCGCGGGCGAGCTCTCGGCCTTGGTCGCCGCGGGCGTGCTCTCGCTCGCGGACGCGCTCGCGGCCGTGCACGAGCGGACGACCTCGGTGCTCGAGCTGCAGCTCGCCGATCCCGGCCAGATGGTCGCGCTCGGATGCAGCGCCGATCGGGTCAGGGCCTTGTTGCTCGATCTGGGCGGCTACGCCGTCGTCGCAGCCGACAACAGCCCCGAGGCTTGCATCGTCTCGGCGACCCGCTCGGCCGCGGCGGCGCTGGTTCAACGCGCGTCGCAGCTCGGCATCGAGGCCCGGGCGCTGCCGGTCTCGCACGGCTACCACAGCGATCTGATCGCCGGCGCGCGACCTCGCTATCGGGCCGCGCTCGACCAGCTGAGCTTCTCGGCGCCGCAGTGCCGGATCGTCTCGACCATCACCGGCGCCTCGATCGACTCCTTGTCCCCGGCGGACTTCCCCGCGCTGCTCGAGCGGCAGTTCATCGAGCCCGTTCGACTCCAGGACGCCGTGCTCGCGCTGCATCGCCAGGGCGTCGAGGTGTTCATCGAGTGCGGGCCCAAGTCCGGCCTCACGACCTTCTGCAAGGCGATCCTCGGCGAGCGAGCCCACGCCGCCCAGGCGACCATTCACCCCAAGGTCGGCGAGGTCGAGCAGCTGCACCGCGCGCTCGCTTGTTGCTTCGTCCACGGCGCGCTCGATCGCAAGCAGCGTGAGGCCCTGCCGGTGCCCGAGCAGCGGGTCGAGGTGACGCCGCTGCATGCTCCGCCCTCGAGCCCCGCCCGCTCGTCTGGGCTCGCGGTGTCGGTCGCCGCGACGCTCGCCCCGTCCGAGTCCGAAGGTGCGGGAACGCTGCTTGGCCAGCTTGGCCAGCTTGGGATGGCCGACAACAGCTTGGCGATGCTCCGAGCGATCGGTCAGGTCATTCAGGCCTTCGTCCAGCAAGTCGAGGGCACGAATACGCTGAGCGAGGCCCCGAACGAGCTGAGCGCGGGTCACCTGCCGCCCTCGGCCGCGCTGCCCTCCGAATCAAGGGCGCGAGCCCACGAAGCCGCCCTGCACGAGGTCGACGCGAGGCCCCGACGCGAAGCCGTCGAAGCCGAGCCCGTCCGCGAGGTCGCGGACATCGAGCCCGTCCGCGAGGCGAAGCCCGCCCGCGAAGCCAAGCCCATCCGCGAGGTCGCGGACATCGAGCCCGCCCGCGAGGCCAAGCCCATCCGCGAGGCGAAGCCCATCCGCGAGGCCAGGCCCATCCGCGAGGCGAAGCCCATCCGCGAGCTCGCAGACATCGAGCCCGTTAGCGAGGCGAAGCCCAACGCATCCAAGCCGAGGGTTCGATCGACCTTGCCGAGCGAGCGACGGCAAGCCGAGCTCGCGCGACCGGCTCGAGCGGGCGCCCCGAGTCCACTTCCC
>Ga0075156_10002383_pt1 | contig 10421 bp, 7 predicted proteins | sample JI81AbrownDNA_FD_70966 | JGI IMG/M metagenome (GOLD analysis project Ga0075156, IMG submission 70966) | Wastewater effluent complex algal communities from Wisconsin, to seasonally profile nutrient transformation and Carbon sequestration -... | ecosystem: Engineered > WWTP > Effluent > Algae...
AGGGTCCGCGACCGCGACGATCACCATCACGGTGTCGGCGGCCGCCGCCGGAAGCACCTCCACGGGCACGGGCACTGACCCTGATTCGGCCGGTCCCGAGCCAGCCGGCAACGCCGAGGAGCCCGTCGCCGTGGCACCGGGGCTGTGGCTGGTCAGCCTCGAGCAGGCGGAGGCCGCGACGCTGCGCGTCATGCGCAAGCCTGTGGGCCAGTCGCTCTCGAAGGCACCGGTGGTGAAGTCCACGGCCGGCCAGGCCGTCGCCCTCACGGTGCGCGGGCTCGAGCCGGACGCGACCTACCTGATGCGGGTGAAGGTGAAGGGCGTCTACGCGGACGTGGCCGAGGTCACTGCCGACGAAGACGGGCTGGCCACGCCGCCGGTCGTCTCGCTCACGCGCGCCGGCACCTACCCGGTCGCGTTCGTGTCCGACGATCCGGACGTCGACACGCGCTACGTCAAGCTCGCTGTCGGGCCGCGCACCGCTACCCCGTGAACGCGTCCAGACGGCCCTGGAGCTTGCGCATGCCGCGCAGCCACGTGTCGGGGGTGGCGGCCCGGGCGACGTAGTAATCGGCCACCTCGGGGTGGGGCAGGATGAGGAACTGGTCACCCTGCAGCGCCTGCCACACCGACTCGGCCACGTCCTCCGGCTCCAGTGCGGCATCGCGGATGAGGATGTCGGCGATGGGCCCGGCGTCCTCGAGCATCCGGGTGCGCACTCCCTGCGGGCAGATCGCCTGCACGACGATCCCGCGGTTGCCGTAGGTCGCCGACAGCCATTCGGCGAACGCGACAGCGGAGTGCTTGCTCACGGAGTACGGCGCGCTGCCCAGCATCATGAGCAGCCCGGCGGCCGACGCGGTCACGACGAATCGCCCCTGCCCGCGCTCGAGCCAGCCGGGCACCAGGAGCCGGGCCGCGCGGATGTGCGCCATCACGTTGACGTCCATCGAGCGCTGCCAGTCGGCCTCGGACGCGTCCAGGCCGACACCCACCTCGATGCCCGCGTTCGCGAAGAAGACGTCGATCTCGCCGAGGTGCGCCGTAGCTGCCTCGATCAGCGCCGCCACCCCGGCCTCGCTGGCCGCGTCGCCGCCCCAGGCCATACCGCCGATCTCGTCGGCGACCGCCTGGGCCGCGGCGGCATCGAGGTCGTTGACGACGACCTGGGCCCCCTCGGCTGCCATGCGGCGGGCGATCGCCCGTCCGATCCCGTTGCCCGCTCCGGTGACCACGATCCGCTGGTTGCTCATCGGGTCGTTATACACCGCAGGGGGTCGTCAGTGCCGAGGAAGAGCCCGGGGGACGGGCACCTGAACACTGCGTGAACACTCCCGGCCACCCGGGCAACGAGGCAGGCGGGCTTCTACCGTTGATGGTGTGGAGACCAGCGTGCTGCACGTGCGTCCGACCCTCTCGGAGCCCATGGTCGACGAGGTCGGCTTCTCCGTCGAGCTCTCGGCCCAGCAGTCCCTGTCTCCCGAGGACGCTGGCGCGCTGGCCGGACCGGCCCTCGTCCTCGCCCGGCCGACCCTGGCCCGCTCGCCGCACGAGGCTCGTGGGCAGGTGTCCGTCGAGGACGGCCAGCTGTGGGTGGCGCTCGAGGTCTCCGGGCCCGGGGAGTTCGACGCGGCCGTGGTCGACCGTGCGACCGCCCTCTTCGACCACCTGTGGACGGCCGTCTGGCTCGGCGCCCGTGAGGGCGCGGACCACCTGAGGTCGGAGGCGCAGCTGCTGGCCCTGGCCGACGCGAGTCGCACGAAGGACTGGGAGGGCGCGGTGGCGGCCGCCACGTCGACGCCTCCGGGGCCGGCCTGCCCGCGCGGCTGAGAAATTTCCTGCGGGGTGCATCCACCCGGGGTCGTGAGGCCGAAGAGGTAGTTACACGCACCAACTACCTGGAGGTCATCCGTGAAGAAGGTCTCGCTTGCTGTTGCTGCCATCGCAGCCAGCCTGCTGCTCGCCGCGTGCGGGAGCTCTAGCTCGTCCGAGTCATCCTCCACCGCACCCGCTGCTTCGGCATCCGCCGAGGAGACGATGGCTGAGGAGTCCATGGCAGCCGAGGAGTCCATGCCGGCCGCCGAGGACATCGTGTCCATCGCCAGCACCACCGACGGGTTCTCCACCCTCGTCGCCGCCGTCACGGCCGCCGGCCTGGTCGAGACGCTCCAGGGTGAGGGTCCGTTCACGGTCTTCGCGCCTACCGACGAGGCGTTCGCCGCCCTGCCCGCCGGCGTTCTCGACGCCCTGCTCCTCCCGGAGAACAAGGACGTCCTGGCCAAGATCCTGACCTACCACGTCGTCCCCGGCGCGGTCATGGCCGCTGACGTCACCGACGGCGACGTCGCGACGGTCGAGGGCCAGACGGTCGCCCTGTCGACCGCTGACGGTGTGACCGTCAACGGCGCCAAGGTCGTCCAGGCCGACATCGTCGCCTCGAACGGCGTCATCCACGTCATCGACGCGGTCATCCTGCCGCCGGACGTCGACCCGGCCGCCCTCCTCCAGTAGTCCTGCGGCTTGGGGAGAGAAGGGGCGGGGAGGCGAGATGCCTCCCCGCCCCTTCTCGCGAGCCGATACCCCCGGTATGAACCCCCGCTCCGCGGCCCTGGGCCTGGTGGCCCTCGCCGCGACCATCGGCCTCCTGGGCAGCGCCCCGGCAGTCGCCGCACCCGTCCGCGAGGCCCCGTCGGCCCCGGCGCCGGTCATCACCCAGGCGCTGCCTGCCGGCTACGACGCCCAGGCGGTGTACGAGGCCCAGCAGCGCTGCCAGCCGTCGCCCCGTCCCGGCACCCGGGCGCTCGCGGCCCTGATCACCCGCACGTACGGCTCGAACCAGAGCATCGGCCTCACGCGGGCGTGCAGCATCGGCGGGACCAGCGAGCACAAGGACGGCCGCGCCATCGACTGGATGACGAGCATCCGCAGCAAGCAGGGTCGTGCCAATGCTCGGGCGTTCCTCGCCTGGCTGCTCGGCCCCGACGCGGCAGGCACGCCCTTCGGCAATGCCACCCGGCTCGGGATCATGTACATCGGCTGGAACGACCGCTTCTGGGCCGCCTACGACACCGGTCGCGGCTGGACCGAGCTGCGCAACTGCTTCTCCACGCCGGGCCGCGGCAGCGACACGACGTGTCACCGCAACCACATCCACATCTCGCTGACATGGGACGGTGCCAGCGGCCGCACGTCGATGTGGGACGGCACGGCCCTCCCCGCGTTCTGCCCGGCGCCCCGGTCGGGTGCCGGCCCGGCCTCGCCGGGGCGGGCGGCTGATGTCGTGGCCGTTCCGCCGGTGCGCGTGCTGAGCACACGCGAGGGCCTCGGCCTCAGCCAGGGCACCTACACCGGGTGGGGCGGCTACGACGACGGTCCCGCCGACGTGCCGACTGACCCGTTCGCGGTTCCCGCGCCGGCGCCCGCGCCCGTTCCGCAGGCGCCCTGCCGGCTGCACCGGTCGGGCTGGCACGGCGACCAGGGCGGCATCCTGACGAAGGTCACCGGGCAGGGCGGGGTCCCGGACACCGGGGTCGCGGCCGTGGCGGTCACCGTCCGGGTGCTCGGCTCCACCGCTCCCGCCGAGATCAGCGTCTGGGTGCCCGGGCTGGAGGGCAGTGCGGTGGTGGCGCGGGTGCGGATGAACCGGGGGGCGAGCGGATCGGCCATCGTGCCGGTCGCGTCCGACGGCACCATCGGCCTGACGACGTCGGCGGGTGGGGCCGACGTGACCGTGGACGTGACGGGGTACTACCTCGTGGGAGCCGAGCCCAACACGACGGCCGTCGCCCTCCGGCGCTGAACCGTTTCTCCCGTTCTCCGGGACAACCGTGCACTTCGGCGGCGAATCGGGCTGAAAGTGCGCATCTGTCCCGGTGCTTCTGCGTCGGTGATCAGACGGTGATGGCGACCTTCCCGCGGTGCAGTTGCGCGCCGTAGTGGCGGAAGGCGTCGGGGATGCCCTCGAGTGGGTAGGTGCTGTCGATGGCCGGCACGATCGACCCGCTCTCGAGCAGTCCGGTGAGGAAGGCGACGTCGTCGGGGCTGTTGGCCTTCCAGATCGGCACGCGCACCTGGCGGCTGCCGAAGGACGAGACGACAGGGCCGGCCGCCATGATGAACAGGATGCGGGGGATGGAACCGCCGATGAGCGCGCAGACGCCCCCCGGGTTCAGCGAGCGGCGGTAGCTCGCCATCGATCGGTGGCAGGCGACGTCGAGGATGCGGTCGTAGGTCTGGCCGTTCGCACCGAAGTCCTCGCGCGTGTAGTCGATGACGTGGTCGGCGCCCCAGGCGCGCACGGCGTCGAGCTTCGCTGGGAGGTCGACGCCGGTCACCTCCGCGCCGGCCGCCTTGGCGATCTGGATCGCGATGCTGCCGACACCACCGCCGGCGCCGTTGATCAGGACGCGATGTCCCGCCTCGACAGGGTGCTGGGCGCGCATGCCCGTGATGGCCAGCCCGGCGGCCTGGGGAAGGACGCCGACCTGCTCCCAGGTGAGCCCGGACGGCCTGAGGGCGAAAGAGGTCTCCGGCGCGGTGACGTACTCGGCGAACGCGCCGAACCCGCTGGTCGACATGTCCCCGAACACCTCGTCGCCGGGCGAGAGCCGAGTGACGCCGCTGCCCACCGACTCCACGACCCCCGCGACGTCCGAGCCGAGGATGTGGTGCTTCGGCCGGCGCAGGGCGCCGATGCGGTTGATGAACGGCTTCCCGTTGAGCAGCAGCCAGTCCCAGTCGTTGATCGATGTGGCGCGGACGCGCACGAGGACCTCGCCCTCGGCGGGTGACGGCGTCGGGACGTCCCGCAGCGACAGCATGTCGGGGGTGCCGTACTCGGTGTAGTACATCACCTTCATGAAGAACCCCTCGGAAGAGTCGCCCGGTTGCCCGAAGGCCGACGGCGCCGTCGTCGCCACATCCTGCCAGCCGGACCTGCCTCAGCGCTCTCATGGCCGTGGGCCCGGGCGATAATGGGTGGATGCCCCTGCCCCGTGGACTGCGCCGACTGGCGTGGATCGCGGGCACGATTGCTCTGACGGGCATCGTCGCGCTCGTCGCCATCCTGATGCTCGCTGCTCCCGACCCCCGGTCATTCGCGTCCACCCCCGCCGTCACGGGCGGACCGGCGCCCAAGGTCGTCGACGGCCTGACCACCCTCGCCTTCACGACCGGCACCGGCGAGGATGTGCAGCTCACGTTGAGCACGACCGCCGGCCCCGTCAGCTTCTGGAGCGGAGTGAACCTCGGCTCGTCGGTCCCAGGGCACAACCCAGGTGAGCTGGCCATGACGGCCACGGACTACCGGCGGTGGTTGGACCAGATGGGGCAAGCAGGAGTCCGGGTGCTCCGCGTCTACACGATCTTGCCACCGTACTTCTACGAGGAGTTCCGCGACCACAACGAGCGCAACCCCGACTCGCCGCTCTACCTCCTGCACGGCATCTACCTCCCCGACGAGTCGTACATCAAGACGGGTGACCTGCTGGCGGACTCCATCACGGACTCCTTCCGCACGGAGATCCAGGACGCCAGTGCAGCCGTGAGCGGCGACCTCGAGCGAGCCCCGCAGCTGGGAAGGGCCAGCGGCACGTGGACCGCCGACGTGTCCGCATGGCTGGCCGGCTGGATCATCGGTGCCGAGCTCGACCCAGTGGCCATCGACGAGACGGATCGCGCCAACCAGGACTACCCCGAATTCAGCGGCACCTACTTCGTCAGTGCGTCGGACACGGGTCAGACAACCCCCACCGAGAGGTGGCTCGCTGAGCGCATGGACGACCTGGCGACGGCCGAGGTGGCCCGTGGGCGGAGCTCCCCGATCGCGTTCGTGAACTGGCCCACGACCGACCCCCTGGAGCATCCCGCCGAGCCCATCGACATTGAGGACCTGGTCGGGATCGACGCCAACCACGTACGACCTACGGCCGCATGGCCCGGTGGTAGCTTCGCGAGCTATCACGCCTACCCGTACTACCCGGACTTCCTTCGCTATGAGGCTGCCTACCAGCAGCCGCTTTCGAACGGCAGCACGGACCCGTACGCCGCCTACCTCCTCGATCTCAAAAGGCATCACGCTGAGGCGGATCTCCCGATGATGGTGACGGAGTTCGGCGTGCCGTCGTCACTGGGGTCGGCGCACTACGGGACGAACGGCCGGGATCAGGGCTTCCATCCGGAGCCCGAGGCCCTGCAGATGGACGCCGACATGCTCCGCTTGTTTAAGGACATCGGCCTCGCCGGCGGCCTGCTGTTCATCTGGGTCGACGAGTGGTTCAAGTTCACCTGGAACACCATCCAGCGGACCCTCGCCGTGGACCCGGAGCGTCGTGCGCTGTGGTTGGACCCACTGACGAACGAAGAGTTCTTCGGGGCCGTCGCCATGGACCCCGTGCCGACAGAGCCGCGCACCTACTACGAGGAGACCGAGGGGATCACGTCGGTCACAGCTGCCATGGACGCTGCCTACCTGCGGCTGACCACGCAGTTCGACGATGAACCGGAGGAGCCCGTCGTCTACGCCTTCGACGTGGTCCCCGGCGGGCTTATCCCGCCTGGCGCGCGCGCGGACGAGGCAACGGCGGACATTGCGTTCATCTACGACTACAACGCAGAGACGATGACGGCCTATGTCCGTGAGGAGATCAACCCAATCCTCCTTGACCGCGTCACGCCCGAGGACCTGCCGCCGTCGGAGTACCCGGGGTGGTCGCTACAGCGCCTCACCGCGAACCGGGCCTACCCAGCCGTCAATGGGTTCCCTGAACGCCCGGCCGAGTTCTACGAGATCGGTCACATGATCGAGGGCAATGTGAATTACGCGGATGCCGACTACGACTCACGGGCCACGTGGGCCTGGAACCGGCGGACCCTGGACATGCGCATCCCATGGGGCATGCTCAATCTCAGTGATCCGTCGTCGAAGACCGCTTTCGTACCGGTCAACGGAGAGGCGGAAGCCGTGCCGGTGGAACGGATTGGCCTGACCATCGACGCCGCCACCCAGCCCCCCATCGAGTTGGAGATCGACTGGGAGCCATGGCAGAAGGCGGAGTACCGCGAGCGGATCAAGCCGGGGATGCTGGCGCTGTCCCAGGCGCTCCGGGACACAGCGCAGTTGTCGCCGGCGGAAGCACCCCTGGAGACGACGAGCCCGTGATCTCAGCGGCGGATCGCGGGGTCAGTGGTGGCCGGGTCCCGCGTCTGCTCGTCGGATGCGAACTCCTCGTCATGGAACCCGGTCCGAACGTTCTCGCCCCACTCTGACTTGCTCGTGCGGATGCGGAGGATGGCACGAAGCCGCACGAACGCGAGGTACTGCCGGTAGCCGAAGTTCTCCGCGAAGATGGCGAGCCCCATGTGCATGAGATCGCGCCAGTTGGGGTACCGGCGGAAGGCCCGCTCCTCCATCATGATCACGCCCAGGCTGATGAACAGGCCGTAGAACGTGACGAGGCTGAGCATGAGGGCGAAGGTGAAGGGGTCGACCAAGCCGAGGACGAACCCAACTGCGACCAGCGTCACGCCCGTGACGGTGATGAGCGGCTCGAGGAACTCGAAGATCCAGTAGAACGGGACCGCGAGCATCCCGATGCGTCCGTATCTGGGATTGAACGTCATGCGTCGATGCTTGATGAGCAGCTCTCCGAGGCCCCGCTGCCAGCGGTCGCGCTGTCGCACCAGGGCTGCTAAGTCCGATGGCGCCTCCGTCCAGCAGATCGGGTCGGGGAAGAAGGTGATCCGACACGGCAGCCCCTGCTCGGCTCGCTGGCGGCGTATGCGCACGACGAGCTCGGCGTCCTCTCCCACGTTGTCCGCGTCGTATCCGCCAGCGCTGATGATGACGTCGCGTCGGAACAGCCCGAAGGCGCCGGAGATGATGAGCAGCATGTTCCAGCGCGACCATGCCAGCCGCCCGCCCAAGAAGGCCCGCAGGTACTCGACGATCTGGATGTTCCCCAGCAGGTCGCGCGGTGTCCGGACCTCGGTGATCTGTCCGCCCTTGACACCGCTTCCGTTGATGATGCGGACGATCCCGCCGGTCGCCACGATGTCCGGGTCCGACTGGAACTCCCACACGAGTCGCGCGAGGGCGCCGGGATCCATGATGGTGTCCGCGTCGATGGCGCAGACGAGCGGATACTGCGAGTAGTTGAGGGCCACGTTGAGGGAGTCCGCCTTGCCGCCGTTCTCCTTGTCGATGACGATGACGCGTCGCTCCGTCACCGATGCATGAACGCCTCGGACGGGCTTGGTCGTCAGGCCCGAACGCGGGCTGCGATCGATCGGCACGAGGGTGAAGACCTCGGCAAGCACCCTCATGGTGCCATCGGTCGAGCCGTCGTTGACGATCACCACCTCCAGCTCGTTGAACTGCGTGCGCAGCAGCGCCTGAACAGCCGGCACGATCGTCTTCTCCTCGTTGTATGCCGGCACGAGGATGGTGACCGCCATCGACAGCTTTGAGTGGCCCACGTAGCGGTAGTCGCGCATCGGTCGCAGTGCGACATACCGGTGGACCGTCCGCCAGCCGCTGAAGACGAAGGCGAAGTAGAAGATGTTGAGGGCGATGACATAGAACAGAACGACCGAGTCGAACCACAGGAAGAACTCCCGATAACTGTCGATCCAGTCGTCGATGGTCACGGCACGACGGTGATCATTATCGGATCACCGGTGACCAGCGGGCGGTTCTTCTTCCTGCGCAGGATCGCGATGCGGTACGTGTAAGTCGCACCCACCGTGCCCGTGTCATCGATGCCGAACGCAAACCGCCCCTTGCTTGTCAGGGCGATGGTATCGACCGTTCGCCAACGGTCGCCCACGAGCACTTCCAGTCGGGCCCGACGCCCCCGTTCCCGCGGTCGGCAGCGTCCGGTGATGATGACTGAGCTCCCTTCCCTCGCGCGGCTGGCCGGGCCCACGTTCATGCTGACCGAGGGCAGCGGCTCAGGTGCGGGCTGGATCGGCGATGCGTCTCCTGCGGGTGACATCGGAATCTCGGCATCAGTGGGCGGGGACGTCGGGACGGCCCCTGAGGCCCTCTGTGGAGACTGCAGGATGACGATGGCCGGCACATACGAGGAGATCGGGGCCTCGAGCGGGTTGTTGCCAACGGCGCCTCGAGGTGGGCGCTGCTCGACGAAGTCGCCGTCGAAAACCACCCGACGGGCCCGGGGAGGCGCGGCGGTGATGGGGCTGGCTTGCGAAGGGGACGGGGCGGCGGGGGCGACAATGGCCGGTGCGAGCGCACTCGGAACATTCGGCGTGTCGTGGCCGGGGTGTCCGGAGGGGGCCTCGGAGCCAGTCTCCGACGGCGCTTCCGTGGGGACCGTTGCGGTCGCGTGCACGCCGATCGAGGCACCCGCTGCGGCCACGGCAAGGACGGGCGATGAGTCGCTGCCGTGCACCGATCGGTTGGCGCCGACGGATCCTTGCGTCAGGATTCCCTCGAAGTCCTGGCCGGTGTCGGCGGCCAGGCGAGCCGCCATGATCGTGGCGAAGGTGATCTCCTCTCGCGCCCGCTCGGCCGCGAAGCGGTCGTCCGAGGCGGCCAGTCGTCGCAGGGCCGCGAGGCCGGGTGACCCCATCTGGGCGAGTGCCTTCGCCGCAGCGCGCCGGACGAACCAGTCGTCGTCGCTGACTAGTTGGGCAAGGATGGGGATGTCCGACTCGTAACCCGCGGCTCCGAGAATGAGCGCCACTTGGGTCCTCACGACCGGATGCTCGTCGTCGAGGAGGTGGCGGGCGAAGATCTCGAGCTCGGCTCGCTGCTGGTCATTGGCGTGCGGCGCGCAGGCGACGAGGGCCTTGAGCGCCTGCACCTTCTCCTCGACGACCCCCCCTACGGAAATGATCTCGAGGACCGGCATGGCCCGGGGGTCCCCCACGAGCGCCAATGCCCGGGCCAGACCGCAGCGCACACGAGAAGTCACCTCGGGTGCGGGGTCCGCCAGCTGCGCCACGATGCCGTCCACTGCCCAGCTGTGGCCTATCCGTTCGATGATGCGCTCGTCGGGCAGATCCTGATTGATCAGCGCCGTGATCAGGACATCGGCGGCCAAGGGGTCAGCCATGCGTTCGAGGCTGCCCGCCGCTGCAAGCCGCACGGTGGGTTCGGAGTCGGTCAGGAAGGGAGCGAGCTCCTCGGGCCGCAGTGTGGTTCCGGGATAGCCGGCCATTGTGACGGCGAGCCCGCGCTTCACGTCGCTGCGAGACTTCAGCTGCTTGCGAAGCGCCTGACTGAAGCCGACCTTCTCGGCGGCATTTCGCATCCCCTCGACCCGGTCCTGCGTGCGCCAGTCCGCGCTCATGGCGCGGTCGCTCATCTGGATGTAGTCGCTTTGCGCCTGGTGTCCTCCGCGCGCGACCATTCGATAGGCCTTCGCCATCTGCTGGGCGTCGTCATCGACCCAGGCTTT
>Ga0075156_10002384_pt1 | contig 10421 bp, 9 predicted proteins | sample JI81AbrownDNA_FD_70966 | JGI IMG/M metagenome (GOLD analysis project Ga0075156, IMG submission 70966) | Wastewater effluent complex algal communities from Wisconsin, to seasonally profile nutrient transformation and Carbon sequestration -... | ecosystem: Engineered > WWTP > Effluent > Algae...
TCCATTTGTGCGCTACATCCATTTTTTCCTTTTACCAATAAATTGGAAATGGTTTCGTGGGCTTTGTCTTCATCAATTTCAATGTATACGCGTAAAAAACTTTCATCTTCGCCACGTAACAAAGCTAACACCCTGTGCGATGGTGCTTTTGCCAATGGCTCCTGCCATTCATAATAATCTTTGTATTTGATGCCGTCTTCTTCTTTGCTTCGCACAACAGCGCTGCGCAAGGTTGCTTCACGGGTAAAAATATTTCGTATGCGTGTTCGTACCTGTTCATTTTCGTTGATCCATTCGGCAATAATATCGCGGGCACCTTTTAAGGCTTCTTCGCTGTCTTTTACTTTATCGGTCACAAATTCATTGGCACGTGTTTCGGGATCGCGTTCCTGTTGGGCAAAAATAAGTTTAGCCAAGGGTTCTAATCCTTTATCGCGGGCATCGGTAGCACGCGTTTTGCGTTTTGGTTTATAAGGTAAATAAATATCGTCTAACGCTACAAGGTCATACGTTGATTCAATTTTATTTTTTAATTCGGGTGTTAACTGACCTGATTCTTCAATGGTTTTTAGCATGACCTCTTTTCTGCGCGCAATCATGTCGTGCTTATTTTTGGTCATTTGCACTTGGGCAATTTGCATTTCATCCATGCCACCGGTCATTTCTTTACGGTAGCGGGAAATAAACGGAATGGTAGCGCCTTCGTCAAATAATTGAATAACGTTTGCTACATAGCGCGCATTTAGTCCTGTTTCTTTTGCAATTAAATCTAACATATCTTATTTTTTTTCTTTTTTTTTTCGCCACAAAGGCACAAAGACTCGAAGGTTCACGAAGAACAGGTTTGTGTTTCTTAGTGACTTGGTGTCTTAGTGGCAAAAACACGTTGTTATGTTACCATAAAGCGGCATAACGTATTGTTTCTATTGTATGCGTAAGGTCTTATGTCTTTAGCTTTTTCCTTGTTGATAAATCTCCTTTTTTTTCACGTGGTTAATTACTTGTAAATTACTGATAAAGTGCTGATTAATGATTAAATTCGTCAAACCTTGTTAAAAAACGACTTATGGGTCTGTAACCTTTTGACCGGATTTAGTTATAAGGACAACCAATGCAGCAAACCGCACTACATAATATAAACGCTCAGGCGCACATAAACGAACACCAACAGGTTGAGCGTGCAAAATTAAATCCTGCGGCATTTAGTCCCTTGTATGAAAAATACTATGAGCCTATTTTGCGATTTGTTTACCAACGGGTGTCTGATAAAGAAACTGCGTATGATATTACTTCGCATGTTTTTTTAAAGGCCTTGCAAAGTCTTAAGAATTATACGTTCAAGGGTTTGCCTTTTTCGTCATGGTTGTACCGTATTGCGCGCAACGAGGTCATAGACTTTCATCGTCAAAAACCCCATGAGCGGGCCGTTAGTATTGATAAAACAGGTCTTGTAAATATTTTACAGGATGCCGATGATACCTTGAAAGAAGAAAATATTCAATTGATATTGAAAGAGCTTAAAACGCTTAGTGAAGATGAAATGCAGATGATAGAAATGAAGTATTTTGAGAAACGACAATTTAAAGAGATCGCTGAAATTTTGGATATAACAGAAACAAATGCCAAAGTGAAAGCGCATAGGATAATTGAAAAATTACGAAAATCACTTATGGAAAAAATTATACGCTAAAATGGAAAATTTTAAATTCTACTCCGACCGCACTCCTCTAACCCCTGAAGAAATTCAAGCACATAAAAATTTCGACAAAGTTCTTCAGCAGTTTAAGAACGTGCCCAAACAATTTTATCAAACCGGCTGGTTTAAAGCCGGACTGGCAACAGTAACCGTGGTTGCAACAGGATTAACCATATTTTTTGCTACTGGTCCTACCAAAAATGAGAATTCTGAGAAAATCGCAAAAACGGTTACCAACCAGTCTCCTTATGCCGATGAATCGCCTTGTGTAAAAAGTCCTGCGCCACAGTTGGATGTTCCGCAAATGAATTTTACCATAAATGCACAACGCGATACAATGTTGCGTTACGAAACCGGTTCGGTTATTGTGTATAAGGCCAATTCACTCAAAGATGATAAAGGAAATATGGTAAGCGGTCCGGTGATTTTTCACTACCGTGAATTCCATAACCCTTTGGAAGTTTTTGCCAGTGGCATTCCCATGAAATATGATTCAGCCGGCAACGATTATCATTTAAAGTCGGCAGGCATGATTGAAATTACGGCTGAGCAAAATGGTAAACCGGTTTTTATAGTACCTGAAAAACCAATTGATGTGCAAATGAAGAGTGCACAACTCGAAGGTCAATTCAATGTTTATTGTTTGGATACCAATAATAGAAATTGGACTTTTGAAGGGGTAGATAATACGATTTCTTCTACTGGTCATACTAAATCAAATGACCATTCAACTGTTACTGCTGCTGTAAAAAAACAAACACAGGAAATTGCCAAACAAAAGGTGGATGAGACAAAAATCAAAAAAGAAATGGCCGGTTTAATTCCGCAACGTCCGCGTCAGGCAACACCGGGTTCTTTTACTTTTACGCTTGATGTTTTGGAGAGTGAATTCCCCGAATTATTTGTTTATGGAAAAACAAAGTTTGAAGTAATTGATAAAGAAAAATCATTCAACAATCAAATCTATTCGGCCGAATGGGAAGATGCTTCATTAAAAGAAGTGAAAAAGGGCGAAGAGTATAAAATCACTTTAACCCGTGGAAACATTGTTAAATCATTCAATGCCGTTCCGGTGGTGGATGGAAAAGATTTGAAACTGGCCATGGAAGTGTATGGTAAGAAATACAAGGAATACGAGGAGAAATTAGCAGCACGCATCAAAGATGATAAAGCCAAAATTGAGGCTGCAAAAAAGGATATTGCCAATTGGGAACGTGAAGCAAATGAAAAACACCGTTTGCGTATTCAGGATTTTACAGCCAGTAATTTACCAAACGATCAGGTTCTTGCCCGATTTGGTGCTAACAACAGCACTGCAAGTTTGGTGACACGTGCATTTACCGTGAGCAAATTTGGTGTTTGGAATTGTGATAAAGCCGAAGTATTGCCTAAGGGACCTAAAGTGGTGGCTAGTTTTGTTGATGAAAGTGGTTCACCGTTGCCGTTAACATCGGCCGTGTTGTGCGAAAAAGGTCAAAACATGATGTATACCTTTGAGCCAAGCGAATTCAAGAAATTTCAATTCAACCCGAAACAAAAAAACATTGTTTGGGGCATGTTGCCCGATGGAAAACTGGCATACGGTTTGGAAGAGACTTTTGCAGCCGAGAACATAAAAGGCAAACAAATGCAATTTAGAATGACAGTTGTACACGATAAAATCAGTACCTTGAAACAGGTGAAAGAATTGTTTGGAATTTAAAAAAGACAAACTGTCACTTCGAGTGCGACTTCCGGAAAGGAATTGCTTTGAAGCTATTGAGGAGCGTATCGAGAAGGACAGACATTTTACAGGACCAATGAAAATTTTTATAACGATATTGTTTTTTTTATCGGTGAACATAAGCTTCACTCAAACAAACGGTGTCATAGATTAGAATTGTTGAAGAGAAAATAAACTGTCACTTCGAGTGCGACTTCCGGAAAGAAATTTGATTAATTAGTTAAGGAGCATATCGAGAAGGACAGATGCAGGGTAAATGAGAATTATAACTACAATATTATTTTTACTGATCGTGAATATGACATTCGCTCAAACAAACGGTGTCATAAAAGTTCGAAAAAAATCAACCAATTTATTAACCTTAAACGGTTATACCGATGGCGCCATTCAATCTCAATTTATTTGCGGAGGAAAAGGATTATACATATCCAATAGCACCCGATATACGGTAAAAAGTTTTATTATTCTATTGGAATCGGTAAAGCAGGTTGAAATGCGTGTTCAAGGCAATGTTGTTACGGGCGAAGTTTGCGATAAAATTGATCACCTCAAAACCGGTGATGTGGTTTATATCAATACCATAAAAGCCATTGACAATACAACCGGAAAAGAAGTGACCATGCCATCGTTGCGTTTTCAAATTCGTGGTGCCGATGTTGATCCAAAAAAGCAACACTATAATGTAATGCAGGAGGAATAATGAAACGTTTCTCCCTTGTAATTTCTCTCCTCATTTTTTCATCCATGGTTTATGCGCAAAACCACGGAACCATCAAAGTGCGTAAAACAAAAAACATTCAGGGTTTGTATGTTTTGGACGAAGGTGATTATTACAAGACAAAACTCTACGTTCGTTTTTTCGAAAACAATGCAGCGGTATTTTTGCGGGCACCCATCAATGCCCAAAAGGCCAAAGATTCAACCGCACGTTTACTGTATACCTATCGAAAAAGTCCTTCCACCTATAAACTGGTCAACGATTCGGTTTTTATTGAGGGTATGGAGAATAAAATCCCTTTTTTATACAGGGGAATTGCTCGTAACGGCATGTTGAATTTGCGTAAAATCAGTCTTTCAAAGGAATCAAAACAGGTTTTTAAGAAACTTTTGTAGATAAGTTCGTTTTAACCGAATAACTAGGCTTGCTTTTTGTATTCCTTTAATCTTAAATTTGTGAAGAATGAAAAACGGTAGTTTAATAGTATTATTTATAGCCCTGTGTTTGAATGGGTTTACCCAGGAAACCGAGAAAAATAAAACCGATGCCAAAGGCCGTAAGCAAGGCTATTGGGAAAAAACCGATGAAAAGACCGGAAAAATTAAATATACCGGAAATTTCAAAGATGGCAAGCCCATTGGTCAATTCTTGTTTTACTACGAAAGCGGTAAACTAAAATCAAAGGTAGTTCATGCCGATGATAAAAAAACCAGCCGTGCCAGTATTTATTACGAAAGTGGTAAAATCATGTCGTATGGTAAATACATCAACCAAAAGAAAGATAGTGTTTGGACCCAATACGATGAAGATGGTTGGGTAAGTTACCGTGAGCCTTATGTGAACGATAAATTGGATGGTGTTGTTTCCATTTATTTCCATACCGGAAAATTATCGGAAACGTATACTTACAAGAATGGAATCAAGAATGGTGACTGGACCCGTTATTTTGAATCGGGCATGACCATGCGCAAGGGAACATACAAGAACGGATATTTAAATGGGGTAGTTACGCATTATAAACCCAACGGATCGCGTGAAAACACCGAAATGTATGCCGGTGGTTTATTGCACGGACCCATGATTTATTTTGATGAAAATGGTAAGGCAACTGAGCCCATGTGGTTCCTGAAAGGAAAAAAATTAGAAGGAAAAGAACTGGAAGATTTTTTGAAAAAGCAAAAAGAGAACAAGGATAATCCAAAACCACCGGTTGAAGATAAAACCAAAGAGAAGGGAACCCAAAAAACAACCCCTAAGGGTACAACACAACAAAAGACCAATTCAAACGTTAATAAAACAACGCCTAAGAACAATGCACCTAAGAAATAAAGCAGGATTATTTTTTCTATTGGTACTTATTGCTGCTTGCAAAAAGGACAAGGAAGAACCTGTTGATTTCAAATACGAATACGCGCCTCAAACCATTGGTCAATATTGCATTTACGATGTTATGGAGATTTTTCATGACGATGCCGTTTCGGTTCACGATACCACCATTTATCAATTAAAAGAAAAAATTGAATCAGGTTTTGTGGATGATCAGGGCAGACCTTCCTTACGACTTGAACGTTCAAAACTGGATACCGCAACAGGCAATTGGGTGGTGACCGATATTTGGTATTCTACCCGCAGTGTTTCCCGATTTGAAAAGGTAGAAGAAGATGAGCGCTTCATTCGCTTGATATTTCCGGTTAAAGCCGGTTCTAAATGGGATGGCAATGCCTATAACCAAATTGGCGAATGGGATTATGAATATACAGATGCCGATGTAGCGCGTTCATACAACGGGTTGAATTTTGCCAACACAGCGCGCGTTTTGCAAATGGATGAATACAATTTTGTGCAAAGGCAACTTTGTTATGAAGTTTATGCTAAAAATATTGGGCTGGTTTCAAAATACTATAAGTTTTTAGACATTACTGCCTTTGATACCACCAATGCCTTAACGGGAAAAGAATTATACATGAACATTACTTCGTATGGGGTTGAGTAAATTTATTGCATCGGTAATTTTAGTTGTTTTCATTGGCATAAATTCGTTTTCGCAAATTGCTCCGCTAACGTATTTGGTTTCGTTCAATACAAAAGCAGGATCATCGTTTTCCATTTCAAATCCATCAGCCTATTTATCACAACGTGCCATTGACAGGCGCACACGTTTCAATATTCCGGTTGATGTAACCGATATTCCGGTTAATTATTGGTTCCTTGATTCGTTAAACAATATTCCGGGTGTAACTGTAGTGGCCAAATCAAAATGGTTCAACAATGTAACGGTCATGGTGAGCGATACAAACGTTTTACCCATCATAAGCAGTTTACCTTTTGTTAGTGCTATAAAAAGCAGTGTAAATGTTCAACGTTCGCGTCCCGAATTAAAAAATAAATTAACGGTTGAAAAGGGTAGGGGCAATACCTATTTTACCAATGACTCCATTGACTACGGTGCAGCCAAAACCCAGGTAGAAATGTTGAACGGACAATTCTTGCATCAACTGGGATATGACGGTAGCGATATGCAAATTGCCGTAATGGACATTGGTTATTTTGATTTGGATAATTTACCACAGTACCAACATTTGCGCGATGCGGGTAAAATAATTCAGGGTCCCGATTTTGTACACCGCGATAACAACGTGTATAACGGGGCGGGCATACACGGTACCTTGGTCATGTCGTGCATGGCACCCAATGTAGAAGGTGAATTTGTGGGAACAGCACCAAACGCCACGTATTATTTATTGGTAACCGAAAATGATACTTCTGAATATCCTGTAGAGGAAGATTATTGGATAAGCGCAGCTGAGTGGGCCGATAGTGCAGGAGCTGATGTCTTCAATACATCTTTGGGTTATACCGAGTTTGATGATTCAACCATGAACCATACCTATGCCGATATGGATGGAAACACTTGCCGCATTACGCGCGGTGTTGACATGGCAGCCAGGAAAGGAATTTTAAGTGTGAACAGTGCCGGAAATTCGGGTACAAACCCCTGGTATTATATAAGCGCACCGGCCGATGCCGATAGTTGTTTAACCGTAGGTGCAGTAGGCCCCGACAGGTTATACGCACCATTTAGTTCCAAGGGACCATCGTTTGACGGGCGTGTAAAACCAAATGTTGCGGCACAGGGATTTCAGGGATTTTTAATTTGGCCGGGAAATGTAATTGCACAGGGTAACGGAACTTCTTTTTCGGGACCAACCATGGCAGGTATGGCAGCTTGTTTATGGAGTGCATTTCCGTACAAGACCAATATGGAAATCATCAAGGCCATTGAGATGAGTGCCACGCAGGCCAACAATCCCGATGATTTTGAGGGATACGGCATTCCCAACATGGCCAAGGCCTTTGAATTGTTGAGCAGTACGTACAACGCCAACGGTCTAAACGTTATGGTATTGAATAACCCGTTTATGGATTATTTTGGTTTGATGCTGTATGCCGAAACCAACAGGGATTTAACTATTTATTTATACGATCTTTCAGGCAAGAAAATAACAGAGCAGGAGGTAAAGATCATTGCCAAAGAACCCAATGAACTCATTTTGGATTTACACGATAAATTATTGCGTGCGGGAGTTTACGTCTTAAAAATTGTAAGCCCCGAGGGAAATATTACCATGAAGGTGGTTAAGCAGTAGTTAGGCAATAGTCCTTAGTAGCGAATGGATTTGTCATCCAGAACGTAGCTTGAACAAATTAATTTCAATCTTATTTTAATGCGAAGTGAAGGATCTGTGTGATGGGATTTGTCATCCCCGTCCGAACGGATGATTACTAATATTAAAAATTAATTAGAGTCGTTCATCCGGGCGGGCAGAACGTAGCGTGAACTAATTAATTTCAATCTTATTTTATTTCGAAGTGAAGGATCTGTGTGATGGCATTTGTCATCCAGAACGTAGCTTGAATAAATTAATTTCAATCTTATTTTAATGCGAAGTGAAGGATCTGTGCGCTGGATATCTAATCTTCAATCCTCCGTTTGCGGTAGGTAAAAAAAAACGATTAAATCTTTATTGCATCAGCCAATTGTTCATCCTGATTGATGACAACATTTTTTACGCCTTCAATTTTAAAAATATTGGTTTTAATGGTGTTTTCACAACCGCTGCATTTTAAATTGGCAATAATTATTTTTTCGGTTTTCATACGCTAGGATTTAATATTACCCAATTTAAGCCTAAAACACGAGAATAAATATGATGCGGGTCATAGGGGTTGGTTGTGTTGGGTCCTTGGTATTGAGTTTAATGAAAGTGATCCATAAATATTTGTTAGGTTTATAATATTTACTAACTTCGATGTATTGTAGTTTGGCTTTCAGAAAAAGCGGAAATGGAATAGCACGGATAATGAAGGAAATTGATGGAATTAAATTTATGTAATGGCAAAAATTTTAACTACAAAAGGTTCAGCAGCATCTTTAGAAGATTTAATTCGTAGAGCGGATTCCGAAATTTATTTAATAAGTTTCCATTTTATCATAAGCGATGCTTTTGCATTAAGAATTAAGCAGGCTGCTGAGCGTGGAGTAATTATTAATATAATTTACGGTTCATATATCAAAGTCAATAATGAGTCAGCATTTAAGTCTATACCCAATATCAAATTATTTAGTTACAAAAACCTTCATGCTAAAATCTTTCTTAACGAGTCAAAATGCATTGTTGGTTCAATGAATTTTTCTGAAGCTTCAGAGATTAATAATATGGAATTAGGAGTATTGTTGTCTAAGGATAACGATCCCGAGGCTTTTAAGGATGTTGTGAGTCATTGCAAGGATATAATGGCAGAAGCTGTCCTTGAGCGCCCAATGATGCCAAAGGAAATTGCTGACAAGTTTAATAATGGTATTTCAAACAGGGAACTTCCAATTGTTCAAGCTTCAAATTGGCCTGTTCCTAAAACTAAGGTCAAAAATAAATCTTCAGAAGGTCATTGTATTAGGTGCAACGATATTATTAAACTAAATCCTTTAAAACCACTTTGTATGAAGTGTCACACAAAATGGAATGGTGATATAGATTCAAAGGAAAACTATTGCCATGTATGTGGAGAAAGGGATAATGAAGACCATATTACCTTTGAAATTTCTCAATGTCGTAGTTGTTACAAGTGGTGGCTAAATTTCAAACATCCAAGACATAAAGGGAACAACTGAAATTAAATTTCTTAATGCCAAATTTTAACACGATTAAAGAATAAAACAGCTTATTCCAAATGATTAAGGTCATGTTGGCAGAGTTTAATTCGTTAAATAAGGTTAAAATGACAGGAGCCGTTGGTTTTGGCAGTAATTAAAACATTGGTACACAGCTTGCAACGTTTCCCCAAGTTCTGACGGTTAAAAAGGGCGACCTACGTCCCGAAAGAACCAGTCGCCCTAGTACTTTAGTCGGTTTTATGGTGCGAATGTATAAAAAATTTGTTTCCAACAAGTTTTTTTAAAAAAAAGTAGGTTGTCGGAAGTTTGGGCCGCTTCGGTTAATGGTCCAACTAAAAATAATGGCAACATGAAGCACTTCTACTAACTACCTCCAACTTTACAAAGGGTCAATAGACCGCATTCCTTTTCGCCTTCTCGGACTTTTCCGAGTATGCCTTTATGTACCTAAATAATTTGGTCTTATGCGGTTATTTATTAATTAAATTAAACAAAAGCCAATGGCAACACTTTTACAATCAATTACAGAATTTATAAATAATATTTCAGTTACCGACCGTCAGGAAGAAAACATTAAATCTTCGGTTGGAAATCTTACTTCCTGTCTTATGAATAAGGAAAGCAACTTATTTGTTGAGGATGTTTTTACGAACGGCTCATGGGAACGGGATACAATTATTCGTCCATTAAATGACGTTGATTTGTTCGCAGTCCTTAAAAAGAGTGACTGGCAGGACGAATACGGTAATTTACCATCACCACAAAGTGTGTTGACCAAAATTAAAAATTATCTCAACGATCAAAATGATTATAAGGGTAAAGTAAAACAGGATCGTCCGTGCGTTACGGTTGAATTAAGTGACAAAAACTTTGATATTTTACCAAGCTTTGATAATGGCCTCGGTGGATTCTATATACCGAATTACGATTTAAAATCCTGGACTACGTCAAATCCACAGAAATTAACGGATGACTTGAATAACTCCAACAGGAACCGGAAATTCAAGGTGAAACCTACAATAAAATCGGTGAAGAGTTGGAACCGTGGAATTGATAAACTTATACCTTCTTATCATATTGAAGAAATTGCTATTTCAATTTTCTTATTCAA
>Ga0075156_10002387_pt1 | contig 10418 bp, 10 predicted proteins | sample JI81AbrownDNA_FD_70966 | JGI IMG/M metagenome (GOLD analysis project Ga0075156, IMG submission 70966) | Wastewater effluent complex algal communities from Wisconsin, to seasonally profile nutrient transformation and Carbon sequestration -... | ecosystem: Engineered > WWTP > Effluent > Algae...
GCGCGCCGCACCCTGCCGGTGCGGCGGCTGGGCTGGCACTACCGCTCCCACGACCATCGACTCGTCGCGGCGACCAATGCCCAGGCCTATGGCGGTGCCCTGCGCACCTTCCCCGCGCCGCGAGGGGTTGAAGGCGTCGTCGTCGAGGCGATCGGAGTTCCGGATGCGTCGGCGGGGAACGCGCCCGCGAGTGACGTTCCCCCCAGTGACGTGCCCGAGGGAGGAACGCCTGGGGGAGCCACACCGGAGGGGGACGCGCTGGCCCGGGCTGCCGTCGACCGGGTCGTGGCCTGGCTGACCGCGGCACCTCGCGAAAGCGTCGGGATCGTGGTTTCGGGATCCGGGATCGGCGCCGAGGTCGCGAAGGTCCTGCGCGACGTCGGGCTGCCGATCCTCGGGGAGCGGCTGCGCGACGACCTGCCCGAACCGGTCACGGTCATCGAGGCGGGTCGGGCGGCGGGCGAGACGCGCGACGGCATCGTGCTGGTCCTGCGTGCTGGCGACGCGCTAGAGCCGTCGAGCCTGACCGCAGCGCTGGGCGGCGCCCGCGCGCGCCTGGCGGTGCTTCACGACCTCCCGGAGCACGACGCCACCCGGTCGCCACTCCTGGCCGAGGTGCTCAACCCCGCAACGGGAGAAGGGCCTGATGTCGTCTCGGTTCACGTCGCTGACTTGGCGAGGCGCCTGCGGGCCCGTGGCCTGAGTGTTGTCACGTCGTATGGCGCGCCCACCCCCCGCGCGGGCCAGGACCCCGCCGACGTGGCGCGCTCGGGGGTGGAAATGGCGGTGTTCGACCCGTTCGCGAAGGGTGGCTGGGTCGTGGCGGTCGAACTCGACGGCCCGGCATACGCCCGCGCCGGAGGGGTGCGGATGCGCGAGCGTATCCGCGTCGCCCAACTGCATCGCCTCGGCTGGCGCGTCATCACGGTGGCCACGGTGGATCTCTTCCGCGACCCGGCCCGGGAGGAAGCCCGCATCGTCTCGGCGCTGGAGGGCCTGCGAGCGCGCAAGACCGTTCCGGCCGGCACGCCTAAGTCCCGCCGCGCCGCCGCCGGCCCGGCGACCGTGGGCGATGCGGCACCGCTGGTGACGATCACTCCGGCATCGACCTCGCCCGCACAATCGAGCGCGCAGGGTCCGACGCCCCCGAGCTACAACATGCCGGCAGACACCGCGATCACGCCCCGGCGTCGGCGTCCGGTCGAGCAGACCCGTGACGACACCGACGCCGGCTGGGGGGAGCGCCCCCGCGACTCCGCGCACGATCACTGGCTTGAGGAGAACCGGCCCCCGCACTGGGAGTGAGCGAAGCGGGTAGCCGGACATAGCAGAACGCCGCGTGACGGTCGGTCACGCGGCGTTCGCCAGGTGGGGAGTGTTACCCCGATGTCCCGTCCGCCCGGTCAGGCGTCCGGGACGGGAAATCAGCGGCGACGGAGCTCGTCGCGGATCTCGGTGAGCAGAGCGGTGTTGGCGTCAACGGCCTCTTCGGCCGGAGCAACGAAGCGCGACTTGGCGGCCTCGTAGGGCTTGACGACGAAGAAGTAGATGACAAAGGCAACGATGAGGAACGCGACCAGCGCGGTCAGGAACGCGCCCACCGGGACGCCGCCCGGCTGGTAGGAGTTGAAGTTCGGGTTGCCGCCGATCTTGCCCAGCAGCGACATGAACACGTCGGTGAAGGACTTGACAACGGTCGCGAACGAAGCGCCGATGACGAACGCAACGGCAAGCTCAATGAGGTTGCCGCGCATGACGAAGTCTTTGAAACCCTTCATGGGTCTGTTAATCCTTTGATTCCGGGAAGGTCCGAGCCATCGCCTTTTGGGGGCCCGGGGCGCCGGGGCAGCACCGCCGCCGACGCGTGAGAACTTTAGCGCATACTGCGCCGAATGTCGCTTCCAACACGTGGGAATCCAATCTCAAGTATTGAATTCGCCCGGTAACTAGGATATTGGGGGTTTCCGGTCAGGGTGCTTGGTCGATGGTCACGTCGTTGCCGCGAACGGCAATCCAGTAGCCCGTCGGCCCACTACCAAGGCTCTGACCTGCGCTGATGCGGCTCGCGTCGGTCTTCTCAACGGCAACGAAGACGTATGCCGCGCCCACCCGCGCGCCGCTCGCACCCGTGTCGTCACCCGACACGCCGAGATCGGACGTGGTCACAGCAATCACATCGATCACTCGCGCCGCGCGGGCCACGGGGCTCTTCCGGCCGGTGGCATAGGCGTCGACGATGTCGCCCACCCGCAGGCGGCTCGCCATCGTCGGGTCGAGCAGTGGCAGCGACATCCCAACGAGACCCGGCGGCACCTGCGCGGCGCCCAGCCGAGGGGCGAGGGCGACCACGCCAAGGCCGCCAGGCGCTGCCGTTGCCCCGAGGGCGGGGGCAGCGTCGGTACCCGGATCAGCCCTAGTCCCGCCGTTGATGTCCGACCCGATGTCGGCTCCGGCCGTTGGGTTCGGGCTCGGCGAGGAGGTCGGGCCCCCGTGCGCGGCCGACCCCAGCGGGCCCGGGCGGGTGAGGACCAGAACGACCGCCACGAGCAGCAGCATCGCCGCGGCGACGCGTCGTAGCAGTCGCCGCCGCCACGCGGCCTTGCGGCTCGCGCCCGCCAGCGCGCCGAACGGTCCATCAGGCGACAACGCCAACCTTTTGCCACCCCGCCCGGCCAACCCACCCCCGAGCGAACCGCCAACCCCGATGCCCGCCATCGTCATCCCCCTTGATCGTGCCTGCTATTCGGCCCAGTTCCTGACCCGATACTGCTGACCTGCAACCCCTGACCCGACAAACCTCTAGGGGAGGTCGAAGGGCAGCGTGATGCCGTCCAGCGCCCGGCGACACGGGCACTGAGCATCCCCGTCGCCTTCGCTCGCCGGCAGGGCGGCCACGACACGCCGCACCGTGTCTTTGAGGTGGGATACGTTGTCCGCGAACACCGCCAGCACCGCCTCGTGGCTCACCGAGTCGTGACCGTCGACCCCGGCGTCGTGGTCGGTCACGAGGGCAATCGTGGTGAAACACATAGCCAATTCGCGCGCGATGGCCGCCTCGGGCATTGCCGTCATCCCAACCAGGCTCCACCCCGCGGCCTGGTGCCAGCGCGACTCGGCCTTGGAGGAGAAGCGCGGTCCATTGATCACGACCAGGGTGCCGCCGTCGACGGCGGGCTGACCGGCGGCCGTCGTCACCGACAGCACCGCCGCGCGTCCGGCCGGGCAATACGGATCGGCGAAGCCGACGTGCACGACCGCGCCCTCACCCTCATACACCGTGTGGGGACGCCCCCACGTCCGATCGACGACCTGGTCGGGCACGACCACGGTGCCGGGAATGAGTTCTGGTCGAAGGGACCCCACCGCGCAGGGGGCAAGCACCTGCCGAACCCCCACCGAGCGGAGCGCCCACAAATTGGCCCGGTAGTTCACCTGGTGCGGCGCGAAGCGATGCCCCTTGCCGTGCCGCGCCACGAAGGCCACCGAGCGACCCTCGACCTCACCGATCACCAGTGGATCGGACGGCCGCCCGAAGGGCGTGTCGACGTGGTGCTCGCGCGCGTCCGTCAGGAACGAATAGAAGCCCGAGCCGCCGATGACACCGATCTCGGCCAGCGGGGCGGTGGATGAGGAGTCCATGCCGAGGAGCGTATGCCGCGCCCCGGCCCGGGCGGGAGCCCTGCCTTAGGAGGCTGTGGACGAAGCCGGAACCTTGGATTTTGAGCCTGTGGATGACGGCGCCGTGGCGCTGGAACCGGACGTGCCGGACTCGCTCTTCGTGCCGGAAGACGACGACTCCGTTGTCCCAGAAGAAGAACTGCCGCTCGACTCGCCGGACGGCGTGCTGGACGTCGACGATGAGGAGGCGGTCGAGGAGGAACTGCCGGAGCGGGAGTCGGTGCGATAGAAGCCGCTGCCCTTGAAGACAACCCCGACGGCACTGAACTGCTTCCGCAGCGTCCCCGAGCACTCGGGGCATACGGTCAAGGAGTCGTCACTGAAGGACTGAACGATGTCGAACCGGTGGCCGCAGTCGGCACAGGCATAGGCATAGGTCGGCATGAGCGGCCCTTCACGTGGTGGCATCCCCGGGGGTGGATCGGCTGTCGAGTATAAGCCGCCGCGTGCGCGCGCCTATTCCGCCGGCCGGATCCCGCGCCCGGCCCGACCGGGGCGTTTGCGATAAGGGAGCGGTTCGGTCCACCCCGCCAGCCGTCCCTGCCGTCCGACCCGACGGATCATCCGCTCGGCCTCGTCCCGGGCCTTATCGGTCGTGACGATCAGCAGTTGATCCCCGTGCCGCAATGTCGTGCGGTCGGTGGGGACGATCCGGGCTCCGCCGCGCACGATCAGGGTGACATTGGCCCCCGGGGGCAAGCGGAGTTCGAAGATCGCCACCCCGTGCAGCATCGACGTCGCGCCGACGTCCACCTGCAGCAACTGTGCCTTCATCTCCTCGATCGGCGTGGATTCCACGGAGAGTTCGCGAGAGCGGTGCCCCTGGACGACGCCAAGCGCCTTGGCGACCAATGGCAGCGTCGGTGCTTGCACGATCGTGAAGATCACCACGAGGACGAAGACGAGGTCAAAGATCCACTCGAGATTGGGGGCATTCATCGTCACCGGGACCGTGGCGAGAACGACCGGCACGGCGCCCCGCAGCCCCGCCCACGACAAGAACGCCTGCTCTCGCAGGGAGTAGCCGAACCATGACACGGATGCCGCAACCGACAGCGGCCGCGCCACCAGCAGCAACACCAGGCCGATGACAATGGCCGGCACGATTTGCTGATCGAGCCGGCTCGCCTCGGCAAGGAGACCAAGCAAGACGAAGAGCCCGATCTGCGCGAGCCACCCCGCGGCCGTCGCGAAGGCGTGGACGGCCTGTCGGTGGGGGAGAGTGCGGTTGCCGAGCACCAAGGCACCGAGATAGGTCGCGATGAAGCCGGAGGCGTGGACGGCGGTGGCCGCAGCATACGCCAAGACCGTGACGGCGAGGATTCCGATCGAGAACAACCCCGAGGACGCCGAGGCCGTATGCCGCAGGAGCGAGCTCCCGAGGTAGCCCACCGCCAGCCCGATCGCCGCCCCGCCGGCGAGTTCCAGCGCGGCGATCAGGATGAGCATGAGCGGGCTGTGTCCATGTCCAGGGTTCGCGGCCTGCGCCGACAGCGCGACGACCAGGATCACCACCGGCGCGTCGTTGAAGCCGGACTCTGCCTCCAAGATGCCGACGAGGCGGCGCGGGAGCGGGACATTGCGCAGCACTGCGAAGACGGCCGCCGCATCGGTGGAGGACAGGACCGCGCCGAGGAGCATCGAGGTGCTCCAACTGAGATCGAGCAGCCAGTGGCACGACAACGCGATGATCACGACCGAGACGGCCACGCCGATGGTGGACAACAGCGCGGCCGGCAGGACGCTGCGCTCGATCGATTTCCAATTGGTGGTCAGACCACCCTCGGCGAGGATGACGATCAGGGCGCAATAGCCCAGCGCCTGCGTCAACTCCGCCGAATGCACGTCGATCGGAATACTGGATTCACCGAGCGCGAGCCCGACTCCGAGATAGATCAGCAGGGACGGCAAGCCCGTCCGATGCGACAGTCGAATCGCCACGACGCAGGTGATCAGGATGACCGATCCGACGAGCAGGATCGGGGTGAGCGAGGCCAGGCTGAACCCCTCCGACGCGAGATCGCTCGCGGTCACCGAGACGTGTCCAACCACGCGAGACCCGCCGCGCTGAGCACACCGTCGACGCGCTGATCCCAGGGATCGGTCGGCATCGGCTCGACGAGGATCTCCTCGGGGTGCAGGATCACGACTCGGGGGCTCCGGCGGTCGGCGAGAGGCAGGCTGCGGTCATAACACCCGCCCGCCTGCCCGATCCGGGCGCCGGTGTGATCGACGGAGAGACCCGGGACCAGCAGGAGCCGACATGGGGCATGGGCATCAAGCCCCAGCGCCGTGCGGCCCGGATCGGCGAGATCGGCCCAGTCGAGGTCGTAGCTCGCCAAAGTGATTGGCACGAGCACGCGCGCTCCGCGGGCGGCGAGCACGCGGCATACGGGACGAATGTCGGGTTCCCCAGGGATCGGTTCGTATGCCGTGACGGCGTCCCCCGCGCCGATCCCGAGTTCGTCGAGCAATGGCTCGAGATGCTGTGCCATGGCCTCGCCGTCAGCCGCGAGATCCCGGGCGAGCGCAATCTCCCGACGGCGCGCGCGGCGCTCGGCTCGCAGGATCTGCTTGGCGCTGGGCATGGGCCTTCATCGTAGGCTGAACGCCATGACTGCTGAGGGCTTGACCGCCGCTCGAACGGCGATGGAAGAGCGTGGAATCGACCCGGTTGCGATCCGCGCCTTTGAGCGCTTCTACGGATTGTTGGCGGGGGGTGCCCAGGGTCTCATCCCGGAAGAGACGATCGACCCGCTCACGGACGTGCAGAGCCTCGACGGGTTGGGCGCGACCGAGGACGAGCGCCGGGAGGCGCTGGCCAAGGTCGCCGTCATCAAGCTCAACGGGGGCCTGGGCACCAGCATGGGCCTCACCGGCCCGAAGTCGGTGCTGCCTGTCCGCGGCGAGCTGACGTTCCTCGACATCATCGCCCGTCAAGTGCTCGCCCTGCGCGCGCGGTATGACGTGGCGTTGCCGCTGTTGCTGATGAACTCCTTCCGAACGCGTGCGGAGTCGCTCGCCGTCCTGGCGGCCTATCCGGACCTGGCCGTCGAGGGGCTGCCCCTCGACTTCGTCCAGAACGCCGAGCCCAAGCTGACCGCCGACACGCTGGAACCCGTGTCGTGGCCGGCTGATCCGTCGCTGGAGTGGTGCCCGCCGGGCCATGGCGACGTCTACAGCGCGCTGCAGGGCACGGGCGTGCTGGATCAGCTGCGCGCGAAGGGGATTCGCTACATCTTCTTGGCCAATGCCGACAACCTCGGCGCCACATGCGACCCCGACATCGCCGCCTGGCTGCTGGCCGAGGGGGTGCCGTATGCCGCGGAGGTGTGCGAGCGGACCGCCAACGACCGCAAGGGCGGCCACCTCGCGGTGCGCAAGAGCGATGGGCAGTTGATTCTGCGCGACAGCGCGATGGTTGCCCCGGGGGAGGACCCCTTCTTCCAGGACAACATCCGCCACCCGCTTTTCCACGCCAACAACCTGTGGGTCGACATCGACATGCTCGCCAGCCTGCTGGCCGAGCGCGACGGCGTGCTGGATCTGCCGATCATCGTCAATCGCAAGACGGTCGATCCGACCGACAAGGCGTCCACCAAGGTCATTCAGATCGAGTCCGCGATGGGGGCGGCGGTCGAGGTGTTCGCCGGGTCGCGGGCGATCCACGTGCCGCGAGACCGGTTCCGCCCGGTGAAGTCGACCAACGAACTGCTGTTGGTGCAGTCCGACGTCTTCGATTTGGACGACGACGCCAATCTCGTCTCCCAGATCGATCACGCTGAGCCTTCCGTGCTGCTGTCGTCGCCGTACGCGATGGTTCCGGGCTTTCGGCAACGGTTCCCGGAGGGTGTTCCCTCGATGCGCGAGTGCACGTCGCTGACGGTGACGGCCGATGCGACGTTCGGCGCCGATGTCACGTGCATCGGGGACGTCGTCGTCGATGAGGATGGCGTCATTGCGCCGGGGACTGTCCTCGGGACGGCATGATGCGTTCGGTCGCCGAGCATCGCGACGCGATCCTCGCGGCGGTCGCGCCGCTGGCGCCGGTGGCCCTGCCGATCTCAGCGTGCCGCGGGCTCGTAACGGTCGCCGATGTCGTCGCTGAGGTGGACCTGCCCGGCTTCAACAACTCCGCCATGGACGGGTATGCCGTGCGCGCCGCCGATGTGACGACCGCCCGCCCGGGCGCTCCGGTCTCGCTGCGCGTCATCGGTGAGGTGGCCGCGGGGGGTGACGGCGCGGCATACGACGTGGGGGTGGGTGAGGCGGTTCGGATCATGACCGGGGCGATGATGCCCGCCGGCGCGGACGCCGTCGTGATGGTCGAGCGCACCGACGGCGGCACTGAGGTGGTCGCGATCGAGGACGCCGCCCCGGTGGGCCAGTCCATTCGGCCTGCGGGAGAGGATGTCCGGGCCGGGACGGTAGTGGTGCCGGCCGGGACGGTGGTGAACCCCCGCGTCGTGGCGCTCGCGGCCGCGACTGGGCATGGATCGCTCGACGTGCGCCCCCGTCCGCGAGTGGCGGTGCTTTCCACCGGAGACGAACTCATTCCTCCGGGTATGCCGCTTCGCCCCGGTCAGATTCATGAGTCCAATGCGCCGATGCTCGCGGCCTGTGTCGAGGCGCTTGGTGCCGAGGTCGTGCGTGTGGCCAGCGTGTCCGACGATGCCGACGCACTCATTGCGACGCTGGGCGAGTTGGTGGCCTCGTGCGACGCCGTGGTCACGACCGGCGGTGTGTCCATGGGGGCGTATGACGTGGTCAAGGCCGCGCTGCGGGATCGCGGTGTGGAGTTCGTCCAAGTCGCGATGCAGCCGGGCAAGCCGCAGGGGTTCGGTGCCTTCGACGGGGTCCCGGTGTTTGCGCTGCCGGGCAATCCGGTGTCGGCCTTCGTCAGTTTCGAGATGTTCGTCGCTCCGGCGCTGGACACGATGATGGGGCGATCGCACGAGCGGCGGGTGGTGACCGGGGTGATGGGGCACGCGCTCGACTCGCCGGCGGGTCGAACGCAGATCGCCAGGGCAGTCACGCGACGGGCCGGCTCAAGGTGGCTCGTCGATCCGGTTGTCGGCCAGGGCTCGCACTTCGTGCACGATCTGGTCCGCGCCAACTCGCTGGTGATTGTGCCGGCCGAGTCGACCCGGTTGGTCGAGGGGGACCCGGTCGAGGTGTGGCTGCTGGATGGCGTTCATGACCACTGAGTCCTCGAGTGGGCGGTTGACCCACGTGCGCGATGACGGCAGCGCGCACATGGTGGACGTGTCGGCGAAGGCCGTGACCGTGCGGGAAGCGTCGGCGGCGGGGCGGGTGCTGCTCAGCGTGTCGGCGGTGGCGGCGTTGCGAGAGGGCACGGTCTCTAAAGGCGACGCGCTCGCGGTGGCGCGCCTGGCCGGGATCATGGCGGTGAAGCGCACGCCGGAGTTGATCCCACTGGCGCATCCGATCGCGGTGCATGCGGTCGAGGTGGACCTTGCTGTCGTCGACGATGGGGTGACGATCGCCGCCACGGTGCGGACCGCCGACCGCACGGGGATCGAGATGGAAGCCCTGACCGCGGTGTCGGTGGCGGCGCTTACGGTCATCGACATGGTGAAGGCGATCGACAAGCATGGGCGGATCACCGACATTCGCGTGACCGCGAAGTCCGGGGGCCGATCGGGGGACTGGCGAGAGAACGCTGCCAATGGCTGAGGCTGAATCCGGGGCGCATTTCGAGGCCGGGGCTGAGGCGGGGGTGCGTGCATCCGCCGGCGCGGTTGGGGCGGCGGCCTCCGGGGCGATTGACGCGCTGCCCTTGTCGGGGTCGCGGGCGCTGGTGGTGACTTGTTCGACCCGGGCGGCGACCGGGGCCTACCCCGATCGGGGTGGGCCACTCATCGCTGACTGGTTGCGTCAGCGCGGCAGCGCCGTCAAGGGGCCACTGGTCGTGCCCGATGGGCCGGATGTCGGTGCGGCGATCGCCGGGGGCGTGGCCGCGGCATACGACCTGATCGTGACGACGGGCGGGACCGGCTGCTCGCCTACCGATGTGACCCCCGAGCAGACAAAGCCGCTGTTGGACAAAGAGATTGCCGGAATCGCTGAGGCGATCCGGGCGGCCGGGGTTGCTGCGGGCGTGCCGACGGCGATGTTGTCGCGAGGTCTGGCCGGGTTGGCGGGCCGGACGGTTGTGGTCAACCTGCCGGGATCGACCGGCGGTGTGCGCGATGCGCTCGGGGTCTTGGATGGCGTGTTGGCGCACCTGCTGAGCCAGGTGCGCGGGGGCGATCACGGGTGAGCCGGATCTGGCCCGTCGAGTTGGCGCAGACGCTGCCCGATGGGGGCCGGGTGGGGCTGCGGGCGATGCGCGTTCGGGACCAACGTGAGTATGCCGAGTTGCGGCGCCGCAACCGCGACTGGCTGCGTCGCTGGGACCCGACGAACCCGCACGGGCCCAGCACTTCGGTCAGCTATGGCGAGTTGCTGCGGGCGCAGCGGCGCGCGGGGCGGGCGGGCACGGCCTACGCGTGGGCAGTCACAGTGGACGAGGCCTTCGCGGGGCAGGTCAACGCCTCGAATGTGGTTCTGGGAGCGTCGCGTTCGTTTTCGGTGGGGTATTGGGTGGGGCAGGAGTTCGCGGGCCGGGGGGTGACGCCGCTGGCGGTGGCAATGATCGGGGATTACCTGTTCGGCGTGGCGGCGCTCCACCGGATGGAGATCAACATCCGGCCGGAGAATGCGGCGTCCCTTGCGGT
>Ga0075156_10002390_pt1 | contig 10411 bp, 5 predicted proteins | sample JI81AbrownDNA_FD_70966 | JGI IMG/M metagenome (GOLD analysis project Ga0075156, IMG submission 70966) | Wastewater effluent complex algal communities from Wisconsin, to seasonally profile nutrient transformation and Carbon sequestration -... | ecosystem: Engineered > WWTP > Effluent > Algae...
AAACGCATTTTAAAGCCTTATATCCTTTATTACAATTTATAAACAATGCACTGGAAAATTAGCAAAACAGTTTTATAACTGGCTTAAAGAAATTGGTAGATACAATAAATCAAAAAAAAAATCATGAATATCAACTTTATACAAAAAAAATACTACGGAGATTATGATTCTATTGCTGGTGCAAGTAGCAACGAAAATCAAAAAGAAAATACACCATTAGAAAACAATCAAAACGAATGGCCTTTGTGGGAAGTGTTTGTAAGAAGCAAGCAAGGACTTGATCATAAACATATGGGCAGTTTGCATGCAGCCGATGCTGCTATGGCTATTGAAAATGCAAGAGATGTGTACACAAGAAGAATGGAAGGCATAAGCATTTGGGTGGTAGAAAGCAAGCATATTATTGCTAGCAATCCTGATGATGCTGAAAATTTTTATGAACCAAGTAACGACAAAGTATATAGGCATCCTACATTTTATGATATTCCAAAAGAAGTAGGTCACATGTAATTTTAATTAAATAATTTATGAATAATAATACAGAACTTAGTAGTAGCCATGCAGGTGGCATGCAAAATACAGATACACAAATTGGGGATGCTAGTGTAATTAATGATATTACCATGGCTGGCGATAAAAGCAAAGGTGCAAGGCCATATTTTTATGAAAGTGCAGAAACTGAAAGGGTTTTTAATATTGCTATGGCAATTGCTACTGAAGTTGCTGTTGTAAGAGAACGAATGGACACGATTGAACGATTGCTTGCAAGTAAAGGGATTCTTAACCAACAAGAAATTGAAAGTTTTGTGCCATCTGATGAACAAGCAGAAGAACGCCAACTATGGCATGCACGCTATGCTGCAAGAATTTTAAGAATTGTTCAACAAGAGCTTGATGCTATTGCACATCCTGAAAACAACACACCCATGCAACAAATTGCTGATGAAATAAATGAGATGTAGTTATCTAAAAGTATAATTTGGTAGATAATTTACGCTTCCTTCCTCACAACCATTTTTGGCAATAAACTCATCACTAACGTTATTGCTGAAAAGAAAACTAGCATATACAAACCATATTTAGTTGTTGGGCATTCTGGTCTGCACAATCTAAATAAAATAAAGTTTTTTATTGCCCACGATAAATTAAGCAATGCAAAAAACATATTAAATCTTTTGGCAAATATTTTACTTACAGCAAAGCAAACTATACAAATTACACAAAAAAAATAGTGCCCCTTGTACTGACTACCAAAAGTTAGTTTATCAGTTACTTTTCCATTAAAACCATTTAAAATCAACGTAGAATTTGGCAATTCAATCCAAGGCAAAAAACAGCTGAGCATAACAGCTAATGCTGCAACTATCCCTATTTGTTGAGAATATTTCATTTTTACATTTTAGTCATAAAGCCTGACTAGTGGCGTAATTATTAGATTGAAACATGAAGAAAACAAAATTATCAATCTAAAATCTTCAATCAAAAATCAACCTTACCTCAAATACCCCAAAATTTTAAGCATACTGGCCGATGTTTGTTCTTTGGCATATACCCAATCTTCTAATTTTCCATTTTTATCGAATTCAACAATTACATGTTTAGGGCTTGGAATTAAGCAATGTTTTATACCTCCATATCCACTTATCTGATCTTGGTAGGCTCCTGTATGAAAAAATCCTATGTAAAGAGGTTCTTTATTATCAGGGTCATTATCATTCTTATGTTTTGTTTTGGGCAAAAACACTTCATTAATATGCTCCTCGCTATCATAATAATCGTGGCTATCGCAAGTAATTCCTCCTAAAACCACACGTTGATATTCATTGTTCCATTTATTTATTGGTAGCATTAAAAACTTTTCACCAATGCCCCAAGTATCGGGCAAAGTAGTTATAAAACTACTATCTATCATGTACCAAGTTTCTCTATCGTTTTGCTGTTTTTCTGCAAGTACACTATAAATATGTGCCATACTTTCTCCTACAGTAAAACTTCCAAATTCTGTAAAAATGTGTGGCATGGGTACTTTAGCTTTTGCACAAGTTTTTTTGATGTTGCCCACAATTTCGTTTATCATAAATTGATAATCGTAATCGAATCCAAGGCTGTGTTTTATAGGAAATCCACCACCAATATTTATACTATCGAGCTCGGGGCAAATCTTTTTTAATTGACAATAAAGATTGATAATTTTATTTAACTCACTCCAATAATAAATATCGTCTTTAATACCTTTATTCAAGAAAATATGGAGCATTTTTAGTTGAAATTTATCTTCATAACCTTCAATTTCATCTACATAAAATTCTAAAATATCTTTAGCTCTTATTCCTAAACGTGAGGTGTAAAAAGGAAAATTTGGTTCTTCTTCTGCTGCAACTCTAATGCCAATTTTAAAAGGTCCTTTTGGACTTTTTCTGTAAGCTTTTAATTCTTCTTTATTATCTAAAACTGGTATTACATTTTTAAATCCTTCGGCAAAAAGTTTATTAATTCTACTAGTATAATTTCGCTGTTTAAATCCATTGCAAATTATATGAGTATCTTTTGTAATTTTTCTTTTTTTGTAGAGCTGATTTACAATGTCTAAATCGTATGCAAAACTGGTTTCAATATTTATATCGTGCTTTAAAGCTTCTTCTACAACAAAACTAAAATGAGAGCTTTTTGTACAATAACAATAGTTATAACTTCCTTCGTATTTATGTTTTTTAAATGCGTTTGCAAACAATGTTTTCGCCTTGTTTATTTGTTTTCCAATTTTAGGCAAATAAGATACTTTAAGTGGTGTACCATGTTTGGCAATTAAGGCTTGCAAATCAATTCCATTAAACTCTAAGAAATCATTGTCGTTTAAAGCAAACCCTTCTTGCGGAAAATGAAAGGTTTGTTTTACTAGCGATTGGTAGCTATTGGTCATTGTGCACTACAAATTGTTTTTTATTAATAAATTTTAGCAAAAGTATATAATTGAATAATTGGTTGTGGTTATTTTTTTGAAGTAACCTTTACCCTTCAAAACACTGTGGCTTATAGTGTAAATTTTTAAAGAAATTGGTGAAATACTGGGAGCGTTATTTTAAGAAAATAAATTAGGCTAAAATCTTACACATCTTACAGCGTCACTAAAGTTTGACCTTCTATTTAATGATGCTCTATAGGTAGCACTTAACTCAAACCCACCTTGCATTTGTGAAGCAGCTTTAAGGCGAGAAACATTTACATCATAACTCAAACCAAAAGTAAAATCGTAAAAATCAAAATTTATTACTGGTATTAAAGCATCGTTCCATCTAAAAAAAGCACCTAGGTTTAGGTTTACTGTTTTATTGTCTTCATATCTATTAATAAATTCGATTCCATATAAAAAGCCACCTAAAAATTGGCTTGCACCTGATTGATTAAAATAATCCGCATACACTTGTATTTTATTGTTATCGCTAGTTCTCGTTGTTAATCCTGCATTTACAACATATTTTCTTCCTAGCACACTAAATTGTCCATTATTTGAGTAAAAATTTAGTTTAGGATTATTGAAATGATACAAAGCAGCACCTGCATAAAATCTAGTTTCTTCACTTAAAACCCCAGTATAAGTTAGTCCTACACTTGCATCCCAATAAGTATATCCTGTGTTGTTAAATACCTGGGCTGTTGGGTTTGCTGGATTGTAACTTCCTGCAACAAATTGATCATCCCATTTTAGTCTTGTAGGATCAAATTGTGTATTTACTGGGCCTCCCATAAATGCTATTGACAAAAAGTTTTCATCACCTAAATTTTTATGGTAATTTATAGCAGGCTGTATAGAGGTTCTCTTTAATCTTGCATCACCAGCAACATCATGTGTAATTTGCATTCCAATTGTAATCCAATCATTGGCAGCATTTTTAATTGGCATCTTTAATTCACCACTTAATGCACCAGTTTGGAAAGGTACAGTTACCGCATTCCATTGATTTCTAAATGTAGCTTTTACACGTACATCACCATCAAAAACGCCTGCCAATGCAGGATTTCTTAGCAATGGTTGCTCATAAAACTGAGAAAAAGTAAGGTCTTGTGCATAGTTCTGTTTTGCAGTAACCATTATCATCAAAACAACAATCAATTTTTTCATACCCAAATTCTTTCTTATAATGTAAACATCCATTGCAAACAAAACGTTGCAATGGATGATATTAAAATTTTTATCTTATTAGTGCAACATTTCCTTTGTAAGTAAAAGGTGTTCCATTATCACAAATTACATCGCAAGTATATACATATACTTCAACTGGTGCTATAGAGCCTTTAATTTTTCCATCCCAACCAAAATTTCTATCATTAGGTGCAAAATTGGCTCTATCAAAAACCACTTGCCCCCATCTATTAAATACTCTAAACGATTTTACACTTCTTACACCAGTACCACGAACCATCAAAACATCGTTTATACCATCACCATCAGGGCTAAATGCATTAGGAATAAATACTTGGCTATTTTCACAAAAAGCTCTTACGCAAATTGTATCACTACCTGCACATCCAAAAATATTTGTAGCTGTTACATTGTAACAAATATTATCTTTTATGGTAGCTATTGGGGTAGCACAATTGTTGCAACTTAAATCTGTTGCTGGCCTCCATAACCATGTTCTTATTGGACCATTTAAAACAGAAGGTGCTAGTGGAATTTGTGTGCCTGTGGAATAAATAGTATCTCTACCTATGTTTACAATTGGATATTGCCCAACACCTATATTCACAAAAGCTGTATCTGTAAAACAGTTAAAAGCATCGAAACCAATAATTTGATATCTTGTTGTAACTTTTGGCTCAGCACGTGGGTTAGGAGAAGTAATGCTAGATAAATCTGTAGCAGGGCTCCATAAGTAATTATTTGCTCCACTTACACCTAAGAATGTATGCTGACCAATACAAATACTATCATCAGGCAAGGTAGCAATTGTAAATGGTTGTGGAACAGTAATATTAATAGTATCTGTACTACTACATCCTAATGTAGTTGTACCAGTAGCTACATATTGTGTAGATACTAATGGACTTGCTTGTGGATTTGGACAAAGTGTACAGCTTAAATTGTTAATTGGTGACCAAGAATAACTATTTGCACCATTTGCAGTTAGATTTATAGAATTACCTCTACACAATACTTGACTACCAGCTGGAGAAATTGTAACAATTGGTGTAGGATTTATTACCAAACGTTTTGTAAGCCTTGCCCTGCAACCATTTATAGTGGTTACAGTAAAAGTATCTACATAAATTCCTACACTAAAAGTATTTGTTGCTTGAATACCGTTGGCACTTGCTCCATTTCCAAAATTCCAAACATAATTAGTTGGAGGAATTGAATCTATAGCAGTTACAAAACCACGATACTGCACAATTTGATTACTACAAGCTGTATCTACTCTAGAAATTCCAGTAATTACAGGCACATCATTAACTTTTACAAATATTGGCAATACAGCAGAATCTATGCATCCTCCCCTACTGGTAATGAACAATTTAATGGTATAATTTCCTGTAGAAGTATAAATTTTCGTTGGGTTTTGAAGTGATGAAGTAGGAGAACCATCGCCAAAATCCCAAGTTCTATTGATTATTCCAAAATCTGATCTTGAAGTATCTGTAAAAGAGATTGATGTTGAACCACAAGTTTTTGAATCACTAAATCTAAATCCAGCTTTTACTTTGTTTATTTTTATGGTATCAACACCTTGCAATTTAAATGTACAAGAACCTCCGCCAGCTATAAGTGTAACACTTGGTATAAAACTTCCACCTTGATTATAATTGTAAAAAATTGTTGAATTTGTGGTTGTTAAAGAATCGTTGTTTCCAAAATTGTATTTTAATGAATCGTAACTTACTCCAGTAACTTGAAAACGAACTGGTGTTGTGTTGCAAACAAATCCATTATCATAAACCCAAGTACCTGATGGACCATTAACTCTTATTGTTTGCGTATTTACGTAGGTACAACCACCTAATCCTACAACACTTAACTGTGCATTGTAGGTTCCTGTATCTTGATAGGTATGAGAAACAATATTACCTATACCATTTGGCAATGAACCATCTCCCCAAACCCAAGTTGCACCATTATTTGGAACAGTATTATTAGTAAACTGAACTGTAAAAGGCTTACAACTACTAACGTTACCACTTGTAGTTACACTCGCTGGCTGTGTAGCAGTTATAGTAATTGGTAAACTTATACTATCTATACATGCCCCACCTGGAGCACCATGTAATCTTGTAGCAATTAACCAAACAGTATAATTACCAGCAGTAGTATATCTTTTTTTAGGATTAGTTAAAACACTTGTTGTGTTATCTCCAAATTTCCAAACATAAGTAGTTGCAGTATCTGTATTATTTGTAAAGCTAATAGTATCACCTATACAAACTGTGGTGGCAGATGCACTAAAACTAGGTTTTGGGGTGCCAAATACTCTAATTAATCTAGTAATTGTAGTGTCGTTGCAACTATTACTAGCCCTAATGCTCACACTATATGAACCTGGATTATTAAAAGTGTAAGGTACAACTTCTACACCTTGTGTTGTAGTTCTTGTAACTGGTGGGGTTCCATCATTGTAATTCCAAAAATAATTATTGCCCCCTATTGAGTTGTTTTGGAAATTTACAGTTAATGGTGAACATCCAAAATTTTGCGCTCCAGGTACAACCACATTTAATGCTATTGAATTTGGGTCAACCAAAATTACATGACGTTGACTATCAGCCCCACACTCATTGCTTACTCTTAATCTGGCATAAATAGTATCTCTAAATCCAGTGATGTAAGTGAATGACTGGTTATTTTTTATAGTTGTAATTACATTAGGAATATTTGCATTTGGTGGAATACTATCGAAATACCATTGATAAGTGATATTGTTACCAAATGAAAGGTTTGAGTAATTTATAGTTGCAGGAGAGCATCCAAATGTTCTATCTGGTACGAAAACTGCTTTTGGAGCTGTTCGTACAGTTAAAAAAGTGTCTTTTTTAACACTATCACAAGCAGAATAGGCTGTGAGTGTAATTTTATAAATACTATCTCTGAAATTTCCAGCAACAAAATTTTGAGTAGGTGGATTTGCACCAAAAAAAGTTTGATTTACACCACCATTTCTAAACTCCCACTTATAAGTAAATAAATTAGCAAAAGGTGTAGCATTTGTAAATGTAACAGGACCAGGTGCACAAACAGTTGTAGATGCTAAGGCAATATTTGGCTGAGGACGAGGTTGAACTAAAATTTTCATACTCATGCTATCAGCTTTACAGCCATAAGGACTAAACACTTTTAGTTTAATTTGAACACTATCTGGACCAGTATTTTTTATTAAAGATGGAAAGTTTTGACCATTTGATAAGAAAACACCACTTGTATCCCATCTGTAAATTCCATTTCCAGGAGCATAGTGAATGTTAGTGATTACAGTATCTAAGTTAAAAGGAGGACATGCAATAGTGAATTTACTTGTAAACAATGCCCTTGCATCTTCATAAACATTAATAGTATCAATATTACTAACACTAGATTGCAAACCAGTACATAATGTTGTAGTAACAATTCTTCTATAATACTGGGTATCTGTTAAACTCGGTGGTGTATAGTCTTTACTATTTGCAGTTGGAATGTTTACAAAAGAAACACCATTAAATACTTGCCATTGATAATTGTACACCCCTCCTCCTCCAGTTGGTGTAGTACCTATTATTGTTGCAGGTATAGTGCCAATACAAACGCCTTGATTTGGAGAAATGGAATTATTTGCAATTGGTGCTAAAACAGTAACCAGAACAGAATTACTCGGTAATTCACAATTGGCAGAAAACACCCTTCTTCGAACATAAACTGAAGTTGTAGGACTAAATGTTAAGTCAAAATTTGTTTCTCCAGTAATTGGCAACCAAGTTGAATTATTGAAGCTGCTATCCCATTGATAAGTATATCCACTACCCAAACCACCTGTTGGTGCAATTCCTAAAATAGTTGTAGATTGACCACTACAAATTGTAGTGGTTGCATTATTAATTTGACTTACAATTGGGGGCAAAGAACGAACACTTACAGTATCATCAGTTGCAGGGCAAATTCCATTAGCTACTACATATCTAAATCTCATTATATTACCATCAGCAATAATTCCTCCAATACTGGCTGTTGGTGTATTTATAGGTAATCCTGTAACGCCATTACCAGCAATTTGAGACCAAGTAGTAGTTCCACCACTTGGTGTATTGCCAATTAAAGTATAATTTGATTGATTACATAAAATAGTATCTCTACCTGCATTGGCAACATCTGTGTTAGTTGCTATTGTAATTTGTTTTGAGGCTGTTGTATCTTCTGGGCAAGCACCACTTACAACAATTGCTTTGTACCATCGTGTTTGTGCAATATTTGTAAATGAAAAAGGGCTTCCACCAAAAAAAGATCCAGCTGTATATGGACCAGCCGAGCCTGTTGTACTCCAAATCCATTTTGTTACAGTTCCAATATTTCCATTTACAAAAATGTTTCCAGTATTGGTAGTACTACAAATGGTTGTATCTGCACCTAAATTTCCAGCTACTGCTAAAGGGGCAACATTTATTGTTCTAACTGTAGCAGTATCTGTAACACTACATCCAAAAGCAGCACCTAAACTTTGCACAATAACTCTTACTTGAAAGCTATCTTGAACGTTATTAAAAGTAATAGAGCTTGTATTAACCAATGAATCTATAAAGATATTATCTGAAAAAGGCTTTGGATTTACTTGCCATTTTAAGATACTTCCTGTAAAATTGATGAGGTTTATACTTACATTATTATTTCGGCAAACCTCAAAACTTGTTGCAGAAATTAATCCTCTGGTTGTTAATGGGAAAACTCTAATAGTTCTATCACTAAAAGATGGAGTGCAATTTGCATCATTATTAATTGTCCATCTTATAACATATGTTCCAACTTTATTAAATGTAAAAGTTGCATTTGGATTTGAAATGCTATTAAACGCTGCAATTGAGGATGCTGGTTGTGATACAATTGACCATTGTCCATTTTCAAAGCTCCTTGTTGCATCCAAATTTGCTTTTAAATTGATGGTTCTATTTGCCAACTCATCATACTCACAAATTGTGGTATCAATGCCTGCATTAGCAACAGTCAAGGAAGGTCGGATGGTTACATTTATAGTGTCTTTAGTAGAAGGACAACCCCCTACGGTAGAATTTATTTGATACTCAAAACTATAAGTTCCATTTGTTAATCCACTTAGATTAACAGTTGAAGTATTTGCTGGTAATCCTGTTGCAATATTAGGAGTTGTACCGATTTGAGACCAAGTTGGTGTTCCACTAATGGGTAGATTTCCTGTTAAGTTATAAGTAGATGCGTTACACAGTAAAGTATCTCGTCCAGCTACTGCAACTGAAGGACCAGGTGCAACTGTAACAACTACATTTTGTACGCCACTATTACATCCATTTTTACCAATTGCAGTTATGGCATAAGTTACTGTTTGATTCACTAATGAAGTATTGTTCAATACTTGTTGAATAGCAGTTACACTTTGATTGGTTTGATTACTAAATCCAGTAACACTTGCATTGCTAGGAGTAGCTGTCCAACTATACAATGCATAAGGCACATTACTTGTTAAACCAATATTAGTTGGATTAAAACTACAAATAGCTTGAGCCAAAGGGTTTGTATTGATTGTAGCAACTGGATAAATAGTAACTTTAAAAGTATATGCTTCACCAGGACAACCATTAGCAAATGGAATTATATTATACTGCACTACAGCACTATCATTAGTTGGTGTTGTACAAACTAAGTTATCAGTAATATTTCCTGAGCCATTAGCTGTATTACCAGTTACTGTACCATACAAAACACTAGAAGTATAAGTAAAAGTGCTTCCTAAAACACTACTTGTAGGAGTGTAATTTAATGTAGCTCCACTACAAATTCTTAAAGAATCATTAGACTTAAAGTTTCGTGGGTGAATTGTTATTCTAATTGTGTCACTTACACTTGGACAAGCAGTTGGGGCAATTGGAGTAATTTGCAGTCGAAGATTTACAAAACCAGCAGTTCTTTCTGTAGCTCCAAATGTATAGGTTGGATTTAAATTACTAGCATTATTAAAAGTACCATTGCTACTTGGCAATCTTGTCCAATTTATTGTTCCAATTGGTCCAGTTGATGCAGCATTACTCAACAAAATATTATTATCACTAAAACAAACACTTACATCATTACCTACAAAAGCAGTAACTGGTTCATTAAATACTATGTATTGAGAATCTGCTCTAGGGTTACAATTATTTTGGTAAACTACTTTTACTAAAAAACTATCGTATCCATTAAACTGAATTTGAGGAAAACGATCCGTAG
>Ga0075156_10002393_pt1 | contig 10406 bp, 6 predicted proteins | sample JI81AbrownDNA_FD_70966 | JGI IMG/M metagenome (GOLD analysis project Ga0075156, IMG submission 70966) | Wastewater effluent complex algal communities from Wisconsin, to seasonally profile nutrient transformation and Carbon sequestration -... | ecosystem: Engineered > WWTP > Effluent > Algae...
GCCGCCCGCAGCCGACCGCGAGTTGGCGCCCATCGTGCTCTCCAGCATGGCAACGTCCACGTACTGGGTGACACCAATCCACACGGGGACCGCGCCGCGCGTCAAGTCGTCCGGCGTCGCGGTGGTGGGGGTCAGGCCGCGGAGCGCGGCGAGCGACTCGCCGTCTAGGCTTCGCGGGGCGGAGATCGCGCAGTCGTAGTATACGCCGGCGATCGTCCCGGCCGTGCACCCCGGCGGGATAAAGTACGTGACGAGGAAGATGCCCACGCCGGCCAGAATCGCGCCGGCGGCCATGATGGCGAAGAACTGCGCGGTCCAGTGGTGCATCCAGCCTAGCCGCGAGAACGCGTGGTATGTCCAGTGGCGCACGTGATCTTCCTCCTCCGTCTCCCGTGAGATGTCGGGTGCGTGGAAATTTGCCGTGGTGGGAAGCCCCTCGCCGGCAATCATCTACGAATGTATGCCCGAAATATTTAGTTCATATCTTTTGGATTGGATGGGGGCGTTACCTTCGATCGATGCGTCCGCATCGGATAACGATGACGCAGCCAGTAAATCACCGCGCAACGACGCGGCCCAACGCATGGCTAATACATGGGTAAATGAGACATTCGGTTGCTATTATATCAATTATGCGAACCCCTGTGTCGGCGGGGTCTTGGCCATTTACGAAGTCGGCGGTGCGATATTAATGCGCGACTTGCTGGAACGTACGAGCCACCAGCGTGTATGCGATGATCTCGAGGCATTGCGTACGCTACACGCTTCCCCGGGCCCAAACCCGGTGTCTTTCGCTGCCGAAGATCGCGCGCGCATTGCTCGGCAGAACTACTGGGCACTTATATATCAACTGATTTCGGCAACCAATGTAATCAAGAAGGACAAGGTGTATATGATCGGGGAAATCATGAATATCGACGCATTCCTCGGGTTCCCGCACAATCCCGACGAGGAATCGCGCACCCAAGCGGCGTTCCGGATTTATTGGCGCAGGTGCATGGAGCACCCGTCTTGGCCGCAGGGCCGCGAAACGCCAGAGGATGAGTCCGAAAAATAAAAAAATGTCGTCGATCTATTGATTGCGATGTACGAGTGTTCTATGAGATAGTTGACCAGCAACGACAGCGAGATTTTCACGGCCACCGAAGCCACGATTAGCAATGCCACAAAAAATACGATTTTGATCCAGATCGGGGCACAGAATGACAATTCGTTCTCCCATTCTGGCCGCCCGGGCGCCGAGTAGCACGTCGCTGGCTGCGAGCGCACCCGGGCCGGCTGCTCGTACCCATTGTACGGCCCGGCCAGATCGGGCGTCTCATCCGGGACTTCCTCTGCATTTGCAGCCCGGCGGCGGCTGCGTGTTTCCATCCCCGATTGTATTTGTGAAATACTAACTGATATATTCCGGGATCTAGTTTGGTTATGGCGCAGAGCGGCGGGGTGCCCCCCGTAGCGGCGGGCGATTCTATCGCGCGCGCGAGTGCGGCGTGCCGCGCGTTCCTGCTCGCCGCGCCCGTGTCGCTCGACGAGGCCACACGTGCAGCCGCGGCGGCCATGACCGGGAACTTCTCCCCCGCGGCCATTGCGTCCAAGCACCCGATCGCGTTCTGGGCGGCCGCGTCCACCATCATTTCGTGCCCGCCGCCCCCGCCGTGGACTGAGCCGGCGCGCTTCGTGCACGCCACCACGGCGGCTGCGGCGGCTGCGCTGGCGCTGTACGCGTCCGCGCGCGATTTCCGCGAACAACTGGCGGCGCTCTACGCGGCGGCGCTTGCGTCCGAGCCGCCCGAGTTCGTCTGCCGGGCGATTGCTTCGCACACACACGTGGCCATAGGCGCCGCGTCCGCGGTCCTCGGCGACATCTTCTTGCGCGGCGCGCCGCCGCCGCGGGTCATGTTCTCTGCATACGCCGGCCTCGTGACTGCCACTTACACACACGCCGCCGGCGTTCCCTCCGCGCCCCATGCCGGCGTGTACGAAGGCAGAGACACCGCGAGCGAGCACGCGCTCCGCTTCTGCGCGCCGGTCATATTCGACGCGCCGCGCTGCATCGAAGACATCTACTTCATTGCGTACAACGCCGCCGGCGCGGCGTGCGACCAAGCGATCGCGGACGGCCGGTGGGTTGGCGCGCACCTGATGGACCGGTTTTTGTTCGAGCAGCGCGATCCGCTGGACGTCCAGAACTTCCCGGTTTCCGTCCCGCGGGAGACGGTCTACGGCGTAGACACCGGCCTCGTCGCGGCCGACGGGCGCGCGAACGCGTGGGCGATGTACGACTTTGCGGCGCAGCTGGACCACACCGGGATATTTCCGGTGTTCGGGCCGCGACTCAGCCGCGCCCTGTGCGCCCGCTTCAAGACCATGGACTTCTCCCGCGTGCGCTGGGTGCGGGCCCAGACGGTGGTGCAGCTGACCGAGGCCGGGGAGAAAAACCGCTGCATCGTGTTGTGCCCCGGCGGGGCTTGGATCGAGACGCCCGATTCATAAAATGTTTCGCCCGGGCAAGACGGGGCTCTTCTTCGCATCGCCGGCGTGGCCATGCTCGACGGACGCGTGCCGCGCGGCGTGCGTGGACATGCTGCAAGCGCACGCCCGCGAAACGGCAAACTCGCGCGAAACGGCCGTCTTCAACATCGACGGCACCGGGCTGCCGCCGCGGCGGCTCGCGACCCGCGAGACCCCGGGGTGGGTCCGGCTGCGGCTGTTCCAGAACTACATCAACGTGATCGAAAAGGACATTGGCGGATTCACGCACTTCCAGCAGAAGATCATATGCGGGTTCATCGAGGTGCGCATGCGCGTGCTGTTCGGCGCGGACATCGAGCCGGCGCTGCTGCGGCTCTGCACCCTCTGCGGCGTGGACATGCTGCACCGCTACCTGCACATCATCGGGCCGCGGCAGTGCGGCAAGACGCTCACGGTCATGCGCTGCATGGGCGCGTTCGCCGCGGTCATGGCGAGAGACTCCATCATGATGCTCCACCTCAACAAATCGACCGCCGCCAAGGACATGGCGAACTTCGAGACGACGGCCAAGATATGCGACGCGACCACGGTGCGCAAGGCGGGGTTCTCGGCCGACCGGGACTCGTCGATGCGGCTCGTGCGCTCCGGCGGCTCCACGATTGTCCAGCTCCAGATCGCAAAGGGCGTGAATGTAAGACTCCCCGTCCGCGCCGTCCGCGCCCGCCTCCCCATTCGCAATGTCCGCCCTCGCCGCCGGGAGCATCATGCTCCTCTACCGCGTCTCGGTTGCTACGTTCCTGCTCGCGGTCGTTCTGGCGTCCGTGCGGCGCATGCCGCGGTGGGTCGCGGCCGCGCGGCGCGCGCTCGCCGACAAGGCGTCCCGGGATGCGTGCGCGCACTGGGTCTCCGACGTCGTCCTGCTCACGTGTTTCGGCATCGCCGCGTACGGTTCTTTGTGCGGCGGCACGGCGCTCCCGCCGCCGCTTGGCTGGTGGTGCTCGGCGGTGACCAACTGGATACACCGGTGGCTGTGGAGTTGGTAATGAAAGGAGTTTACTCGATCTGCGATTTCAGTCATTGCTCGAGGGCGGCCACAAAGTCACGGTACGTCTTCGCCTTGACCGCGTCCGCATTTTCGAAAATATCTCCGGGCGTGATGATCTGCGATTTCTCGAACGCGGCCTCACGGACGGCCACGTCTTCGAGGACGAACATATCGAACACGCGGATGACATCTTTGCGCATGCGCACGACGAAGTTTTGGTAACTCTGCCCGCCACGGGGAATCAGTGGAGTCATGGCGTCGTCCGATTTCTGGGCGATGGTCCGCGCAATGGTCACGTACAGTTCCGCAATGTCCGAGTCGGAAACGACGTCGGCCATAGCAGACGGCGCGCCGTCCGGGAAGACGTCGCCGAGCTTGATGTACGCGTACAAGTCCGGGCGCTTGCCGGGGCAGTAGAGACACACCCGCACGAACGGGTTGGTATTTTCCTCCCCGGCCACCGGGACGCCGATGTGGCCGAGAAGTAAGTCGAGGCCTTTGCACGTGCCCTGAAGATAAGGCACCACTAGGAGCAGGACGCACTTCCACAGAGAAGTCTCGCCGTCGCGCAAGATGTTCTCCGCGATGGACGCGAGATTGATCTTGGTGGCGTATTCTTCTAGCACTTTGCGCATGGATTCGTGCTCCCCGATCATCGCGACGGCGGCCGCCGCGACGGAATTGGCGTCGCTGGAGAAATCGAGCGCGTCGACCACCTTCTTCTGCTCGCGCCACGGCACGTAATTGCGGGAAATCGCCAGCAGGTCGGCCGCGCGCTTCAGGGTAGGGATATCGACTTCAAGTCCCAACTTCTGCGCGTCGTCGGCCGCCGCCCCGGCAAGATGGGCGATGATTTTTTCCGAGGAGTCGAGTTGCGTATCGCTCCGCTCACGGAGTGCGCTTTCGAGCAGATCGATGGTCAATGCCAACTGGCTAAGATCGCGCGCGTTGTGCCACTCGAGAGCCTTGGTCACGTACGTGACGAAAATCGCATTCTCCCGCCACGTTTTGTTCTCGAAAATGGCATCGTGGAGTTCGTGCGCCTCGGTAAAGTTGTTCACGATCGTGTCCCATTTACCCTTTCCCCCCTTCCCGGCGTCATACGCACTGTGCATGATCTTGTCGCCTTTTTCGAGGAGCACGTAGATATTTTTCCACGAACTGAACCGCTCGAAGGTTCGTTGGAGATCGCGGACATTCTTGATTGCCGTGCTCCAGTATTGCCCGGCGTTCTTGTTGAAGTCGTCCAATACATCTTGGATGTTTTTTACCGTAACGAATTTTTTCCCGAACTTTCTCGTCTTTTTGGGGTCGTCGCTTGTTATCAAATCATCCATCTTAACTTCTAGGTTGTGCACGTCTTCGATGACGGACACGGATTTTTCAATCGACGCGTCGAGTGTATCGATGAACGTGTTTCCAAACTCCACGTCGAGAAGGGACACTTTTGCGACATCGCTAATGTCCGCGTTGCGAATGATCCGTCTTTTGTACTCGCCCGGAGATGCGTAGGCGGGTGGTATCTTTTCGAAAACATCCACCAAAGATTGGGTTGCGTTGGTCCCGAGCAACTTCCGAGCCACACGCGATGTGAATTCCGAGAGATTGGCCAAATTTCCGTCGGCGATCTCCTTGACCAAGTTGTCTTGGCTACGGCTGCTGCGCCCGTCGCCGGTCAGGTTCGCGGAGTCCCGCTTGGCCAGCAACAGCACCACGGCTGACGCAGGAATACGCCACGAGGATTCGTTCGATGCAACCCCGAATATCTGTACCAAATTGCCCAGCGCGGCGCTGAATTTGGCCTCCGGCTCTCTTGTGCGGCCCTCGTCCGCCAGATAGATAACCACCGCCAACACATCCTCCGGAATATCATCCAACGCGCCGCCCGTCTCGTTTCCCATGGCGAACTTGAAGATATGCCAGTCCGGAATCTCCACGTCTGCCTCGCTGAGCATGACCGCACGGGACGGATACTTGGCGCCGTTGACAATCGCGTCGCGGATTTTTTCCCGCGTATTTTCGTAGGCACTCAGCGATTCGGACGCGGAGATGGGCGAGTCGTACTCCGGCTCGGCCTGCGTTTCGCGCAGCACTGCTTCGAGAACATCTTGCGCCTCTTGAATAACCTGCTCGTTCGAAAGCGCGGACGACTGCTTGCTCCGCGACGATGGCTGCACGTCGAACACCGGCGACGCGACCTGCGAGTCCGTCATCTGCGACGCGGGGTTCGGAGACAAAACTTCGTATGCGTAAGAGTCGTCATCGAGAACAATAGGGTAGGGCGAATTCTTCCGCGCCGGGGAGGGCGTAGCGCGGCCCCCGCTTGCGCTGGATGCGCGCGACGATCCCAAACTCAGCGGGATATCCACTTCACCCCACCTTCCCACCGGCCTGTACGGCGATAGCCGCGGGCGGGGAATATCATCCCATGGCGCTCGCGACGTGTCCGGTGCCGGTCCACGGCGATACGTGTCCGGCACTTCCACCACGGAACTGCCGCGCGACGACAAAGACGAATCGAGCGTCAGCGGGATAGTCACGTCGCCTCCCCGATCTCGCGGCAAGTACATGTCCACCAAGGCGCGTATGGGATCAATTCCCTCCCACGGCATCTCTGCCACGGTGGTCCGGGGGCGCGTCGTGGGAGGTTCGTCCATCGAGTAATCATTCGCCGACGAAGAGGACGAATCGAGCGTCAGCGGGATAACCACATCGCTGCGCGTGGTCGGCGACCGGTATGGCGACGGGGGGAAGTCCTCCCTCTGCACCAAATACGCCCCGGCGTCGGCGTCTTCGACCGTGTGCGCAATGTGCGGGAAATCGTCGTCCCAGCTGCCGTGCGAGGACGAAGAAGGCGAACCCAGCGCGGCATTGAAGGCCTGCTGCCGCGTCATGGCCAGCGGGGGTCTTGGCACAGGGTGCAGATTCGGGCTTGACCCCGGGGGCGGGGGATTTCGGGTGGGCTGCGGCGCGGACTCGGCGAGAACGGCACGGGTCGCGACAGGCGTCGCAAACCGTCCGCTCGGCGTCCGCGCGGGCGTGTTGGCCCGCTTGAGCTGGGCGGCCGCGAGGATGTACGCGTCCGCGCGCGCGCGGTTGTTGTTGCGCCCCTGTCGGTTGAACATATACAAGTACCTCCCGTGACGCAAGGGTTATTCTATTTTTACGTCTGTTCGGGGAAGAGCGCCGCGAGTAATGCCGGGCCGCTCTTGGCAGCGAGCGCCGCTTTGTTTTTTTGCAGCGCGGCGAATTTCACATGCGGCAGCGCAATCGCGGCGGTGCGTTTTGTAATGCTGGTTTGTAGGAACGCACCGATATTTTTTGCGAGCGCCTTCCGGATCGAATTGCGGAGCAGGCCGTTGACCTCGAGGGGGGTATACGGCACTGTTTCAATCCGGGCCATTGCTACGAACAACTGGGTGAGTGTGTCGTCTTTCACGAGTTTGACCGATTTGGGCGCGTCGTCCAGCGCATCACGGGCGGCATCCCGGAACCAACCCCGGACCATGTTGACCGGAATGTATATACACGTCCGGATGAAATCGGCGCTGGCGCTAGAGTCCGAACCAGAGAGAGCGGGCACGCGGAGCGAATTGAACATCTGCTGGAAGTCGAACCATTCCCCGCGCAGGAGCTGCGCGCACAGTATCTGGATGCACACCCATCGCGGCAAATCGCGCTTCGGATATTTTGGGATGGTGTCGGCCAAAAATTTGGTATCGGATTCGTAGTTGTATCCAGTGGACATGCGCCGGGCGCGTTCCATGGCGGCCAATTCCCCCTCGAGTTTCGAGAAGGCGGTCTGGACCTCCTGCGCCGGAGTTTGGTCGTTCATGGCCAGAATGCGGTCGGCCGCGGTGTTCCAGTTGGTGTATGCGTTGTAGAATGCTAGCAAGTAGTTGGCCCTGTCCATTGCCGGAACTAGGGTGATGTAGGAACCGCTGAGTCCGAGAGACCGCTGTGCTTCTTTTATCAGTCCATCCGCCCGCGCGACGAAACTTCGAATCCCGTCGATGTCGACGTCCGGCTCTCCGCTGATAGCAGCGTACAGTTGATCGGGTAGATTTTCGATGTCGGTGTATGCATTGCCAAGATACCATTTCATAGCGTCGCGCGTGTACTCTGCGATCGGACCGGCCGCGTCGTCTATGGACATATCCTTGCCGCGTATTTCCTTGGCTATTTTTTTCACCGTCTCGTACTCTTGCTTTATGCCATCCCACGATTCGGCCACGGGCTGGGAATTCATTATTTCCCGGCCGGACTCGAGCGCGGCGCGCATTTCCTTTTGCTGTTGCAGACGCGTGGGCAGAATGTCTTTGAAATTTTTCAGCCGCGCCATTTTCTGGGTCGTCGCCGCAATCCGGCGCGCGGCCGCCGACCACAGGGAGAGACTGCCCAAATTGATGCTCAGTAGAATTTGTGCAGATATGTCCACGAATGCTTGGTACGTTTCCTCGGCGCTGTCGTTGACCGAGTATAGGAAAACGTCGTCGAGAAGCAACCCAGAAGTATCTTCGTCAGCTGCAATGTACTTATCCATATAGGTCAGCAGATCGTCGGATTGTGCAATCCAGAGTCCGCTCTCTTGAATGCTCATGCGCAAATTCGTGCCATACCCCAACTCCTCGGAAAACAGGAAAACCCGCGCCACGTCCGGCACGGCGGCTTCGCGGATGACCAGCGCCGTGCTGACGCTTGTGTCATAATGCGGATCGTCCACGCCGGCCAGAATTTGGAACAAACTTTCCACCCCGCTTTTGAGTGGAGGTTGATCGAGCAGCGCGTCTAGCACCATTTCGCTAAACTGCTTTAGGTTATCGCCCTGCATTTCACCCTTGGCGATCTTTTTCAATAGACCGGTCTTCGACCGGTTGAACTTAGGCGCAAAATCCACATAGCGCATGATCATAAGCGTCAGCACGACCGGCGCGGGGGTGCGCCACGACCGGTCGGGCGGTGTTGCGGTGAACAATTCTCGGACACGCGCGCGCACTCGCTTACGATAACCGGCGGTCTTGGTGAACAATACCGGATCGGCAAAGAACAAGATTGCCGTAGCCACATCCGCCCCGGAGTTTTCCGGAATCAGGGACGAAATAAACTCCCACCCGTCCACCCGGCCGCGGGCGTATGAGTTTACGTCGGCCAGCGATACCGGCGCGCCGTCTCCTCGGAGCCACGCGAGTACGGCGGCTGCGCGATCCGCGCCCGGCGCTAGATGGGCCACCGGGGCGCGCACCGGCGACAACACGGCCGGCATTGTGCCGTGGCTGTGCGCGGTCTGCTCCGCGACGGCCGGCACAGGGGCCGGTGCGATCTCGCCCGCGCCGCGGCCCAGCGGATTGTTCGTCGGCACGTCCAGCGCCTCCAACCCCATTGCAACGCGCCGGTTGTGTTCGGCCGCGGACGAAAGCGCCCCGGCTACATGGACGTTGCCCCTCTTGAGCGCCGCGGCCGCCCGGAGAAGCACGTGGTCCCGCGCGCTGTTGCCGCCCCACATGCCGTATTGTTGATCAAGGCGTCCGCCGCGCAAGGTTTCTGCTGCACAGACGCCGAGGTTGCGCGAGTAACTGAGTGAATTGAGTGCCGGCGGCCGGGGGGGATAAATGATTTTTGAGTTCTTCCATGCGTGCGCGACCGTCCTGACGGCGCCGATCTGGATGGTGCTCCTCGCGCGCAACTGGCTGGTGCCGCTGCTCTTCGGCACCGCCTTTGTCTTCGTCGTCCTGCCGATACAGGCCGATCAGGACGTGTTTTTCCGCAATGGTCAGCAGATATTCCAGAATCTCCAAGACATGTGGTCGATCGTGCGAGGGTCGGTCAACGGGCTGTGGACGTGTCTGGTGAACTTCCCGAAGACATGGAACCGCATCGCGGCGCTGGTGCACGCGATACTCATTGTGCTCGCGGACATTTTAGACTACGACCTCGACCGCGATGTCTCGGCGAGAACCACGATCGTGGACACCGACACCTACTGCACGTTCGCGCGGGCGACCGCGAACTTCCTTATGCTCTTTATCCGTCTTTTCTATGCAGCAATCCTCCTGTTGATCCATCTCATCGGCGGTTTGATCACGGCGATCATCCAGATCAAGGACTTGTCGTTTGTTGAACTGCTGATCGACCTCGGGAGCACGATTTTCTCGAACCTGCTCGGACTGCGCTACTGCTTTTCCTCGTGGGAGGGCGTGCTGTTCTGCATCTGCCGCGGCCGCTGGAACTCGCCGTTCGAGGTGCCGTCCGTGGTCATCACCGCGTTTGCCATGTGCCTCAACCCGTCGTACGACGGTCAAGGCGACCCGATCGCCGGCGGGCTGGCGCCCATTTTCGGGGCGCTTCATCTGTATGTCGTGCGCGATGAGGCCGTATCCGCGTACTATGCGGTTCTGAGCAAGGTGATCCAAATCTCGGGGATCGCGCAAACGGTCATCGACAAGCTGGTGGAGCTCGAGGGCCTGATCGGGACGATCGGGGGGCTCATCACGTCGATTGGCGACGCGTTTGAGGATTTCTTCGAGAGCATCGCCGACGCATTCGGCTTTAGTGTCGAGCACGGCTACCAGCGCGAGGTCCTGCGGGCGTACTTTGCGTCGCTCGAGGCGGATTCCATCCAGCAGCAGCAGATGATCCTCAACGCGCGCACGTATATGGACGTCCCGCGCGACACCCCGCACCGCCGCGAGGCCGCCATCGAGTTTATGCGGAACGTCACAGAGTCCGTGGCCTCGAAGTTCCTCGCCGAGCTCCCCGGGACGTGGGCGCGCGTGCTCGAGGCGTCGAACGTCACCAAGGAGGAGGCCGAGCTCTGGTTCAAGGTACTCGGCGTTGCGTCCGAGGTGCTCTCCGGCGAGCACACGGCGCACCAGATCGCCGACCGCCTGCG